>Ga0182239_1000250_pt1 | contig 20582 bp, 13 predicted proteins | sample hydfrate6_PW_210_FD_132456 | JGI IMG/M metagenome (GOLD analysis project Ga0182239, IMG submission 132456) | Subsurface microbial communities from deep shales in Texas, USA - hydraulic fracturing test 6_PW_210 | ecosystem: Environmental > Aquatic > Deep subsurface > Shale gas/oil reservoir >... | reverse complement strand
TGCCAAGGTTTCGACGGGGATTGGAAGCGAAGGTTGCATGTCGGGGACGCCAGTTGGCCTCGTTAAAAAACTGGCACTAATACAAACGCCGACACTGACGTTTCGTACGCACTGGCAGCTTAATTGCTGCCTCGTCTCTGATACACTTTGTCTGTGAGTTTTTAGAGACGTCATTTTAGCAGACTAGCTGGTATACTTCTTTCCGCAGTATAGCAGCGAAACCTTAGCGGAATCGCCGTTTACAGGATCCTGTCCGTGGGAGCGGTAAACGGTTAAACTAAAAACACCGGACTACACATGTAGACGCCTTACGTGAAAAATTTTCGGACGCGGGTTCGATTCCCGCCACCTCCACCAGTCGAAAAGAGCCTGCCTCCAAAGAGGCGGGCTTTTTTATTGTAATTGCAATGCAATCACAAAGAGCACCTAGTTAATACGAAAGAGGTGGCGGAAATCGAACTCAGATCCGCAACTTAATTCACAACCTCAACCAGGCGCACTGTAAATAATTAGTTTCAGATATATTTGCCAAATCCGTCATTCTAAGGATTCGCACTGAGATGATCACCTACCAGCCGCCCTATACCATCACCCCTGAAATCCTGAACAAGGTCGCCGCGATCAGCGAGGCCATCGGGCGGCTGAGTGTGCTTACCGACCAAGCAAGAGACTTGCGGCTTCGGCGCATCAACCGTATCCGCACTATACACGGCTCACTGGCCATTGAGGGCAATACCCTGAGCGAAGCGCAGATAACCACGATTCTGGAGGGCAAGCGGGTTATCGCTCCGCCCCGCGAGGTGCAGGAGGTGAAAAACGCCCTCGCCGCCTACGATCATTTCGACACCTGGAACCCTGTGACGGAAACTGACGTGCTCGGGGCGCATCGAATACTGATGTCAGGACTAATTGACGAAGCGGGGGTGTACCGGCATGGCGGCGTGGGGGTTATGGCAGGCAAGGAGGTGATCCACATGGCTCCGCCCGCTGACCGGGTGCCACAGTTGATGGGTTCTCTGTTCGGCTGGCTGGCCGCCACCGACGCCCATCCGCTCATCGCCAGTTCGGTCTTTCACTACGAATTCGAATTCATCCACCCCTTTGCTGACGGCAACGGTCGCATCGGGCGGCTGTGGCAGAGCCTGATTCTATCCCGCTGGAATCCACTGTTCGCCGACATCCCGGTGGAAAGCCTGATCTTCGAGCATCAGGCCGAATACTATCAGGCTATTCAGGAAAGCACCAAAAAGACCGATTCTGCCCCGTTCATCGCCTTCATGCTGCGGATGATCCTAGATACGGTGACCACCTCCGACCCCCAAGTCGTCCCCCAAGTTACCCCCCAAGTCGCCGAGCTGCTGGCGGCGATCCAGGGCGAGATGAGCCGCGAGGCGCTACAGTCTGCAATAGGTCTCACGGATCGCAAATCCTTCCGCGAGCGCTACCTAAAACCGGCCCTGGCCGCCGGCCTGATCGAGATGACCATCCCCGATAAACCCAACAGCCGCTTGCAGCAATACCGTCTGACCGCCAAGGGTCGTCAGTGGCTGGCGCAGCAAAAGGACGGATAGTCTACACGTCCATATAGATTATAACTTGCCCACATTTAGATCACTTCCCGCCAGCCACAATCTCAATCAGCGCTATCTCAGGCGGTGAGAGCACGCGCATGGGTGGGCCCCAGGTGCCGGTGCCGCGACTGGTGTAGAGATGGGCTCCGCCCGGGAGGGTGTAGAGGCCATCCTGATACGGATATTCGAGGGCGGTAAGGAAATTGAAAGGGACTATCTGCCCACGATGTGCGTGCCCGGAGAGCTGGAGGTCGAAGAGTGTGGGACTCTGCGGGGTGAACCTCGGGCGGTGTTTGAGCAGGAGGGTGAAGCGTTCACTGTGGTTGCGCTGTAGCACTTCAAGTTCGCGCTGCTCGTGCGCGGTGTTTTTGCGCGCCGGATCATCCACCCCAACCACGCGCAGGATTCCTTTCACATCGACACCTCGGTCGCGCAGAACCCTAAAGCCACTGCGGTGCAGAAACCTCAAGGCCTGCTCTTTACCCGCGTAAAACTCATGATTTCCCATCACTGCATATTTGCCCAAGGGGGGATTGACCCGGCGCCACAGGGCGCTCAAAGACTCAATATGATCGATCTGTGCATCCACAATGTCTCCGGTGGCCACCAGGATATCCGGCTGTAGCTCCTGGATACGCGAGATTATCGGCGCCAGCGCTTCTTCGCGATGAATCAACCCCAGATGGAGATCGCTGATATGCGCAATACGCACCTGCCCTATACCGTCCGGGAGCTTATCACTCTTAAGCGTCACACGCTCGACACGCAAATCCGTTGCTTCATACATGCCGTAGATACCCACGCCCAGAACCAGCAGTGCCGCCACCAGAGCACAGACCGGGCCATGCACACTCAAATCCGGTGCTCCGAAGCGGATCAACCCCAGCGAAAGCACATGCCACGCCCCGACAAGGGCAAACACACTGAATGCGAGAAACAAAAAACCCATCCAGCTGAACCCAATCCACGCAAGGGCACGCGCAGCAAGATCGTAACCGCCCTTTTCCAGCGCGCGCACCAATAGCGGCGCCGCTATCATCAGGGCCATCCAGATCCAGGTCAGGGTCGGCAGGGCGCGATGCCCTTTAAGAAGCGGATGCATACCCCAAAACACTACGGCATGCGAGGCGGTATAGATACTGAGGAATATTATAAGAAACAGGATCATGTGATATCCATACTCAATGCCTGAGGCAGGGTTTCAACAAACGCGCGGATATCATCGCGCACACGCCGATAACATTCCAGCTGTTTTTCTTCCGAGGCACCCTGTTGCGCAAGTTCTCTTGCCTGTTGCGGAGGATCATCAAACCCCACATGCACCACCCTACTGTTACCCGGAAAGAACGGGCAGGTTTCGTGTGCATGCCCGCATACGGTTACCACCACATCAAAGTTTACATCTCTAAATTCTTCAATATTCTGCGAGCGCTGCGCGGAGATATCCACCCCTGCCTCAGCCATTACCTTTACTGCATTGGGATTCAAGCCATGGGTTTCGATGCCAGCGGAATACGCCTCTATCTCTTTCCCCTTCAGATGGCGCGCCCACCCTTCAGCCATCTGGCTGCGACAGGAATTACCCGTACATAGAAACAGAACCTTCATCTTTTCCTTCATGGAACTCCCCCTCGGTGAGTGGTTTGAACAGTTGATTTGAAACCTGAGCTACATGTTTGCCTATATGGTTAAATAACCAAATACATCGCTTGTGTCAATGATAACTCTCACCCATAACAGCGCTGAACAAAGCGCTTTGCCATTGTGCTACACTTATCACCCTGATTCCGTGTACAGTACACTTAACCAGTGAACCTAAAAACAGGACAAGAACAGGAGGAGAATATCTTATGCCAAAACTGCTGCAAATGGACTTTCCCTTTTCCGGGCCATTCGGCAATGAAATGGCGGAATCACTACGTGAACTTTCGCTGAGCATAAATGAAGAACCCGGCTTTATTTGGAAGATATGGACAGAAAACTGCGAGCAAAGCATTGCTGGAGGAATATACCTGTTTGAAACCGAAGAAGATGCACGCGCCTATCTGGACAAGCATCGCACCAGACTGAAAGAGTTCGGCGTGAGCCATATAAATGCGCACATTTTTGATATCAACCCCGCGCTCTCCTGTCTTAACCATGCCCCACTCTGATTTGAGTTCAAATAGCGTAGCGCACCAGGGGGAAAAAACTTATGAACACACCGGCATTCAAACGCTACATCGGCATCGATTTCTCCGGTGCTCAGACCCCGGAAGATAACCTCCGCGCGAAGAACGCACCCCCGATCAGCATGATGCCTTTGTGACCGTGCTGTGGCTGCAACAATGCGATTTAAATCAAACCCTGGAGAACTTCTTCCACCCGCGCCTGAATCCCTATCAAAGCGCCATGGCTCAAGTTGAGGGTTGGATTCTGGGGGTGGAATAGTTACACTTGCTGCCCACAGTTTTATTGGCAGAAATCCGTTATTTCTGAGATACTCAACACCTACGTGGACACCTGACTCCATATGCCCCTTGACTACACCACCCTCGAATATCTGCGCCATAACAATCCGGCCTGGCGCCTGCTGCGCTCTGATCATGCCGCGCTTGTGACCAGCTTTCTGCAGCGGGTGTTCATCACCCCTAATGTGCGCAGCATGCCACAGGCGGAGCTGGTGGAAGCGCTGGAGGATGAACTCTTTGCCCTGCGCCAGCTGCATGGCGAGGAGAGTTTTCCGCGCCCGGCGCGTGAATACCTCAACGAATGGGCGGATAACGCCAAGGGGTGGCTGCGCAAATTCTATCCCCCCGATTCAGATGAACCACACTTCGATCTCACCCCGGCGACGGAAAAAGCGATCTCCTGGGTGGAGAGCCTCAACGAACGCACCTTCGTAGGCACCGAATCACGCCTCATGACCCTGTTTGATCTCCTGCGCCAGATGTGTGAAGGGAGTGAAACCGACCCGCAGACCCGCATTGCGGAACTGCAGAAGCGCCGTACAGAAATCGACGCCGAAATAGCGCGCATTGATGGAGGGGAGATTCCCCTGCTGGATGACACTGCGCTGCGGGACAGGTTCCAGCAGTTTCTCCAGCTTGCGCGTGAACTGCTGGGAGACTTCCGCGAGGTGGAGCACAACTTCCGCAGTCTGGACCGCAATGTGCGCGAACGTATAACCCTGTGGGAAGGGAACAAGGGCGCCCTGCTCGAAGAGATCATGGGTGAGCGCGACGCCATTGCCGACTCCGATCAGGGCAAGAGCTTTCGCGCCTTCTGGGATTTTCTCATGTCGACCCGGCGCCAGGAGGAACTGAGTGAACAACTCGAGCAGGTTCTCAACCTCGAACCCATAGCCCGCATGCATCCCGATGCGCGCCTGCACCGGGTACACTACGACTGGCTCGAGGCAGGAGAGCACACGCAACGCACCGTGGCGCGCCTCTCACAGCAACTCCGGCGCTTCCTTGATGATCAGGTCTGGCTCGAAAACCGGCGCATCATGGACCTCCTTCATGAAATTGAGGGTCGCGCCCTCAGCGTGCGCGACAGCATCCCGCGCAGCACCTTCATGGAACTGGATGAGAGTAACCCGCGCATCGAACTTGCGTTCGAACGCCCCCTGTATACGCCCCCGTTCAAACCGGTAATTGAGGATATCCACCTTGAAGAGGGAGAGGCGGATATCGACACCGAGGTGCTGTTTTCCCAGGTCATTGTGGATCGCGCCCAGCTCAGGAGCAATCTGCGCCGTGCTCTGCAGGAACATCCACGCATCACCCTGGCGCAGGTCTGTGCCCGCTATCCCCTGCAGCACGGCCTCGCAGAACTGGTGGCGTATCTGCAGATCGGAGCGGAATGGCGCGAAACCGTGGTTGACGAAACCTGCACCGATCTGGTCGAATGGCGCACCCCGGAAGGCAATATGCGGCGTGCACACATCCCCCGTGTCGTATTTTTAAGGAACACCTGATGGAACACCAATCAACATCTGATACCAATACGGTAGATACAACGTCCACCGACAGCGCTCTGTCCAGGGTGGTTATCTCCCTGTTCAAAGGGGTGCTCTATCAGGATGAACATCCTGAGCTATGGCACAGCCTCCTCAATCTGCAGATCCGGGTGCGCGACTATGTAAGCGTCCTCGGGCTGGAACTGATGCTCGACGAGGCTGAGGGCTATGCATTCCTGCGCTCGCGTGCCGAAGAACCTGAAGAGCAGGGGCGCAGCCTTCCCCGCCTCGTTCCCCGGCGCCAGCTCTCGTTTCCGGTCAGCCTGCTGCTCGCCCTGTTGCGCAAGAAACTCGCTGAGACTGATTCCAGCGGCGCCGAAACCCGCCTGATCTTAAGCCGCGACGATATTGTGGATATGCTACGTGTTTTCCTCCCTGCCGGAAGCAACGAGAGCCGCTTTATCGACCAGGTGGATACCCACATCAACAAGGTGATTGAGCTCGGGTTCATGCGCAAGCTGCGCGGGCAGAAGCACATGTTTGAAGTGCGCCGCATTATCAAGGCCTTTGTGGATGCACAGTGGCTCGCGGAGTTTGATCGCCGCCTCGCCGAATACCAGCACGAACTCGACCCCAATTCGAAAGGCGACGGTGACGCGCATGCATGAGAATATGGAACTGGAGTTCATGGATGATGACAGCCTTGCCGGCTTCCGCCTCACGCGCCTCGAAGTCCTCAACTGGGGCACCTTCGACTCACGCATCTGGACCCTGGATCTGGAGGGGAAGAACGCTCTGCTTACCGGGGATATCGGCTCCGGCAAATCCACCCTGGTGGATGCGATAACCACCCTCCTCGCCCCGAGCCAGCGCATCTCCTACAACAAGGCCGCAGGTGCGGATGCGCGCGAACGCTCCCTGCGCTCGTATGTGCTCGGATACTACAAATCGGAACGTCAGGACACCCTGGGGAGCGTAAAGCCCGTGGCCCTGCGGGATCACAACAGCTACTCCGTCATCCTGGGGGTGTTCCACAACGAAGGCTATGAAAAAACCGTGACCCTGGCGCAGGTGTTCTGGATGAAGGATACCAAGGGTCAGCCGGCGCGCTTTTATGCCGCAGCGGAACGCGAGTTAAGCATCAGCGCCGATTTCTCCCGTTTCGGCACCGATATCAATCAGCTGCGCAAGCGTCTGCGAAACGACGGGGTGGATATCTTCGACAGCTTTCCTCCGTACGGGGCCTGGTTCCGGCGCCGCTTCGGCATCAACAACGAACAGGCTCTGGATCTGTTTCTGCAGACCGTATCCCTCAAATCCGTGGGCAATCTCACCGATTTTGTGCGCAACCACATGCTCGAACCCTTTGATGTAGAACCGCGCATTGAAGCGCTGATAGGCCACTTTGACGATCTCAACCGCGCCCATGAGGCAGTGCTGAAGGCCAAACGCCAGGTGGAGATGCTCACACCCCTGGTGGCTGACTGGCAACGCCACACCGCGCAGGAACAAGAGGTTGCAACCCTGTGCAACTGCCGCGATGCTCTAACCCCCTGGTTTGCCGGGCGTAAGCTCGAACTCCTGGATACGCGCCTCGACAATCTCGCCACAGAACAGCAGCGCCAGCAGACGCGCATCCAAAACATGGAGGAGCAGCGCCGCGAGGAACAGGTGCGCGAGCGTGAACTGCGCCGCACCATTGCGGAACAGGGCGGCGATCGCATCGAACAGCTACAGGAAGAGATAAAACGCAAAGAGGAACAGCTGCAGCATAGCCGCCATAAAGCACAGCGCCATGCGGAACTCCTAGAAGAGCTTGAACTGCACCCGCCTGAGGATGGCGACACCTTCCTGCGCCAGCGCCGCGAGTGTGAAAAGCTGCGCGAACATACGCGCGAAGAGGAAGCGCGCCTGCAGAACGAGATTAACGAGGAGAGCGTCACCTTTGCCGCGTTGCGCACCGAGCACGAACAGCTGGATGCAGATATCACGAGCCTTAAATCGAGACGCAGCAACATCGGGCGCGCTCAGGTCAGCATGCGCCGCGCCATGTGCGAAGCCCTGGCCGTGCATGAAGAGCAGATGCCTTTTGCGGGCGAATTGCTACAGGTGGCGGAGGAAGAGCGCGACTGGGAAGGGGCTATCGAGCGCATGCTGCACAACTTCGGCCTCTCGCTTCTGGTGCCGGACGAGCTCTACTCACGGGTTGCAGCCTGGGTGGACAAAACCCACCTCGGCGCGCGCCTGGTGTATTTTCGGGTGCGCGAATCCCGCTCTACCCAGGTGACGGAGCTCAAAGAGAACTCCCTCGCACGTAAACTCCGGATCAAGCCAGATACCCCCTTTTATCCCTGGCTCGAGCGTGAAGTTGCGCGCCGCTTTGATGTGACCTGTTGCACCAGCGCTGAAGAGTTCAGACGCGAAACCAAAGGGATAACCCGCGCCGGGCAGATCAAGGCCCCGGGGGAGCGCCACGAAAAGGATGACCGGCACCGCATCGATGACCGCAGCCGCTATGTGCTCGGCTGGAGCAACGCCGCAAAGATCGCCGCCCTGGAGGAGAAGGCGCGCAAACTGCAGGACGAAATGGCGCAGGTGGGAAAGCGCTTAGCCACCCTGCAACAGGAGCAGGGCACCCTCAAGCAGCGCCTGGAAATCCTCTCCAAACTGGATGAATATCCCGACTTCTCAGAGCTGAACTGGCGCCCCCTGGCGCTGGACATCACACGTTTGGAAGAGGAGAAGCAACATCTGGAGCAGGCCTCCGACGTGCTCCACACCTTGGGAGAACAGCTGCGTGAGGTGGAGCAAAGCCTGATCAAAACTGATACAGAACTGCGCCAAGCGTATGCAGATGAGGCCAGAACCCAGCAGAAAATCGCCGACGCACGGCAGCAACACCAGGAGGCCCTGAGTATCTATGAGGAAGCCAGTGCCCTGCAGCAGGAACATTTTTCCCGCCTCCCCGATCTGTACGCCGAGGCCCTCGAGAACCAGAAGCTCACCCTGGAGGGGTGTGAAAAACGTGAACGTGAAATGCGCGAGTGGCTCCAGACCAGGATCAACAACAAAAACCGCTCCCTCGCCTATCTGCGGGATAAAATCCTCGATGCCATGCGCTGCTACCGTACCGACTATCCCCTAGAAACCCAGGAGGTGGATGTAGCGGTGGAATCGGGGCATGACTACCAGGAGATGTTGGAGCAGCTCCAAGCCGATGATCTGCCCCGCTTTGAGACACGCTTCAAGGAACTTCTCAACGAAAACACCATCCGCGAAGTGGCCAATTTCCAGTCACAGCTCAATCGCGAGCGTGAAACCATCAAGGAACGCATTGCGCGCATCAACGAATCCCTGATTCAGATCGACTACAATCCGGGGCGCTACATCGTTCTGGAAGCGCAGCCCGCCCCGGATGTGGATATCCGCGATTTCCAGACCGAACTGCGCGCCTGTACTTCCGGAACCCTGAGTGCCACCGAGGATGAGCAGTACTCTGAGGAAAAGTTTCTCCAGGTCAGACGCATTATCGAGCGCTTTCGCGGACGCGAGGGTCAGACTGAACAGGACAAGCGCTGGAGCGCCAAGGTCACCGATGTGCGCAACTGGTTCGCCTTTGCCGCAAGTGAACGCTGGCGCGAAGATGACAGCGAATACGAACACTATGCCGATTCCGGGGGTAAATCGGGTGGGCAGAAGGAGAAACTCGCCTACACCGTCCTCGCCGCGAGCCTGGCATATCAGTTCGGGCTTGAGTGGGGCGCGGTGCGTTCGCGTTCATTCCGCTTTGTGGTGATCGACGAGGCGTTCGGGCGCGGTTCGGATGAATCAGCGCAATACGGACTCAAGCTCTTTGCCCAGCTCAATCTTCAGCTCCTCATCATCACTCCGCTGCAAAAAATCCACATCATAGAGCCCTTTGTCTCGAGCGTAGGATTTGTGCACAACGAGGACGGACAGGCCTCGGTACTGCGCAACCTGAGTATCGAAGAATATCGCGCCCGGAAACAGAGGTTCCAGGAATGAAGTGGACCACCCCGGAGGATCTGCGCACCCAGGTAATGAGACTCTGGGATAGAGGTCTGATCCTGGCATCACTGTGCGGCGGTGAAGAACTCTTCCCGCGCCGCCTGAACCTAAAAACCCCCAAATCAGCCGAACTGAGCACTCACTACAGCGAAGTGCGCGCCTGGATTACGCATCTAACCAGGCCAAATACCCCCTACCGCATCGAGTGGCGCACCTTCAACCACCGCGTGCTGGGAAACAACGAAATTCCGGCGCGGGTCTGGATTGACAGCACTGATGCTGCCCTGCGCTTTATCGGCAAAAAGCAAGAGGCACAAACCTTTGTTGCGCTGGTGGAACACATACAGGCACACGAACCCGCTCTGCTCCCCTGGTTGAGGAGACGCCCCCTGCGCGCCCTCAAACTCTGTGACGATTGGGACCCCCTGCTTCGGGTAGTAGACTGGATGAAGGCGCACCCGCGCCCCGACATCTACCTGCGCCAGATGGATCTGCCCGGAGTGCATACCAAATTTATTGAACACCACCGGGGCACATTGGCAGAACTCCTTGATATCGCCCTGCCCACAGATTATATTGATGAAAACCACCGCGGTATAAACGGATTCTGCTTGCGTTACGGGTTCAAGGATAAACCAACGCGGGTGCGCTTCAGGATTCTGGATCCGGATATCCGGCTGGTGCACGGCGCTGCGGCGCAGGACATCACCCTGACCGGGGAAGATTTCGCGTGTCTGGACATCCCTGTGGAGCGAGTGTTTATCACCGAAAACGAAATCAACTTTCTCGCATTTCCCACCTGCTCACACAGTATGATCCTGTTTGGCGCGGGCTACGGATTTGCCAACCTTGCCGAAGCACACTGGCTGCAAGATGTGGATATCTACTACTGGGGCGACATCGACACCCACGGCTTTGCGATCCTCAATCAGATACGTAAACTACTGCCGCACACCTCTTCATTTCTCATGGACAACGAAACCCTGCTTGCACACCGGGATTTCTGGGGGGTAGAAACACAACCGGAAAGTGGCGATCTCTCCCATCTTAATTCTGATGAAGCACAGCTGTACACCCGGCTACACACCCACTACTGGGGACATAATATCCGCCTGGAGCAAGAAAAAATTGGTTTCGAGTTTTTGCAACGCCATCTTATTTAAGTGTAGCAGGCAGAGTTCCTACAAACATTATGTGGTGGGTGTCTCATCCAGGCGCAACCACGTAAAACATCCCCCGCAAACCAACCCAATCCATTGGAATATAATAATTTAAACAATACCCCTTTACCCTTGTATTTCCGTAAGACTTTTGTACCATTCCAAAAGTGAATAATACTGAGCATAGTGTGCAACATATTTAAGCTACAGAGAAAAAACAGGCATCAATGCCCAGGAACGGGCACCTAAATCAAGGACTTGATTTGCTTACATAGGTGGCACTGCATAGGTTTCTGCATTGCCGAAGCTGGGGACAACGGCATGATTCCTCTCAAATCGCGTTTGATCACAATAAAACCTGGGTTTAGGTTGAACCTTGCTCTGATTGCAGCACTTTTAATACATTTAATCCTGCCCGCTCTGCTGCCACCCAAGATCTGCGCTGCGGATCAAGCTAATCACCTTGAACGCCCATCTGCAAAACAGAGCGAGCATGTACTGTCCGCCTCCGAACCCTTATATCCTCCATTCTGCATCGTCAATGCCGACAATGAAGCCGATGGTTTTTCTGTCGAACTCCTGCGCATGGCTCTGGAAAAAATGGAACACACTGTCTCCTTCAAAGTGGATGCGTGGGATCGTCTCAAGCAAGAACTCGCGCAGGGAAAGATTGATGCACTTCCCCTGGTAGGGCGTACCCCGGAACGGGAAGAAATATTCGATTTTACGTTCCCTTACATGACGATGCACGGATGTATAGTTGTGCGCACCGGACGCAATGATATCAATGCCATTACAGACCTGAAGGGCAAACGGGTAGCGGTGATGAAGGGAGACAACGCCGAAGAATATGTCCGGCGGATCGAACTCAATGCCGAAATCAACACCACAGATACCTTCAAAAGCGCCCTGATTGAGCTGGCTAACGGCAACTACGATGCGGTAATCATGCAGCGCCTTCCTGCCCTTGAACTCATCAGCAGGCTCAATCTTGGCAACCTGAAAATTACCGGCAAACCGCTTAGTGGATTTACCCAATCATTATGTTTCGCGGTGCAGAAAGGCAACAGCAAATTACTCAGCATCCTCAACGAGGGACTTGCCATTGCCATTGCCGACGGCACCTTTGACCATCTGCACGCCAAATGGTTTTCCGCCCCCGGCGCTCTGGTGAGCCGAAGAATTAAAGTGGGCGGAGATCATAACTACCCGCCGTATGAATTCATAAATGCCAACGGTCAACCCGATGGATTCAATATAGACCTGGTACGTGCCATCGCTAAACACCAGGGTATCAATATTGACATCCAACTCGGGCCATGGTCGGAAATGGTCAAAGGATTGAAAGACGGAAGTATAGATATGTTGCCCGGGATGTTTTATTCAAGCCAGCGGGATCAGCAGTTTAACTTTTCTGCGCCTCACACGCTGGTAAGTCATGTCATTGTATCCCGCAAAAGTGCTCCGGAGATTGACAATCTTGCACAATTGAAAGGAATAAATGTAGCTGTACAACGTGGCGATATTATGCACGATAAAGCGCGGGAACTGGGCTACACCGACAATCTGGTCCTGGCTCAAGGCCAGGAGGAATGTTTTGATCTGGTTGCATACGGTGACGTGGATTACGCCTTGATGAGCAGACTTTCGGCTTTGTACTGGATAAAACATTCGGGCGCACCCAACCTGCGCCTCAGCGAACAATCTGTCGTGACTCCTGAGTACTGTTTCGCCACTGCGCCGGAGAACCAATATCTGCTGCAGACCTTCGACCACGGCATGTCAGAATTAAAGGCGACCGGAACATATCGCCAAATCAGGCAGAAATGGCTTGAACCTTTAGGAGAAGAAGGAATAGATAGACAGACCCTGGTCAAATACAGCATATTTATTGCCGGCCCGATTTTCGCTTTACTGTCTCTTTCACTTTTGTGGACCTACACCTTGCGCAAACGAGTAGGCCAGCAGACCCTGGCTCTACAGGCCCAGATCAATGAGCGTCTCAAGGCGGAGGAGAAACTGCACCAGAAGTTCAAAATGGAAGCCATCGGAATAATGGCGGGGGGGATTGCACACAACTTCAACAACAACCTCGCCATCATCCTTGCAAGTCTTGATCTGGCTCTACACGAACGCAGCAACGCGGACAAAGCGGAGCGTCTCCTCACTAATGCGCGCACGGCCACGTTGCGCTCACGCGATCTGGTACAGCAGATCCTCACCTACAGCCATCGCGGCTCCACCGAGAAAAAAGCATTGGACCTGAGCACTGTTGTAAAAGAAACCGTAAGTCTGGCACGCTCCACCATACCTACCAGTGTTGAGATCGAGCTCTACATTGCCCCTGACGCGCTCTCTGCCTCGACATATGCTAATGAAGGGCAGATACAGGAGGCAATCCTTAATCTGTGTAATAATGCGGTACACGCCATGGACGAAAAAGGCGAGATTGAGATCAGCCTCGACAGTGTGTGGGCAGAAGAAAACATCATGCCCGCGCCCTATGAATGTGAAGCGGGACGCTTTCTGCGCTTGATGATTCGGGATAACGGCTGTGGTATGAATCAGGATTTGCTGGACAAAATATTTGACCCCTTTTTCACAACCAAAGGGGTTGGGCAAGGCACAGGGATGGGCCTTGCGACGGTGCAGGGGATGATCAAACAGCATGGAGGCTTTGTCAACGTAACCAGCCAGCCCGGAGTGGGCTCTACATTTGAACTGTATTTCCCGCAGATGGATTCTCCTGCAGAAGCTGAGTCTGAAACAAAAGAAAATACGCAACAGTTAGGAGGGAAAGAGAAAATTCTAGTGGTAGACGACGAAGAGATCCTTGCTGAATTGCTTCATGAACAGCTTGATTCTCTGGGATATGAGGTGACCAGTATCACCAGTAGCACCGAAGCGGCAAAGCTGTTTTTTGCCAACCCGGATCATTTCGATCTGGTGATCAGCGATCAGACCATGCCGGAATTGACCGGAGTGGAGATGCTGATCCAACTCAAACAGATCCGTCCAGATATCCGCTCTATTATCTGCACAGGTCACAGCAGCAAGATAGATGAGCAGAAAAGCTCAGAGCTACATATTGATGCGTATCTGCGCAAACCGGTGGAATTACCCGAATTGGATAAGACCGTGCGAGAGGTATTGGATCAAGGTTAATGCTTTCGCATAAAGGTCAAAACCAGACTCCTGGACCGCCGCTATCCGTGTGCCCCTACAACCTGATTGCGTCCCTGTTCTTTAGCCTGATACAGCGCTTCATCCATGCGTTTCAGAAGATGGTCGCGCTCTTCCGCTTCCTGAATTGCGGCAACACCAAAGCTGGCCGTAACCCTGCCGGCATCGGTGAAATCAAAAACTTCTATGGCCCTGCGTAACTTCTCTGCGAGATTAAGCGCGCCGCTAAGATCTGTGCCGGGAACAATGATCAGGAACTCCTCACCACCCCAGCGCCCCAGCACATCGATATCGCGCAGATGTTCCTTGCATAGAGAGGTGAATTCCTGCAACACCTTATCCCCGCTTAAATGACCATAGGTATCGTTGATATGCTTAAAGTGGTCAATATCACACAGAATAAGCGAAAACTTCTGCCCGTAACGCTCATAGCGCGTAAGTTCGTGTTGGAGCATTTCATCAAGCTTGAGGCGATTATATATACCCGTCAAAGGATCGGTTACAGATATCTTTTCAATGCGTTTTTTGTCCGTTATATCCTGGCGCACCGCCATATATCCATACACTTCTCCCATACTGTCGCGCATGGGAGATATGGCCGTATCCACCCAGTAAGAACCACCCTCTTTGGTTTTATTTTTAACTTCTCCATACCAGTTTTCACCTGATTTTATAGTTTGCCACATATCCTCGAATAATGAATCCGGCATATCCGAGTGGCGAATAATGTTGTGATTCTGCCCCAGGAGTTCGTACACTTCGTAGCCCGAGATGCGGCAGAACGCCTCACTCGCATAGGTGATATTCCCATCAAGGTCGGTCTGGCTGGTCAGCACATTGGCATCTACAATTTTTATATAGCGCTTGAGTTCATGCTCGGCGTTGCGAGCAGCAGTAATATCCCGCTGAACTCCGAAATGCCCGGTTATGGCCCCATCGCGGTTGTAAATACAGCGGTAATCCCCCTCCAGAATAATACTGCTGCCATCACTGCGTTTTTCTGTTTTCTCTACATGCAGGCGCCCATAGTCAAACAGACGCCGCCACAAACGCCATCCTTCCTGCAAGTCCTGCTTATAAAAATCTGCCGGCGTCTGTCCTATGAGATCCTCTTCTTTAACCAGGTACTGCTCCAGAATTGCCTGATTAACCCGAGTCATGCGTTGATGGGTAAAAATATATTCAAGTAGTTCATCCCGATCATCTATTGCCGCATCAGACCACATCACGGGTTCATCCAACATCATAAAAAAGAAGCCATCCATAGATTGGGCGAAAAACAGATCCAGGAGCTTCTTGTTTTCTTCAATCTCCATCTGGAGTTTCTTTTTGGAAGTTATATCCTTATACACCCCACGATAACCCACAAAACGACCGGAAGCGGCAAAAACAGGCACAATGCTGGCGAGAAGGCATACCTGAACTCCATGTTTGTGCATATGCCAGGTTTCAAGATCAGGCAGAGTCTGACGTTTGTCACGACAATGCACTAAATGGCGTTTAAAATCGAGACGCTGCTCTGGGATCACGCTACTGCAAAGTTCCATCCTTTTCAATTCGCCCGCAGAGTATCCAAGTATCTTGTCTACCTCACCCGCAATCATGGTATAGTGCGATTCTGCATCGGTCTCCCAAATCCATCCCGATGAATTCATAAGGATATCACGCAGTCGCTTTTCACTCGATTTAAGCGCAGAGTCATTTTTGAGTTTCAACAACCCTACCCAGATCAGGATTGCCCCCAACAACAGAAAACCGCCATGAAGAAACCACACCAGGCGTTGGCCCAAAGCTGGAGCTACCTCCGGTTGTACCGCTATTTCCCAATCGTCGCCAGGCAATGATACGAGAGACTGTATTGAATCCCGGCCTATAAACAAAGCTGCATCGCCCCAGAATACGCGCTTATCTGATTTTTTCCGCAACGCAATCTGAAGCCCTGAAGTCGCCGCCACATCATCCACCTGTTGCAGCAGGGTATTACTATCTATAACTGCGGATACCACACCCCATAAACGGCGTTCCTGATCCATGCCGCTGTACACCGGGATTCTACCCACAATCCCGCTTCCTCCCTGAATCAACGAGATCGGACCATCAACGATCATGGTATTTTGTGTATACGCAGCGCGCACTGCATCCCACTGGTCCGACTGGTCACGATAGTCAACCCCGATAAGAGATTGATTTCCCGCTTTTGGATGTACATAGCGAATCACAAAATCTGGAGCCGCAACCAGGTTGAGAAGATAGTTGCGATGGCGCATCACCTCGATACTGATGCGCCTGAATTCGTCCTGATCCAGATCCGGATGCACAGCGATATAGGAAGCAAGAGCACGCATGAGTAAAAGACTGGAGTTGACCCGGTTGTCGAGAACGGCGCGTACCTGATCCAGGTGGGTCTGCAATTGCCTTCTATGATTTATCAGGCGCTCATGGCGTATCAGCTGCAATGCAAGATAATCAATCCCAGCACATAGCACCACTACTGCCGTTACATAGCAGATAATCCGTTTAACACTCATTTAAGGCATAACCTCTCCAACGCCATATAACACCTGTAAAAGGAATAAACCCGTCAACCACATAGTAATTTTTACTACCTTGATTCAAATTATAAATATTCATAGCACTTTGCAAGATTGATAGCGTCGCAAAAACTCACCAACTGCAGCGTTGCTGCAATTGCCTCGCTGTTTAGGCGTACGTAAGTACGCCTCATTGCTCGACAATCACGCACCTTGCATTTGGCGCTTTTTACATACCGATTGTGGGAGATGATCCTGATTCATGTCTGATAATGCAGACCGTTCCGGAAAGTGCGCAGCATCAGGCTATCTGTGCTCCCAACGGAGAGTGTGCTTTGCCAAGCGCACCTAAAGAGCATCCTGGCGTCATCATTCCGTCCATCATGATGGAGGGGATGGATGGCTTTGAGTTGGGTTATGTCCTGAAGCATGACAACCTGCTTCAACACATCCCTCTTATTTTCCTGCACCGCCACCTATGTCGAGAACACCGATAAGCATCCGATCCTGCAATTGGGAGCCGAACGTTTAATGCTTAAGCCTATTGAATCGCAACAAATGGATCAAGCAGGGATGGGGTTATTCGACCGCGGTTATTGATTCATATCCTCGCCGAATCATAGGCTGGAATATGGACAAATACATGACTACAGCACTTGCGACCAAAGCACCGGCCATGGCAACCAGCCTCGATTGAGATGGTTCTTTACAAACCACTGCGAGGACTAGCTGGTAATCCCCGCAGCAGACAACATCCTCAACACCTCAGCTTTCAGCAATTGCATTCATCTTTACTGCAGCATTGAAAATACTTATCCACCAGTACGACAAACTTGCCCAGAATCGGATCATAATATTTCAATTGCCCGGTAGAGATATTATAGTACCATCCATGCAGACTCAAACGCCCACTTGCTACGCGTTCTTTTACCCAGGGAAATGTGAGGAGGTTGCGTAGCGATACCAGGATAGCTTCTTTTTCACATGCACGTGCCTGTTCTTCCGGGGCTGCATCAGGCATCTCCTGCATTACCTTGTCGCGCGCGGTAGCAGCAATATTCACCCAATTGCCGATAAATTCCCCCACGGGCTCTCCCTGAGCCGATTCAAGCAGAGCACCGATACCGCCACAGCTGGAATGCCCCATCACGATGATATCCGACACCTCAAGATGACACACGGCATACTCGATAGTGGAACTTACCCCATGGTAGTCATCATTCTTTACATAGGGAGGAACAAGGTTGGCTATATTACGCAGAACAAACAGGTCGCCGGGATTGGATGCTGTAAGCAGGGCGGGGTCAACGCGGGAATCACAACATCCGATCAGAAGTGCCTGGGGATTCTGCCCACTGCGGAGCCGTTCCGCCAGATCGGAACTGGCGCCGAAAAACTGCTTCTGAAAATCGGTAAAACCCGAAATCAGGTTGGTTACATCTGCCATTTAATTTCTCCTCGAAGCCATGGGCCAAATCGGGGACAAGCCCGATGCAACAAAAGTATGCCGCATGCATGCGAGCACAACCACTTGGAACCAACGGCATTTTACCTGCAGATGCGGCAAAATCAACGATTAAATCTTTGAGACAGGCGGAACAGAATTTATCCGGCCTGCGCACCTCGACACATGAGATTTCATCCTTTATACTCTCACTTAGTGCCACATAGTAAGGTGGCCGCGGTGTAGACCCCATATTGACTGCGACATCAGAAAGAGAGTGCTATGCCTGATTCAACGCAACAACAACGCCAGATATGGCTGATATTCTTCTTTCTGGGAACCATAATGCTCAACTTCCCGTTTCTGCAGACATTCAACCGCCTGGAGACCATATTCGGCATTCCGCTGCTGGTTATGTATTTCATGGTGGGCTGGCCCGTATCCATTGCGGTGATCTATTTTTTCTGCCGCACCCTGGAACACAACGACAAGAGCCCCGATGCCTGATGTATCCACGCGGAGTGCCTTATGAGTGTACAGTTACTCAGCATAATTTCTCTTATCTACTTTCTGGTACTATTCAGCGTGGCGGTATATGCAGTGCGCCGGCGCAAAGCCGGGCGCAGCCTCATATGCAATCCCCACGTCTATTCTCTCTCTCTTGCGATTTACTGTACTTCATGGACCTACTACGGCAGCGTGGGACGCGCCGCCACCACCGGGCTTGATTTCCTCACCATCTACACCGGCCCTACTCTGGTATGTTTTACCTGGTGGTTTTTACTCCGGAAAATCATCCGCATCAGCAAAGAACATAACATTGTCAGCATCGCTGACTTTATCGCAAGCCGTTACGGCAAATCCACCGCCCTTGGCGCACTTGTGACCATCTTTGCGGTGTTCGGCATTGTGCCCTACATTGCCTTACAGTTAAAAGCGATCTCCTACAGCTTTAATCTTATGTGCAGTGATGGCCAAAAGCCTCTTATGTCGCTGCATAGTGCCTACCCTGCTATTCCTGAACATCTGGATACTGCCTTAATTGTAGCAGTTCTGCTCGCGATTTTTTGCATTCTGTTCGGAGCCATGCGCCTCGACAGTACCGAGCGCCATGAAGGGCTGGTTGCAGCAGTGGCATTTGAATCGGTAGTTAAACTGGTGGCCTTTTTAGGTGTTGGTATATTTGTGACCTATACCATGTTTAACGGCTTTTCCGATATTTTCATCCGCTTTCTGACAGAGTTTCCCGAACGCAGCCATCTGCTTGTTTTGGGGGAAGAAACCTCCTCGGCGGCTAAGTGGTTTACCATGACCACTCTCTCTATGTTCGCCATTATGCTGCTGCCGCGCCAGTTCCACATCATGGTTATTGAAAACTCCGATATTTCTCATATCCGCACGGCCATGTGGGCATTTCCTCTCTACATGTTTCTCCTAAATCTGTTTGTACTCCCTATAGCTCTTGGGGGCTTACTCCAATATTATGGCCATACTGCGCTTGCTGATTACTTTGTCATAACTCTCCCTTTGCACAATAATCAGGTTCCGCTGGCAACACTTGTATTTATCGGCGGTCTGTCTGCTTCTGCGGGTATGGTTATGCTTGAATCAGTGGCCTCTGCGACCATGATCCTCAATAATCTGGTAATGCCCCTTATTCTACGCTTCAACCTGCGCCGTCCGGATATCTCTGGAGCGCTTCTCAACATCAAACGGATAGCCATAGCATCGGTTATTTTTCTGGGATATTTTTATTATAAAACCCTGGGAGAAACGGAGGCTTTAGTAGATATTGGCCTAATCTCCTTTATGGCCGCAACACAGTTTGCCCCGGCGTTTCTCGGGGCGTTGTACTGGGAACGCGGCAATGGACGCGCCGCCGCCACCGGGCTGATATTTGGCTTCGCAATCTGGGTTTACACTCTGATTGTCCCTATTTTTGTTCAAGATGGCTGGTTTTCGCAGGATCTGATGCAACACGGACTCTTCGGAATTGAGGCCCTGCGTCCCACCGCTCTGTTCTATCTGAACAATCTGGACGTATGGTCACATTGTCTGTTCTGGTCAATGTTTTTCAATGCCGGAAGCTATGTAGCCATCTCTATCGCAAGCACCCCGTCCTCTGCGGAAGCGGCTCAGGCTATGCGTTTTGTACGCGCTGCCACGTGGAAGCCGGAAGTTCAGGAAAACAAGCGTATCAGCAAAGCGCCCTCGGTTATGGAGTTTGTTGATCTGATGGCGAAATTCATCGGAGACAAAGCGGCCAACAAGGCAATATCCGATTATCTCGGAGATCGGGAGATCGATGAAAAAGGGAGCCTGTCAGAGTACGAAATTCCAAGCCTTAAACGCTTTACCGAAAAAACCCTCGCAGCCTCTGTAGGTGCGCCCGCCGCCCGCATTATCATCGAGAACTACCTGCAGGCCCGTGGAAGTAAAATGGAGGATGTATTTAATATTTTCGGTACGGTAAGCCTGAGCCGGGATGCAAGCCGCGAGCAGCTAAGTGTGCTTTACGATGTTGCGAATTTGATTAACAGCGGCAAGTCCCTTGATGGCATTCTGGACAGTATTCTCGACTTGCTCTATCACCAGTTCCGCTTCGATCTGTGTGCCATAAGACTTCTGGATGAAGAGAGCAATCTGTTACGGGTACGAAGTTATAGAGGACTGGATACAGAATTTCTATCCCGGGCGGATCGCGAGATCAACATGGAAACC
>Ga0182239_1000249_pt1 | contig 20595 bp, 18 predicted proteins | sample hydfrate6_PW_210_FD_132456 | JGI IMG/M metagenome (GOLD analysis project Ga0182239, IMG submission 132456) | Subsurface microbial communities from deep shales in Texas, USA - hydraulic fracturing test 6_PW_210 | ecosystem: Environmental > Aquatic > Deep subsurface > Shale gas/oil reservoir >... | reverse complement strand
GCCGCCTGCGCGCCCTTTACGCCCAGTAATTCCGAATAACGCTTGCACCCTCCGTATTACCGCGGCTGCTGGCACGGAGTTAGCCGGTGCTTCCTTCAGTGGTACCGTCAGCTCCCAAGGCTGTTGACCTCGGAAGGGTTCTTCCCACTTGACAGAGCTTTACGACCCGAAAGCCTTCTTCACTCACGCGGCGTTGCTGCGTCAGGGTTGCCCCCATTGCGCAAAATTCCTCACTGCTGCCTCCCGTAGGAGTCTGGCCCGTGTGTCAGTGCCAGTGTGGCTGATCACCCTCTCAGACCAGCTAACCATCGTCGCCTTGGTAGGCCGTTACCCCACCAACAAGCTAATGGTACGCGAACTCATCTCCAAGCGATAGCTTGCATGCAGAGGCCATCTTTGATCACAAAAACCAAAGCCTTCGTGATGTTATCCGGTATTAGCACCTCTTTCGAAGTGTTATCCCGAACTCAAAGGTAGATTATCCACGCGTTACTCACCCGTGCGCCACTTTACTCGCACCAAGCAAGCTCGGTGCTTTCTCGTGCGACTTGCATGTGTTAAGCACGCCGCCAGCGTTCATTCTGAGCCAGGATCAAACTCTCCACTTAAATCGTACGTATCTTATAAATACGGATAAGCGAAAATAAAAATTAACTTGGCCCGCTTATTGCCACTATTTAGTTTTCAAAGATCAAGAAGCCCTGCCGGTACAAACAGATCCGGGCAAAAGCATTCTTTCTATCTGCAAAACAAGGCGGTGTCAAGCCTTATTTTGTTTTTTTTTGGAAAGATCAATCAGGTAATCGCAAACTGTCGAGACCGTATGTTTTCGGTCAGAGGAGAGCAGATTCCATGTTCAAACTTATTTCCAATTATAATCTAAACTGCGGCCCAGTCAAGAGCAAATCTCAACTTTTTTGCGCCGTGCCTCGCAAGGGCTTTGCCCATGTGAAGAATTAAACTTTTAACCCAAGGTTCCGGATGTGTCAAGAAAAAAATCGTTCTTCCGGCAATCAGCCCTGAATCCTGATTTTGTGGTACTTCTTCTTGCCCGCCCGCAGCACAATCTCGTTGTCTTCAAGATCCTGTGCGCTGACCATGTAATCCTGCCGTTCAATGCGGCGGCCGTTAATATAAGCACCGCCCTGTTTGATCAGGCGGCGGGCGGCGCTGGCCGAATCGGCCAGCCCCACCTGCTGGTAGAGCTTAAAAGCGGGAATGCCCTGATCCAGATCTGTTTTTCCAAACACCGAACTTGGCACACCATCGTCATGATCCACAGGCTGCCTTGGAACATCGCTTGACGGCAAAAGGTTTTTGTCAATGCGCCGTGCGCCGAACATCTGTGATGCGGCCTGAAAGGCATTGACCGCTTCCTGACGGCCATGTGCCAGACAGGTGGCCTCGTAGGCCAGCACCGCCTTGGCATTGTTGATGTCGGCATCCCTGAGGTTCTCAACGGCCCGGATCTCTTCAGCCGGCAGGAAGGTAAAAAGAAACAAAAATTTGACCACATCCCGGTCGTCAGTATTGACCCAATACTGGTAATATTCATAGGGACTCGTCCGATCGGCATCCAGCCAGACAGCACCGTGGGCGGTTTTGCCCATCTTGGCGCCGCTGCTGGTTGTCACAAGGGGGAAGGTCAGCCCGTAGACTTCTGCCTGACGCATGCGCCGAATCAAGTCAATGCCGGCCACAATATTTCCCCATTGATCGCTTCCGCCCATCTGCAGCCGGCATCCGTGGCTGTCATAGAGCTTTAAAAAATCATAGGCCTGCAACAGCATGTAGTTGAACTCGATAAAATTCAGCCCTTCTTCAGACTCCAGGCGTACCCGGTAGCTTTCGGCCTTGATCATCCGGTTGACCGAAAAATGGCGGCCAATATCGCGTAAAAATTCAATGTATCTCAGGTCCACCAGCCAGTCGGCATTGTTTAGCAGTTCGGCATTGCCTTCGTCAAATGCGATAAACCGGGACAGCTGCCCCTTGATTGCATTCGCATTTTCCTGAACCATTTCCAGGGTCAGAAGTTGACGCATTTCGGTTTTTCCGCTCGGATCTCCCACAAGGCCGGTGCCTCCGCCAACCAGGGCAATGGGCCGATGGCCGGCGCGCTGCATATGCGAAAGGGCCATGATCGGCAGCAGATGACCCACATGCAGGCTCGATCCGGTGGGATCAAATCCGACATAACAGGTTACGGGCGCGTTTGTTTCCAGTTCCCGCCCCAATTGTTCGTCATGTGTGGTGGCTTCAACAAAGCCCCGCTCCTGGAGTGTCTCCAATACATTCATGGCAGTGACTCTTTTCAGGCTGATTTGGTTATGTGCTTCCCTGATCGCTGATTTTACTGCGAATCACGGGTGCCGGGACTATAGAAGCCCGCACCTGTACCGGCTCTGGCCTACTTGTTGGCGTATTCCACGGCCCGGGTCTCACGGATGACCGTTACCTTGATCTGGCCTGGAAAGGTAAGCTTTTCCTCGATTTTTTTAACAATGTCTTTTCCGAGAATAACGGCATCATCATCAGACATTTTGCCCCCATCCACGATGACCCGAAGTTCACGGCCGGCCTGAATCGCATAGGCATTGGCAACGCCTTTGGCCTCCTTGGCAATGCCCTCCAGGTCTTCGAGGCGCTTGATGTAATTTTCCAGCAATTCCTTGCGTGCACCCGGCCGGGCGCCGGAAAGGCTGTCTGCTGCCTGCACCAGAAGATCATACACGGATTCAGGGGTTACGTCCTCGTGATGGGCGGCAATGGCATGGACCACCTTGGGTGCCTCACCGTACTTCTTGGCCAGCCTTGCACCGATTTCGGCATGATTGCCATCCACCTCGTGATCAATGGCCTTGCCGATGTCATGGAGCAGACCCATACGCTTGGCCATTTTCACATTCAGGCCCAGTTCCGCTGCCATGGCCCCGCACAGAAAACCCACCTCTATGGAATGCTGAAGCACGTTTTGCGCGTAACTGGTGCGAAACTTCAACCGGCCCAGGTATTTTATCAGTTCATTGTTAATGCCGTGCACGCCCAGATCAAATGCGGCCTGGCTTCCGGCCTCCTTGATGGTCACTTCCACTTCCTGATCCACTTTCTTGACCACGTCCTCGATTCTTGCCGGATGAATCCGGCCGTCCTCGATCAGGCGCAAAAGAGACAGACGTGCAACTTCCCGGCGCACAGGATTAAATCCGGATAAAATCACAGCTTCCGGCGTATCGTCGATGATGAGATCAATTCCCGTGGCCGCTTCCAGGGCCCGGATATTTCGTCCTTCCCTGCCGATAATCCGGCCCTTCATTTCATCATCCGGGAGCTGCACCACGGAAACCGTGCGTTCGGCAACAAAATCTCCGGCATAGCGCTGGATTGCCGTGGCCATGATTTTTTTGGCTTCCTTGTCCGCATTTTCCTTGGCCTCGGCCACAATCCGCTTAATCATCTTGGCACTGTCGTGCCGGGCTTCATTTTCCATGGACTGCATAAGCAGTTCCTTGGCCTCCTCGGCGGTCATGCCGGAAATGGTTTCCAGCTGACGTTTCTGCTCATCTATGAGATCCTGATAGTGTTTTTCCCGCTTGGCAATACCGGACTCCCGTTCCTGGAGCTCGCGTTCAATGCGGGTGTTTTCTTTTGCCTGCTGTTCTAACTGCTCGTTTTTCTTGTCAAGATTTTCTTCCTTGGAAAGCAGGCGTTTTTCCTGTTTTTTAAGCTCATCGCGGGTTTCTGCGGTTTCTGCATCAAAATCGCTTTTCATCTTAAAAAGCCGATCCTTGGCCTCAAGCTGCGCCTCCTTGATCAAGGAATCAGACTTGCGCTCCGCAGCCTCAACGATCATTTTTGCCTTTTCTTCGGCATCGGCGATCTTCTGACCTGCAAGCCGGTGTCTGAGCAGTTGCGATGCGCCAAAGCCCAGCCCCGCGCCGGCAATGAACATTAAAATATAAATTCCATCCATTCTTGCCCCCTAAGCATAAGAACCAACGGAGGCCCTGAGATGTTGGCAAAGGGTCCCGGGGTATGTTTGTTTTGTGTCACAACACCATCTTCTCAGCTACTGGCTGAGGATCACAATCACTATTGGTGCTTCTGTAAATGGTGCGGTTGATTTGAGGTGGTCAACGGGAAAGAATGTCGTAATGCAGCTGGCGGAAAAGCAAAGCAGAGCAAAAGTTCCTGCACGAATTGAAAAAGCACTCACCGTAAAATTTGGCGGGAAAATAACCCCCGCCACGCCGTGTTGAAAGAGCCTTGAACCGGGCTCGTTGAGGTGGGCGCCTTATGACTTCTTCAGGCTTTTCCGTACATGCGGAACTTGCACACCAAAGCCAGGGAAGGCTCCCTTTTTCATAGGTGTTGGGTCAAGGGGCACTATTCAATCACGAACATAGCAGGGGATTATTTCATCTCCATGTTTCACGGTTCATTTTTTTGCTCTAATCAATAACATTGGCTTGACGCAATCATCCGGTCCATTGTCAGGGCACGGCTGGCCACAGACTGCAAAAGTTCGTCGTGATCCTGCTTCAGCTCCATGTGCTGTTTGACAACATTTAAAGCTGCGAGCACCACGATGGCAAGCTTATTGGTTTTTTGCGCATGCGCGGGAAATCGCGAAGCCACCTGGTTAACCTCGGCAACCAGATAGTCGGCCACTTCCCGTGCATCCATCGGACTGTCTTTATCAGCCCTGAATTTAAAATATTCGCCCAAAAGCTCTATTGTAATGATCTGTTCCAACGAAGGCATAATCACCCTGCCTGGCAACCGATTTTGTAAGCCCCTTTATTCTTCCGGGGACGGTATTTCGGCTGCATTGTTGAGCTTGGCCAGTAAATCGTCGATTCTGGATCGAATTTGCGTCTTTTGCCGTAAAAATTGATTCTCGGCTTCAGTCTTTTGATCCAATTCCGATTCCAGTTGCTGCACTTTGGCGTGCAAATCGGTATTGTTTCGTTGAAGCGCTTGACATTTCTCAATCAAGTGTTCCACTTTTTCCTGAAGCGTATCCAGCTGATGCATCACTTCATCAGTTTCCACTATCTCACCTCTTTACCTGGTATATAAGGTTGACAACAAAGAAAGTCAAGGCTTTTCATTGTGATGAAACCAGGGACTCGACGCTTTGGAGATCCTTGGGACTGTTGATGCCGATCACTTCGCGATTATCCCGGCAGATCATCAGCCCCACCTGCCTGCCGGAGTCAACGGCAATTTCCACAATATCGGTGAGATACATCTCAGATTGCGAATTGTTTGTATTGATCTGCATAAGCGCGGTTTCCAAAAAAGGTCGGTCGACGATATAAATTCCTGTATTTATTGTGGTGATCGTCTTTTCAGCCGCAGTTGCGTCAGACTCCTCCACAATGCATGCCACGTTACCATCCGCTTTTTGCTTTAGCCTTCCATAACCTGTCGGATTTTCTACCCTGGCGGCAAGCACTGTGATATCATGACCATTTCCGGTATGGCGGGCAACCAGCCGGGCCAGAGTCTCCCGGGAAATCAGGGGAACGTCCCCACAAAGGATCATAACATGCTCTGCATTTTTCGGCAAAGCCGGCATGGCACACAAAACCGCATGACCCGTGCCTTTCTGCTCTGCCTGAAGTGCAAAATCAACAGTTGTGTGGGAAAGCACTATAGATTTGACCTCATCGGCCTGGGTGCCGACCACCACCACTACATTTTCAACCACGCCCAAAGCCGCATCAACAACATGGAGAACCATCGGCCTGCCCGCTACCGTGTGGAGGACCTTGGCCTTTTCCGATTTCATCCGGGTTCCCTTGCCGGCTGCAAGGACAATGGCTGCAACCGCGGGATAAACATTGTGTTTATCTGAACCAGATACCATTTCTGAATCCTAAGCCTGTCAAACAAGGCAAAAAGGGCAAGCCATATCAATGGCATTGCCCTTTTTGCGTATTGTGATCCCCCGAGCAGAATCGGGGTTTATTGTAAAATACGGCGATACACGGCAGTCCGTGTACATCGGCGCCTTTTTCTAGTGGGTAGAGCCGCTGCCCTGCACAATGTTCATGCGCGTCAGGGCCCGCTGCATCGCCGCCCGGGCACGGGCAAAGTCCACATCTTCCTTGTCATCGGCAAGACGCTGCTGTGCGCGCTCATAGGCAGCCTTGGCGCGTTCATAATCGATGTTTTCCAGGCGCTCAGCGGATTCGGCCAGAATGGTGACTTTGTCAGGCAGTGCTTCGGCAAATCCGCCGCTTACAAACACGAGGTGCTCATCGCCCTTTTCATCCCGATAGCGCACCTTGCCCACCTGAAGCGAAGTCAGAAAAGGCGTATGGCCGGAAAGGACACCAAATTCGCCCAAAGTGCCGGGGGCCATAACGATCTGGCTCGATTCACTGACCACGTATTTTTCCGGGGTCACAATTTCGAGTTGAATATTTTCAGCCATGCACAGTTCCTTTTCTCACTGATTATGCAGAAGCCATGTTCTTGGCTTTTTCCACCGCTTCTTCGATCGTACCGACCATGTAAAAGGCCTGTTCCGGCAGATCATCGTGTTTGCCTTCGCAGATTTCCTGAAAGGCGCGGATGGTGTCTGCTATCTTGACAAATGCGCCTTTCAGGCCGGTAAAGGTTTCTGCCACGTGAAAAGGCTGTGACAGAAATCGCTGAATTTTACGCGCACGGGCAACAGTAACCTTGTCTTCGTCAGAAAGTTCTTCCATACCCAGAATGGCGATAATATCCTGCAAATCCTTATAACGCTGCAGGGTGGTCTGCACTTCACGGGCCACCCGGTAATGCTCCTCGCCGATAAAGTTGGAATCCAGAATTCGCGAGGTGGAATCCAGCGGATCCACTGCGGGATAAATCCCAAGCTCTGCAATCTGACGGGAAAGCACCACTGTACCGTCAAGATGGGCAAATGTGGTTGCAGGGGCCGGGTCCGTCAGGTCGTCGGCAGGCACATAAACGCACTGGACGGCTGTAATCGAGCCCTTGTCCGTTGAGGTAATGCGCTCCTGGAGTTCACCGAGTTCCACTGCCAGAGTCGGCTGGTACCCAACAGCCGAAGGCATGCGGCCGAGAAGCGAGGAAACTTCCTGGCCCGCCTGGGTAAAACGGAAAATATTGTCAATAAACAACAGCACATCCTGGCCTTCCTGGTCGCGGAAATACTCTGCGCTGGTAAGGGCGCTGAGCGCCACGCGCATACGTGCGCCGGGAGGTTCGGTCATCTGCCCGTAGACCAGTGCGGCTTTGGGCAAAACACCTGAATCCTTCATTTCATGGTAAAGGTCATTGCCCTCGCGGGTACGCTCCCCGACTCCGGCAAACACAGAAATACCACCATGGTGCATGGCGATATTGTTGACCATCTCCATCATGATAACGGTTTTTCCAACGCCGGCACCGCCAAACAGCCCCATTTTCCCGCCCCGGGGAAACGGCACCAGCAAGTCAATCACTTTGACACCGGTTTCCAGAACCTGCACGGACACGTCCTGCTCTGTCAGTGCAGGAGCCAGCCTGTGAATGGGAGACATGTTTTCGTTGCTTACCGGCCCCAGTCCGTCCACGGGCCGGCCCACAACATTGAGCACCCGGCCCAGGGCAGGTTCACCCACGGGAACCATAATGGGATTGCCGGTATCCTTAACCGGCATGCCGCGGACAAGTCCGTCAGTAATATCCATTGCAACGGTACGCACCACGTTGTCGCCCAGATGCTGGGCCACTTCAACAACAAGATTGTCTTCCTGATCATTAATCGACGGGTTCGTGATCAACAAGGCTGTCAGAATTTCCGGCAGCTTGCCCTGCTCGAACTCGACGTCAACCACAGGTCCCATAACCTGTGTTATCTTACCCATATTCTCTGCCATGAATCGACCTCCTATCCTATATACGCAGAATTGACGTTTTGGATTATCCCCGCAGGGCTTCGGCACCGCCGACGATATCCATCAGTTCCATTGTAATTGCTGCCTGCCGGGCCTTATTATATGCCAGGGTGAGGCTTTCAATCATATCATCACATGCCTTGGTGGCATTATCCATTGCCTTCATCCGGGATGCGTGTTCACTGGTGGATGTTTCCAGCAATGCATTGTATAGCTGAACATACACATTTCGCGGAAGCATCTCGTCAAGAAGGGCATCCGGGGAAGGTTCGCAGATATGCTCGGGCATGTAGCCCGTTTCCTCCTCAGCGACTTGTTTCTGGCTTTCCACGGTTTCGATCACCGGGATGGGAAGCAGCTGCTGGACCACCGGCGGCTGGCTGGCCATACTCATAAACCTGGCGTATACCAGGTGAACCTCGTCATATTCACTGTTTAAAAACGCATCAATGATTTTTTGCGCCGAGGTTGAGGCTGTGTTAAAGCCGAATTTACCGCCAACCACGTTGAGGTATTCATCAACGATGGACAATTTTTCCCTCCGGCACCAATCCCGTCCCTTTTTGCCAAAAGCGGTAAAGGAAACATCAGCACCGGCATTGACTTTTTCCTCCATGAAGGATTCTGCCTTTTCAAGCAGATTCGTGTTAAAGCCGCCGCAAAGCCCGCGGTCCGAGGTTAGCAGGACTATATGTACATTTTTAACTTCCTCGCGGGCAATGAGAAGCGGACTGACCTCATCACCGGCTTTTCCGGCGATATTGCCCAATACCTCGGCAAATTTTTCCGCATACGGATGGAAAGACTCCATGGCCGTCTGGGCACCGCGCAGTTTGGAAGCCGCGACCATGTTCATGGCCTTGGTAATCTGCTTGGTCTTTTTGACGCCGTTAATCTTGGATTTGACTTCTTTTAAGGATGCCATATATCGACTCGCCTTATTCGCTTGTTATCCAGTTGCGGTTAAAAACGGCCAAACACTTATTTGATCGTATCCTTGAACTCTTCGCCGTACTCGGCAAGTGCCTTTTGGAGCTGCTTATCGATATCGTCTGTGATTTCCCGCTTTTCAGAAATGCCGGAAAGAATGTCAGGATAACGGCTCTCAATAAACTGATAAAGACCAACCTCATACTTGGCCAGGGTATTGATGGGAAGCTTGTCAAGAAAACCCTTTGCACCGGCGTAAAGAACCAGTACCTGCTTTTCCAGGGGCAGGGGCTGATACTGGGGCTGCTTGAGGATCTCCACCAGGCGTTCGCCACGCAGCAGCTGCTTCTGGGTTGCCGCATCCAGATCGGAACCAAAAGCTGCAAATGACTCCAGTTCCCGATACTGTGCCAGATCCAGGCGCAGGGTCCCGGCCACCTGCTTCATGGCTTTTTCCTGGGCGGCACCACCAACCCGGGAAACAGAGAGTCCGACGTTGATGGCCGGACGAACACCGGCGAAAAACAAACCGGGTTCGAGATAAATCTGACCATCGGTAATGGAAATCACGTTAGTGGGAATATATGCGGAAACGTCGCCTGCCTGGGTTTCGATGATGGGCAGCGCAGTAAGCGAACCGGCACCGAGTTCGTCGTTTAACTTGGCGGCGCGCTCAAGCAGGCGCGAATGATTGTAGAAAATGTCTCCGGGATAGGCTTCGCGGCCCGGAGGACGACGCATCAGCAGGGAAACCTGACGATAGGCCGCAGCCTGCTTGGAAAGGTCATCATATATGATCAGGGCATGTTTGCCGTTGTCACGAAAATATTCACCGATGGCGCATCCGGCGTACGGAGAGACGTACTGCTGGGTTGCCGGGTCAGAAGCACAGGCGGAAATCACAGTGGTATATTCCATGGCGCCGTGTTTTTCCAGAGTCGCAACCACCTGGGCAACAGTAGAGCGTTTCTGACCCGTGGCAACATAGATGCAATAGACGTCCTGCCCTTTCTGGCTCAGGATCGCATCAATGGCCACGGCGGTTTTTCCGATCTGGCGGTCTCCGATAATCAGTTCCCGCTGGCCGCGGCCAACCGGAGTCATGGCGTCAATGGCCTTTAAACCGGTATAGAGCGGCTCATGCACACTTTTGCGGTCAATAACCCCGGGAGCCACCATCTCGATCCTTCGAGTTTCCTTGGTTTCCACGGGTCCCTTGCCGTCAACCGGCTCGCCGACAGCGGAAAGCACCCGGCCAAGGACGCCGTCGCCCACGGGCACCTCAGCAATCCGGCCGGTTCGCTTGACAATGTCGCCTTCCTTGATATCGGTGGTCTCACCCATAACGGCGACACCCACATTATCTTCCTCAAGGTTCATGGCCAGCCCGAGCACCCCATTGGGAAATTCCACAAGCTCCAGAGCCTGGACCTTGTCAAGGCCATATACGCGGGCGATGCCGTCACCAACCGACAAGATGATTCCGGTTTCGGAAAGCTCTACCTTCTTGTCGAACTCCTGGATTTGATCCTTAATAATCTGGCTGATTTCTTCGGCTTTTATTTCCATTAGACACTCTCACCCCTTTTTAAAGATTCACGCATATTTTTCAGTTGTGTCCGAATGCTGCCATCCAGCACAAGATCCCCAATCTTTGTCACCACCCCGCCAATGAGTTCGGGGTCCTGTTTGGCCTCAACCACCACTTCCTTGCCGGTCAACCTGGACAGGGACTGGCGGATTTGTTCAAAAGAATCAGAGGAAAGTTCAGTGGCCGAAGTGAGTTCGGCGCGCACAACACCTTTTAATTCGTCTGCAAGCCTTTGGTAATGATCATTGATGTCCTGGATGTAACCGAATCGCTTTTTCTTAAACAAAAGGATTACAAAGGATTTCATGACGGCAGAAATGTCCAGTTCTGCGACCACAGCGTCTAAAACCCGCTTCCGGTTTTCCGTACTGTGGAGAGGATTGCTTACAGTTGCCGCAAATTCCGGCTGTGCATTCAGCAGTTCCACAAACGACTGAAGTTCCTCACGGTATTTCTCCGCCTGTCCGTCCTGCCTGCCGATCAATATCAAGGCCTTGGCGTAACGTCTTGCGATTGCTGAGCTTCTCACTTTGTCACCACCTTAGTTAGATATTCTTGCACAAGTTTCTCCTGGTCCTCAGGGGTTGTCTCCCGTTTGAGCTTTTCCTCGGCTTTTTCAATCGCTTTCTCAAACACCTCTGTTTCGAGTTTCAGCTTGGCCTGAGCAAATTCCATTTCAATATTGCGCCGGGCCTGCGCCTCGAGCTTGCCGGCAGCTGACTGGGCTTCCTGGAGGATTTTTTCCTTCAAGTTTTCACCCTGCTGGCGGTACTGGTCAATGATCTGTTCGGCTTCCTGACTAAGGGCGGAAAGGCGATCGTTGTATTCGGCGAGTTTTTTTTCGGTTTCCTGCTTCTGCGCTTCAAGATCATCGAGCTGCTCCTTGATCAGCCGGATTCGATCACCAAGAAACTGTTTGAGAGGCTTTTTTAAAACAAAAAACAGGATCAGAACCAAAGCAATAAAATTCATCACCCGGTAGGTGTCGGTGGCAACCCAGCCGGGACCGCCGTGGTCCCCGTTGCCCCCGCTTGCGGCAAAAACAATGCCGGCGGTCGCCAGCATGAACAAACCAGTACAAAAGAGGGCGGTACGTACGTTAAGTCGTTTCACTTTCTCCGGTATCATCAAAGGGCCCTCCCCAGTATCTTTTCGCTGATTTGGTCTGCAAATTGGTCAACCTGCGGCTGGAGTGATTTTCGAACGGATTCAACCTCCCGGCCAACACGTTCCCGGATTTCAGCCATATCGGAACGCGCCTTTTCATTGATCTGTTCCATCATCTGGCGTTCCTGCTCACGAGCATGCTCTTCAAGTTCTTCCTTTTCCTTCTGCCCTTTTTCCCGTGCCTGCTTGATGCCATCCTGAATAGCCTGTTCCTTTTCGGAAAGGTCCTTTTCGTAAGTGGCAATACCCTGCTCCAGACCCTCGACTTTTTCCCGGCGCTGGGCAAGGATGCCCCGGATCGGACGATAAAGGACAAAATTCAACGCCCAGATCAGCACCACAAAATTTACCATCTGGATGAATAGCGATCCATCAACATTGATCATAGGATAAACCTCCGCATAAAGAACTTGTCACTTCCGCAAAAAAAACTGTCACCCGGTATCTGTTCATTACCATAAAATCATTGCTTGAAGCAACAGCTCATACCATACGCATTCGCAATTTGTCAAATAATTTTGATTTTTTTTTTGTATTTGCCCTTCCCTAAGAGGTAGCAAAACGCCGCATGCTGATGTTCATCAGCAGCCCCAGAGACAACATCACCGTGACCAGCGAGGATCCCCCGTAACTGATCAGCGGCAGCGGCATTCCCACCACTGGCATCAGGCCCATGACCATCCCGATATTGATAATGCTCTGCCAGAAAATCATTGCAGTAATACCCACAGCCAGGATGGTACCAAAAGCATCCCTGCAGGCATCGGCAATGTTGAAACCAAAGGCAATTAAGAGCAAGACAAGTGTCAGCAGGCCAATGGAGCCGATAAACCCGAATTCTTCGGCCAGAACGGAAAATATAAAATCCGTGTGCTGTTCAGGCAGAAACGAAAATATGTTCTGGGTGCCCTGCATGTAGCCTTTGCCCGAAAGCATGCCCGATCCAACCGCAATTTTGGACTGCAGGATGTGATATCCTGCCCCCAGGGCGTCGCTTTCCGGAAAAAACAGCATCATAATACGCATCCGCTGGTAATCCTCCAGCAAATACCAGCCCATGGGCAGAACACCGAATCCCAGAACCATCAAAAAAATCAGCGTTTTTCGCTCGATTTTCACAAAAAGGGTCATGGTCAGCGCGACCAGACCAATGAGGCCTGCGGTTCCCAGATCGGGCTGGGATGCGATCAGCAAAAAAGGTGCGGCTCCAATCAACAGCGGCGGCATGAGCGCACGCAAACCAAGGCCCTGGGGCCTTACGTTTCTGGCATAATAGCGGGCAAGCATTAAAATGACAGCCAGTTTGGCCGGCTCCGAGGGCTGCAGCACAAATATCCCCAAATCCAGCCACCGGGTGGAGCCGCCGATGGTTTTGCCAATTATCGGCACCAGCGCCAAAAGGATCAGTATGCCGGCATAAATCCAGGGGGAGACACTGTAGAGCCGTTTATAAGAAAACAGAAAACTGGTCGCCATCACCACCAGCCCGACGCAAAGCCAGAAAATCTGCCTTAACCACAGCCCGCCCACGGAACCACTGTCTCCCGCATTGACCGCGCTCTGGATCAAAAACACGCCCGTGCCCGCAAGCACCAGGGTCAGTGCCAGCAGCCACCAGTCAAAATATTGCACAAGCCGGCGATCAAACATGAAAGCCTTTCCGGACGTGTTTGCCATTGGTTGTTTTTTGATTTATAATCAAGGTATTTTTAAGCCAATCCAAAAATCATTGCAAGGATTTTGAATCAGGTTCCATCAATAAGGAGGCAAGATGACAAGCAAAGTTTATTTCATGGACTTCCGCGCCACTTACAAGGACAGCGGCGTGACCAAACTGCAGCGATTAATGGATGCCGCAGGCATTGACAAGTGTGTCAGCCACCGGGATCTGGCCGCCCTGAAACTTCATTTCGGCGAACTGGGAAACACCGCCTTTATCCGGCCCGTATACATCGGCCATATCGTGGACCGGGTAAAACAAGCCGGCGGCACCCCGTTTCTCACGGACGCCAACACCCTGTATGCCGGAAGCCGCGGAGATGCGCCCAATCACCTGATGACTGCCACGGCAAATGGTTTTGCCTATTCCGTGGTCAAAGCCCCCTTAGTGATTGCCGACGGCCTGCGCGGCCGCACCGAAACCGCTGTTCGAATTGACAAAAACCGGTTCAAAGACGTCTATATCGGCACCGAAATTGTCAATGCCGATTGTCTGATCTCCATTGCCCATTTCAAGGGTCACGAACTTTCCGGCTTTGGCGGGGCCATCAAGAACGTCGGGATGGGATCGGCCTCCCGCAGGGGAAAAATGGAGCAGCATTCCGGCCTGGCCCCCAAGGTCAAGCAGAAAAAATGCATCGGCTGCGGCGATTGCGCGGAGCACTGCGCCTCCGAAGCCATTGACATGGTCGACGAAAAAGCGCAAATCAATCCGGAGCGCTGCGTTGGGTGCGGCGAATGCATCCTGATCTGCGAAAACGGGGCAATCCAGATCCAGTGGTCACAGTCCGGCGAAGACTTTCTCGAACGAATGGTGGAATACACCCTGGGCGTACTGAAGAACAAAACCGGAAAAGCCTTTTACATCAATTTCATCAACCATGTATCACCGGCCTGTGACTGCGTCCCCTACAACGACGCCCCCATTGTCAGAGATATCGGCATCGTGGCCTCCACCGATCCGGTTGCCATCGACCAGGCCAGCGTGGATCTGGTCAACCGGGAACCGGCCCTGCCCGGCTCCTGTCTGTCCACCCACACTGATGCCGGAGCGGACAAGTTCAGGGGGGTCTACCCGGATGTGGACTGGACCCGCCAGCTTTCCTATGCCGAGGAACTCGGACTGGGCAGCCGGCAGTATGAACTGGTGCCCATTTAAGCCTTATCCCCTGCCACCTGCACAAATGCCGAGGCCGGGAAAAAGCAGTAGGGACACTGTTCCGGCGGTTGCTGTCCGTAATGGACATGGCCGCACATCCGGCAGCGCCAGGCATTGGTTTCGGGCCGGCCCTCGATGCCCACATCATCCGGGTGCCGGTCCCGGTGCAGGGGGAGATTGTCAAGGGGGGGCATGACCGGTTCATAAGTATTTAAGGCATGACCGGCTACAATCATCCGCTGAATTTCGCTGGTGCCCTCGTAAATTGGATAAACCCGGACGTCGCGCAGCAGTTTCTCCACCGGAAAAAACCGGGTATAGCCGTATCCGCCAAAAACCTGCAGGGCCTCGCTGGCCACCTGCACGGCCGATTCTGTGGCGTAAAATTTGGCAACAGATGCCGAAATGGTGGGGTCCATGCCGTTGTCGGCCTCCCAGGCGGCCTTTAGCACCAGCAGGCGCGAAGCCTCGATCTTTTGATACATTTCAGCGATTTTAAACTGGATGGCCTGGAAATTGGCAAGCTTGGATCCGAATGCCCGGCGCTTTTTGGCGTAATCAATTGCAAACTCCATGGCGGAACGGGCTGCACCCACGGCAAAACTGCCGATCGACGGCCGGGTGTGGGAAAAAGTGCGCATGGCCAGGCCAAAACCCTCGCCCGGGGGGGCAAGCATATTCTCTTTGGGTACGCGCACATTGTTGAAATGCACCGCGGCCGTGTTGGAGTTGCGCTGGCCCAGTTTGGGGATGGCCAATCCCGTTTGCACGCCCTCAAACTGCTTTTCCACGATGAAAGCACAGATGCCCTCATGTTTCTTTTCCGGATCCACTGTGGCAAAAATGGTGAAATAATCGGCAATTCCTCCGTTTGTCACCCAGTATTTGGTGCCGTTTAAGATATAGTCATCCCCATCTTCTTTGGCCAGGCATCGGATGCCGGATACATCCGATCCCATGGTGGGCTCGGATGTGGCAAAGCTGATCAGGTTAAAGGATTTAATGAATTCGGGCAGGTATTTTTTCTTTGCCGCCTCATTTCCGCAGAGTATCAGGGGCTCCAGACCCAGGGAGTTATCAAACAGGGAAGTTGCAATACCCGGGCATGCCGCGGCGATTTCCTCGGTGACCAGACACCCCTCCACCATTCCCTGGCCGCTGCCGCCATAGGCTTCGGGAATACCCCCCGTTGAAACGCCTTCATCAAAAGCCGCCCTGAGGATCTCAACCGGGGTTTCATCTCTTTGATCATAATAGGCGGCAATGGGCAGAACCCGGTTTAAGGCAAATTCGCGCGCCTTCTGCTGCACCTGCTGCTGCTGCTGTGACAGCTGAAAATTCAACATCTCCCCTCCTTTTGATGTCCTGTATCAATTCTGCTGTTTCTGCGCTTTCTGAATTTTCGCCCAGGTATCACGCAGGGTCACGATGCGGTTGAAAACCGGTTGTCCCGGTGCGGAATCTTTGGAGTCCACGGAAAAATATCCCAGCCGTTCAAACTGGTATCTTTGCCCGGCCGCCGCCTTGGCCAGACCCGGTTCAAGCATGCACCCGGTGAGTGTTTCGAGTGAATCCGGGTTGATCACTTCAAGAAAATCGGGCTGTTCGGCGGGATTTTCCACAGTAAACAAGTGATCATAAAGCCGGACCGTGGCCTGCTGGGCATGAGCAGCGGAAACCCAGTGAAGGGTCGCCTTGACCTTTCGCCCGTCCGGGGCGTCGCCTCCCCTGGTCTCCGGGTCATAGGTACAGCGCAGTTCAGCGATTTCACCGTTTTTATCCCGTACAACCTGCTCGCATCGGATAAAATAGGCATACCTGAGCCGGACCTCCCGGCCCGGAGCAAGGCGGAAAAACTTTTTGGGCGGATCTTCCATGAAGTCACCACGCTCGATGTATAACACCCGGGAAAACGGAATATGCCTGTTTCCCATGGATTCATCCTCGGGATTGTTGACCGCGGGCAACATTTCAGATTGGTCTTCGGGATAATTTTCAATGACCACCCGCAGGGGACGCAGCACGCCCATGACCCGCATGGCCGTCTTGTTGAGCTCCTGGCGTACGCAATGTTCCAGCAGGGCCAAATCCACCATGCTGTCGCGCCGGGCCACGCCGATACGGTCACAAAAATCCCGGATGGCCCCGGGACTATAGCCCCGCCGCCGCAACCCGGAAATGGTGGGCATACGCGGATCATCCCATCCGTCAACATATTTTCGCCGCACCAGTTCAATGAGCTTGCGCTTGGAAAGCACCGTGTGCGAAAGATTGAGCCTGGCAAACTCGATCTGCTGGGGGTGGTAGGCATGGAGCCGATCCAGGATCCAGTCATATAATTCCCGGTTGTTTTCAAACTCCAGGGTGCAGATGGAATGGGTAATGCCCTCGATGGAATCTGACAGGCAATGGGCGAAGTCATACATGGGATAGATGCACCAGTTCTCGCCGGTCCGGTGATGGCTTTTTTTCCGGATCCGGTATAAGGTGGGATCGCGCATGATAATGTTGGGTGCGGCCATGTCGATTTTCGCGCGCAGGACGCACTCGCCTTCGGCAAATTCACCCCTGCGCATTTTTTCAAAAAGTTCCAGGTTTTCTTCCACTGAACGATCCCGATAGGGGCTAGGCCGGCCGGGCTCGCTTAAAGTTCCCCGGTATTGCCGGATCTGATCCGAACTCAGGCTATCAACATATGCATCCCCGTTTTTGACGAGCGCAACGGCAAACTCCCAGAGCTGTTGGAAATAATCCGAAGTATAATACTCGCGCTCCTGCCAGTCAAACCCCAGCCACCGCACATCCTCCTTGATGGATTCAACGTATTCCATCTCCTCTTTCATGGGATTGGTATCGTCAAACCGCAGATGACAGCGTCCCTGGTATTGAAGGGCCAAACCGAAATTCAGGCAGATGGACTTGGCATGGCCGATGTGCAGATACCCGTTGGGCTCCGGCGGAAATCGGGTCACAACCCGGCCGTCATATTTTCCGCTTTCCAGGTCGGCTTCGATGATATGTTTGATAAAATGCGAACCCGGCTGTTTCCGGGTTTCAGACGTTTTTTGTGCGTCGTGATTTTGACTCATGATTTACTCCGAATCCGGATTCGGCGCAGAATCCTCTGCTTCCGGATCATCCTGGGAGGTTAAATAAGACAGTACCATTTCTTTTGCAAGCGGGCCGGCACCGCTGGAGCCGTGCTCCCCGTGCTCGATGAAAACGCATACCGCAATCTCCGGGCGATCCGAGGGGGCATATCCCACAAACCAGGCATGCGGCAGGTATTGATCACCCTGATCCGTCTCCTCCTGCCCGGCCCTGCGGCTGATCACCTGGGCTGTGCCGGTTTTGCCGCTGATGGCCACCTCTTTTGAGCGAACGTACCAATATGCCGTGCCCCTGCGGTGATGGACAACATCATAGAGGCCTTCCCGGATGATTTCAAGGGTTTCCTGGCTTGCCGGAAGAGGGGCCGGCTTTCCGGTCTGCATTTTTTCCTCGATTCGGCCCTGCACGGATTCAACCCGGCGCATGATCCGCGGCTTGTAAAGATTTCCACCATTGGCCACCGCAGCTGTAAGCATGGCCATCTGCAAGGGGGTCGCCAGGTTGTAGCCCTGACCGATGGCAATGGACAAATTCTCCCCGGCCTGCCAGGGAATGCCGATTTTGCGCTGTTTCCATTCCGAGGTGGGCACCAGGCCTTCTGCCTCATGGGCCAGGGGGATACCGGTTTTCTGACCCAGGCCGCTTGCTTTTGCATATTCGGCGATCCGATCCACACCGAGCTGTTTGCCGGCCTGATAGAAAAATACGTCACAGGACTGGGCAATGGCTTCATTGATGTCCATTGATCCGTGTCCCTGCCGCTTCCAGCACCTGTAAGTCCGGTTGCCGAACCGCAGCCCGCCGGGGCAGTAAACCGTTGTTTGTTCATCCATGACATCCTCTTCCAGAGCTGCCATGGCAGTGATGATTTTATATGTGGAAGCCGGTGGATATTCGCCCTGAATCGCCTTGTTGTGCAGGGGGCGTTTGGGATCATTGACCAGGGCCCGCCATTGCTTTTTGTTCATTCCACTGACAAAGTCCTCCTGCTGAAACACCGGCCTGCTGGCCATGGCCAGTACCTCCCCGGTTTGCGGATCCACGGCCACAATGGAACCCGATTTTCCCTCAAGCAACGCTTCTGCTTTCTGCTGGAGGGCAAAATCAATGGTCAGATACAGATTATGCCCTGCTTCAGCCGGCTCCTTTCCCAGAACGCGCACCACCTGTCCCACGGCATTTACCTGAACGATTTTTCTGCCCGGAATACCGCTTAGCTGGTCTTCAAATGTCTTCTCCACGCCTGCGCGGCCCACCATATCCCCGCCCCGTTTGTGGGGATAGAGTCCGTTTTTCAATTCGTCCCTGCTGACCTCGCCCAGATACCCGATCAGATGAGCGGCCAGGGGATCGTAAATATAATTGCGCCTGGCACTGGTGGCAATTGTGATGCCGGGCAGCTCATAGCTGCGGGAAAGCAGCACTGCCATCAACTGCCGGCTGATATCGCCTTTGAGCAACACTGATGCATAACCGTAGGCGCCCTGGTTTTCGCACACTGTTGCTTTAATCTCTTCGGCCGTCATATCGATAAATTGCGAAAGGCGACTTGCGGTTTGGTCCAGGGGTTTGGCGTCATTGGGGATAATGCGCAGCTCAAAGGACGGTCGATTATCCACGAGCAAATGGCCGTTTCTGTCGTAAATCAAACCCCTCAGGGGTTCAATGCGCTGCTGGCGCAGAGTATTGTTGGCAGACAACGCCCGGTAATGTTCGCCCTTCAGGATCTGAAGATAAAAAAGCCGGAGTGCCAGCAGGGCAAACACGGCGAGCACAAAAAGCATCACCAAAAGAATCCGGCCCTTGAACCATTCATTATCGATTTTTGGCAAAAAAGGAATGGACATTGCGTTTTCTTAATCTGCCCTGTGACAAAATCAGGGCTTCCGTAAAAACCGGTCCCGCGGCTATCTGCCCTCGGCTTCCCCGGTACCGGATGCCTGATGGGTATCGGAAAACAAAAAATGAAACAAAAGCCACAGAAAGGGTGCCGTGACCAGGGTCCAGAACAACTGCAGCATAACAATTACCCCGGTGTCACCGGTGAAAAACGGAACACGGGAAACAGACCAGGCCGCAACCCCGAAAAACAGATTCTGTACACCAACGCCAATGATGGACAAAAAGAAAAAAAGGGTATGATCACCAATTCTGACCCAGCCGGGCACATGACGAAAAACCAGAAACACCCACAGATAGGAAGCCAGATATATCCCCGGCGGCGCACCGGAAAGCATGTCCATTGCCAGGCCGGCAATCACCATAACAGGAATGCCGGTGGCAAAGGATTGATACAGACTCATGTAAACGGCAAAAGCCACGAGAAAATCATAAAACCGCAATATTTCCGGCAGATACGGCAAAATACTGGTCTCGACAACGATCAGCCCGATGATCACCATCAGCGAGATCAGATAGCGCATCATTGATCCAGAACTTCGTCGATTTCAGGGGGGTCGAGCACCACCAGCACCTCCTCAAGTTTATGAAAATTCACGTTGGGAGTAATCTGGATTTCCTGGAAGATGCCTGAATTTCGACGAATCACCTTGGATACCCATCCCAGGCGCAGTCCCTTGGGATAGATGCCGTCGAGGCCAGAGGTAATGATCTGATCGCCCACCTCGATATCCTGTTTGCGCAGCACGAACTCAAACCGGCACCCCTGGTCGGCACTGCCAATGCTCACCCCCCGGGCCCGGGTTCTTTGCACCAGTGCATCCACAGCGCTGTTGCGGTCGATAATCAGCAACACCTTGGCATATCGCTCGGACAGATCGATTACCTGACCCACAACCCCGTCTGGCACCACCACTGGGTTTGCCCTTTTTACGCCATGAGCCCGCCCCTTGTTGATGATCACGGTATGATACCAGGGGCTCGGATCCTTTGCCACCACTTCAGCAGCCTGCATTTCAAGCGCTGAGCCGGCATTGAAATCCACCAGGCGTTTTAGCCGCTCATTGGTCTTTTCCATTTCCGTAAGCTCGTGGATGCGCTGCCTGGCCCGGGCCAGG
>Ga0182239_1000247_pt1 | contig 20647 bp, 15 predicted proteins | sample hydfrate6_PW_210_FD_132456 | JGI IMG/M metagenome (GOLD analysis project Ga0182239, IMG submission 132456) | Subsurface microbial communities from deep shales in Texas, USA - hydraulic fracturing test 6_PW_210 | ecosystem: Environmental > Aquatic > Deep subsurface > Shale gas/oil reservoir >... | reverse complement strand
GATAGGGACCGTTCCAATTCTCTTCTCCCGAGGGCTGCTCCCGCAAGGCTTGCAATCCTTGTTCCGTTGATGGGTAGGAGCCGACATCCAATCGATAGGAATCCAGGGCCGTACCCAAAAGCTCAATCTGGGCCTTGGCTGTCTTTTGCTTCGCCCCGCCTACGTGCTGAAAAAGGCGAGGTCCGACCAGTGAGGCCAAAAGACCGATGATGATCATCACAATGAGAAGCTCGATAAGGGTAAAACCATTTTGCCGAGAAAACCGTTCATATAATTTTTCCTTACTCATCTTTGTATCTCCTTTTCCGAAAACTTAAAAATCATATAAAACAGTGTTGATACCTCACATCATTGCAAAGCGTCTGTGCCAGGCATTCTTGCCGAACCAATCTCCAGCGCATCACTGTTCCGGGTTAACCAGGAGGTTGCTTCGCTGCACTCGCTTGCAATGACGGTCTATTCCTCGGTCTTCCGAATCACCTGAATGCTTACATCTCGGTATATTCGTCCAATCCCGCCGGGCAATAGTGAAACGACAGAGTCGGAAACTGCAATTGTTGTCTGCCATGGAAGTTTTTTTCATTTCCCGGCATCCCAACATCCCGGCATCCCGGCAAGTCCTACATCCCCAGTTCATTAATACTGAATATGGCCAACAGCATGGATATAACCATTGCTCCAACCACCAAGCCCATGGTCAAAATGATGACCGGCTCAAAAACAGCAGTAAAGGCCTTGATTGCGGATTTGAGATCTTTGTCGTACATCTCCCCAATCTTGCTCAGCATCCCGGACAAATCCCCGGATTCCTCCCCTACGCCGAGCATACTCACAGCCAAGGTAGGAAAAACCCGGCGCTTTTCCAGAGACACAGACAACATCCGCCCCTGTTTGAGGTCTGAATACACCTGATCAAGAGATTGACGTAAAGATGAATTGATGACCACCCCTTTGACAATATTCATGGCCGACAGGATAGTCACCCCGCTGTGCAGCAGCGTACCCAATGTCCTTGAAAATCGTGCTATCTCAACCTTGAGAACTATGGCTCCAATCAGTGGGAGGCGGAGTTTGGTCCTGTCCCACCGCAGGCGGCCGGCTTGGGTCTGCAATCCGGAGCGAATACCCAAAAGAATCATGGCCAATCCTAACAGCAGAATCCACCAATTGGCCTGTAAGAATGTGCCGGTTCCCAACATGAACTGGGTCATCACCGGCAGGTCCACCCCCATGCCGGCAAATATCTCTGCAAATTTGGGAACGACTACTGTAAGCATGATCACGATGGATCCTAGTGCGGTCAGCCCTAAGATACAGGGATATATCATGGCCGAAATCAAGTATTCCTTGAGTTCCTGGACGCTGGTCAAATACTCTGCCAATCTGGACAAAACCCCATCTAGAACACCTCCGGCTTCTCCAGCTCGGACCATGTGCACAAACACTGCAGGAAAGACCTTGGGATGTTGCTCCAAAGCCTGCCACAAAGAACTGCCTTCCCGGATCTGGTTGTGAATATCCTGCACTACGTGGCTGAAGGCCTTGTTCTCTGTCAGCTCGCTGAGCAAGGCCAGGCTCTTGTTCAGAGTAATCCCGGAATGGAGCATTATGGACAAATGCTCGGCAAAGAGAATCAGGTCCTTGGTTTTGGCCTTGCTTTTCAGCTGGATGGATGTATTGGCCAAGCGGTGCCAAAAACTCGAATGAGCAGTGCCTGCCTTTGCCCCATTGACCTGAACAGTCTTTTTTCGCCTGACTTTGCCGAGTTCTTTGCCTGCCGGGGCGATTTGGACCGGTATCAAGCCCTGGCCCTGCAATCGGGCGGCGACAGAATCTTCACTGTCTCCTTGTTGCGTGCCTTCATGCACTTTCCCTTCCAGGGTCACTGCCTTGTATGTAAATTCCATAATTTGCCACCTTATATAAACGCCTCAGTCTTTTTCTTGCTCAGCCTGGTCATCCCTTCCTCTCTCAGCTGTATCTTCAGAAGAAAGGTGGCAATAGTAGGACTGCAATCCATTTTCATGTTCCAAAATGGCCAGGCGCTGAAATAAAAGCCGAATCTGGCGCTCTTGTCTGGAACGATCAATATCCATGAATAAAAGCTTAATCAATACCACGCACAAGGCACCTATCAGAAGAAGCACCGGCGGATAGTGAACACCAAGCAACCGTCCGAGTGCATCGACTAGAGCAGGAAACAGGCTCAATATAACCAACCCGATGGTGACGAACAACCACCACAAAGAGTAGGCAACTGACAGAGCGTCTTTGCGCAAAAGAAAGAGGATGACTCCCGCGGTGCTCAAGCCCAAAAATGCACTGACAATATGAGCAAAGGTCATGATTTCCCTGTTGACTCAATGTTGAAGTCCGCTGTCTGTGAAAATTTTGAAAAACACAGTATGGAGCTGTACATGAGATACTTACAGACCGCCAACCAGTTATTAAACACCCGGGAATGCCCATATTGCCTGGATTGCATATGAACCGGAACTTCAACGAGTTGCATCCCGTTCGTGCGCAAATACAACAATGTTCCCAAATCCTGGTAATCCAGCAGGTGCATATTGGGATTTAAAAGCATGGAAGCTGCTTTCCGGTTGTAGGCCTTCAGCCCGGAGGTCAGATCCTGGATCGGTAATTGGCTGAGACTACGAAAAAACTTCCATGATACATGCCTTCCGGCGCTCCCTCGCTGAGGATAGGAACCAATGGCCACATCCGCCTGTCGGTCCAGAACAGGCTGTATCAATGCTTCGATGCTCGCTGGTTCGTGCTGCCCATCGGCATCCATGGTGACCATAATCTTTGCACCTTTTTGCAGGGCATACCGCAAACCCGTCTGAATGGCTCCCCAGGCTCCTTGGTGCTTGGCCAATGTTATGACAACAGCTTGGTTCGTACGGCCAACCTGTGGGGTATTATCATGACTGGCATCGTCCACAACAATGACTGACAAAGGCAGATCTTTGTATCTGGCATACACTGAACGGACAATGGATCCGACACTAGATTCCTCATTCCAGGCCGGAATGATCACGCTGATATTTTGATCGCATCTGTTTTGATTCACAAGAGATACCTTTGCTTCACCATTCAGGAGGCCTGCAGCCTGGCGTACAGTTCATTGAATTGCCGTACCTGATTGGCAATATGAAACATCGATCCCACCCGTTTTTTGCCGGCTTCTCCCATGGCCTGAGCCTCTTTGGGATAAGCAAGCAGGAATTCCAAGGCCTTGCCCAAAGCCCTATCATCTTCCGGCTCCACACAGAAACCGGTCACCCCATGCTCATTGACAAGCTGCATACCAGAACCCCACACCCTTGTCGAGACAAGGGGACGGGCATAGTACATCGCTTCCAGCAGAACCAATCCAAAGGCCTCGGTCCTGTCAACGGAAGGAAGGCAAAACACACTGCATTGGGCCATCAACGCATGCAATTCCTGATCCGAAAGTCGACCAGGGAGAAACACCCGGTCCGACAGTTGCAGCCTGGCAATCCTGTCCTGGATCCTGGGACGCAGCGGTCCATCACCGGCAATAATCACTTTGGTATCCTCTCCAAGGTGAGCTGCGGCTTGGACCAGGACATCGAACCCCTTGTAATAAGTAAACCTTCCGACAGACAATACCAACTTCCTGGAATCAAATGAATCTTGCTCTTTTGTTACATGGCGCACCTGAGTCATTCGAGCAGGATCCAAAGCCAAGGGGATGGTGACTGTCTTATCTTGAAAAGACTGCAAGGGTTTGCTCGCCTCTTGATAGTATCGGGAAGTCGCAATAATGGCCGAGGCTTTTCGGAGCAGAAGATTTTGCAAGATTGCATATCCAGGATACAGCAGGGTCAAAGGCAGGCTTTTCAGAGAAGTGAACACATCGGAATGCCAATGGACTATAATTGGTGTTTTCCCTCGGAACACGACCATCCATAAGGGCGAAAGATTGGGCATATGTATATGGATGATATCTGGTGCGTTCTGCGAAACAATCGTCTGAAATATCCTTGGAAATCGCGGAGCTATGGGTGCATAGGCAACGTGACCCAATATCGGCATTCTGATCACGTGAACGCCTTCGCACACTTCTTGTGTAGCATTTTTTCCTGGACCATCCCAATGAGACAGGACAGAAACCGAGTGCCCCTGCCGGACCTGCTCAACGGCAATATCCCGGACAGCGGTTTCGATCCCCCCTGGAATCGGCCAGTAGTATTTGCCAATGTGTAGTATTTTCAATAAGATTGTACCAGACGCTTGAGATATTGCCCATACCCGTTCTTTGTGAGGCCTTCAGCAATCCGCAGTACTTGCTGCTCATCGATAAACCCCATGCGAAAAGCCACCTCTTCCGGGCACGCAATCTTCAGGCCCTGACGATCCTCTATGGTCTTGATAAAATTTCCGGCATCTAAAAGCGAATCATGGGTTCCGGTATCCAGCCAGGCAGTCCCTCGGCCCAAAAGCTCCACATGCAGATCGCCAGCCTGGAGGTAGGCCAGATTCACATCAGTAATTTCCAGTTCCCCTCGCCAGGATGGTTGTATTTTTTTTGCTATGTCCACCACTTTGGCATCATAAAAATACAATCCAGTCACCGCAAAATTCGACCTGGGATGCTCTGGTTTTTCTTCCAGGCTTAAAACGCGTCCTTCTTGATCAAATTCTACAACCCCATATCGTTGCGGATCATTGACGTAATAACCAAAGACCCCTGCTCCATGCTCCTGTCCGGCCCAATATTGTAATCGCCTGGATAATCCATGTGCATGAAAAATATTGTCTCCCAGGATAAGAGTCACTGGATCAGAACCAATAAATTCCTCTCCGATCAAAAAGGCCTGGGCCAGCCCCTCAGGTCTTGGCTGAACGGCATACGAAATATGAATCCCCCATTGCTGCCCATTGCCCAGGAGCTGCTCAAAGCGAGGCGTATCTTCAGGGGTTGAGATGACAAGAATATCGCGAATCCCAGCCAGCATGAGCACGCTTAGCGGATAATAGATCATCGGCTTGTCGTAGACCGGGAGCAATTGCTTGGACACGGCATGAGTCAGAGGATACAGGCGAGTACCGCTGCCTCCGGCTAAAATGATCCCTTTGCGGGTAAAATCGGGAATAGGAGGCGGAGAGTGGGGAATAGATTGCTGATAATCGGTCATACTTTACACCGGTTATCCCTTCGCATTGGCCATTTTCTATCCTTTGCCGAAAGCTGAATTACCGATTCTGGAAGCCTCCAGTCTATACCCAATTCTACATCAGCGTAATAAATGCCCCTCTCATGCTCCGGGGCATAGGGCGCATCAACCTTGTACCCAAAAATTGCCGTCTGACTCAGCACGACAAAACCATGCGCAAAACCTCGTGGAATATAAAGCTGATGTTTATTTTCTTCAGAAAGCTCCACAGCAATGTGCCGGCCGTATGTCAAACTCTCAGTGCGCAGGTCCACGGCAACATCCAAAACATGGCCGGTCACAGCCCGGACCAACTTGGCCTGGGCATAGGGAGGAACTTGGTAATGTAGACCGCGCAGGACGCCGTATTCCGATTTCGACTCATTGTCCTGGATAAATTTTACAGGGCCGATATGATTTACAAACAGATCATGGCGATAGCTCTCCATGAAATAGCCACGACTGTCGCCGAAAACTTTAGGCTTGATCAGAATCACTCCCGGAATTTTTGTTGAAATAAACTGCATATTGTGTTGCATGTATCAGTTGAAGGCTCTCAGTTCACGAATCACACGTACCACCCCTTGTTCCCAGGAGGGCAAATAGAGACCGAAGGTCTGGGCCAGGCGGGTCGTATTCAGCCGAGAATTACAGGGACGCCGGGCAGAGGTAGGAAACGCCGTACTCAATACAGGTTCTATGTCCTCAGCGTGAACTTTTACTTTCATTCCAAGTTTTGCAGCTACATCCACCAAAAGACGGGCATACCCCCACCAGGAGGTCTCTCCTCCTGCCGCCAAGTGATATATACCCAAGTAGCTGGATTTTCTTTGAGCTAACCGTACCGCATGGGCGGTCACATCGGCAATGAGTTCAGCGCCGGTAGGAGTTCCAATTTGATCATTTATCACCCGGAGGTACTCACGTTGCGCGGCCAGCCTGAGGATGGTGTGCAGAAAATTGTGACCATGCAGGGAATAGACCCATGACGTGCGGAATATCAAATAACGGCAGCCACTTGATACTATGGCCCTTTCTCCTTCCAGTTTCGTTTGTCCGTAGACATTGATCGGATTTGGGACATCCTCTTCTTGCCAAGGCCGCACACCTGAACCATCAAACACATAATCGGTGGAATAATGAACGAACAGCGCATCAATTTTCCCGGCCTCATGAGTCATAATCTCAAGGCATTGGGCATTGATCATTCTGGCCATTTCCGGTTCTGACTCTGCCTGATCAACATTGGTGTAGGCGGCGGCATTGACGATAACATCGGGACTGTACCCTTGTATCGCTGCCTGCACACTCTGAACGTCGGCCAAATCGCCGGAGTATCGTTCCCGTCCATGACGATCAAGGGCGATGATCTCCCCCAAGGGGGCCAATGAGCGCTGCAATTCCCAGCCAACCTGACCATTTGGCCCAAAAAGAAGGATGACCATACCTTATACCTTGTCAAGTGAAGATCTTAGAAAAGAATCGATTCATTTCCATTCTAACCCACGTGCCTGCCAAAACGCAGGCACGCTTGCGCTAAGGAAGCATACAAACGATACCGATTCCGATAGCGATTGGGAACAGATAAAAAAGGGGTTCTCAATCAGCTCCTGATAACCATGAACCATGAACAACTCACTGTTTTCCAAAAAATTTCCGGTGCGTTCAAAGCACACAGCACTCAACTCTCCCGCAGAGCCTTGTCCATTACCTCAAAAATCGGCTCAGTCAGATACTCAAAGATAGTCCGTTTTTCAGTGGCGATATAACACACAGCAGGCATTCCAGGTGACAAGTAAGCATCACTGCCCTGGAGGGCATCTTGATTTACATGCACATGGGCGATGTAAAATGATTGCTCTCCAGCTCCTGTCTTTTGGGTTAATTGATCGGCTGAGACATATGATACTTCACCAGGTAAGGGTGGCGTAGTTCGTCTATTAAAAGCACTGAGCTGGACTTTGACATCTTGTCCCACCTTGACGTTGGTAATATCCTGGCGTCTTATCCGAGCTTCTATAACCAGTTCAGAATTCAAGGGAACAATATCCAGAATTGGCTGACCAGCCTTGATCACCCCCCCTTCTGAGTGGATCTGTAAGTTCAGCACCTCTCCAGCCACAGGGGCCGTAATCTCCAACCGCCTCAAAGTATCCAGCTTAGCTTGCAGCTGTTCCTGAAGTTCAAAAATTGTGTTGCTCACTTTACTGAATTCAGTAACACTTTTTTCCCGGTATTCATTACGCAGATTGACAATTTGCAGCTTGAGTTCCTCAATCTTTTGCTTTGATTCAGCAATGGATTGTTTCAATCGACCCGCCCGGCCTCTATGTTCAGCAGCCATACGCTGTAATTCAAGGATCTGCGCTTTGTCGATATATTTATCCTGCAACAACGACTGCTTGGCTTCCAGTTCTTCACTGAGCTTAGCGATGATATCTTTTTGGGCGGCCAGTTCTTCCTGCGCTCCCTTAATCTTCTCGCGTATCTGTTCCATCTGCGATCGATGCAGGTCAATTTTACCCTGAAGATCATTGCGTCTGGAAATAAAAATTTCTTCTTCTCTGTCCATAACATCTTGTACTTCAGGATTATCCTTGTGCTCGAGAAGCTCTTCCTCCCAGATAATTTGCTCTTTCATTGTGCTTTCCGCCAATAAACGGGAACTCTCAGCCAGTTTAGCCCATAACCGGCCTTGTAAAAGATCGACTGTTGAGCTGACTTCAGCGCTTTTCAGGCGAACAAGAACATCGCCTTTATCTACAATGTCTCCTTCCCGAACCAAGATCTTGTCAACAATTCCCCCTTCCAGGTGCTGCACAGTCTTACGTTCACTCGAAACCTTGACCGAACCTGCGGCGATGACTGCCCCCCGGAAAGGAAAAAAAGCTGACCATGCGGCCAGCCCACCGAAAAAGAGAATAATAACCACCAAACCAGCTACAATGTATCGGGCTGGTTTGGTCCGCAAAATTTTGGATTGAGATGCGTCAGTCATACGAGATAGTCAACTTTGGTTGGAAGTTATTTCATGTAATTGATTAAACAAGGATTTTTTGAACCTGGAGTTTCGTGTGTACTATTTCACTTTAGAGATTTGAGGTTTGCCCTGAGTTTCAGGCTGGTTCCCGGCCGGCCCGGGTTTCTGGCCCATGAGCCGCTGCAAAACTTCTTGTCTGGGGCCAAACATGGCTACCTGGCCTTCCTTAAGCATGAGGACCTTATCCACCTCGGAAAGCAAAGCCGGTTTGTGAGTGACAACGATAACCGTTGTTTCGTTCTGCCTAAGATCTTTGAGGGTCTGCATCAAAGCCCTTTCGCCGGCATCGTCCAAGTTCGAGTTTGGTTCGTCTAAAACAATAAACGCCGGATCCCCATACAAAGCCCTGGCTAAGCCAATACGCTGCCTCTGCCCTCCAGAAAGAGTAGCTCCTCCTTCGCCGATCTCTGTATCATAGCCCTGGGGGAAGCGGAGAATAAGTTCATGCACGCCGGCTTTTTTGCCCGCTTGTACAACTTTTTTTGAGTCGATTTGTCCCAGCCGGGCAATATTCTCGCTCACAGTTCCGGGAAAAAGCTCCACTTCTTGCGGCAAGTAGCCGATATACTTTCCCAGCTCCTCCTGGTTCCAGGAATAGACATCAGCACCATCCAGGCGCACTTTTCCACCGCTAGATGGCCAAATCCCCAACAAAAGACGGCACAAAGTAGTTTTTCCAGCGCCGCTGGGCCCAATAAGTCCCATCTGTTCGCCAGGCTGCAAGGAGAACGAAATATTGCGCAAGATCTGGGTTCCAGCCACTGCCAAGCCCGCTCCCTCAACATCCAATTTTCCTGTCGGTGCCGGCAGATCCATGCTCTCTTCCTCTGCGGCTGTCTGCAACAAGGAATCGAGGCGCTTGTAGGCTCCACGGGCTTCAACTGTCTGCCGCCATGTTCCGATTACCTGATCTACTGGGGCCAGGGCCCGACCCATGATAATGGATGCGGCAATAATGGATCCGGCTGTGGCCTGATTCTCTATGACATAATAAGCACCAACCCCGTAAATCAATACCTGCATGGACATCCGCAGGCTCTTGGTAATAGCTTGCAAAAGACCGGCATGTCTGTTTGCTTGAGTCTGCAAAAGCATGATTTGGTCGTTGAGACTTTTCCAATGTTCTAAAATGCCGCCGATCATGCTCATGCTTCTGGCAACTTCCGCATGTCTTAGGCTCGAAGTGATGTATTGCTGGCTCTCCCTACCAATAGCCTGAGATCGATCGTAGCGTTTACGAGTCAAGAAATCCTGGAGCAGACCCAAAAGAAAGATGGCCACTGCTCCTGCTGTGGCTGTCAAACCAAGGACAGGGTGCATCATATAGATCACGGCCAGATAAATTGGGGTCCAGGGCAGATCAAACAAGGAAAAGATAGCATTTCCAGCAAAATAATTGCGCAAGCTGTTGACATCCCGTAATCCCCCGGTGTGACCCTGCTTTTGAATCCGGGCCGAATCCTTGAGCATTTCCTTGAGCACTGCAGGGCTTAAGTTTTGATCCATAGCCACTCCAGCCTGGACCAAAAGACGGGAACGTAATAAATCCAGACACCCCAGGACCAAAAGAGCAAATAATGCGCCTGCTGTCAGGGTAATTAGGGTGGGCACACTGAAGCTGGATAATACCCGGTCGTATATAGCCAGCATGTACAGAGGAAATGTTAAGTATAAAATATTTACTCCAAGGCTGAATAACCCGGCGAAAACAAAATATTTGAGCCACTTCCGCAAAAACCGTTTCATAACTTACCTAACTGGGTCGAGGTTGACGCTTTGATTCGTGTTAAAACAGCGAAAAAATGCAATGATCTTAAATACCAGAAGAAACGGCAGCAAGCCCGTCCAACAATGTACTGCCTTACTGCAAGACCAACGCGCTCAGGTCAATATTCCGTTGCCCTATAGCGTACATCAATTCGGCCATGGACACCTGATAATCCGCCCGGGACTGCGTAAGGTTTGCTTCGGCCCGGGTCAGCCTGGCCTGAGCATCCAGGACCTCAGTACTGGTTCCCATGCCGCTTTGCAGTCTTTTCATAGAACGCTGAAAGTTTTCTCTCGCTGCCTTCAGCGCAGTTCGGTTGGTCTCAATCCTGCCCCTTGCTTCAGTCAAGCTCAAAAAACTTGTTCGTACCTCTGATCTGATCTGATCCTGAGTATACCGCATACGCTGCTGCAAACGCGATATTTCATGGCTTGCCTTTTGGTAGCCGTAATATCGCCGCCCTCCTTCAAACAAAGGCCATTCTACCATCACCCCAATGGTCCAATACTCATTTTCCTTGTCCAGGCTATACATCTGACCGGTTGCAGCCTGAGCCATGGTATCATAATCGGTATCCCGGTTATAGTAATTGCCCTGCAAATTCACTTTGGGCGAAAAGCGGCCCAGGGCAATATCCCGTTCCTTCTCAGCCATCCCCAGGCTCTTGGTAATAACCTTGAGGTCTGGTCGTTGTTCAAAAGCGCAATCAAGACAGTCTGCCAATGATGGAGAAAAGGCAAAGCTCATGCCCTGCAAATTCCCTCTGTACTTAATATCCCGGTGGGGATCATGTTTGAGCAGTATGTTCAGCTTTACTCGCTGGATTTCTACTTGATTTCGGGCTTTGCTCAAATCCTGTCGCGCATTGGCCAATTCAACTTCTGCCTCCAGGACCTGAACATACGGGGCCATGTCCTGCTCAAAATAGGCCTGAACAGACTTCAGTCCGGCCTGCAGTCGTTCAATGGTATCCTGCAGGCTTTGCACATCCGCCCGAGCTTTCAGTAATTTTAAAAACGCAGATTGGACCTCTCGTATCAGCTCCATTTCTATTTTTTCTTTCTGATACTCACGCATATCCTCTTGCAGTTTTGCCTTTTGATAGGAATTCAAGATGGTCAAGCCGGAGAACAAGGTCTGGGTCAGCTGGAGACTCCAGTAGGTATTATCCTGATCCAAATAATCGTCATCTGTGGGCCCCTTACTGGCAATGCTGTTCAAGTCGGTATACTGGTAGTTGGCACTGACCGAGGGCAAAAAAGAACTCCGGGCCGAACCGACATCGTCTTGGGCCTTGTACACTTCGTACTTGGCTTCTTCAATCTGAGGATTGACCTGCAAGCACCGGTGGACACTTTCAGACAGGGTATACGTTGTGGCAGATTGGCTTATGTGTGTACCATTTTGAGCCCCAACAACGGAAAACATACCGCATCCCAGAATGAGCAACCAGCTCACAATATTGATTCGGAAACATGGAAGCACGAAAGCATTCATAAATTTTCTCACCTTGCTCCTTGACATGCACCTGAGTATTTTGCGCCGACGGCAGCCCTTATGCTTCTGTATGATTTATGTATTCATCGCCTGCCGTGTCCAGGCTGCAAAGATTGGATCTGACAATTCATGGGCAATGATCCGTTGCCAGCTGGTCCATGTTTTTTTCCACATAGCAGGAGTCATGTCCAATACCTTACCATTGATTTCCTTGTCCCTGGCAAAAATGTTTTCCTGCTCCAAAACCTCTCGATTGGCCAACAAAAAACTTGTCATCCCGCGGACCACAATCATTTTGCTGACAACGCGTAAAGGAAAATCCGGACGTTGCAAATAGGTTACAAATTTGCATAAGGCCTGTTCATGGCTTAAGGCCATATCAGCTGTTGATTCCGTGGTGCACAGCCAAAAGCCCTTGGCCAAACGGCGTCTGTGCGCTTCAGGGATCTGTGCAAACCACCTCTGATAGACGGTCACTGGATGTTCTATTCTCTGACCCATAGTCTTGCTTTCTGTGCGCGGGGCTAGCACACCATTCGCCACACCCTGGCAATGGTCTGATCACATCATTTCCCTAAATCTTTGAAGGTCTCATTACCTCATCGTCCGCCAGATGCTCGCTTTCCCTGTCCGGATTGCTGAGCCATTTTTTGAAAGACCTCATTCTTGGGACCAAACAAAGCTACCTGCCCCTGTCGTAAGACCAAAATTTTATCCATAATGTGTAGGATCTCCGGCTTGTGGGTGACCAGAAGGCAAGTACAGGCCCTTTTTTCTTTCAGAACGGACAATGTACGAACGAGCTCTTTTTCTCCTGATTCATCAAGATTGGAGTTGGGCTCGTCCAAAACCAATAGCCTTGGATCATTATAGAGAGCTCTCGCCAAACCTACTCGTTGCTTCTGTCCACCGGAAAGAGTTACTCCTTCATCACCCCCTACAACCGTTGCGTATCCTTGGGGCATCCGGGATATGAGATCATGAATCCCGGCGGCTGCTGCTGCTTTTTCTACCCGAAGTTGATCAACATCACCCATCCGGGCTATATTTTTCCCTATGCTTACCGGAAAAAGTTCAATTTCTTGAGGTAAATAACCAACAAACTGCCCTAACATGTCTTGGTCCCAGTAAAACATATCCACCCCATCCAAGCGGACTTTGCCACTCACACTGGGCCAGATTCCGGTCAGTAATCGACAAAGCGTGCTTTTCCCCGCTCCGCTGGGGCCAATGATTCCGAGAAAATCTCCAGCCTGGAGTTGAAAAGAGATGTTATTCAATAAGACCTGACGTCCAAGGGCAAATACGGCCTGTTCAGCGCAGATATGCCCTTGGGGCGCTGGCAAAGGCATTTTTTTTGGCTTTTTTTCCTGGGCAGCGCAAAAGGCATCTAAACGCTTATACGCTTCCTTGGCCTGTAAGGTAATCTTCCAAGTCCCCATAACTTGCATCAAGGGAGCCAAAGCCCGGCCCATAATAATGGCTCCAGCAATCATCAAACCAGGAGAAAGTCCCTGCATAATAGCCAGATAAGCTCCGAATGCGTAGATTAAAACCTGCAAAACTATTTGCAATGGTTTGATCATTGACTGGATGAGTCCTGCATGTCGACTGGCTTGCGTTTGGTCAGCCAAAACCTCTTGATTGGTCCGATTCCAACGATCAGCCACTCCCTCCAGCATACCCATACAATTTACAGACTCTGCATTGCGCAGGACCGTATCAATAAAGCGCTGATTAGCTTGATTGTTGAGATTGGCTCTGGACATACGGTTACGAATGAGCAGTTCCTGCAGGATACTCAATCCAAACATGATCACTGCGCCAATAGTGGCCACTGCCCCAAGTAGTGGATGAAAAAAATAGATGAGCAGCAGGTACAGCGGAGCCCAGGGTGCGTCAAAGAGGGAATACAGGCCGTTGTTGGCAAAATAGTTGCGAAGAGTGTCCAAGTCCCCCAAGCCCTGCCTGTAGCCCCTTTTTTGGGGTCCGGCATAAGCTTGGAGCATAGAAATAAAGATTGAATCGCGCAGATTTTCGTTCAGATCTGTTCCTGCCCGCTGAAGCAAACGCGAACGAATGAAGGTAAAAACACCAAAAACAAGGAGTGCATATAAGGCGGCAAAGGTTATTGTATACAAGGCCTCACGGCTGTAGCTCATTAATATATTTTGGTATATTGTGAACATGTAAAAAGGAAAAGTGAGTTGCAGGATATTGATCAAACAACTCAACACCGCGGCATAAACAAAATAGTTTTTCCATTTATGCAGAAATTCACGCATGATTTTTCTTTAGGATCATAAGCTGCAGGGAGAGGAATGCCTTGCAGGGTCACTCTTTGATTTTTGAAGTCCTCTGCGCCTGAAATACAGACGTATTGGGCCTTGGTCTTTAGCGGGAACTTCTTTTGCAGTCAATTTATCATTTTTGAGGAGGCCTTGGACGGGGCAAAAACCCATGCTTGACATACATCTTCACCTCCTGCTTACCCCAAAGCGCTGGATCGTCTTTGGAAGATGGTGCATTTTGTGATCCACTTCTGTAACCTTGGGCTAAACGGTCAATAAATACATAAATAGCAAAAAGGACCAATGGTCCGACAATAATATATGTGCAGATTGTTGCAATAGCAATAAGTATGCCAATATTCATGAATTTTCCTTCCTCTTCGCAACAAAAAATTGAACTCGCCTCATAAGTTATACTCATGCCCTATCCTGTTGTAATGCTTTGAGCGACAAGGAGTCTGCCTCACAATGCCTTATAAAGCAAGAAAAGACCCATTCCAGCATAAAATTCGCGAGAAAATTATAATTATTTGAATACGTCTATCCTCCTCTATTCGTGAACTCATGAATTGTGCTTGCAAGAGTATTAATTGACAATCACCAATGCGTGATGTAATGTATAAGTATTATATCGGCACAAAACACACGGTCAAACCTCTTGAGATTCCTGGATGTTTTTTTTAGCGGTCCTTTTTTTGATCGCCTTGCTCAGTACCTTGGGGCTCACGCCGGTGGCGGCAAAAATCGGCCGCGTCTTAGGTGCTATCGACCAGCCTGGTATACGCAAGGTACATACTGCGGCCCGGCCACGGACCGGGGGCATAGCACTGTTCGCATCCTTTGCCCTGGCATTGTGCCTCACAGGCATTCCCCCTTTTTCTTTATGGTTTGCGCCCACTCCATGGTTTGAGCCTCATCCAGGCCTTTATCTCATGCTGGCAGGGCTTAGCCTTGCCTTTGCCACCGGCCTGATTGACGATTTTATTCACCTGAATTGTTTGATCAAACTGGGCCTCCAAATCCTCAGCGCCACACTGGCCTACTTTGCCGGTTTACACATAGACCATTTCTCCTTACCCTGGCTCAGTCTGGAGTTTGGTTTTTTGGTCAGTTATGGCCTGACTGTGTTTTGGTTTCTGCTCTTTATCAACGCAGTCAATCTGATTGACGGTTTGGATGGATTAGCCGCGGGAATAATCTTGTTTGCGGCCTCCACCATGACCATCCTTTTGGCCTGGCGCGGCGACATGGCCAATGCCAGCTGGTTTGCCCTCATTGCCGGAAGCTGCCTCGGCTTTTTGCGCTACAATTTTCATCCTGCCAGTGTTTTTCTGGGTGACGGTGGCAGCTACTTTCTTGGCTATGCCATGGCCGCATTCTCCATCCTGGCTGAATTCAAGAGTCAGATGGGCGCATCCATCCTCATCCCGGTCATCGGGCTGGGCATACCCATGATGGATACGATCACCTCCCCGGTTCGTCGTTTCCTTTTGGGCAAGGGCATTTTTTCTCCTGACAGCGATCATATCCACCATCGCCTGCTGCATAAAGGATTGACGACCAGTCAAGCCATCTGGGTCCTTTACGGCATTACCCTTATGCTGTGCCTTGTTTCCCTCTACATTGTCCAGCTCAGAGACGCCCGGGGAGTTTTTCTTCTTCTCATTCTGGGATCAGCCTTTATTTTGTTTCTGTACAAACTGGACTATTTCAAGCAATTCAAGAGCGGAGGTTTTTCCAGGTGGCTCCAGGACGTGTGCTATGAAACCGGCCTGGCACAGGACCGGCGAAGCTTTGTCAACCTGCAGATGGCCATCTGCGATTCGGCTGATATGACCACACTATGGGAAAACACAGCCAAGGCTCTTGAAAAATTCGATTTTGACCTGGGAGAGATGGTTTTGTTCAACGGACATAATGCCAATCCTTCCAATACTCGTTTTATTTGGACCAAGAATGGACAGGATTATACCAAGATCGTGAACATGAACGGCACCATGAAGCTGGAGATGCCACTTGTCGACAGCAGAGACCGGCTCCTGGGCCTTCTCTGGCTGGTCAAAGACATGCGCAATGCCAATAATATGAGTCACTATACGTTACGACGAGTGGAACATCTGCGCCGCTCGGTCTTGAGAGCTGTGGAAAAGCTGCAGGCATAATTCCAGAGTTTCGCTAATACAACACGTATCCTCTTTTCCGTCATTCCCGCCGGTCATAATGTATTTTTATCCACTCCCGATATTCCCCGGAGCGCACCCGACGCACCCACTCAGGATTGTCTACATACCACCGGATCGTCTTTTCCAGCCCGGAATCAAAAGACTCATGAGGTTCCCAGCCTAATTCGGCCTGAATTCGGGAGTCGTCGATGGCATACCGCCGGTCATGACCTGGACGATCCGGGACAAAGGTGATCAATGAGGAATAATTCCTTGCTTGTGAATGGTGACCGGATACGGGTGAAAGAACGTTTTTCTTGTCATCATTTTTCGTCATCGGGTGCAGATCATCCAAAATCCGGCACATGGCCTGCACCACTTCCAGATTCGTCCTTTCGCACCTGCCACCGATGTTGTAAGTCCGGCCGGGACTCCCCTGCGAAAGGACCAAGCGCAGGGCCCTGGCGTGGTCCTCCACAAACAGCCAGTCCCGGACATTATCTCCCCGACCGTATATGGGCAGGGGTTTTCCCTCAATGGCGTTTAAAATCATCAGGGGTATGAGTTTTTCCGGGAACTGGTAGGGGCCATAGTTGTTTGAACAGTTGGTGATGACAACCGGCAAGCCGTAGGTTCGGTGCCAGGACCGGACCAGGTGATCTGAGCCGGCTTTGCTGGCTGAATAGGGAGAACTCGGGGCGTAGGGCGTCTGTTCGGTAAAGGCCGGATCATCCGGTCCCAGATCACCGTATACCTCGTCCGTGGAGATATGGTGAAAGCGAAATGCGGACCTTTTGGGTTCAGGGAGCTGAGCCCAATACTCCCGGGATATTTCCAGCATGACGTGCGTACCCAGGACATTGGTCCGAACAAAGGGATCTGAACCGTGAATAGAACGATCCACATGGGACTCAGCCGCCAGGTGCATGACCGCATCCGGTTGATGCTCTTGAAAAATTCTCTGCATATCCGGGCGATCACAGATATCACCATGTTTGAAAGTGTGACGCGGATTGTCCAGGCCAGGTTCCAAGGATTCCGGATTCCCGGCATAGGTCAGTTTATCTACATTCACGATCCGAGCCTGGGTCTCATTGAGGTACTGGCGGACAACAGCCGAACCAATGAACCCAGCTCCGCCGGTTATCAAAATAGTTTTGGGATCTGATCCAGACGATGGCATATAATCTCGACAGTCAAAAGTTCTTACATAGTTAGTTGTTTTTGTTGACGATTATCGAAGGCCAACCCGGAAATTACAATATCATCCTATCATATTGATTTTATTCTTATAACCGTGAACCGTGAACCTGGAACCTTGAACCCGCAAGATATAATGTAGTCTCTCTCTTATTTTTACCCTGTCTCCTCAAATTGCAGATAGTCCCCAATGACCACTTTCAATCCGAATCCAGGAAAATTGACCTTGTATTTATTGGGGGGAATAAAACTTAAGACCTTGCCCTGGCCAAAGACCCTGTGCCGGCAATGGGCAGAGACAGGATTGGGCTGGTCAGATTCTGGTCCGGCCGCGTGTCCTCTTGTCTGTTTTTGTTCCTGAGGCCGGACCATCCCTCCAGTATAATTTTCCCTCAATTCTTCATAAGAACCGTGGGTAAACTCCTGGATAAAAGGACTGGGCCGGGCTGGTTCACTGCGTCCCTGAAAACGGTTAAACAACGACTCGGGCATGGACAGCCCCAAATACTCTTTGGCGCGGGTGCAGGCCACATAGAACAGCCGCCGCTCTTCCTCCATACCCTCCATGTCCATCAAGGCGTGCCTGGATGGAAATCGGTCCTCTACCAGATCAATAATAATCACCGCGCTCCATTCCAGGCCCTTGGCCGAGTGCACCGTAGACAGGGTCAGGGCGTTCTCCTTGACCTGTCTGCCACCCAACTGTTCCGGATTTTCCAGGCTCAAGTCGGAGAGAAAGAGCTCCAAGTCCGAGTAGCCGGATGCTATCTGGGACAACTGCTCCAGGCCGTTCTCCCGCTTGGGGTAGTCGTCCGGAAAACGCTCCTTGAGCCTTGGGCTGTAATACTCGCGGATTTTGTCTACTATGTCCTGGGGTGGATCAGAGCGATGCTCCCGCAGCCAGTTGACCATGTCCAGGGCCTCCTGCAAGCCGGGCTTGGATCCGCATGCCTTACGCAGGGCCTGAAAATCCTGCTTCACCAGATGGTCATAGAGCCGTTGACAGGTCTTTGGCCCCACCCCGGAGATCAGCCCCATGGCCCGCTGCCAGGCCGGCAGGTCGGTGGGATTGGATGCCAGACGCAGATGGGCCACCACATCCTTGATGTGCGCAGCCTCTGTAAAACGCATCCCCCCGAACTTTTGAAAATCAAGGCCGCTTTTGGCCAGGGCCAACTCCAGATGATAAGATTGGAAGCCGGCCCGGAACAAGACCGCAATATCCCCTAGGTCATAACTTCGGGCAAGATCCATAATCGTGTTCATGACCACAGATGCTTGGGACTGATCACTCAATGGACGCAGAAGCTGGGGCTTGCCCCCTTCTTCACGCAGGGTGAACAGCCTCTTTTCGTACTTTTCTCTCGCCCCGGCCAGGATCTGGTTACTTAAAGAGAGGATAGGCTGGGTGGAGCGGTAATTCTGTTCCAGCTTGACCACCCGGGTTTGCGGAAAGCTGCGGGTAAATTCCAAAATATTGCTCACCGTGGCCCCCCGGAAGGAGTAGATGGACTGGGCGTCGTCGCCGACAGCCATAATGTTTCCTGATTCCCCGGCCAAAAGCTTCACCAGTCTGCCCTGGACCAGGTTGGTGTCCTGGTACTCGTCGACCATGATGTGCGAATAACGCTGGGCCAGAAAATCCCGCAGATCACTACGTTCCTTGAGCAATCGTTCAAATTGGAAAAGAAGATCGTCGTAGTCAAGAAGACCGTAGTCCAGCTTAAACTGGTGATAGCCCTGTGCAATACGCTGCAAGTCCTGCACATAGGGCAGAAAATGGCTGGAATCCTTTTGAATGATCTGCTCCAGGTCCAGCTCCTTGTTCCTGCTCTTGCTGATCAAAGACATGACCGTGCCCTTTTTGGGAAAGGAACGATCCCCTTTGGCCAAACCTTTTGCCTCCCGGACTTGAGCCAGAACATCCTCGGCATCACCCCGGTCCAAAATGGTCAGATCCGGACGCAAACCCAGGTCCTGCCCGTAGCGGCGGAGCACGGAATAGGCAAAAGAGTGAAAGGTCCCCCCGCTCACGCCGTGCAGTCCTTGACCCAGGAGATGACTGGCCCGGTTGAGCATTTCCTGGGCCGCCTTGCGGGTAAAGGTGAGCAGCAATATGGATTCCGGTGATTCGCCCTGACCCACCAGATGGGCCAGGCGGTAGACCACGGTCCTGGTCTTCCCGCTGCCCGCTCCGGCAATGACCAAAAGCGGTCCTTGGGTATGGGTCACGGCCTCCAGCTGGGCCGGATTGAGGTTGTTTTCCAGATCGAGGTGCATGGGTGTTTACCTTGTTGTTCGTTTAGTCTGTTTCGAGGTCGGCAGGGACACCCGAACTTAATCTTCTGCAAAGACCCTTGTCCAGGAAGTCCGGCGATCGGAGCCTTGTGCACAGTCCGTGCGTGGCCGGTAAAGGCGTCAAACTGTGGATGGTTGCCATAGGCGTTTTTGAGGGAATTGGCGATCACATGAGAAAGATCGCCAATGACCGGAAGAGCGCAATATTTTGTGATGGTACACCCAATTTCACACTTTCCTCCCCACCAAATCCCTCATCTGGAATATATAAACCTTCATTCCTGCCTTATCGAGTCCCAAAAGTCAATTCCCTAACGTAAAGCAGCTCAAAAGGGTGTAAAAATCGGATTCTTGGTTTGCTGGGCTGTGATATGCTCCTTTATCATTCTCCTCCAGGGAGAGCGAAACAAGGCTCAAAGTTAGCCAAGTTGCGCCAGGTTATGGGTGAATTGAAGCAGTATAAGCCGTTTATTCAAAACTTTAAGCATGATGCCGAGATATTACTGAGTCTTCAAAACTATTGCTACAAAACTCAGTTAGATTCAGTTCATAGTTTTCTCTTTTTAAACAACTTGATAAGGCATTTAGGCAGATTTTGAAGCTTCAACACTGAGCGAAATCCCGGTATGATTCGGTCACTATTTTTTGGTTCTTTTCTGTTGGCTAATCTGAATTCCTGGTCCAGGTCGGCAAAAAGTTCTTCGAGATTGGATTTGCCATCAAGGAGAATCTCCATATATTCCGGATTGTCCAAATTTTTGAGAAGTGGAGTTTCTGGGAACATGGTGTAGAGCATCTGCCGTAAAGAGTCATTCCCAGTTTTCCGGCGTTGGGCTCTTCTAACGCCTCGAAAAAACTGCTCCATGATATTGAAACCGTAACCGTTCCCGGTTTTCTTGCCTTGCAAAGTCCACAAGGCCAAAGAATAGGCTGAGGCAAGAGGTAGGAGCGGGGTATCTTCCGGCACATCTGTATCCTGAAGAAGTCTTTTCAAGGCATGCCCCTCAATACCTTCTTCCTGGAGCGCTTTTTTCATTTGCCGGGCCTGATAGTTAAGAGCAGTGCTTGTTGCGTGTTTTCGGAGACGCTTACGAAGTCGCCCATAAGCTGGCTCCAGAAAATCTTTGCCTACGTCCCGTAGGAAGTGGAAATGGCAGATAAAGTCCTTTGTGTTGGGAAAGACTTTGCTCACAAATGGACCAGAG
>Ga0182239_1000246_pt1 | contig 20656 bp, 22 predicted proteins | sample hydfrate6_PW_210_FD_132456 | JGI IMG/M metagenome (GOLD analysis project Ga0182239, IMG submission 132456) | Subsurface microbial communities from deep shales in Texas, USA - hydraulic fracturing test 6_PW_210 | ecosystem: Environmental > Aquatic > Deep subsurface > Shale gas/oil reservoir >... | reverse complement strand
TATAGATTTCATGGCGTGTAGCATCGACAGTGACATGTTGTCCTTCCTGGAGTAAAGATGTTGCTTCATTGAGACTGAAGATAGCCGGTATTTGGAACTCTCGGGCAACATTTGCTAAGTGACCAGCTATATTCCCTTCTTCGGTGATAACCGCGCTGGCGGATTCAAGAAGCGTCGCCCATTTGGGGAGCGCATAGCGGGTCACTAGAATGCCCCCTTCAGGGAAGGTTTTGGCATCGGCTTCGCGATTGATGATGTGCACTGGTCCTGCGCCCTGTCCTGGGCTGGCGCATACCCCGGCAGTCAAAAAAGGAGGGGGGGTGTCCGAAGGAGCCTCCCAAGCAGTGGCCTGTAGCGAGGTCTGTGAAAGAGGTCGGCACTGGAGAATCGTAAAATCGCCACTTGGTTCCAGAACCCATTCTATATCCAGGGGTGTTTGGAAATATTTCTCGAGTTCAAGCCCGATCTGTGCCAGATTGCATATTTGATATTTTTGCAAGGAAGGTAGCGATTGCATTTTCTCGTTGGCTTCAAGACGACAAGTACCCTCTTCAATATGGCACACAAAATGCGATTTTTTATATCCAATATCTTGTTTTACGATCTCTAGCGGTCTTTCTCGGGAAACATAAAAAGTGTCTGTATGTGTCGATCCGTCAACAACCGAGACTGGCAATCCCCAATTTGAACTGATGAGTAAAGTTTTGTTTTCGGAATTGGTTGGATCTTGTGTATAGAGCACCCCACCACTTACTGCAGAACTCATAACCAAACAGCCAACAGCCATCTGTTGTTCTTCAACATTTAAGCCGTAGTGTTTTCTGTATTTCAAGGCAGTATATGAATATTTTGCTGCAACAACCTCTTTAAAAGCTGAAAAAAGTGTTTCTTTGCCTACATTAAGTTTTGATTTAAACATTCCTGCAAATGAAGTCTGTATAGAATCTTCACCGGTGGCGCTACTTCGTAATGCCACTCTCGTGTTTGGAGAAAAATCCTGTACAAGTTTCGTGTATTCATTAAGTATGGCTTTTTGTAAATGATTAGGGATAGAAGCCTCATTAATCATTTTTTGCGCGTGATTACTAAATTCATGTAAATATTTGCTGCTGTTTAAGTCATTTTTTAGTTCTTTGTATTTGTTGTTTATTGAGTTTTGAAGATTGTTGTGTTTCATGAATTCATTGATTAAGTTTGTTGTGATAATGAATCCTTGTGGAACTTTTATGTTAAGATCTCTCTGTATTTCTCCAAGTACAGCCATTTTATTTCCTGTAATTCCAGAGAGGCATCTATTTGCTTTGTTGAGGTGTAAGATATAGCATTTTTCGTCTTTATATGGCAATAAATAGAGTTTTTCAGATATTTTTTTTGTTATTTCATCTAATTGCGTGGGAAGATTTTGATATCGATTTGAGGATAATTGTTCGAGATTTTTGGTAATCAGGTGTATTTGGACGGCCAAAGCAGTTGTTTTTTTGTGGATAGTGGAGGGAGTAGCGGCTTTTAAAGCTTCTTCTAAATCCAGCATGCAATTGAGGGCGCGTTTGTTGGCGAGCAGCAGCATGCGGAAATAATGGTACTTCAGCTGGAATTGCGTGCGTAATGCGACCAGTTCTTTTTGCTTTTGCGGTGATGATGGGTGCTTCCATCTTTTGAGAATTCCTCGCAGGCCCACGCAGTCTCTCCTTTGATGTGGGTAAGGGTGCAGGGAAGATCGTGCCTTCCCTGCACCGCGAGTAGGGGATATTGGGGTAGCGGGGTAAATGGCGGAGACTCCATTCCCAGGGCGGATTGTATGGCCTTTGGCATGGGACGGAATCCTCGTCAACAGCGGCCTAAACCTCTTTTCTCTTCCCTTTTGTCATGGCTAGGCCGAGGCCTTCGAATACATAGAATATGGCAAAGCCCCACCAAATCGTGTAGACAACATAGAATACCAGGGCAAAGATGAGGATGCCAGCCCGGGAAGTTGCTGGTGTCGAATCAATTCCATAAAAATTATAGCCGACTTCAATGCCTTGAGTTATGACAGCATTGACAAATTTTGCTGTTGAAAATTCTTTTTGCACTTTCAATTCTGTTTCCATTGCTTTGAACAGAAGCCACCAGCCATATAGAGCCTTTTCCGGGTCCATTTGATATTTATTTTGAACCACGGAGCCCTTGTTGTGGAACATATTGTCAGAATCCTCTAAAACCTCAGTAACCAGCGAATTGAGTTTGGCTTTGAATTGTATCGTATTTCCCTCTTTCGCTGCGCTGAAGCCAGATTTCTGCGCTATGGTAGCTGCATACTCAGCCTTGTCGGCATTTTTGAATTTCAAAGCTAAGTCAACTTCCTGTGCCTGTCTGCTGTCCAGCTCATCTAATAGGCCTGGGATTTTATAGGTTGAGTCTTTGGAAATTGAATTGAAAAGGTTATCTGATGCGTGAAAGGCGTTTACTCCCCCGTAAAGCGGCATAAACATCAATGCAAGGATTATGAAAAAGCCCAAAGTGAGAAACACCCCAAGTCTGAAATGCTTTTTATCTCGGACAATCATTTTCTATTCCTCCCGCAGTGTGCTGATGTTTTTGAAAAATGTGGAAATGACCCATATGGCGAATATAGAAATGACCACAAAAAAGAGCCAGTTACCGACTTGCGCTAATCCATAACTCATGGAGTCGGAGATGGAGATCACGCGCATATCGTTGAGTTTGCTGGGCAGCGCAAACAAGCGGTTGACGAAACCGGCCAGGATGGCGGTGGCGTAAAAACCGCGGATGTAAATCCCTTTGACCATCTTGGTGATCAGCGCCCCGACTTGGACTCCAAGCAGCGATCCCAGCAACATGCCCATAGCCAAGGTGTAGAAGATAAATCCGTAGATGGCGTATTGGGTGATCGAAGCGTAACCGGCAGTGAAGATGATTTGTAAAATGTCCGTACCCACCGTGGTGAAGGAGGAAACGCCGAGGACGTAAACAAACATGGGGAAGGTCAGAAAGCCACCGCCCACACCCATGATGGCGGCCACCGCCCCCACAATGGCGCCGCAGATCATAACGAACAGGAACGATATCTTCTTGCCACCAGGGGTCAAGTCTTCATCAAAGGTGATGTTGGGGGGGAGGTGCAACGATTGTAAACGTTCAGGAAGGGGTTTTTTCCCACCGCTTTTTGAGGTTTCGCCCCCACCGCCGTGGGCATCGACATTGGACCCGCTTTTGCGCAGACGCAAAAAGTCCATCAGGGCATAAATCCCTAAAAAGCCGAGTAGGAACACATAGATAAGGCTGATAAAGGTGTCACTCAATACCGGATTGGCCTCATAAATGGCGCGGTTGAGTACACCTCCACCGGTTACCCCGATAAGGGAGCCGAGAACAAATACAAAGGCGAGCCCGACCGAGACATTGCCGAGTTTTTTGTGCACCGTTGTGCCCATAATCGCTTTCGCAAAAATGTGGAAGAGGTCGGTCCCGACAGCAAGGATTCCTTTAATTCCGGCGCTCATTAGAGCAGGGGTGATAATGAATCCACCACCTGCACCTATGCAGCCTGTAATGAGTCCAGCTGCTAAACCGATAAGGATTGAAACCAGAAAAATCGATGGTGTATAAAAGGCTGGAGTATAAGCATGTTTCCCGCCTAAAACTTCAGGCATAGTGTTTGTAGCAAGGGCTACAGAAAATAGTATGCAAGGTAGTGCTAAAACAAAAAGGATAGCCAGCCTTTTTTTGCTTTGCAATATTGTTCTAGATGTTTCAATTTCCCAGTGTGCGTGGGCACGGGCAGCAAAAAGCAAAGAATGATAAATACGTTTTCCAAGTCTCATGTGCTATACCTCTTGTTTTCGCAATTTATAAAATGGTAGATGCTCTGGAGCATCTACCATTTTTCCGATGCTTGTTAAAGGGATGCTGTGCCATACCACGTTTGGTTCCTGTCTATGCCTATGTTCTGCAGAAACGCCTCCAGGTTGTTGTGGTTTTGTTCTTGGCGAGGATGCTCGAGGCCGCAAATATGGCGGGCCTCCCTGTCCTGTCCGGCTTCCGCGAACGCCACCGCTGCGGCAACGTTTTCCAGGTTAAAAGTGTTTTCATACCCATCCGCTACTTGCTGTTGGGGAGTTTCATGGAGGTACGCCAAGGCTTTATCATGTTCGTTCGCTTCAGCAAAGGCCACGGCTGAAAAAGTTTTTTCCAAAAATTGTTTCGCGTTCATGGCTGACTCCTTTTTTTAGCGGGCTTTGTACTAATTATACAGCAAGCGATATGCCAAGTTGAAAATATATAAATTTAAGTGTGTTATGGCGGTATGTGAAATCGTGAAACGGCATTGTGGGACATGATGAAACGGACTTGGAATAAGGGGCAGGGGCGGGGCATGTTTGTTTTTTCACAAAGCGTTTTTCTATAGAGTATTTTATCGCATGTGATTTCAGGGCCTTAAAATCGTTAAGAGGTTGGTTTCAGTGGCTGGGGTAGGGGTGATTGGGAGGAGAATTGTTCTTGTTGCAAAATGGAACATGTGTGTTTGTGGCTTAGAAAAGTTTTGAAACAAAAGATGGCGAGGTAAAGGGGGAGAGTGGGGCAGGACGAGGTTTCCAACCGGGGCGGAGTCACACCTGAAAAAAGATGTTGGGAGGAGGGCAATTTTCAGCTCGCTGTTCGCTTTTTTTTTGGGGGGGGCTGAGGGGCGTGTGGTTTGTAGCTCAATGCCTGCCTTCAGGGGTTGTCGCTTTTCCTGTTGGCTAGGCACCGGGAAAGAAAGGTGTTCGAGCCTTGGCGGTCAGTGGTCGCTCGCACAAGTTGGCAAGCACGGCAATAATGTGTGCGGGTGGCTGGAGTTACGAGGCAGTTGGTGCAGCAGCGCACGAAAGCGCTTCCCTTGTTGCTAGGCCTTAATGAATTGGAGTTTTTTGTGGGGCTGGACACATACCTCCTGCCGGATATGCGCAGAGTGTACCGGCTCCTTGGAGTCCAGTACACTCGATTTTTCGAAGCGATAATAATAAGAGGAGTGCCTTCGGACTACATATCAGCATGTTTGTCAAGATACTTTTTTCTTGATTCCAGATACGATTTTGTAGATGCGTCATGTATGCGTAAAACGAGATAATCGTAATCTATTGGTTTGGTGATATAATCAAGTACATTATTTTTTATTAGCTTAGTTGTTTTGTTGAAGTCAAATTGACTGCTTACAACAATTATTTCTGGGTGGTTAAATTTAATTTTTAGATTATTTATTTTTGCCTTGTCCCAATTTAAAATATTTTCCGTGTCTATAATGACCACATCAATATTTATATTGCTGGGTGTGAAGTTAAAAACTTTTTCTTCGTCTATAGTGACTGTTCTGTATTTGTTTTTAACAAATTGTATTAGTTCCTCGTTTTCACTGCTTTTGGATTCTTTTATATAAAGGATGCTTGGCTTTGAGTAAGAGGGGGAGAGTATTTCTTCCGGATATGACTCATAACCCATCAATTCTCTTGCGCCATGAAAATCTCCAGCCTCAGCAAAGGTGATGGCCATCATGTTGTCTTCAAGTCTATTGTGGTAGGCTTGTTTTAAGGTATCAACAAGCTCTTCCATGTCGATTGGTTTCTCAAAGCATTCAAATATTCCGAGTTTCCTTGCCTCTTTTTCATCTTTTTGGGTTTGGTGTCCCGAAATCGCGATGACTGGTAAAACTGGGTATTGGCTGCGTAAACGCCTGAGGGTTTCCAGGCCGCTAATACCCGGCATTCGCAAGTCAAGCAGGATAACGTCCGGAGGCCGGTGCTGTACCATTTCAAGGGCTTGTTCGCCGCTTGGGGCGATCACGGCGTTGAAATGGCGCATTTTGAGCCGCGTGGCCAGAGGTTCCGCGAAATCAATTTCATCATCTATGATGAGCACCTGGATCTTCTTACTCAATGGCATTGTTTTGTCCGGTGGTTCAACAGGTTATTCATGCTTGGTAATGTTCTTGATGACGGTGATGAGTTCGTCGATGTCAACAGGCTTTTCAAGATATGCGGCAGCGCCAAGATCTTTTACCTTCTTCTTGTCTTCCTCGGTTCCCATTCCTGTCAAGATAATTACCTGGACATGAGGATACTGTTCCTTCACCCGGCGCAAGACTTCAATCCCATCAATTCCAGGCATTCGCAAATCCAAAATCATGACATCCGGAATGCCTTCTTTGAGCATCTCAAATGCTTGATGTCCATCATAGGCTGCGTTTGTACCGAGATTTCTCATGTGGAGCCGTTCAGCTAGACTTTGAACAAACGATTTTTCGTCATCGACCAAAAGAATTTTAATAGCTTCACTCATTTTTGTTCTCCTTTCGTGTCGCATTATGTTTCAAGATGTCTCTAGCACTTTCTTGATCACCTAGTTCAGCCATGCCTGCTGCCGCAAACTGATCTTGGCACCATTTTTTGAGAAGTTTTCTTTTATGTTTTCGCGTTGCATGCTTTACCAGTTTGATGAGCCGTTCCATTTCACAGGGAACGAGGATATCGTCAAATATTCCATATTGCTGTGTTGCGATGGCTAGGGAAAGCTGTTCCGCTTCAATCAGAAGAATGATTTCTGGATGTAGCGGTATTTGTTTGAGGATTTTTACAATTTCAACACATTGATTGTGCAAGCTCGGGCCACTGATCACCGCGACATCATAGGCTTCACGTTCCAGGCGGTCGATGACATCCAACTGATTGCTCGCTTGGTCCACTCGCCATCCCTGCTCACGCAAATGCAGAGCAATATGCTCCCCCAAGGGGGTTTCGGCGTCGATGAGTAAAATGCGTAGCGACATTGGCTTCCGGTCGTGGTTTTTTAGCGAACACGCTTCGAATTTCGATTATTTTGCCCCGGCCAAAGGGCGGGGTTTTTCTGTGAAAGCGGGCTGTTGCCCGTCAGTGCATTGGCCATTAGCGCTTTTGGGGGACGCTAGAGCGGTTCTCCCTCTTGGCAGAATTCTTTGTCCATGATTCTCGGCCCCTGTCCCGTTTCCCCGCAGCCTTGAATGTGCTTGCCCTGCGCCACCAGCGAAGGGCAAGCTAGTCAGAGGGCCGGCCGAGGTGCTCGTGTCCGACAATAACTCATGATAGAGGTGGTCGTAATCCAGAAAGTACCATTTCGAGGTGGAGCGTCTTGTTTTGGATGCATGGTAGTGTATCTAAAGCAAATTATATACCAAAAAAAAAGACCCTTGAGTTCGGGTCTTTTGCGAGAAGGGCGTTTGAGTTTGTGCGCTATCAATGAAACGTTTAGAAACATTCAGGGGAGGTTTTTTTGGATACATGAAACAAGACTGTCAATGTCGACGGGTTTGGTGAGAAAATCCACCGCGCCCAGGCGCATGCTTTGGATACCATCGGTTGTCGTGCCCCTTCCAGAGAGGAGGATAACCGGGGTCTGCGGGGATTGAGTCCGGATGTGCTTTAAAAGCTCCAAGCCATTCATTTCAGGCATTTTAAGGTCGATAAGCGCCAGTTGTGGAGGGTTTTCGGCTATTGCCGAAAGGGCCTCGACTCCGGTGGCGGCGACCACAGTTTCAAAGCCCCGCATCTGGAGACGCTCTGAAAGTGTATTGGTAAATTCGAGTTCATCATCAACAAGCAAAATGAGCGGTTTCATTGATCACCACCTTTTTCCAGTTGGGCACAATGAGATAGTGCATAGTATAACGGTAAGGTTTTTATTTAATCTAAAGAGCGCTCTTCTTTTGTGAAAAGTATGTCTCCAGAATGGAGGTTGTCCTTCCCAAGTTTTTCAAGGGCTCTCTCATACGGGCCAATGATATAGTCTATCACCTTTATTTTTTTCCATATAAGATATTCGTAAATTTCATTTTCTATCGCACCGCAAATCAGTGTCTGCACATGCTCAGTGATTATCAGTTGACTTAATTCCTCAGCTGAGGGTTGGGTCAATACGAATGTTTTCCCGTGGGCCGGAGCTCGAGAGGAGACATGGCCTATCCATACTTCGGTGGCTTGGTCGAATCGAGGAGCGACATATGTTCCGCTGAGGGGGACAAGGACTTTGGGCATATTTATTCTATTTCATAATGTTTCATTTTGCGCCAAAGGGTGCTGCGGCCCCATCCGAGAAGAGCAGCCGCCTCACCTTTGCGGCCTTTGGCTTGTTGCAGGGCATCAAGGATCATTTGTTTTTCGCGTTCCGGCCAGGTTTGCCGTTTTTCCGGCCCGAAGGCCTGATCCCGGGTATGGTCCATACCACCATCAGGCGGCGGTGGCTGAGTTGTGGCCGAGTCCGGTAGCTGGTCCACGAATTCGTGGAGATAAGCTGGTATGTGCTCCATGCGTATCTCTTCGCCTTGGCAAATGTTGATGGCATATTCGACGATATTTTTGAGTTCGCGTACGTTGCCTGGGTAGGTGTAGGTAAGCAAAAAGGAAAGAGCCCGCTTGGTAAAGCGCTTGACCGGTTTTTTAAATCGTTTTGAATAAATTTGTAGGAAATGGTCGAGTAAAAGGCGGATGTCATCACCACGTTCACGCAGAGCCGGGAGATGGACACGAACAACATTCAATCTATATAAGAGATCTTGCCGAAATTGCCCTTCTTGGACCATTGCCTGCAGATCTCTATGGGTGGCGGCAATGATGCGTACATCAAGAGGGATACTTTTGGTGCTTCCAAGGGGATATATAACCCAATCATCCAAAAATGAGAGTAGTTTTACCTGCAGGTCTAAAGGCAAATCACCAATTTCGGTTAAGAAAAGCGTTCCCTTGTGAGCCAGCTTAAATCTGCCAGGTTTATTGGCATCGGCCCCGGTAAAAGCCCCTTTGACATGACCAAAAAGCTCGGATTCAAGAAGGGTGGCTGGCAAGGCCCCGCAATTGACTTTGACAAATGGGCCGTGGGATCGGTTGGAATTGTCATGGATGATCTCGGCTAAAATATCCTTCCCCGTGCCGGTCTCCCCGGTTATCAGAACGGACGAATCGGTTTCCGCTATGCCCGGCAGAATTTGGTAAATCCGTTCCAGTTGGGGACAGTGGCCAACGAATTTGTCCAGCTGCAACTCTTGGGAATCGAGGTGGACACTGCCACGGTGGCGATTCATGTCCTCCAGGGTCATGATATAGCCCAATAAGACCCCGTCCTCATCAGTTATGTTGGAAACGACAATCCGAAGAGGGATTTTTTTGCGCTGGTCATTGATCATGTCCCCTTCGCAGTATTGCGTTCCATCTCCATCCTCTCCGGAAATGTCTTTCAACGGACAGTCTGAGGCACACAGATTGGTGCGCAGCGCGAGATGGCAGGGCAAACCTTGCACATCCCCTTGTCCTAGTCCGATCATACCCTCGAGTGTCCGATTGATGCAGACAATGCGTTTATCGAGGTTCGTAACGGCTATTCCCAGCGGAAGGGTGTTCAGAAGGTTCCTGAACTCCTTGGGGCGCGAAAAAAGATGCGATACAAACGTTGCCGTTGGCATGAAGGGCCTTTAATTACCTGTTGTAAAAAACGGATACCAGGAGGACCAAATCACGATGCGAGGGCAACGCACGCTCGGAAAAGCGAATCCGGTTTTGTCAAAAAATGTGTGAATCTTGTGCCGCAAAGCAACCTCCAACGGATTTTTTCGATGCCGTCTGCAACGGAATGTGCCGCTTCCTGAAATCAGGCCATGGTTGGTACGATATCGCCCCGGTGCCCCGGGATCGTCTTCGCTAGGATGTCTTGCAGTGACGGGGGCAAAAACCTGGGGAAACCCTGAATCGGGGCCATTGAACAGCCTGTGGAGCGGTTTATTGTGTCGTTTCAGTCGCGGTATTGCTTCCGCTGGTATGGCCCGCCAATATACTCTGGCCGGTCTCAGTACGCTTCCAGGCTTCGAAAAGCTGCATCCATTCAACGAAATCCATGACTTTTTGGTCCAGTTGGTCCTCATGCGCCTGGACCCACATATTGAACACGCTGATTTCATTGCTAAAGCTTTTGCTGTTCAATACTTGCGCCACAGCGCCGTACTCGTGGGCTTGCCCGTCGAGTTTGTGGTAGATGAATTCCACGGTATCGCGTTGGGCGCTTTCCGGGGTAATCGGTTTGTTGTTATAGGTTTGGGCCAGTTCGGCAAGAAATGGATACGCATTGTGGATGTGCTGCAGTGTTTCTTCGGGTATCTCAATGGCCAATTGCGTATTTGATTCTTGTGTAAAGTAAAAGCGCAACCACGTCTCAAATTTGCAAATATCGGTAACATCTTTCAGGGCGTTTTTGAACTTGCTGGCCATAAAATGTCCTTTTCTAGGTTGGAGTTCCAATCGGTCCGGGCATCCCTAACCACGGCCTGTGGAAGGCGGTGGAGGCAGCTTTCCGGTATGGCCATGCCAGCCACGGAAATCCGGTGGACTGTCCAGGCAGGGAAGTCCATATTCAAGTCATATTTTAAGCTTTCTCCCCCGAACTGGCAAGAAAGCGGTTGTATTCAGCGGCGTCTGACCGTTCCACGAAACCAGTGGCCGCGGGGTTGAGGTGTTTCCCGAGCAGCACAGGCCGGCAAAAAGTACACGAGTGCCCCCGTTCACGGGGACGGGGGGTCTTTTTTCTGACGTTGCACCTCGGCCTGCGCGACTGCCGGCTTTCCTACTCGTTTGAGGCGGTCCTGATTGTGAAGAGTGGAAAGCAGGCGGAGACCATCAGCCAAAATGGCGGTATCTGTCCAGGTAGTCATCAAGATTGAGGGATTCCTGGACGATGTTGTTTCTGGTGATTGCATAACGAAACAGATACCAGCTGTCGTTGTCGATGAAATCGAGGTGGCCTCGGGCGTGTTCGGGGATATTTTCCTGTAATACATGGAGAAAGCTGTCAATGTCCTCGGGAAAAACTCCCTCAAAGCTGAATTCCAGCCCCCTGTTGAGGTCTGATTCCACCTCACACGGGTGCAACAAAGGCAATAGAGCCGTTGCTTCCGCGGGGGCCAGCCCGAAAATGGTCCCATACAGACGATGGGTGGTTTGCATATGTTTTTCCCCTGTGCCGAACACCTTGCCCAAGCAAGGCGAAGCGCAATATTGTGCCAAGGTAAAGTGGGTGTTGGTGGTGCCCTGGTTCAGAGTTCGTTCGTTGCACTAAGCACGTGGCTGTGCTTGCGAGATCCTGGGCGGTTTGTCAATATGTTTCAGAGGCAACAACGTCCTGGGCGTTGTGAAACCGCTTTTGGGTTTTGTCAAATAGGGCTTTCTTCAGGCAGCATTGGTAGCTGCTGGTTGGCATCGGGGGAGCTGTCCGTAAAGACCCGACAATCCCGCCGCCCGGGACCAAACATTCGGAGGGTGGAGTAATGGACACGTTAAACGGCAAGCAGGTCCTGATGTTTGTCGGGCCTATGTATGAAGATTTGGAACTCTGGTATCCGAAATTGCGGTTGGAGGAAGAGGGGGTGAGTGTGACCGTCGCGGGATTGGGCGAGCGCCGGTATGCTGGCAAAAACGGCTATCCCTGTACCCCTGATGCGCAGATAGCCGATGTGAACAGCAACGACTATCACGGCCTGGTCATTCCCGGGGGGTTTGCTCCGGACAAACTCCGCCGTTCGTCAGCTGTCCTGCAAGCTACTGCCGATATCTTTCATAGCGGGAGGGTGCTGGCTCATATTTGTCATGCCGGATGGGTTCCGATTTCGGCGGGGATTATGGCCGGCATGACCTGCACCTCAACGCCAGCTATCCGTGATGACTTGGTCAATGCCGGCGCCACTTGGGTGGACAAGGAGGTCGTTGTGGACAAGAACATGATTTCCAGTCGCTCCCCACGGGATTTGCCGCGCTTTTGCCAGGAGATTATCCGATTGCTCCAATCGGAGTAGTTGGTTAGCGGTTATACAGACCCCGCATGCAGGGCGATGGAGCACCGGAGCTGGCCCAGAAGATCTACGTCCTCCAATCCCAAGACATCCTCAGCAGGGCCTCCCTGGAGGTAAAGACCCTGGGGGTGGAGCCAGACCCTGCGCAGAGCAATGCCAGCGTTGACCGCGAGCAAGAAAATGCCCCCGTCCAGCGGTGTTTGTCGGGATTCGTCAACAAGAAGCATGCTTCCGGGAAGGATGGTTGGCTCAAGCGCGCAGGAAGCAGCTGTGAGCACAACCATTGTTTCCGGAGTGCCCAATGTTTGTAGCCAGGATAGCGCGCTCGGCCAGGCTGGTTGCGGGGCACGCTGGAGACGTCCGGTGGCGGGATCAAGTTCCGGCTGAACCCAGGGCACTCCGATGGTCCCTTCCTGTTCCGCAGCGCTTGGCTCGAGTTCCGTTTCCGGCTCCTGGTCCTCCCCGGCTAGCCAGACTGGGTCGAGGTCGTAGGCCCGAGAAAGCAAGAGGATCCAACGAGGCGGTACGGTGTTTTTTTGCTTGACCAGGGAAATGGCCGCCCGCCCCACGCCTAAAGCTTTGGCTAGTTGGGATTGGTTTTGGATATCGGTGGCTTCCATAACCCGCTCGAAAAACGGTCCGAATTGCGTGCGCATACAAGCGATTCCTCACGTTGGCGTTTGCTGGTTTCCGCAGTGCAGACGTAGCGTTAGCCCAGACGGACAAGGCTCAGTCCGAGGGCGACCGCCCCGACCCCGAGCACGGTTTGCAGGGCGAGATTGGTCAGAGCCACAATATAATGCCCCTCTTGAAACAGAGCTGTGGTTTCAAAGGCGAACGTGGAAAATGTGGTGAAGGCGCCCATGAACCCGGTCAGGATAATCAGCCGCCATTCGCCGGAAACAATGGGCAGGTGCTGGTCAAAATATCCCCATAAAAGCCCGAAGAGGAAACTGCCGATGAGATTGACGCTCAGTGTGCCGTACGGAAAGTTGCTGCCGAACACGTGTAGGACCAGGCGGCTCAACCCGTAACGGCTTAACGTGCCCGCCCCGCCGGCTGCAGCGATCAGAAGAAGTCGTGCGAGCATATGTGTTCACTTTGTTTATTGAAAATGTTTTGTAAAGCTGACCATTTCTTCTAAAGCCAAGGCAGGCCCCTGTAAAGTGTGATTTCCCGGCAGGACAGTGAATAGATGTATATGCGGTACCGAGGATATGGGTTGTTGAAGCGCGTTTTCTTCGCCCGTGAGCGTGTACCGAAGGACTACCAATCCCGAAAGGCGAAAATGTGCGCTTGGCTCTTCTTTCAGATATCCATGCCAATTGGGCCGCCCTAGAGGCAGTGTGGGGGGATATACAACGCCAGCACGTCGATGCGGTGTATTCCCTCGGGGACAACGTCGGCTACGGGCCGAATCCGCAAGAAGTTGTGGCCTTTCTGCACCACCACGGCGTGCCTTCGGTCCAGGGCAACCATGAGCGCGGATTGACCGATCCCGCCTCGCGGGCCTGGTTCAATCCCCATGCCAGGAAGACCTTGGAACAGACTCGGAAGCTTCTGGACGCCAAATGGCTCGAGGTCTTGGCGACGTATCCCATGTTCCGCATCGTACACGGGGCGCGGCTGGTACACGGCAGCCCGCCGGATTCCGCGCATACGTACCTGTTTGAATGGCAGGAGGAAGATCTTCCGGATCTGTTTGCCGCATTTCCCGAGCCACTTTGTTTTGTCGGGCATACCCATGAGCTAATTCGGGTCCATTTCGCCGAAGGGCGCGCGGAGCGGAATGTTATGTCCCGTGGGGTGCTTCCCCTGGAGCGCGGGAGTCGCTATGTGTTGAACATCGGCAGCGTCGGTCAGCCTCGTGACGGGGACAATCGGGCCAAGTATGCGATTTGGGACACCCGGCAGGAAACGGTGGATGTGCGTTTTGTGGCCTATGATATCCAGGACACGGTGGACAGGATTTTGGCCCGGGGATTGCCCAAGGCCAACGCGACGCGATTGTGGTAAGGAGGAGGGATGCGCCGCATTGGGAAATATGAAATCCGAGGTCTGCTGGGGCGCGGTGGCATGGGCAAGGTGTATAAGGCCCGTCTGCCGGTACTCGGCAAAATAGTAGCCCTGAAGGTTCTGGACCCTTGGGAACTCACTGGGGAGCTTTTGGGACCGGAAGCGGTGGACAACCTGTTCCGTCAAGAAGCCCGTACCCTTGCCGGTCTGCGACATCCACACCTCGCGGAAATACTGGACTTTGATACCGACGCAAAGGGACGACCCTTCTTCACCCAAGAGTTTTACTGTCGCCATTTAGGGGTGGTTCTGGGGGAACGGGTCGCAGAGAAACCTGCGGCGCGGGTGCTGCCTCCGGAACGGGCAGTGCGGTATACCCTGGAAACGGCAGCCGCGCTCAAACGCCTGCACGCCGCTGGCATTGTCCACCGGGATATCAAGCCCGCAAATATCCTTTTGGATGACCACGACCAAGTGAAACTGATCGATCTCGGTCTGTCTCTGCTCCCGGGCCAGGCCCCGGTTTTTCCCCGGCAGTTCAAAGTCGGCACACCGCAGTACGCGGCTCCGGAGCAAGAACGCGATCCTGGGGCGGTCGCCCCGAGCGCTGATCTGTACAGCCTTGGAGTGTGCCTGTGGCGGATGCTGACAGCGTTTTTTCCGCAAAGCGGGCGGGCCCAGGCAGTGCCCCCCGGCCAGGTCCGGCCCGCTTTGGGTGAATGCTGGGACCGGGTGCTGAGCAAAGCGGTCGCCGCGACTCCGGAGGAGCGCTACCAGGATACAGCCGCCTTTTGCGCTGACTTGGAAGAGGCGCTGGACTGCTGGCGTCGTAAGCAAGCCACCTTTTGTACATTATCGGAGGCGGCTGCAGAGGTAGTGAACGCCGGCAAAGTCACCAATCCCCGCTCCCAAGCTATGAAAATTTCACGAGACCAGGCCCAGGCGGCTTTTGGCCTCGACCCCAAGGGACGTCCGGCCTGGTATCCGGAGCAGAGTTTTGAAGTCGGTGCGGTTCAAGGACAGATCCGAGACTCCCTGCGTGGCCTCGTTTGGGAGCAGTCCGGATCCGTCTATCCTCTCACCCGCCGGGAGTCCGGCGTTTATGTGCGCAGCAAAAACGCCGCGCGCCGGGGCGGAGAACCAAAATGGCGCCTGCCCACGGTGGACGAATTGCTGACCCTTATCGTGCCTCCGGACAGTGCCCGAGAAATGTGCCAGAGTCCGCTTTTCGATGCTGCACGTTGCCAATTGTGGAGTGGGGATTGGCGCACCAAGACCGAGGGGTGGTATGTGGATACCGAATTGGGCTTCGTCGCGGCCCAGGATACGGGGTGCCGTAGTTTTGTACGCTTGGTACGCAATGCCGCACAGGCACCGTCTGGTGATAGGGAGGGAACCGCATGAAGGCAGGTGTCGGCTGCGTGTTGGTCCACGGGTATGGGGGAACGCCATATGAAATGCAGGGATTGGGCGAGGTCTTGCGCGAACAGGGCTGGCAGGTGTCTATCCCTGTGTTACCAGGGCACGGCAAGACGCTGGATGCCTTGCAGCAAACCCGGTTTGCCCAGTGGCAGAGGGCGGTGTGCAGCGCCTATGATGCATTAGCGGCCACCACGGAGCACACGTTTGTGATCGGGCTTTCTATGGGAGGGACGCTGGCGCTTGGGGTGGGCGAGCAACGCTGTCCCGCAGGTGTGGTGACCATTGCGGCACCGGTTTTTTTGTACCGCTTTTTCCCTTGGCAGGCCACGGACTGGCGTTTGCCGCTCGTGCCGCTGTTGCGATTCGTGCGCCCGATGTGGCCCACCGGGGGCAGCTCGGAACAGGCCCGAGAAATCGCCCCGTGGCAAGGGTATGAAGGCGCGCAGCCGTTGCATGCCCTGAACAGTTTTTTGCGTGGATTGCGGCAGGTCCGCGCCGGGCTGCCGCGAATCGAATCCCCTGTATTGACCCTGCACGCCGAGGGGGATCAAACCGTGCTGGTGGATAATGCATGGGAAATCATGCGTCGGGTGCGGGCACGTATCAGGCGGCTGGAATTGTTCCGCATCCGGGAACGGACCACCAGTCATCACGTTTTGACCACGCACCGGGAAACCCGCGATCGGGTGGCCGCTTCGGTCGCCGGATTTATCCAGGATTGCGTGGCCCCGGGGAGTTGACCCGGGGCTTTGCTCTTACGGAGCATTGTGCTCCACACGTATTTTCCTCAGAGGGCGGGGAAGTAGCCGGAAATGATAGCCAGCAGCCCGCGGTGTGCGTGTGGGAAGATGCTCAGTCGTTCACGCGGGGAAGGATCCAGACGGGAGGTCAAAGACCGCTCCGGCCCCGAAGGGCAGGGCCTGTCCGGAAAACCGCCGGGCCAGAGCCGCGGCTTCTTCCTGTCCTGTACAATGCCCGGGCGCGATCCATTGGACCTGGAAGTCTTCCAAGGCCTGTAGGGTTTCGTCTTGGGCCCATTGCGGGGCTCCATGCAGATGGAGTCCGCCCAGCACCGCTGCAAACGACGGGTAGCCGAGGCGGTGGTGGAGGCTGTGCAGCGTATTGGCCAATCCGCTGTGGCAACAGCCAAGGATGACTACTGGGCCGTCTGCGGTATCGAGCAATAAGCAGGCGTCGTCCTGTACTGGATCCGCGAATTGCCCGTCGCGGTCCAGAAAAAAGTGCGTTGTGGCCTGGAAGCGCCCGGGAGCGCGATCTAGTGTACTGACGAAGGTTAGTTCTGGGGCTAAAAGCGCGGACTGCTCCACGGAGGAAAAATTGGGCAGCGGGGTGCCAGAGGGCAGCCCGATGGAGCGCGCCGCGTGTCCGGGGCGCAGGGCGAAGCGTTCCTGTGCCAGCACCGGGTGGCCGACAATAGTGCCTGTGAAACCTGTTTGTTCCAACAGCGCCATTATGCCTCCGGTGTGATCGTAATGCCCGTGGCTCAGTGCTAGTCCGGCGCACCCGGAGAGGTCACAGCCCAAATGGGCGGCATTGTCCACAAGCGCTCCGGATTGCCCGGTGTCCCAGAGCCATTGCTGGCCTCCGGCAAGACGGATGTGGATGCTCAAGCCGTGCTCGGCAATAAGCTCTGGGACCACGGCGTGATTATCCACAAGCACGGTCAGACGGTGCATACTGCTCATGTATCGCCTCTTTGGGCTTGGGCCATGGCCTGTTCGATTTTCAACTGGTCTTTTTTGAACAGCTTGTAATTAATAGCATCTTCCAGCGCCTGCCAACTGGCTTCAATGATATTATAGGAAACCCCGATTGTGATCCATCTGGCGTGACTGTCGCCGGATTCGATGAGTACCCGGACATTGGAGGCGGTGCCTTCCTTGCCGTCGCTGGTGCGTTGCGGGGGCAGGACCCGGACCTTGAAGTCCAAAAGGTGCATTTCGGTCAAGGTGGGGTAGAATTTTTCCAGGGCCTTGCGCATGGCGTTGTCCAGGGCGTTGACCGGCCCTTCGCCGGCGGCGGCGGTGTGCTCGGTGACGCCCCCCACCTGGACCATGACCGTGGCCTCGGAATAGGGGTCTTTGTTTTCCTGCCGTTTTTCGTCCGTGACCCGAAACCCCAACAACGTGAAGTATTTTCGGGCCCGGCCCAGGGTCCGGTTGAGCAGGAGTTCGAAGGAAGCTTCGGCGGCGGAGTATTCGTAGCCGTTGCTTTCGCGTTCCTTGATCTGGGAGAGCAGTTCGAGGACGAAAGGATCGTTTTTGTCGAGGTGGTAGCCGTATTGTTTGGCCTTGAAGAGGATATTGCTCTGGCCGGCGAGATCGGAGAGCAGGATCCGCTGCTTGTTGCCCACTGTTTCGGGTTCAATGTGTTCGTAGGTCCGGGGATTGCGTCTGACAGCGCTGACGTGGATCCCCCCTTTATGGGCGAAGGCGGAGCGGCCGACAAAGGGCTGACGGTGGAAGGCCTGCACATTGGCGACTTCAGAGATGTACAGGGCGGTCTGGGTCAGTTTCGGGAGATGGTTCTCCGGAAGGCATTTGTGTCCCTGTTTGAGCTCCAGGTTCGGGATGATGGAACAGAGATTGGCGTTGCCGCACCGTTCGCCGTAGCCATTGATGGTCCCCTGGACGTGGGTGGCGCCTGATTGGACCGCCTGGAGGCTGTTGGCCACAGCCAGTTCACTGTCATTGTGGGCGTGGATGCCGAGCGAAGCCTGCGGCAGCTCCTTTTGGACCACAGCCATGATCTCCGCGATCTCCTGCGGCAGACTGCCGCCGTTGGTGTCGCAGAGCACCAGGGCGTCGACTCCGGCCTCATGGGCTTGGTGCAGGCAGGCCAGGGCGTATTCCGGGTTGGCCTTGTAGCCGTCGAAGAAATGTTCGGCGTCGAAAAAGAGTTTGGCCACCTCGTCACGCAGGTAGGCCAGGGAATTGTGGATCAGTTCCAGGTTGCGTTCCAGGGGGACCCGCAGGGCGTCACGAACGTGGATGTCCCAGGTTTTGCCGAAGATGGTCAGGACGTTGGTCCGGGCGTCCAGCAATGACTGGATATTGGGGTCGTTCTCCGGCGTTGTCCGGGCGTTGTGCGTGCTGCCAAAGGCGCTGACCCGGGCGTGTTTCAGGGTGTAATTGCCGATTTCCTCGAAATACCGTCTGTCTGTTGGGTTCGAGGCCGGCCAGCCGCCCTCGATGTACGTCACACCGAGGTCGTCCAGTCGCTGGGTGATGCGCAATTTGTCTTCAGCCGAAAGATTGACATCTTCGGATTGGGTGCCGTCGCGCAATGTCGTGTCGTAGATCTCTATTCTGTTCATTGCGATTGCCCCGGTTCCTCGCAGGCGGGTTGGGGTTTCTGGTCCAGTCCAAAGGCTTCGTGCAGGGTGCGCACGGTCAGTTCGGTGTATTTCTCGTCCACCAGACAGGAGATTTTGATTTCCGAGGTGCTGATGAGCATGATGTTGATGTTTTCCATGCGCAGGGCTTTGAAGGCGATGGACGCGATGCCGGAGTGGTTGCGCATCCCCATGCCGATGACCGAGACCTTGCTGACCTTGGGATTGTGGAAGACAGCCTTGGCGCCGATCTGGTCTTTAATATTATCTATGATCTGAAGTGTTTGCTCGAGGTCGCCCTTGGGGACGGTGAAGGTCATGTCTGTGCGGCCCTCACGGCTGGGATTCTGGACAATCATGTCTACAACCACGCCGGCAATGGCCAGGGGTTCGAAAATAGTGGCCGAGATCCCGGGTTCGTCATAGACGTTGGCCAGGGTGATAAGGGCTTGGTCTTTATCGTAAGCGATTCCGGATACGAGTGCTGATTCCATGCTGTTGTCCTCCTGAACGAGCAGTGTCCCCGGGACGTCGGTAAAAGTCGAGCGGACATGGACCGGGACATTGAATTTCTTGGCGAATTCTACCGACCGGATTTGCAGTACCTTGGCTCCCATGCTGGCCATTTCCAGCATTTCGTCATAGGCGATTTTATCCAGTTTGCGGGCCTGGGAGCAAACATTGGGATCCGTGGTATAGACGCCATCGACATCTGTATAAATTTCGCAGACTTCTGCGTTTGTCGCCGCCGCCATGGCCACGGCGCTGGTGTCTGAGCCGCCCCGGCCCAGGGTGGTCAGCCGGTCTTCGCAGTCGCAGCCCTGGAACCCGGCGATAGCCAGGACGTCGTACTGCTCGAGCATGGCCTGCAAGCGTGGGGAATCGATATCCAAAATCCTGGCGCGTCCGAAATTGCTGTCCGTGCGCATGGGGATCTGGAAGCCGAGCAACGAGCGGGCCTTGATGCCCTGGTCTTGCAGGAGCATGGAGAAAAGCGCCACTGAAACCTGCTCACCGGTGGTGACCATCGAGTCCAATTCGGCGGGATCCGGGGTCGAGGACCATCTGTTGGCCAGGGAGAGCAGGTAGTCGGTTTGTCCGGCCATAGCCGAAAGCACGACAAGGACTTTGTACCCGTCGTCGAGCGCGGCACGGACTTTGTTGAGAACCTGCTGCATGCATTGCAGATCGGCTACGGAGGTTCCTCCGAATTTCTGGACCTTGATACGCATTGTATTGGACTCCTTTTCACTCTCTTCGGTGGCGCTGCGGCGGTGTCAAACCGCCCGAATAAGCGGGGCAGGCGCGGACTATTGGGGGCAGGGACCGGGATTGAAGGCGGCGAGGGCGGAGCAAAGCGCTTCCTTGTTGTCGTGGGCGCGCCCTGTAAGGGTCATACGGACCGCCCGGCCCGAATTCGTATGCTCAATGTGAAGGGTCACGACGTCAGGGGGAAGATCTTCCTTGGGCACAAAGCGTGCCCATTCCACAATCACGGTGGTGCCGGGATGCTCGAGCCACTCGAACAGGCTTTCGTCGGGGCCGGTGTCCTCGAGGCGATAGAGATCAAAATGGGCGATTTGTGGCTGTGTGGGGTAGATATTGCAGAGATTGAAACTCGGACTGCTGACTTCAGCCCCCTCGCCGCCGGGCAAGGCTCGGACCAGTGCCCGGACCAGGGTGGTTTTGCCTGCCCCGAGTTCCCCGTCAAGAAGCAGGATACACTTTTGCCAGGCCTCATGGCTGGCGGCCAAACATTGTCCCAGGCGTCGCGTTTCCTCTTCGTTGGCTAGGGTGAAGCATATTTCTGTGCGCATCGGCGACTACAGCAAGGTCTTCAGCACGTCTTCCTTCCCAAGGACGCCGACCAGGGTTTCTCCGTCGACCACGGGCAAGGTGTGGAAATTCTTGTCGACCATCAGGGAGGCGGCCTGGTTGAGATCTGTGTCGGCCGTGACCGTGATGGGATCGGGCGTCATGGCCTGCTCGACCGTGGTGGCGGCTATTTTCTGGACCTGCTTTTCCAT
>Ga0182239_1000245_pt1 | contig 20665 bp, 13 predicted proteins | sample hydfrate6_PW_210_FD_132456 | JGI IMG/M metagenome (GOLD analysis project Ga0182239, IMG submission 132456) | Subsurface microbial communities from deep shales in Texas, USA - hydraulic fracturing test 6_PW_210 | ecosystem: Environmental > Aquatic > Deep subsurface > Shale gas/oil reservoir >... | reverse complement strand
GAGATTTCAATGGATGGTTAAGGGAAGTGAGATGTCCATCCAGAATCTGATGAAAATCCTCGGCCTGCGAATGGTGGTCAGCGCCGGATATCTCATGCTTGTCACCTATCCGTATTGGAATATGATCAGATTGTATTCTTAATCCAATGTGTATATTGACTGTCCAGGGCCCTTTCTTCAAAAATGCGTCCGGGTGCATATGTTGGTTTTGATGGAAAACAAGGTGAAAGCTATGACTCTACGCAAGCCTGATTGGTTGAAGATCAAATTTTCCGACCCCGGCCGGTTGACCGAGATCAAGGGTATGCTCCGGCGGCTGTCCCTGAATACCGTGTGTGAGGAGGCGGCCTGTCCGAACATGATGGAGTGCTTTGGCCGGAAGACGGCCACCTTTATGATTCTGGGCCGTAACTGTACCCGGAACTGCAGGTTCTGTAATATACACGGCGGGACCCCGGATCCTGTGGACGTGCAGGAGCCGGAGCATGTGGCCGAGGTCGTGGCTGAGCTGGGACTCAAGCATGTGGTGGTCACCTCGGTGACCAGGGACGACCTGGCCGACGGCGGGGCGGGGCATTTTGCCCGGGTGATCGAAAGGCTTACTCCCATGCAGCTGACAGTCGAGGTCTTGATCCCGGATTTTCAGGGCGACAGAGAGGCCCTGGCCCGGGTGGTCCAGGCCGGTCCGCATATCGTCAATCACAATGTGGAGACCGTACCCAGACTGTATCCACAGGTCCGGCCGCAGGCGCAATACGAGCGGTCCTTGCATCTCCTTGCCGAGGTCAAATCGTTGAGCTCCGGGATATACACCAAGTCCGGATTCATGCTTGGGCTGGGAGAAATAGAGGAGGAAGTGATTGCAGCTTTGCACGACCTGCGTTCCGTGGACTGCGATGTGCTGACCATCGGCCAATACCTGGCCCCGTCGAAAGAACACTATCCGGTGGCCGAATACGTTCATCCGGACGTGTTCACCAAGTATCAGGATATGGCCTATGATATGGGTTTTGTGCATGCTGTGGCCGGGCCTCTGGTCCGCAGCTCCTATCATGCGGATGAGTTTGGGATATCAGAAAACAGATGACAGAGGACTGAAGACAGAGGTCAAAGATCAGAAGTAAGAGGGCAGAGGACAGAGGTCAGACGACAGAGATCAGAGGTCACCCTGCCGCTGGCGACGGCCGCCAGTTTGATCCAGAATGAAATGCACCAAACTGGCAACCACTATTACTCCCACGCTCTGCGTGTGAGCTCGTAAGGAGAAAGAAATGACCCAGAAGATAACCATCATCGGCGGAGGGCCGGGCGGATATACAGCTGCCTTTGAAGCCGCCAGGGCCGGGGCCGAAGTCACCTTGATCGAGGCTGCTTATATGGGCGGGACATGCCTGAATTGGGGATGCATTCCCACCAAGACATTGAAGGCCTCGGCCGATGCCCTGAAGACCGCTCATCGGCTCAAAGAATTCGGTATTTCCGGAGAATGCAAGGTGGCAGCGGACATGCCGAGTATTGTGGCCCGAAAATCCAAAGTCACCGGAACTCTCAGAAGCGGCCTGGAAAAGACCTGCTCCAAGCTGAATGTCAATCTGATTTATGGAAAGGCCCGGATCGCAAGCCCCAATCTGGTCCGGGTACAGACTCATGAAGGGCAGGAACAGGAGATATCCGGCGACAAGGTGATCATTGCCACCGGGTCCAGAAACCTGGATCTTCCTTTGCTCCCAATTGATCATGAAAAGATCATTACCAGCGACGATGCGTTGGAACTGGATCATGTGCCGGAGCGGATGTTGGTTGTGGGCGGGGGAGTTATCGGCAGTGAGCTGGCCTGTATTTTCCAGGCCTTTGGGTCCAGGGTGACCATTGTTGAAGGCCTGGACCGCATTTTGCCCCTGCCATCCATTGATCAGGACATGAGCAAGCTCATGCAGCGGGAGATGAAAAAACAAAAAATCACCTGCGAGGTCTGCCGGACAGCGGTTAAGGCCGAGTCCACCGAGACAGGTGTGTCTGTGACTCTGGGGCCATCGCCGTTTTTAGATCAGGTTCCGCCCAATGCCCAAAAGGAAAAAGTGGTGGAGGCAGACGTGGTCCTGGTGGCTGTGGGTCGGGTACCGAACACAGAAGGACTGGGTCTGGACGAGGCCGGAGTGGAAACTGATCAGCGGGGCTGGATCGAGGCAGATGGGTCTTGCATGACCTCTCAGCCGGGGATTTATGCCATTGGCGATGTTCTGGGACCGAGCAAGGTCATGCTGGCCCATGTGGCGGTCATGGAAGGGTTGATTGCAGCTAAAAACTGCCTGGGTAAGAATGAAGTCATGGATTACGATGTGATACCTGCTGCTGTGTTCACGAGCCCGGAGGTGGCCAGCGTGGGGTTAACCAAGGCCCAGGCCACGGAGCAGGGATATAATGTCACCTGTGTGCAAAGTCAATTCCGGGAACTGGGCAAGGCCCAGGCCATGGGTGAACTTTCCGGGACATTCAAGCTGATTGTGGATGCGGGCAGCGGCAAGCTTTTGGGCGCCCACCTGGCCGGAGCCCATGTTTCGGACATCATCGCCGAGCCGACCCTGGCCCTGAGGCTTGGTGCGGCCGGCAAAGACATTGCCCGAACCATCCACGCCCATCCTACTTTAGCTGAAGGGCTTTTTGAGGCTGCCCAAAGAATCTAGCACTGGGCGTTTGCCCAGTGCTAGATTCTTTGAGATTGATCGTTGTTTAGGTACAGCTTGAAGACGGAAGAAATTATGGGTATATTATTGAGCATATCGGTACCAAAAGCTAAAATACAAGAGATTTTCCAGGATGGGAAGAGATATGCAAACTACTATGAAAATGGTCTATTGGAAGAGTGAAACGTATTGGATTGGTAAGCTCTTGGAACATCCAGAAATAATGACTCAGGGGGAAACACTTGAGGAGCTGGAAGAAAATATGCGAGATGCATACTTACTTATGACCATGGACGAAGTACCAGAAAATAGGCAAATAAAAGAACTGGCTATAACAGTATGAAACGCAAAGATCTCCTGAAGCTGCTTCATGAGAAAGGATGAGTATTTGTACGCCATGGCGGAAGTCATGATCTTTATAAAAACCCCCGGACCGGAAAGAAGCAACCGATTCCCAGACATAATGAAATTGACGAGTATCTTTCCAAATATACTCAGATTTCAAGAAAAACAAGAGGATGGCCGGAGCCATAAGAGATAGACGTACCCAGGGAGGACCCTGGGTACGAAGAGGGAAAAAAAGCTTGACTTTCCCTTAGATTGCCCGGCAGACCTGCCCCAAGTGTACTCGCATGAATCGGGCCGGGCAATAGTGAAACGACGGAAAAGGATAGGATCACGTTTCATCCCCGATCAATCCGCCAAGTAGTTTTTTGCGCCTGAGCGCAAAAAATATGTCAGATTTGCCGGAGACAAAGCTGGCATCTACGAAGAAGATCCCAGCTTTTCCTTTAAGGCCGTTATTTGTTCTTGGATTGCAGCCAGCATGGCCTGGAGTTCCTCCTTTCCCTTCTGGCTCATTTCCTGCCCGCCTTGCTTTAGCTCTTCCATTTTTTGCTGCAGTTTCTGCTTTTGTTCTTCCAGGCTTTGGAGTCCAGCCTGGACTTGGTCTTGAGTGGCATTTTGGGCCCTGTCAGTCAGATCTCTGATCTGGGTCTCCAGATCCTGGTACTGTTCCCGGGCCTTTTGCAGGAACTGGGAACCAGCCTGTTGGGCAGCATCAGATATGGCTTCAGCCGCTTCCTTGGTCTCTTCCACTGCCTTGTTCGTGCTTTCTTCTTGGTCTTGGCCGCAGGCTAGAATACAAAAGGTTGCAAACAAAGTGACAGCCATAAGCACATACTTTCTGATCATAGATACCTCCTGGTGCACATTTCAGCGCCGCAGCGGCGTTGAAATGTGAGGTGATGAAATTTTTGGGGCAAGTCGCCTGGTTCGCATACAAAAACAACAACGGGTGAACTTGTGATTTGTTGGCAATAATGCAAGCTCAAGGCCAAAATGGCCATTCCCGCCATCCGGAAAGCAGGGGGAAGTAGAGTCCCAGTCTGATCGGTCTGTTTTCTCCGGCTTGGAGTAATCGAGCATAGGTCTGCATTTGCGTCAAGTAACGAGATTTTTCTTGATCCAGAAAGCCATCAATGTCAGATCCCTCGTGCCGGCTTGTCTTGTAGTCGATAATCCAGCGTGTCCCGTTTCCATCCACAAAAGTCCGGTCCATGACAACAGATACAATTTTGCCCTGATCTATCCCACTGAGGGCGAATTCGTTGTGGGCCTCATTCTGTGCAGACAGAATCCAACGACCGATGTCATGCTCCAGGGTGTTTTCCAGGGCTTCCTGTACGAGATCCACTCCAGCCTCCAGGTCTGCTTTTCTGACTCCAAGTTCATAGAGCTGACGAGCGAACACCGGCCGCAGACGGTGTACCCGGACTCGGTCCCACTCCTGGACTCCCTGTTTGGCGATGAGCAAAAGCCATCCATGCACGCATGTGCCTGAGCTGCGCACTGTTTCTCCAGCCCAATCAAAGACAATGTCTTCTCCCTCCTCTTCTTTATCCAAAGTTAAGCCAGCGCTAAGGCCGGACGGAAAGCTTGGCGGCTGCCATTTTGGCCCAAGCCTGTGTAATATCTGGGGAGAGTCGGCAGCCTGAGGTCCTGTGTGGGTGCTATTTTTTTCTTCAGAGTCTGTTCTTTGCCGGGCTGCCTGGTCAAATACCTCCCAAACAGCCGGCCACAAAGCTGAGAGCAGAGATCCGGATGCCGGGGGGCGTAATCCGCGATCATTTATTGTGGTATGGCCAAGAAGATGAAGGCGTTTTTTGGCCCGGGTTGCAGCCACATACAGCAGCCGGCCGTCTTCATGGCTGCTCTTGCTTTGTGTCAAGTGCCGGATATAGGTATAGATGGGATCTTTCTCCTCCCCGGTCCCGGTCCGGGGAGCCAGAAGGAGATCGCTTCTTCTATCCGGACCAGAGCGTTCAATCCAGGCCAGGAGCTGTTGCTCGTCCGGCCGGGGAGCGCGTCCAAGACCGGGAATGATGACCGTATCAAACTCCAGACCTTTGGCCTTGTGTATGGTCATGACCTGCAGGCCTGGATCGGCCCTGGTATCGGCCGGCGAGTAGAGTTTGTCCACGGCATCGTCCAGCTCGTCGATCAGTGTGTGGGGAGCAGGATCAAATCGTTCGTGGACAAGGGTGAAGAAGGCCTCTGCATCTTGACGATCCCGGGTTGAGTGCAGACAATCCGGTCCGCCCAGGGCCTGCCAGCAGGCTTCCACCTGACGGCGGACTCCGGTCCGGTCCCGATAAAGGACGAAATGTTGCAGGATGGGCAGCACCCGGTGCAGGCGGTTCTGGGCTTCACGGCTGAGTCTGGAGACGATCTCTTGGTTTTGCAGCCGAGTAAAAACTGCCTCCAGGCCTTGATCCGGGCTGATGATGGCCAGATCGGCAAGCTCTATTCCGCACCATGGGGCCCGGAGCACAGCCAGCCAGGCCAGGTTGTGTCCGGGATGACGCAGGGCCTTGCTCAGGGTGCACAGATCCTGAATAACCGGACGCTGGCTCAAAGAGTCGATGTCTTGAGCCTGAAAAGACAGCCCGGCCTGGTTTAAGGCAGGAATAATTGCCTGCAGGTGGGGTCGGCTGCGGACCAGTATAGCTGTCACCCCTTCCGGATTTCTTTCTTGTGATTCCTGGACCAAGGACAGAACACTCGCAGCCTCCAGATCATACCCCTGGTCGAAAAAAGGATAAACGTGCACAGCCGGGTTCTCTTTTGGGGGCAGAAAGGCCGTTGAAGGAGAATAGGGCACACTGCCGGACAAGGGATCTTCCAGGGATGGCAACACCAGGGGAAAGGCCTGGTTCACCCAGTCCACTATCCCGGATTGGGAGCGGAAATTGACGGTCAAGGTCAGAGGAATGAGCGGGATATCACCCAAACCCTGGTGCCTGGCCTGGAGAAAAAGCCCGACCTCTGCTTCCCGAAAACCGTAGATGGACTGCATGGGATCGCCCACGGCAAAAAAAGTCCGTCCGTCCCCCGGAGTCCATCCCGCGGTCAGGGACTCGAAAAGACGCATCTGAGAGATGCTGGTGTCCTGAAATTCATCAACCAGCACATGCTGGATGCGGTTGTCCAGAACCAGGGCCAAATCCGTAGGTTCTTGAGGCGAGCCCAGGGCTTGCCTGGCCCGGGCGGTGATTTCGGCAAAATCAACTTCCCCCTGGTCCTGAAACACCAAATGCAGATGCCCTACAGCCAGACGCAAAACATCAAACAATGCCTCCAGCACTGTCCATTGCTCTTGGGTATACCTTGGATGAGGCAGGATGAGGGCTTCTCCCAGTTTGGATTCAAGACCAGGCACAGCGGTCAGAGTCTGCATGCAGGCAGAGAATGTATCCTTCATTTCCTGTAGCAGGATTTTGGCTTCCGGATCCTTGCACCCGCTGGGGGCGGGAAAGCCCAGATTCTTGTTTGCCTGCTTCCGGATAGTCTTGCTCTCGGTCAGGCAGAGACGGGCCACACCCTGCCACAAAGTCAGGCTTTGGCTGCTGGCCTCAGGGAGAGAATCGAGATCCGCACATTGGATGAGTTCAGGAATTTTTTCCGGATCCGGCAGGCGGGGGACGGCAAAGCGAACCAGGCGGGGCAGGCTTTCCCTGGCCTGGTCGGGGATATGCTCCAGGATTTCAGTCAAGGCCTGCTCCACGATCCTGTCCAGCGCTGATTCCAGATGAGGGCGCTGTACTTGCCTGTTATCAGGATCAGCCAGATGGCGCAGCCATTGCTCCCGCTGGGGCAGCATCCCTGCGATCAGGCCGATGGTCCTATCTTCATCGTTGTCCAGGTGGGCCAGCAGGGTGCGGATGGCAGGGGACCAGTCCGAGTCACTGTTCAGTTCAGCCACTGTGGCCTGAGCTGCCTGCGCATACAACTGGCCTGGATTATCGCTGATCCGGCCCTGGCTGCCCAGCCTGGAAAGTACCGGCATGCGGGCAACCAGGCCGGAGCACAGGGAATCAATGGTCTGAATCCGCAACCGACCTGGAAAAGCGGGCAGGTCCCAGCCCAAGCTTGCGCTTTTGGCCAGGACTTTCCCGGCCAGTTCCAGAGTGGTTTGTTCGTGGGCGGCCTGCGGGTGTTCTCCTGCAGAAGTGCGATGCAGGGCACTGACAATACGGGCCCGCATCTCTGCGGCCGCCTTGCGGGTAAAGGTGATGGCAATGACCTCTTCCGGGGCCTGGACCGTGGCCAGAAGGGCCAGGGTCCGCTGGGTCAAAAGCTCGGTTTTGCCCGATCCGGCCGGGGCCTGAACAATAAAGGATCGCTGCGGATCCAAGGCCGCAGCCCGCTGCTTGGCATCCACTATATCTGAGGGCATAAGAGTCCTTTCTCAATGTCTACAGCTCATAGATCCTGCACAAGGCGTGTAAATCGCACTGCCGGCAGGCCTGTTTCGTGCTGGGAGCGACCCGGGCTTCGCCGCGGAGCACCTCTGCGGCCAGGTCTTCCAGCTGCGTCTTCCAGTGGAGGAGCAATTCGGTCCAGGATGAAAAGTCCCTGGTCAGGGAATGTTGGGCAAAGGCCTTGCAACCCGGGACGATATCAGCTTCTTCACTCAGGCCAACAAAACAGGATTCGCCCTTGCGGACCACACCGAAATAGACCCCGGCCACCGGTTCAGGGCAAAACAGGCTGTACAAAGGCACTTGGGGCTCCACCGGTCGGTCCTGAAACCATTCACTCATAAAGTGCCGCCCGGTTTTATAGTCGATAACCACCAGTTTGCCGTTTTCCAGGCGGTCGATACGGTCGGCCACCACATTGAGCCGCAAACCGTTAATAGAAACATCCAGACGTTCTTCCAAAGAATGGACTGCAAAGGGACTGCGCCTGCGTTCCAAGTCCAGCCATTCTCTAAGTAAATCAATAAGCCGCCTGCGCTCAAGCACAGCAGATTCACTGCTCAGGCTTATTGGCCGCTGCCTTCGCATCTTTTGGACAGCCTGGTCTGCAGCTGTTTCAATACGCTTTAGGAATGTGTCCTGATCCAGGGCCAGCAGTGTGGCCTGGTCAGGACAATTGGACCAAAAGTTTTCCAGGGCCGAATGGACAATAGTACCCCTTTCCGCTGGGCCCAGGCCGGGCGTGGGCTGATCCAGACTTTGGGCTTGCAGGCGATGGCGGGCAAAGGCCTGAAAGGGACAGGCCGCCTGGGACCGGAGCAGGCCTGAACCTCCTGGAGCCCGCTGATCTTGGGGTAAAGGCGGTCCATATTCATCCCCAAAGGTTTGGACAAACGTTTCAGGATTTCGGTCAGCCCAGGGATCAGGCATTCTTTCCAGTGCAGAATGGTTTCCGGCTTGGGCAGGCAGATCCAGAAGCAGGGGGCTGGGCAGGAGTTCGCGGTCCTCCTCGCGCGATGGATAACTCAAAACGATATTTGGGGCGCTATGGGTCAATCGGTCCAGGACGTGGCGGGCATACTCCAGTTCATGCTCCGGACTGGATCTGGGCAGCCCCAAGTCCCGCTGCAGGGAGGCAGGCAGGAAGGGATTGGGTTCCGGAACTGCAGGCCAGACCTGGTCGGTCAGGCCCATAATCCACACATGGTCAAAGCGTTCCCCCACCGCCTCCAGAAGGCCCATGACCCGAATCCTGGCTTCCGATCCTTCGGGCTGGAACACGGTCTGATTCACGATATGCTCCAAGCGGGCGATGGCCTGATGCAGGGAGATATTCGCCAGAACCCGGTCCAGCCCGGCCAGGCGCTGCAAACAGTCATTGAAAGTCTGTACGGTCTGGTATTCCCGGCTGTCCAGACTCAGTTCCCCGGGCCAGCCCATGCTGTGCAACAGTCGATCGATATCCCTGGCCCAGATGCTGGGGGCTTGGGTTGCCGGCAAATCTTTCCATAGGTTCTGAAAGTTCTTCATCGCCCGGGCCAGGAGAGGACAAGGGGCAGAGCCGCGCTTTTTCTGCTTTTGGATCTGGTCCAGGAGGCTGGGCCAGGAGATTGCCCTTTCTCCCATCTTGCGCAGGGTGGCTTCGCATTTGCCCCTCAGCCCGGCCTCAGTGAGCGCACCAAAGGTAAAGGACGAGGTGAGCAAGGCGCTGACGGTAGTGAAGGGCAGGGGGTCCTGGGTCAGATCCAGGATATGTATGGCGGCCTGGATCAAGGGATAGGAGCCGAGAGGCCGGCCTAAGGAGATGTCGTAGCTTCGTTGCCTGGGTGGCAGGGGACTGGTAGCAGTATCCGGGTGCAAGACAGGGTCAAAAGTCAGCTCAATTTCATCTCTTATCCGGGACAAATCCGGGACGATAATACCTATCGTCTGCTCCGGTTGGCTCAGTACGTGTCTGCGGGCCCAATTTGCAGCGCTGGTGATTTCCTCCTTGGAGTCGGCAAGAGGAAAAACAGTCAGTTCAGATTTGAGGGAGTTGAATCGGAGTTCATACAGGGAACAGCCCTGGGCCTGGAGCGCGGCAAACAGATGCTTTTGGACAGGACTGAACTGTTCGAATCCGGCCAGTATCAGGGTTTGTGGACAGGGCAGGGTTTTGGAAGATATGAGCTTGGCTATGTATGCCGGCTGCCGGGCCTCTTCCAGCCATCCCAGGTTGTCGACCCGGTTTTGAAAGGTGGTGCACCATTCCAGAAAGGCCTCCTGATCTGGAGAGGACCAGATCAGGGGATCACTATGGCTTTCCAGATTCCAGTGCTGGAACAGGGTCCAGGCCTTTGCGGCCTGATCAGCTGTATGGCTCAGATGTAAAAGGCCTTGGGCATGTTCCGAATTGCGGATGACCATCTCCCACAGAATCAGTTCCTGGTCCTGGCTCAGGGCCAGGGGATAGGTCTTTGTTGGATACAGGTAGGTAGACTGCTCCATAGTTCGGGCAGTCCAGGCGCTCCAGGGGAGGATGTCCGGAGTTTCCCACAGGCTCAACCCATGCGCCTGAGCTTGCAGGTGATAGCGATGAAGGATATTTCTGCTCAGCCTGCGGTTGACAGTTATCAGGCTGGCTCCCTGGGCCAGGACGGGAAAGAGTTCGGTTTCATAAAGCGTCGTGAATTCAGACATGACCGTAGTATACACCTCATGTGCCCTGAATTTCAAGCAAACGTCAGTGTTTTTTGATTAAATTACTTTTGGCCTCTGGCAGTCCGGCCAAGCGTCGACAGGCTTGTCAGGATATTATCCGTACATTATGCTGGGAATGAATCTTTCACGGTTGTGGGGTATGACAGCTGAGTTGTGGGCTGTGTTGGCCATGCTTTTGCATCCCTATTTTTTTGCTTAAAGATCTTACGATGATAGCTGTAATGTGAACAAACAGGAGCAGATGATATGCTCAGATTGAATATCAATACCATTGAAAATCAGGTGGCGGACAGTGCGATTATCTATCAGCGCGGGCAAAGACTCTATGAGTACGGGGCTTACAGCTGTGTTGAACACGATCCCGGCCTGGCGCGATTTGTCTATGAGGTGGATGGCAACTACGGAGACTATACCACCATTGTTTCCATGGAGGAGGATGATCTGGGCTACTCCTGCGATTGTCCCTATCCCGGACCGGGGTGTAAACATGTGGTGGCCGTCATGCTCGATGTCTTAGACCGGATCGAGGACTGGAGCCAGGAACCTATCGGGGAAGAGGTGCAGCCGCCATCCGATTATCTGACCCCGGAGGAGATCAAAAACAAGGCCCTGAACGACCGGCGAAGCCGGGCCAAGAAGGAGGAGTTTACCTTTATCCGGGGGGAGATGGTCAAAGGGGATCATATCCTGGAGACAGTGAACGGCCGGCAGTATGTGGTCACTTTGCACCATCCGGCCCAGGGGGCAGGCCATTGCTCCTGCCCGGACTTTACCTCCAACCAACTGGGTACCTGCAAGCATCTCATGGCCCTGAAGGACCGGTTTATCGGACCCAAAGATTTGCAGCAGGCTGAGCAGGAACGGTTTCCCTTTGTGGATGTGTATTGGGATTCGGTGCATGGGGCACCGCATATGTTCTGCGAGCGGCCCAAGGCGGAAATCGCATCCATCCTTCCGGTCCTGCAGACCTATTTCGATGCAGACGGCTTGTTTCAGTTTGACGATCTGGGCCGGATGGTTGATTTTCTGTCCGCGGTGGAGAACAGCAAGCAGGTCCGGGTCAGGGAAGAGGTGCACAACCGGGTCCAGGAGTATCAGCTAAACCAAGAGGTGGAAGAGCTGTCCAGGGAAGAACTGCCGCGAATGTATGGCCTGAAGGTCGAACTCTACCCTTATCAAAAGGAAGGAATACGTTTTGGTCTGTACCGCAAGGCGGCTCTGATCGGAGATGAAATGGGCCTGGGCAAGACCCTGCAGGCCATTGTTTTGGGACTGCTGAAAAAAGAAATCTTCGGTTTTGAACGTATTCTGGTTATCACCCTGGCCTCGCTCAAAGAACAGTGGAAGCGGGAAGTAGAGCGCTTTACTCCGGAGAAGGCCGCGGTTGTGGCCGGATCGCCGAAAGTGCGCCAGGAGACCTATTTTCAGGATCCGAGCCTGTTCAAGATTACCAATTACGAAGCCGTGCTCCGGGATGTGACTATTTTGCGCCGGTACAAGCCGGACCTGATCATCCTGGATGAAGCCCAGCGGATCAAGAATTTTGCTACCAAGACCTCTGATGCGGTCAAGAGCCTGCCCCGCAAGCACGCACTGGTTTTAACCGGCACGCCATTGGAAAACCGGTTGGAAGATGTATATTCCATTGTCCAGTTCCTGAACCCACATCTGCTGGCTCCGCTGTGGCGTTTTGCCGCGGATCACTTCCTGCTCAGCCGGGAGAAGAAAGACAAGATTCTGGGGTATCAGAACCTGGAACTGCTGCATAACAAACTGGGGTCCCTGGTCATCCGCCGGCGGAAGGAAGAGGTCCTTCAGGATCTGCCGGAGCAGGTGACCAATACCTATTATCTGGATCTGGCCCAGGAACAGGCCCAGATGCACAATGGGTACAAGTCCCGGCTGTTGCCTCTGTTGAACAAAAAGTTTTTGACCCCTATGGATGTCCGCCGGATTCAGGAGATCCTGCTCCAGATGCGCCGGGTCTGCGACTGTACCTATCTGGTGGATCGCCAGACCAAGATCTCACCCAAGCTCAAGGAATTGGAAAGCATTCTGGACGAACTGGTCATTCAGAGCGGTCGGAAGATGGTCATTTTCAGTGAATGGACGACCATGACATTTCTTATCGCCAAGCAGCTGTCCCGGATGGGGATTCAGTTTGTTGAGTTAAGTGGCAAGATTCCGGTACACAAACGGCAGGCCTTGATCGATGAATTTACCAACAATCCGGAGTGCAAGATCTTTTTGTCTACTGATTCCGGAGGCACCGGGCTCAATCTGCAGGCTGCGGACTGTGTACTCAATTTCGAACTGCCCTGGAATCCGGCCCGGCTCAATCAGCGCATCGGCCGGGTCAACCGTATCGGGCAGGCCAGTTCCAGCGTGAATGTGATCAATCTGGTCAGCAAGGACAGTATTGAAGAAAAGATCCTGGCCGGAATCCATTTAAAGACCGAGTTGTTCACCGGTGTGTTTGACGGGGGCGTGGACCGGGTGGAGTTCTCCCGGGAGAAGCGCAACCAAATGCTCAATGAGCTGCGATCCATGATGGGCGAAGAGATGCGTCAGGATCACTCGGATTATGAAGCCAGGCCCGGTGATGAGATTCCGGAGGATACGCCGCATTTCCTCAATCCTCAAGCCCTGTCAGAGGATGAGGATCAGTTCGCTGTGTATGCTGGTGAACACGAGGAATCGGAGGAGGTAGGGGTCGACGGCGAACATGGAAGCGAAGAGAGTGCTCTGGATGCGGCCGCAGGTGAACATGACACAGCAGAAACTGAAACTTCTGGGCATCTGCCAGAAGCCTACGAAGGCAGTGCTGGTCAGAATGCAGCTAACGCGGATGAAAATCGAAAAACTTCCGGCAGGGGAGAGTGGCCCCGACAGAGCCCGGAACAGATGGAGGAGGTCCTTAACCAAGGGCTGGAGTTCATGAGCGGCCTGTTGGAAATGGCTACAGGGCAGAAGCTGCACCGGGCCGAGGAAGACAAGCCCATGCTGCAGGTTGATTCCCAAACCGGAGAAGTAACCATGAAGTTCAAACTGCCGGGATTTTGAGGAGCAGCATGGGTTTTGTGGAAATACTCGCTTTGGCCTTGGCCTTGGCTATGGATGCTTTTGCTGTCTCTGTGGGCATTGGGGCCAAAGTCGGAAAGGTCAGCTTTCGGCAGGGATTCAGGCTGGCCTGGCACTTCGGCTTTTTCCAGGCCGGGATGCCGGTTCTGGGCTGGATGGCCGGGAGTATGGTCCGGGAGTATATATCCGCCTTTGATCACTGGATTGCCTTTGTCCTTCTCCTGTGCCTCGGGTTGAATATGATCAAGGAGGCCTTTGAATCCTGTGATCAGGCCCTGCAAAAGGATCCGAGCAAGGGCCTGTCCTTGGTTGTTTTGTCCGTGGCCACGAGTATTGATGCCCTGGCTGTGGGGTTCTCCTTTTCCGTGTTGGGCATATCCATTTGGTTTCCAATTTTTATTATAGGAGTTGTCGCAGCTGGAATGACTGTTTTTGGTTTCTACTTAGGTCACAAGACACTGCAAATAATGAAGCTGGAGAGATTTGCTGAATTTTTTGGTGGATTTGTCTTGATTGCAGTTGGAGTCAGAATATTATTTGATCATGGTGTTTTTGCCTAGTTTGTTTCATATAAGAAATTTTTGCGTCTTTTTATTCCTTTTTTATCAGTTTTCTTATCAATATATAATAATGAAAAGGCCAGTTAATCTAATCTATCGATTTCTACTGTAAATTTTAGAACTTTTTTGTGTTGTCGAAAATAGCAAAGCAGAACTATTTGGTACTCAATGGCCTGATGAAGCACGGCAAAAAGCTTGACCTGAGTATATCACGCATGACATTTTGTGGCTGGGGAGAGGAAAAATGATTTGTTGGCAATTGTAAGAGAACAAAGACTTGGGCTGGATTCTGAGACCGAAACCATGGAAAAAGAAAAAAAACAAGCTATTCAAGATATTGTAACAGTTATACGGCAACTGGTGAGTTCAATACACCACAACTCATCCATGCTGAAAAAACATTACGGTTTGACCGGCCCCCAAAGTGAAGCCTTGCGCATCCTGGAAAACGAAGGTCCTCTGTCTTCTGCTGCCCTGAGCCGTAAGTTGTATGTCACACCTTCCAATGTAACAGGCATCATTGACCGGCTGGAAAAAAAAGGACTTGTAGAGCGGATTCGAAAGCCAAAAGACAGGCGGGTCAGCCTGATTTCCCTTACCGACAAGGGGCATACCCTGTATGAATCCCTTCCTGCGTCGATAGAAGGCAAGCTGATTTCTGGATTAGATGATATGGATGTAGACCAGGTCATCAACTTGTATCAAGAGATCTATAAGATTCTCGATATCCTGGATGCAGACAAGTATGAACCAAAAGTTCTGGGCGACAGCGTAGACATGATGCGGGTAGATGCTGAAGAGCAACCTCGGATATAAGGGGATTGGGGCCGCTGTTGGCAGCAACCGGCCAATTTGATGGACAAAAATAGTTCGTTCAACCACCCATGGGGTCCCCTCCTTGCGAAGGGGGGGACCCTTAACCGTCTGATCTTGCTTTAGATCTGCGATTGCGGTTTTCGATAAGCCAGACACTTGCGGATAAAAAACGTACAGACATCCGCGGTTCTCTTAAGTCCCCTCCATCGCAAGGAGGGGCAGGGGTGGTTGGGATGGTGAATCAGTTATCTCATTTTTTCAGTATGTTATAACCCCACGGTTTACCCGGCTAAATAGACCACGGGTCTACGGCAAAGCCGTATTTAGCTGGGTGTTAAGTGTGTGCTATACTCAGCGCACGAGCGCGTAATCCAAAGTCCCTTCTATTTTTCCGGCCGGCGGGCGGAAAACCAGCCCCACTTCATATCACCGTCTTTACAGCAATCCAGCTTGAGCTGCCAGCGGGAGCGCAGATAGGAGTAATCTTCTTCTGAGAATGTTTGGATGAATTCATCCTTTCGGGAATCGAGCTTGTGTAGCTGGTCCTGGAGAATGTCGATCAGGCTTTCGGTCCTGTCCTGGACCAGAACCTGATCAAAACCTGCTTGCCGGATATGGTCTCCGTAGCGTTCAAGCTCTAGTAGAGGATAGCCTGATTCCTGGATATAGTTTTCAAACCTATCGCTCCCTTGGCCCGGTCTGCGGGCATAGTCGGTAATCATTACCACCCCCCTCGGAGACAGCCAGCGATAAAACTTTTGGAATAAAGCGTCTTTGTCCGGCACATGGAGCAGGGTTTCTCTGCTCCAGATGACATCGAAGGACCCAGTGTCCCAGTTCAGCTTATGGATATCTCCCTGCTGAAAAAAAACATCCGCAATTCCTTTTTCTTTGAGCCGCTGATTGGCGATATCCACGATTTGTCCAGTCAGGTCCACACCCGTTACTTTGGCTTTGTATTCCGTTGCCATCAAGAATGCGGGGCCGCCCAGGCCACTGCCCACATCCAGAACTCTGGTCCCAGGCTTCCACTGCATCTGCTCTATAATCTGCCGGGTCACCTGGGGCTCACCGTAACCAAGAAATCCGGGACCGAAAATCCATTCATAGCGGTAAATGCCGGTTGTGGAATACTGTTTGTCGTTGGCCATGACTACACTCCTTGATCGTTATGTATGAAGACGCAAGTGCAAGAATTGTTTGTGCACCAGCTCATGAAGCGATGTTTATCCACAAAGGATTGGTAAAAGCCCGGTTGCCCCGGGCATCAAGCACAACCAGGGCATACCAGCTGTTGTCCTCTGGTTGGACCACAAATTGGATACGCCGGGATTGTTCTGTTCCGTTCAGACGCAACCTTTCAGCCACCTCTCCTTGAGAGATGAGTTCGACATCAGTGATGCCGTGTACAGCGGTTATATCGTAGACTAACTGCTGTTTGTTTCCTTGTGTGATCCTCACTTGCCGGCCGAAAGGGATTTCCGGAAAGACCAGAGGTCCATAGGTGATGAAAGAATGTCCGGCCTTGAGTGCACGTATATAGGTCTCTGGGGTTGGAGGAGCCTGAGTATATACATACGTGCGCACCGCCCCGCTGGTATCCTGCCAAACACTATGGGTGTCTGTTCCGGCGGTGAGATAGATCTGTTTCCCCTGGTTCCAGAATTCCCATGCCTTGTGCACGGCCTGATCCGGCGGATACTGGTAATTGATTTCTATAAGATCAAAATCATGAACCAAACCTCCAGGGGCTACCCCCATATCCAGACTGCGGAAATAGCCGTAGGTGCTGTAGGGGTGATTGATCACAACCACCTGAGCTCCCAGTTCCCGGGCATGGCTGAAGATTTCTCCAGCTGTGCTTGAACCTGGATCCAACCCGAGCTGGGCATCGGAATTGACCGGATAAATGTTGAAATGCCCCCAGGCCGGAGATATCTCCATGGCCGGAATAAAAGGAATCCGGCGGTTACGGGCCAGGGCGGCCATGAGGTCGTTTTTTTGCGTTGAGTCGTGGTCGCTGAGCAAGGCCATGTCCAATCCGCAGGCCAGTTGGGATCGAAGCACAAACTCCGGGGAGGTCACTCCATCAAGGATATCTCCGTGATGGTGCATGTCTGCTCCATACCAACCATGTTCAGCCGGGCGGACTAAAAACTCTAGTTCAATATCCAGATGATGCTGGTCATTGGCTTTGAAGCACAATGGCAGCACATGAGGGAGACCGAGAAAGTCCCCACCGTGTGAAACGGCCAGGGTGTATTCTCCCGGCGGAATGGTCAGCTCGGCTCGGCCTTTGGCCTCCAAATCGGTAAAATAGCGATTTTGACCCAAAAAACCAATAACCGGCGTCGGACCCTCAAGGATATCGATTCTGGCATCAATGGGCGTTTTATCCCTGCTGTCCAGAATGTGAAATGATACGCGGGCCGGAGGTTGGAGACCGGAAAAGTCTTTTGTTGTTCTCTGGGCGGCACCTATTTGGATTGTTTCCTTCCTGCTCAGACTGTAGTGCCTGGCCATGGCCTGAACCGCATACTCTCCCGGCGGCAGGGCCAGTTCATAGTGTCCATCTGTTCCCTGAGACCAGGTTAAGGTATTTCCGTCTTTTTCTACAACAATATAAGGCTCTTTAACCTTCTCTCCAGCCTGATCAAATACTCTGCCCTGGAGCAGACCACAAGAAACACCTTTTTGTTCCTGCTCAAAGCGGAAAATTTCGGAAATATTGCTGTGGGCACAGACCTGGATCCAGGCCTGGACAGTCTTGGTCTCTCCAGGGGCCAAACTGATGCGGCCGAACATGTCCTGCCCGAAATGATCAATAGATTCCAGATAGGGGGCATGCAGGGCAATGCACCAGGTCTGGTCGTAGCCGATAAAGCTCCAGGTCAAAGGATTATTTGCCTGGCCTTGCTTGATTCCTCCCAGGCCGGGAGGAGTAAGCATGTATCCACCCTTCATATACAAGGTGTATCCGGGTTGAATATCTTTGAGTTCATGCTCTCCTGCATTGGTCATGCTCGTAGCCACATGAAGAACATCTTCTCCCTGAACAAGGGTATATTCGGTGACCAGCTGGACCTGATTCCAGTCCCGCTCAACGCGGACCACCCCTTTTTCCGGACCGTTTTCTATAGCTCGTACCCGGTGATATGTATAGGGCCAACTGCACCAGTTGTCGGGTAAAAAATCAAATATATTGATCAGATCCAGTACTGGTTCGTCTTTCACTGCCGGGGAAATGTCCAGGATCCCGCCTGGGGGCATGCCCCACGGGGGGGTCGTCTGGGTGGCGAATTTGCAGACGATGTGGCCGTTCATCAGGGTCAGATCATCTGAGGCACCGGTATCCCCGTCGGGAATAGAGATGCGCTCAGTCGTGATCTGTACCCTATCCGTATCTTTTTCTATTGCCATGTTTGTCATAATAAGGGGTACAATGAGAAAAAGTTATCAGTTATCTGTTCTCAGGCATCGAGTTTCATCGAATTTTTGCATAAGAACAGACAACTGATAACTTATGAAAAACAAAAACCGTTATTGAGCTGTAACTCCGTCCTCCATTGCCGGGTTGGGGTGTATTTTTTTGACATCGAACCTTGGACAGGAGTCTAGCTTCTGGGCACTTCCAATCCCTGTTTCTTCATTTCCTCCCGAACCTTGTCCTGGGTCTTCAAGTAATCGGTGTTGGAGATTTTTTTGGTCTTTACATCATAGACCTGGGAGAAGTTGTAGCCCGGGGTGGGATCTTTGATCTTGTCTTCATACTTGGCAAAAAATGCCTGAGCCAGAGGTTCGGCGTCCTTGCGGGTCATCTTGTAGGCAGCCAGGCCCATTTCGGCGTGGAAACGATGGTCATAGGGGAGCAAGGAGTCCGGCTCCACGGCCTTGGCCGGGTGCCCGGAAAAGATCTGTCCGCCGGCCGGGACCACGGAAAGCATGTAGGCGGCCATTTCATAGTGGTACATCTCGGTGCCGGCCCCGCCGCCCAGGTAGGGCAGATTGACCATGGGCCGCTGCATATACTTGGCATTGACCTGGTTGGACATCCCGATGGACCAAAGCAGGGGCTTGGTCGAGGACATGCGCAGGGTCTGATGCAAAGGGGCGTTGTAGTGGTAGTTGCCCCGGTAAATGAGGACCCCCATAATGATGTATGCTGCGGCCAGAACCGCGTTTCCTTCTGCTCCACCGGAATAACCGCCGAACAGGGGTGTTGATGTCGAGCCCACGTTGGCACTTATGGTATTGAAATAGGCTACTTTTTGCAGAGCCTCGTAGTTGACAATCATTTCAGCCAAAAAGTCGATCAGATATCCGTCAGTTGTCTTCAGGCTGAAATGGGGAGAAGCGGCAGCAATCATGGACACAGAGTTGGAGGCCGCGGATATGCCGTTGATGATGGGCAGTCCGGCCCGGCCGCTGCGGCGAATGGCCTCCTTGGCCAGGATAGCTGTCTTGATGGCCGAAAGTATTTCCTGAGGAGATCTGACCCGGGCGTCTTTGCCCCGCATGTGCAGGATGGAAGGAACGCTGAGAGAATCTACGATGTCGATCTCGGCCATACCTTGGACGATATCAATATAGATCTGCTCATCAGTTGTGTAGATTCCACCGCCAACATGAATCCAGGGCCGCGTTTTGGTATCATCCAGTTTGCGCCCGGTCATGGCCTTGTGCTCCCGTCCCTCGCCAAAGGAGGCTGTTTTGGGCGCTTGTTCCACCGCCCGCAGGACCTCGTCTTTGGAAAACGGCATAATCCGGTTCGTGTCCGGGCAATAGGCCCCGGCCTCGGCAATCAGGTCTACAGCGGCTTCAAATACACGATCGATCAGGTCGTCGTCCGTGTTGACTATGGTCTGCTTGTCCCACTTCACCCCGTGCCGCTTGATTACCTCCTGGATCTTGGGCACAAAGTGTTTCATGAAATAATCCATGTCTTTAATCAACGGCCCCTGATCAGCCCTTTCAAAAACTTCTATAAGATCCAACATGATGGATTCCTCCCTGTCAAAAAATTATTCAAAGCCAAGCTGGTCACGCTTTCTTTAGGCTGCGGTTTGTTTTCTTCTCCGCCAGCTCGGCTGTTTTTCCAGCATGTGTATGGACACATGCATCAATCTTTCCATATCCGGACTGTGCTTCTCCCAAGGCCAGTTCCTTATTGGACCAGCTTTTTGGCTTCCTTGACTGCGCCAAAGGCAGTTTCAGAATAGGCATCGGCCTTGATTTTCTTGACCCATTCTGGAGTGACTGCTCCACCGCCGACCATGATCTTGTATTTGTTCCGTTTCCCCTGTTCATTGAGTGCTTCAATCATGTCTTTTTGTCCCACCAGGGTTGTGGTCAACAGGGCGGACATGGCGATGATATCGGCATTCGTCTGATCAGCCTTGTCGATAAAGCTGAAAGGGTCCACATCCACGCCTAAATCGTAGACAGTAAAACCGGATGTCTCCAAGAGAACCTTGAAGATATTTTTGCCGATATAATGCATGTCACCCTTGACTGTGCCGATGACCACAGTGCCGATTTTTTTGGAACTGCCGCCCATTTCCTCGATCTTGGGCTGGATAATATCCATGGCGCTTTGAAAAATGGTAGCTGCCTGCATCATTTCCGGCAGGAACTTTTCCTCATTTTCAAACTCATCCCCGACCTTTTGCATCCCGGGGAGCAATCCCTGTTCAATGAGCTGCTGGGGATCGACATTGTCCTCGATTCCTTGCTTGCTCAGGGCCAATACATCATCTTCGTTTAAATCTACCAGGGCTTGGGTCAATTTACCATAAAGTTCTTGATTGCTCATGAAAACCTCCTTGAAGTAATGAGCTGTAAGGAATTGAAAATGTTTTTATCAACAGTGTATGCATACAAAAGCGGCCCCAAGGTGGGACTGCGTGTGCAACTCTTTGTACATCATGCTCGGAAAGCAGGATCTACGGGTCGGATTTGGCTGTTTGCAGCGTATCCGGAGTCAATCTTGTTTGGACATAATATTTTCCAGAACCGATTTCAGACCAAAATAGAGAGAGGGAAGGGGAATGAGGGTCTCGCT
>Ga0182239_1000244_pt1 | contig 20679 bp, 20 predicted proteins | sample hydfrate6_PW_210_FD_132456 | JGI IMG/M metagenome (GOLD analysis project Ga0182239, IMG submission 132456) | Subsurface microbial communities from deep shales in Texas, USA - hydraulic fracturing test 6_PW_210 | ecosystem: Environmental > Aquatic > Deep subsurface > Shale gas/oil reservoir >... | reverse complement strand
CGTTACTTTCAGCACATGGCCAGCGGTGAATACTACAGCCTGATTTTATTTGCCGCTGTGGGCATGTCTTTTATGGCCTGCTCTGGGCATCTTATTCTGATCTTTGTGGCCTTGGAGCTCATGTCCGTGTGTGTCTATGTCCTTACCGGATTTCACCGGAACAACGATCGTTCTATAGAAGCCGCATTGAAGTATTTTCTTCTGGGAGCCTTTGCCTCTGCGTTTCTCCTCCTGGGCTTTGCGTTTCTCTATGGGGCAACCGGTACACTGGATTTGCCCACGATGAGCAGGTTTATCGCCAACAATCCTGAAACCGTCTCGTCTGGCTGGCTCATCCTCGGTCTTCTCTTATCCATTGCCGGATTCGGCTTCAAGATCTCCATGGTCCCCTTTCACATGTGGACCCCGGATGTTTACCAAGGGGCACCTACTGTCGTCACCGGGTTCATGGCTACCGGGGTCAAAGCTGCTGCCGTAGCTGCCCTGGTCCGGGTGCTCATGGTCGCCTTGGAGCCCATGGCTGTAAACTGGACCATGATCCTCTGGGTTGCGGCTGTGGCCACCATGTTCGGTGGAAACATCATTGCTTTGGTCCAGGAAGACGTCAAACGCATGCTGGCCTATTCCAGCATTGCCCACGCCGGGTACCTGTTGATCGGATTTGTTGCTGGGACCCAAATGGGTCAGGCTGGGATTCTGTATTATCTTTTGGCCTACGCCCTGATGAATATCGGCGCATTTGGTATTATCACCTTGCTGGGCCGGCAGGGGGAAGAATACTCCTCACTCTCTGACTTCTCCGGCTTGGGTCTCAAATCTCCGGTTATGGGCCTGGCCATGGCCATATTCATGTTTTCCTTGGCCGGGATTCCGCCCACTGCTGGATTTATGGGCAAATTTTATATCTTTGTTGCAGCAATCAAGTCCGGATTTGTCTGGCTTGTTGTCCTTGGAGCCATCAACAGCGTTATTTCCATTTACTACTATCTGCGGGTAATTGTGACCATGTACTTTTCAGATCCGGTTCAGAACCCGACCATACTCCCATCCACCACAGCCCCCCTGACCGTGGCCTTGACCATTGCAGCTGCCGGAGTTTTGGCCATGGGTGTCTTTCCATCCCTGTTCTGGACCCTGGCTCAAAATTCAATCTTTGTCTTGGGATAGAGACACAGCAGACTTGATATTCATTACAAGTCATGTACGAATAACCGGGTAATAGCCTGCATATTGTATACCTGGAGAAAACGTATGCGCATCAAGACAGTTGCCACCCTTGGCCCGCAGTCTATGGACAAGGAAATCATGCGAAGCATGGTCATCTGTGGGGTTCGAATCTTTCGTCTCAACTTTTCTCACGACCAGGCAGCCAATTTTGCTCCCATTGTGACCATGATCCATGAACTGGAAGAAGAAATGGATTTGGCCCTGACCGTCATGGGCGATTTGAGCGGCCCCAAAATCCGGATCGATGAAATCCCGAATGCACCCGTGAACGTGGAAAAAAACGACCTGGTGAGTCTGGGGCTTCCTGAGCTGAAAAACCAAGGAACAGCTGAACCCTTCATCAGTCTCAGTGTTCCGGAATTACTGCACGGACTACAATCCGGCATGGAAGTCTCCTTAAGTGACGGCATGCTCCGCTTTACAGTCAAAGAAGCGGTCGTGCCCGACGCCCTTTTCATCCTGCAGGCAGAAAATGCCGGCCTCCTCTCCTCACACAAAGGAATCACCTTTCCGGGCAAGGAAATTTCCCTGGCAGCGATGACCGAAAAAGACAGAATCGACCTCCAGGACGGACTGGACATTGGCATCGACTGTTTTGCCCTGTCATTTGTACAAGGAGAACAAGATATTCACGATCTGCAGCTCGCTATGGATGCCCATGGACGCCGGGTACCTATTATCGCCAAGCTCGAACGGGCAAAGGCTGTGGAACACCTGGACGCCATTCTGGCTGCAGCAGACGGAATAATGGTCGCCCGGGGCGATTTGGGCCTGGAGTGCCCACTGCCCCAGCTTCCAGTCCTTCAAAAGCGCATCATCCGGGCCTGCCGGCATGCCCAAAAATTCTGCATCGTTGCCACCCAAATGCTGCTGTCCATGGTTGAAAATCCCTTGCCAACCAGGGCTGAAACCACGGATGTGGCCAATGCCATCATGGACGGAACAGATTGCGTCATGCTTTCAGAGGAGACAGCTGTCGGAAACTACCCGCTGGAAGCGGTGTGCTTTATACAAGAGATTGCAGGACAGGCCGAAAACTATCTTTTAGAAAGAATGCAAGGCCCATACCGGCCAAAAAAGGAAAAAAATCCAGCTAAATATCTGGCCTACTCAGCAAGCCTCTTGGCGGATAATACCGAAAGCATAGCCCTCGTCTGCCACTCGACCAGCGGAACCACGGCCAGATTGCTCTCCAGCCGCCGGCCGGCCCAACCTATCTATGCCTTGACTCCAGACAGAGACATAATCCGCTTACTCAATTTCTATTGGGGTGTCAGGCCGAAAATCACAGAGGCCACCCTTCCAAATCACTTGGACCGGGTGGAACGATTCGTCCAAGAGATGCCTCTATTTCAACCCGGAGACCGGGTGGTGATCACTTCCGGTCAGCCCACACCCGGGCAACAGGAAAACTATACAAATCAGATCAAAATCTATACGAAATAAAATACAGCCCCGAGGACCATATGGCCTTGGGGCTGTATTTTATTTATTCTGTCTTGTGTGTGCTCAAGAAAAAATTATCGCAGCACCCCAAGCCGAAACGATACATCCAAATGCACAGAGGCCGCACATTCCTTGGGGCAGTTGGCGCAGGACGAGCACATTCCACAATCCTGCCTTGCTTACACCGAGACTGAGGGCCAGTCCGGCGGCAAAACCAAAAAGATGTGCCCCCACATCCGTACGTTCTCCACCGGTTCCCAGCCAGGCCAATAAGGCCAGACCAGCCCCTACAGGAGCAAAAGCCCAGCCCCGTGGCGTAGATGATTGTTGTTGAAAACCAATGAGTAGTCCCAAGGCGGCAAAAACTGCAGTTGAGGCTCCAATGGCCAAATGGTCATGTCCATGTATGATCACATTGACTGCATTCGCCAGCCCGGCTGTTATCACAGTCAACGACCAGGCCACGCCTGGACCTGTTTCCCGGCACAGAAAGTGCAAAAATACACCCCCAAAGACAAGGTTGGATAAGAGATGCTCTGGTCCGGAGTGCAGGGTGAGACTGGTCACAGCGCGCCACCATTGCCTCCCCACCAGCATGGATTGGCCATCCACCCGTCCAATCTCCATCCAGGCAATCCTATCCAGCCCCAGAAATGATACCTGTTGATGGCTGATACTGTGCCAGATAGCCAACCCGAGAAGGACCCAAAACACGGATTCAGCAGATCCCTTGCTCGATGTCGTATCCACCGTGGCAGGTGCATGTGTCTGCCAGTTTTCGCCCTCAAATAGCTCGATTTGCTTTTGGGCTGCAAACAGCTGTTCATTGGGGAGACAAATCATCCGGAATGTATCTCTTGATTGAACATCATGGGGGATATGCATGGCCAGAAGAACGAGGGACCAGTCCCAAATTTTTCGTTCCACATCCGGCCATGAATGGTCAACAACTGTGCCAGTCCATACTGGGCGAAAGCATACCTGTTCCCGGGTTTCTTCCACGATCTCTATCTCAGCCCGCACCCAGAACCTCTCTCTGCCTCAAAAACACGGACCTGATTCCATGAGTTTTTGTAAATGGTCATCTGCCGCCTGCATCCAATCTGAAAACCTGGATTTGACAAAGGCCTCCAGATTCTGCCCATGGCCAGGCAGAGATGGTGAACTGACCCTCAATCCATGCACAGCCAATGCGTGGGACAAAAAGGACACATCAAAGGGTGCCCCACCATACCCCATGCAGGACGAGACAGGCAAGCCGAGAACTCATATCGACGTTCAAAGCGTTTCAGGACATACAGATCAAAGCTGATCCGCTCCCTGATCAAATCAGCTGCTATTGAACCACCCGAAACTCGCATCTGCGGTTCTTGGCCCAGGCCTCTTCGTTGTTTTGCGGGTCCAGAGGCCGCTCTTCACCGTAGCTGATGATGCTCAATCTTTGGGGATCGATGCCGAGCAGGACCATAAACTCATAGGCCGCCCTGGCCCGCCGTTGTCCCAAAGCCAAATTGTATTCGTCAGTACCCCGCTCGTCACAGTGCCCCTCGATGATCAGGTCCATCCCAGGATAACGGTCCATAATTTCCGCCTTTGCCTTCAGAATCTGCCTGGCCTCTACCAGGAGTTCATAGGAATCAAAGGGAAAATGGATCCGTTCCCGCAGGTTTTCAATTGCCTTTTTTTTCACTTCTTCTTCAGCAGCCTGTTCTTGAGCAGACTGTTCGACTTTATTTCCTTGGTAGCCCTCTTGCTCCTGGAGACGGTACTCTTGCATCTCCTTTGCACTCATTTGGGACAATCCATTCCCGGTGTCATTGGACGACGTCCCATTGGTCAAATACTCCCCAGATTGCCCTGAAACACCTGTTTCCGCTCCACCCACTGTCTTCCGTGCGCAGCCCGGTCCCAAAAGCACCAAGCCCGCAAGACAGGCCGCGCAAACAACCATCCAGCCAAATGTCCTCATACTCATCCCGTTCACCTCCTTCGCAGACCTAGGTTCATTTATCAATGAGAAAATCTCTCTGTATTCGGTTTCCAGGCAGGAGAGGTTGCCGCACCTTGTCCAGTAGGTATCCTCCGGGCCGTATCTGCATGCCGTGTGGTTATGTATAATTGATATGTTTCGGATCGATCTGAACTAAAGGCCAAAAAATAACTGTCCGGGCCCCAGGCCGGGTCTTCGTCATTGCCCGGACCAAAGGTCACTTGTCGCTCTGTCTTCTTTTGCCGGTCATAAACGATAATCCGGTGGCCCTGATCTTTTATCAGTCGGGAATAAGCAACAAACCTGCCATCCGGACTTATACTGGGATTGGTGTTATAAGTACCTTCAAAGCTGATCCGTTCCACTTCCCCGTTGTCCATCTGGCGCAAAAATATATGTGGATTTCCGAACCGGCTGGACACAAAAACCATGTGTTTGCCTGTGGCATCAAAATGGGGCGAAATATCAATGGCCCAATGCTCAACAAGGGGCTGCCCTAAGGTCAAATCATCATTGAGCAGAAAGATATCCGGACTGTTGCGTGGATCGGCACTGATCACCCATCCCTGGCCAGGCCAATAGGTTGGACTGATGATTGTATTCCCGGGCAGAGTTGTCCTTTGCAGAGATGAATCTTTCTCGTACCAGAGCAAAAACTCGTGTTGAGACTGGCCCACAAAACTCATGGCCAACTGTTGCCCGTCACCAGACCAGGCTGGACTGAGGCAATAGCCATCCAAATCCACCACTGTGCGTAAAGAACGTCCTTGGGGAGTACACACACAGATATCTTTGTCTGTCTCTGTTTTGCGCACAAAAGCAAGTTCAGAGACAAAGAAACCGGAACGGCCGGTCAGGGCCTGCATCAGATCAGCGCAAAATCGCTGACTGGCCTGCTCGACATGCCGGGAACTGCCCAAAACGTAACCCCTCCCCAGCATCATACGCTTGGTGTAGACATCAAAAGCTCGCAGTTCAACCTTTTCTTTGTTCGAACTCCCGGTAGACCAGCCCACAGTGCACAGTAGATCAAGCTGGCTGAGCTGAAACCGTTTGAAATCCAAATCTCTCTGGGCCAGTCCCCGGACATGTGCGCCTCCAATAATATCCTTTTCCGGTACAAAATGAATAAAGGGGAGGAAGGCCAAATTTTCCTGGATAAGGCGATGCAGGTCCTTGACACGGGAAGGGGTCTGTGTTTCATCCGTTTGGTCGGACAACGGCCTGGATGGAGCGAGATAGGTATTGATTTTGGATTCCCCCGGACCGTATATATTAATCTGCATACTGTTGTCGGCAATACTCAATCCGGACAAAAGAGGTGTGAAAAGCACGACAGAAATAAAGGCGGAAAATACTGTTTTCAGCATCCAATTCATCTATAATATCCTTCTCCCAATGAACATACAAGAAGCTCGAATGAAAAACGTGGACAGAGAAAAGGACCTGTAGCTCATTGTCTCAAGTCCTGAAGATGAAAGGTAATATGTACAGTCCGCAGGTCAGATTCAGGATCAGGCAACTTCCCGGTCCGGTCGATGGCCCGGAGGACGGAACTGTCAAACTGTGCATCGCCCGAAGACCTTTCCAGGCTGCGATCACGTATCTCCCCCGTATCGTTTATCGTGATCCGCACAGTTGCCTGCAGATTATCCTCCCGCCCCATGTCTGGAAATCGCCAGTTGGTCTGTATGCGATTTTTGACCAGTTGCCCATATACCCTTTCCGTGCCCCGGAATGACGAAGAGCGGCCCAAGGCCTCTGGGCCAATTCCCTGTTTCAAAGCTTCTTGCTTCAGCGCAGACAAGGTACTGCGCAGATCATTCTTGTCTTTCGCGGCTTCCTGTTCAGCCTGGGCAGTGATCTCTTGCAGGGCTTCATCCAATTCCCTTTCCGGAGTCTTGGCCATCTCTCTTCCCGATGCCTTTGCCTCCTCACGAAGTTTTTGCTCTTTCTTTTTCCTGACTTTGGTTGCCTGAGGCCGGTGTCGCTCTTTGGCTATTTGGACCGGACTGCTCTGAGTTGGTTTTGCAGGAACTGCTTTGGGCTTTGGCTTTGGCCTGGGAAGGGCCTTGGCCTGCTGGTGCCCTTTCTTTTGCTCCACCATTTTTTGACCCGATGAACGTGGGACCTGTACCGTCTTCTTCTGCTCCGGCATCCGAACCAACTCCACCTCATACACCGGTTTATCCAGATCCACCCGGAGTTCTCCGCTGCCCCAAGGGGCATATATTGCCAAAAGGATCAGGCAGATGTGCAAACAAAGGGAGAGCAGGTAACAGACATAGCCCATCCAACTCCCGCCTCCCTATTCTTCTTCCGGTTCGGCCACCACACCCAACCTGGCTACACCAGCCGCCTTAATATCGCTCATAACCTTGACCACAAAGCCATATGGCACGTCCGAATCCGCCCGCAGATACAAAATTTCGTCCCTGTTCCCAATCAGTTTTTTTAGGGTATCCGTCAATTCTTCTCTGGTAATCTCATACTCTTCAATATGCAGCTTGCCACCTTTTTTGACTGTCAAAATCAAGGTGTCGGAATCCCGGGGCAAGGTCTGCACCGTCTTGGTCTGCGGCAGATCGACGTCAACGCCCTGGGTCATCATCGGGGCGGTGATCATGAAAATGACCAGCAGAACGAGCATGACATCCACAAATGGAGTGACATTTATGGTCGAAACGAATCCCTGTCGATTGGGGTTGAAATCCATAGCTCTATCCGTTGAAATCAGATTCGTGATCCAAAGGTCCCCGGTCAAAATCCGGACGTACTCCCCCTGCTCGCTGCTGCGCACCCGGAGTGGGATCTTCCGGTTCCTTGTTTGAGCGCCCGGCACTCAACCAAGGAAGTTCTCGCTGGGCGCGGTTCAAGAAAGAACCTGCAAAATTAATCAGCTCACTTTCTATACTATTTAACAGCCCCAGGAATGCATTGTAGGCCACAGATGCCGGAATAGCCACAACCAGCCCAATGGCCGTGGCCACCAAGGCCTCGGCAATACCTGGAGCCACAGTGGCCAGGGCTGCAGACTTTTGCACCCCTATGGCCTCAAAGGCGCTCATGATCCCCCAGACCGTACCAAACAGGCCGATAAACGGGGCAGAGTTTGTGCAGGTGGCTAAAAAAGACAGGGCATAGGCCAGGGAATTTACTTCCTGACTCACGGCCTGGCGCAGAACACGCCGAATATTGTCCGAGGCCACTTTGGCCTTTCCGGTGGAAGGCAGACCCGATTTTTCCAAGGCCCTGATCTCACTTACCGCCTTGGCTCCAATAAAGTACAACCTGGAACTGGAGCGCTTTTTCAGTGCCCGCAGGGCCGTGCCCAAGTCCCGGGCATCTTCAAAAATCCTGATCTCCAGCTGAATGGATCGTTTGACCCGGAAATAGAGAAAGAGTTTGTAAAAAATCAATGTCCAGCTGATGATGGACATCACAATCAGGATGGTCAAAACAATCTTGACCACCACAGTGGCTCCCATCAACAAGGACACCAGGCCGCTGTGTGCAGGGATGGACATGAAAGCAATCCTTGTAATCTATGCGTGTTCAGATAGGCACCGGATGGACCATCACCTCCTGGATCTCACCCTGTGCAATAGGTTCTGCGCCCTTGTCTCCGCCTGAATTTATTCTGATAATCCAGGATTCTGGCCCTTCGGGCCAGAGCGGCTGGAAGGAGTGTGCCGTCGCTGTACACGGTATGGGTGTGAAATTCAATCACAATGACAGCCCAAACCCAAGAACCTGGAACTTTATGCCGGGAAACGGCTTTGCCCCTGCCTACATTTTATACTTTGTATCATCAATATTGTATTTTTCCAAAAATTCGGTCCAGCGCTCAGACTCTTCGTCTTTGAGCACAACCTCGTGATCCTGATCCAAGTGTTTGCCAACCCGATCCAAAAGGGACTGGGCCGCAAAAACCGGGGCATTGGCCCGTACTGCCAGGGCAATGGCGTCTGATGGCCTGCTGTCGACCAAAAAAGTTTGGTCTGCGTAGGCCATATGCATCTCGGCATAATAGGTCCCTTCCCGCAAATCCACGATCTCTACCCGCACAATAGACGCCCCCAGAGTCTGCAGCAACTGGAGCATGAGATCATGGGTCAATGGTCTGGATATAGATACTTTGTTCAAACTTATGGATATAGCCATGGCCTCCATCGCCCCGATCCAGATGGGCAGGATCTGCTTGTCCTCCAAATCTTTAAGGATAAGCAAAGGGACCTGTGACTGTTCATCCAAGGCCAAGCCAAAAATCTTCATCTCTACCATGATCCTTTCACCGCCTCTCCTGAAACAGAATGCTTCATGGCTTTTTCGATCCGGACCTGCACAAAAGACCCTCTGAGGTCTTGCGCATCAGGCCAAGAGAAATGCGCGAGCCTGCCACCCGGTTCCCTGCCCTGCCATTTTGGCCCGTACCGTTCCGCGCTGACCTTCTTTTCCACCAATACCGGCAGAGAACGATGGATAAGACTGTGCAACGACTGCATGGTCAATTCATCCTGCAGGGCTTGCAGGCGTTGTAAACGTTCGGCCTTCACTTCCTCTGCAACCTGGCCGGAAAACAGGCTGGCCCGCACTCCTGGACGTGGAGAATACTTGAAGGAAAAGCTGGAGTCAAAACCGACCCTGCGCACCATCTCCAGGGTCTGCCAAAAATCCTCTTCCGTTTCTCCCGGGAATCCCACAATAATATCCGTGGTCAGCACTATCTCCGGTCTGGCCCGGCGCAAGGCCTGGGTTAAATCCAGATATTGTTTCTGGGTGTACTTCCGCCCCATTGCTCGCAAGATCCGATCCGATCCGGATTGCATGGGCAGATGCAGGGCCGGACACAGGTTCTTGTGCCTGGCAAAGGCGTCTATGACCTGGGGATGAAGGTCTTTTGGGTGTGAGGTTGTAAACCTGATCCGTTCTAACCCGGGCAAGGAACATACTTGGTTCAGTAATTGAGCGAAGCTGACACCGTCCCCGGATTGATCCTGGCCGTAGCTGTTCACATTCTGACCCAAAAGGGTGATTTCTCTGGTTCCGGACCGAACCAAATCAGTACATTCCTGTATCACTTCCCTGGAGGACCTGGACTTCTGCCGCCCGCGAGTGAAGGGAACGATACAATAGGCGCAAAAGTTGTCGCAGCCCTGCATGATGTTCACAAAAGCCTGGGATAAAGCTGTGCTTTTGTTCCACACCCGCTCCCGTTCCGGATACATAGGGCAAAAATCTAAAAATGAAAGACGGAGCGAGCCATCTTCCCTGAGCCGTTCCAAAGCCTCCGGGACCTGGGGCAACCCATCCGTACCAAAGATCAAGCGGACAAAAGGAAAACGGTCCCGGAATTGCTCACCGACCTGTTGGGCAACACATCCGCCTATACCTACAAAAAACAAAGGATTCTTTTTCTCTAATCGACGTAAGCGGCCGAGCAGGCTATACACCTTCTGCTCCGGCTTTTCCCGCACGCTGCAGGTGTTGACCAGAATCACCTCGGCCTCTTCCTCAGGGACCAGCGTCCATCCGCGAAGGAAAAGAGTCTGTTCCAGCCACTGCGAATCGCAGACATTCATCTGACACCCAAAAGTGATGATATGGAACTTGGGCCTATTTTCTTTATTCCTCACAGCCAGCACCTTCCATTGCCAATGTCTAAGACCCCCCGGGCTGTTTTGTATTGTATGCTTTATTGTTCTCAAAAGATGCATTATTTCGGTTCAGATCCTGTCTCTGATTGAATCCAGCGCAGAAAATCAGGGTTGCCGTCAATAATGGGTATGGCCACAACACAAGGGCATTCGTCGCTATGCACAGATCGAACCGCTTCTGTCAGTTGACCAACCAATCCCACTTGCGTCTTGGCCAGAAGAATCGTTTCCCTCTCCTGGTCAATCTTCCCATTCCACCAGAACATGGAACGCATTCCACCAACAATATTCACACACGCAGCCAGCCTGGATTGAATCAGGCTCTCCCCTACCTTTTCCGCTTCATGCTCATTTCGGCATGTAATGTAAACAAGCACAGCTGCCATGGCTTCCTCCTTGCCCTGGATCCTTTTTTCAGGTATCTACCCTTGGTGCCTACAAAACCATGCCAACAATCCCTGACGGACAGGGCCCAAACGGTCCTGCAGCGTCTCCGCTTTTGCTACCCCCAGGTCACAAGTCAATTGACCTGGCATTCACCATGGGAACTATTGGTGGCCACAGTCCTGGCCGCCCAGTGCACCGATGTCCGGGTAAACGCCGTCACTCCCGCCTTCTTTGCCCGGTGGCCCACAGTGAGCGACCTGGCAAATGCCAAACAGGCCGAGGTAGAAGCAATTATCCGCTCTACTGGATTGTACCGGAACAAGGCCAAGAACCTGATTCAGACCGCCAAAAAGCTGGTCAACGACTATGCCTCCCAGGTACCTTCCAGCATGCAGGAGTTGCTCACCCTGCCCGGGGTGGCCAGAAAGACGGCCAATATCGTGCTCTCCCACGGTTTCGGCCTGCACGAAGGTATCGCTGTGGACACGCATGTCAAGCGTCTCAGCTCCCGGCTTGGCTTGAGTGCCTCCCAGGATCCCAAACGCATAGAGCTCGATCTCATGCCCCTGTTTCCCCAAACGGCCTGGGGGGAAATCAACCACCTCCTGGTCTGGTTCGGCCGGGAAGTCTGTCAGGCCCGGTCACCAAAGTGCACAGAATGTTGTCTTGCCGATATCTGTCCCTGTTTCGGGGTACACTAATGTACGTTCACCCCAAGCTTCTCTGGAGTGTTACCTGTCGGCTGCAAACCCGGTACGTATGTCCTTTCTTGATGGTTCAAAGTTCCAGGTTCACGGTTCACGGTTATAAGAATAAAATCAATATGATAGGGTGAAATTGTAATTTCTGGGTCGGCCTTCGATCATTGCCAACAAATACAACCACCTATGTAAGGACTTTTGACTGTCGAGCACTTGAAACCCGAGAATGTATTCTATGCTGCAATCAAGAGGATCATTAAATCTGTGTATGTGCTTTGGCTATTTGAGCTCGCGAAAATACGCTGTCTTTTCCTGTCATTGCCCAGCCGGTGTGTTTGATCAAATCGTTATCACGCGTTCTGGACAATCTAGTGTACATAACTCGCTTATCATGACTTCAGTCATTCCGGCGAAGGCGAGAGTCAAGGACATCTGAGACTCTGGCTTAGGAACCAAGCTCCTGTTACCTATCCTCACCTCCGGACAGCCCCTGCAACATATACCTGAGCTGCACAACCGACCGGCCCGTCTTTTGGGCCAATCTTTGCAAAGCTTCAAATTCTGGACGACTCCATTGTCCCCCTTGCCAGGTCAATGTCTTGCAATCCACAGATCCAATCGGTGTTGCTCTGTTTTCCCTATGCCTGGGAAGGAGCACACGGTCGAGCTCTGTCCGCCGAAAGCCCAGGGTCATGGTCTGATCCACAAAGCAGGACTGGACCTTGAGTAGTTCTTTTTGCCGGCACAAAACCTGCAATAATCCGCCGGAACGATTTTTCTTCATCACCCCGGGCAGATAAATGACATCCAACGCACCTGCGGCCAAAAGCGGCTCGTACAGCCCGCCGACCTCCTCCCCGGTCAGGTGATCGACGTTGCTCTCCAGAACAAAGATCCGTTCTATCTCTTCTCCTGCCCTCTTATTCTCCTGGCTGAAACCAAAGACCCGCAATCCATTGGGCGCAGGAGAGAGATCCATGTGTCCCCACCCGATCCCGGATACAAGCAGGACCCCTTCGGGGGCCGGACCGAACCTGGACACAGTTTGATCCACAAGCAGTGCACCGGTTGGGGTAATCAGTTCCTGCTCAAACGAGGTGGGAACAACAGGCTTTCCCTGCATCAGCTGCGCCGTGGCCGGTGCCGGCAGGGGCAGGATGCCGTGTTCACATTCTACTTGGCCTTGAAACCAGGGCAACGGCGAACAGGTCACGGTCTCAATTTCCATGTATTCCAGGGCCCAAAAACAGCTCAGGATATCCACCAGGGTATCCACTGCACCGACCTCGTGAAAATGGACCTCGGAAACGTCTACCCCATGCACCTTTGCTTCCACCTGGGCCAGCCGATAAAAGGCCTTACTCGCCCTGGCCTTGGCCCTTGATGAAAATCCGGAGGATTCGATCAGGGGCTGAATATCCTTGAGTGTGCGCAAGGGCGAAGAAGGCTTCGGGGAAGAAATCTCGACCTTGGTCCCTTGCAGTCCACAACAGCTGGCTGCTGTGGACTCGATACAAACTGAAATACCCACCTCGGTGAATAATCCGGCCAAAGGCTGCAGGTCCAGTCCCAGATCGGCCATTGCCGCTAGAAACATATCACCGCTAATACCCGTTGGACACTGGAGGTAGAGGTGCATAACAATATTCCTCAGGCACGACGACAAGGGAAAAAGCAATAGACCCCCTTGCCAACTGTGCGTAGTGTGTATTGACAATACCCAATTCGTCCCCGGCGACAAGATAAAAATCAACCTTCATCTGTCGTTCCCTCTTCTTCCTTCCCCTGGAAGGGGCTTGGGGTGCTTCTGGCATTATGACAGATGATTGAAGACAAGGCACTACTACACCTGATCTTAAGTATCGGTAACGATTTCGAGATTGCTTCGGCGAAGACGCCTGTCGAAGACTCCTCGTAATGACGGCCAATGAGCGTTACCGTTATTTATGATCGCTTGTACTAGACGTGAGGACCGGCCTGAAGGATCTCCGGACCCACTGCCTCCTGGAACTGTTCAAAGTTGGCTTTGAACAGTTCAGCCAGCTCTCTGCCCTTGCGGTCATACGCCTCCTCGTCCTTCCAAGTGCTCCTGGGCCACAAGACTTCGGCTGGAACAGCAGGACAAGATGTAGGGACATACAACCCAAAGATGGGTTCCTGTTCATAGCGCACCTTGCGCAGACCGCCCTGAAGAGCGGAACGGATCATGGCCCTGGTGTACTGGATGGGCATCCGCCCTCCCTGGCCGTATGATCCCCCGGTCCATCCGGTGTTGACCAGCCAGCAGTCGACCTTATGCTCCTTGATCTTTTTTCGCAGCAAATCGGCGTAGACTTTTGGGTGCAAGGCCATGAATGGGGCCCCAAAACAGGTACTGAAGGTGGCCTTTGGCTCAGTAATCCCCCGTTCAGTCCCAGCCAGCTTGGCCGTATACCCGGACATGAAATGATACATGGCCTGCTCAGGAGTCAGCTTGGAAATCGGAGGCAGAACTCCAAAGGCATCTGCCGCCAGCATAAAGATATTTTTGGGATGCGGTCCTACCCCCTTGCGGATCGCATTGGGGATATGGGACATGGGATAGGCGGCGCGGGTATTTTCGGTCAGCGAATCATCATCAAGGTCCAGACGTCTGTCTTCCATGTCCAAATAAACATTTTCCAGTACAGTCCCGAACTTCCGGGTGCATTCAAATATCTCCGGCTCCGCTTCTTTGGACAACCGGATGACCTTGGCATAGCATCCACCCTCAAAATTGAAGACGCCTCGTTCGTTCCACCCGTGTTCATCATCTCCGATCAGCCGGCGGTCGGAAACCGTAGACAGAGTGGTTTTTCCGGTTCCGGATAAACCAAAGTACAAGGCACTGTCTCCTTCCACACCCAGATTGGCGGAACAATGCATCCCCAAGACAGATCGCTGGGGAAGGACATAGTTTAAAACCGTAAAGACCGATTTTTTGATTTCTCCGGCATAACTGGTTCCCCCGATCAGGATGATCCTACGTCCGAAATGAACCAGGATAAATGCCTCGGAGTTGGTTCCATCCATTTCCGGAACTGCATGAAATCTCGGAGCGGCAAGAATCGTGAATTCCGGCACGTGTTCTTCCAACTCCTGGGCATCCTTGACCTGAATAAATAAATTGCGGGCAAAGAGACTGTGCCAGGCTTCTTCAGTAATGACCCGGATTGGAGTGTGGTAATCTTTATCGGCTCCGGCGTAACAGTCCTGGACATAGATGGGCTTGCCCTGCAGGTAAGCGGTCATCCGAGCATAGAGCCGATCGAAGTTTTCCGGTTCAAAAGGCTTGTTTTCCGGCCCCCACCAGACCTGCTCCTCTGAGCTTGGCTCACGGACAATGAATTTGTCGTTCGGTGAACGACCGGTATACGCGCCGGTCCTGACCACAAGCGGACCAAGATGGGCTATGTTTCCTTCCTGCTTGCGCACTGCCTGTTCGTACAGAGCGGCAGTGGTCAGATTATGGTGCACTTGACCGACATTGGCCAATCCATAGGTCTGTAATTGAGCCTTCATTCGCGTCTCCTCATAATGCATTGCTTTGGATATTAACAAATGATACCCGCACGCAGAACGTAGTACGTACGGAAAGCCATGTATCGTGTCCTGAATTTCAGCCGATTGCAAGCCGGAGCTTATCCCCCGTTGTTCCGGGCTCTTGTCAGATGAGCCTCCGGCTCATCTGACATACTTTTGCCCCAAAGCAGGCAAAAAAAAGAAATTTGCCGAATTAGTCAAGAATAAAACGTAGGGTTCCTGCGATTCTCATATCATCCCGGCATGTTGTACTGAAATAGCCTGGCAAGTCAATGTCTCGTTTCATACGAGGAAGGGACAAAAAGCCGCCATATCTTCGTCCTGGTCCAGAAAGAGCGGTGCATGCACTGCCAGGCCCGGCCGAACATTTTTTCGGACGGTGATCAAAACCAGCTTTGCCTGCGCAGCAGCTGTACTGTGTACCAGGCGCATTTCCTTGACCTGCAGTCTGTATGTCTGGAATTGGTGGAGCAGAAACGGCAGCCGCTCAGCCAGATAGACAAGACTGAGCCGACCCTTATTTGCCAGGGCATAGGATGCTGCCTGCAGAAAATCCTGCACCCCGGCAGAATGCTCAAAACAGGCCTGGCGTCTGCCCGGATCTTGAGGTTGCCTGCCCTGATGCTTCGGCCGATACGGTGGATTGCAGACAACCAGATCAAAGCCCCCGGCCTGGACATCCACAATATCACGATAATGACGCACATCGCCGAGGCACGCCGCATATCTGTCTTCAAGGCCCAGTCTTTCGGCGTTCTTCCTGGCTGCACGCAAGGGCTCTTCTTGCATCTCCACACCCAGCACCTGTGGCTTTTTCTCCTCCTGGGCCAAACACAGTCCAAGCCCCACCACACCGCAGCCGGTGCCCAGATCCAAGACCCTATCACCGAATCTGCATGGAGCAAAACAGGCCAAAAGCAGTGAATCGATACCAAAACGAAATCCGGTCTTTGGTTGTTCAAGACCAGCTGGAAATGCGGACCGGGCCGCTTGTATCGTCGTGTTCATCACCAGACAATCATCATGAAAGTGTCTATCCAGAGATATCTTTATCAGCTCCCAGGAGGGGAGATATTTCGTCCTGTCAGGTTTTTTGTATTTTCAATGTGCGCAGCATGGGATCCAAAATCATCTTTGCCTCAGGCACCTGAAGCATCAATGCCGCCCCCAGATATGCGCCGGCCCAAAGGGGTATACCGGCCAGACTCATCCAGCCCCAGGAGGCAGTGAGCATGCACCCCAGCCCCAGGAACAGACTCAAGAGTCCCATCCACAGCAACTTAGGTTGAAGGGAAAACCAGTGTCCGACATGACCCCGCAAGGCCCTGGCCAAGAGATAGACATTGCCCCAGGAAGCAATGGAAACAGCTACGGCCAAACCGACATGGTCAATGAACTGCATAAGAATCACGCCCATAATGAGATTACAGATCAAAGTGAACACAGCTGCCCAGACCGGACTGCGCGTATCCTCCAGGGCATAGAGGGCAGAGACAAGAGACCGGACGGCGCAAAAAGCAGGCAGGCCAAGTGAATATCCGATCAAAGCGGCAGCAGTGGCCTGGACCGAGCCCTGGTTAAATGCTCCCCGGCCAAAAAGGACGTCAACCATAGGCAGACTCAGACCGATCAGACCGGCCGTTGCCGGTAGACTAATGAACAGGACCAGGTTGACTGTTGATTGCAAGGTGTACACGAATTCACCTTGCCGGTTTTGAGCCAGCAAGGAGGAGAGGCTGGGCAGGGCGGCTGTGCTCACTGCCAGGCCAAAGACCCCCAAAGGAAACTGGACCAGCCTGTCCGCGTAATAGAGATAGGAGATGCTTCCCTGGACCAATAAAGAAGCCAATACGGTATTGATAATGATATTTACTTGATAGACAGCAGAACCAAAAATTGTGGGCAGCATAAGTTTTCCCACCCTTTGCACCCCTGGATGGGAAACGCTCCATTGCCCACGCCAAACCATCCCCCGGGCATGCAGGGCTGGGATCTGAACCAGCCATTGCCCTGCTCCGGCCACAAGGACACCCCAGGCCAGGCAGACAGGAATAGGCATTCCGGTCCAAACCCCGAACAAAGCGGCCAAGATCATGGAAATATTCAAAAAACATGGTGCAAGGGCCGGAGCCAGGAAATGGCCCAAAGAATTGAGTATTCCCATACTCAGGGCGACTGCGGAAAGAAACAGGATATAGGGAAAACAGATCCGGACCAGCTGCACGGCTGCATTCAAGATTTCCGGATCCTTTGCAAAACCAGGGGCGACGATCAGGGTCAAAGGCCGGGCCCAGATCAGGGCCAAAACGGTAATGCAGCCCACAACCAGAAGAAGCCAGAACAATGTGGCCCGGGCCATGCGTTGGGCCTCATCCATACCTTGGTCATGCCGGATTCGGGTAAATACGGGAACAAAGGCCATGGTCAAGGACCCCTCGGCAAACAGCCTGCGCAGGAGGTTGGGTAGACGAAAGGCCACAAAAAAGGCGTCGGCCATGGGACCGGCCCCTAAAGCAAAGGCCACAATCAGGTCCCGGACAAATCCCAGTATCCGGCTGAGCAATGTTGCTCCGGCCACTGTCCCGGCATGCCTGGCTATTTCAGAATGTGCACTGTTCATAATGGATCAGTTTACTGATTTGATTCAGACCAATATCCCGTTCTAGGGTGCTCTGGTCTCAAAATAAAGTCCTTCGATGCATAGACGAAAAAATTATCGAGTGGTTTGAGCCCTTCTCCGGCCTGGTTGCCAAACCGGAAAGGAATGTCCTATATTCAAAGCGTTTTCCGTTCAACCCAAGCACGTTGATCACGAGGATTTTCCATGCCTTCAAGCACCTCCACGCAACAGTTCAAGCAAAGGCTGGACGAATACCACCAGTGGCCCTGCACCTATATGTTCAAATTTATCGTCCCCAAAAAGCAAACCCAAAAAGTCCTTGACCTTTTTGAATCCAGGGACGATCTGCGAACCAGACCTTCCCGGTATGGGCGCTACATGAGCGTGACGGCAAAATGCACCGTGGCCTCCAGCGATGAAATCGTCGCAGTCTACCAGGCCGCAGCCCAGATCGAGGGTGTTATCTCCTTGTAATCATGAGCAACCACCCTGTATTACGGGGCCAACCGGTTGCATAAGGATGCGTGTTCTATGTTGTACAAACTGCTCGCGGCCTTCATTCTTATACCTCTGGTCGAACTGACCCTGCTCATCAAACTGGGCGGGGTTATTGGGGTGATCAACACCATCGGCATTGTTATTCTCACCGCAGTCATCGGGGCCTATCTGGCCCGCTCAGAAGGGACGCGCACCCTTTTACAGCTCAGAACCAATCTGGACAAGGGCATCGTGCCCACTGATGAACTCATTGATGCCCTGATCATTTTTGCGGCCGGAGCAGTATTGCTTACCCCTGGCTTTTTGACCGATATCTGCGGGTTGCTCCTGTTGTTCTCTCCAACCAGACGTCTCTTCCGGCAACGGCTCAAGGCCCATTTTTCGGCTCGGGCAAGGCCGCGGGACATTGACGTCGATCCTTTGTAAATATGGGTTACGCAACTCTTGCTCAATGCGTTCAGGACCTGGAAGCCAACGGTCAACTCATCCGGGTGGAAACCGAGGTCGATCCCTGCCTGGAAGTCGGCGCAATTCAGCGCAGGGTCTTTGCAGCCAATGGTCCGGCTCTGCTCTTTTCCCGGGTGAAAAACTGCGCTTTTCCCATGTTGGGAAATTTATTCGGTACCCGAAAGCGTCTGGATTTCATGTTTCGGGACACCCTGCCGGCAGTTCAGGCTTTATTTGAGCTCAAGGCCGATCCACGGCAGGCATTCTCCCGTCTGGGACTTCTGCCCAAGCTGTCCAAAGTCCTATGGTCCACCCGGCCCCGCACTGTTCGCAAAGGCCCTGTCTGCTCCCATGAAGTCAGACTCAGCGATCTTCCCCAGCTCATTTCCTGGCCTCTGGACGGCGGAGCCTACATCACCCTGCCTCAGGTGTATACCGAAGATCCTGAACAGCCTGGCATGCGCCGGTCCAACCTGGGCATGTACCGGATACAGATCAGTGGAGCAGCCTTTGCCCAGGACAGCGAAGCCGGCCTTCACTACCAGATCCATCGGGGAATCGGCCCACATCACAGCAAAGCCCTGGCCCAGGGCCGGTCTCTGCCGGTAAATATATTTGTCGGCGGCCCTCCTGCACTGTCCCTGGCCGCAATCATGCCCCTGCCCGAAGGGCTGCCGGAGATATTTTTCGCCGGAGCCCTGGCCGGACGGCGCATCCCTATGCTGCCCGCAGCCAACGGCCTACCTGTCCCGGCACAGGCCGATTTCTGCATCAGCGGCCAGCTCCATCCCCATCAACTCAGGGCTGAAGGACCTTTCGGCGATCACCTGGGCTATTACAGCCTGACCCACGAGTTTCCCGTCCTTCAAGTCCAGCAAGTCCTGCACCGGCCAGGGGCCATATGGCCTTTCACCACCGTAGGCCGCCCTCCCCAGGAAGACTCGGTCATCGGAGAGTTTATCCACGATCTTGTCTCTCCCCTGGTCTCTTCGGTCTTTCCTGGTCTACATCAAGTCCACGCAGTGGATCAGGCTGGAGTGCATCCCTTGCTTTTGGCCGTGGGCAGCGAACGTTACGTCCCCTTTGCCTCCGAGCGCATCCCTCAGGAATTATTGACCAATGCCCATGCCTTGCTGGGCAGCACCCAGACCAGTTTATCCAAATATATTCTTATTGCCGCCCGGGAAGACGATCCTGCGCTCAATGCCCAGAGCATCCCGGACTTTTTTCATCACTTTTTGCTTCGAGTGGATTGGAGCCGGGACATACATTTTGTCACCAGAACCACCATGGATACCCTGGATTATTCCGGAATCAGCCTCAATCAGGGATCAAAGGCCATTTTGGCAGCTGCCGGCAGACCTCGCCGGACCCTGGCCGCAGACATTCCGGAACTTGTTTTCCCTCAAGGATTTCACTCTCCTTCTCTGCTGGCCCCAGGCATCCTCATCATTCAGGGCCCAAAACATACCCTGCCCAGGGACACGCAAGATCAGGCTATGCAGCATGTGGCCACAGCCCTGGAAAACCAGCCCAACATGAAGGGTTTTCCTCTTGTGGTGGTGGTTGATGACAGCCGGTTTACCGCTGCCTCCTGGGACAACTTCCTTTGGGTCACCTTCACCCGCTCCGATCCAGCAACAGACACATACGGATTTACGGCCATTTTTCGGCCGAAACATTGGGGATGGACCACCACCCTGATCATTGACGCCAGACGAAAAACCCACCACGCTCCTGTGTTGACCCCGGACGTTGAGGTCGAAAAACGGGTGGATGCCTTAGCCGCTCCTGGACAGCCTCTACACGGGATAATCTAAAGGCTATTATGAATATCATCATCAATTGGTTTAAACGTACGTTTGCGGAACCTCAGCTGGTTATCCTGCTGCTCATCATCGCCGTCATTGTCGGGACCTTTATGGCTGTCGGTCAATACATGACCCCGGTCATCGTCAGCCTGGTCTTGGCGTATCTGCTGGAAAGCGTGGTCCAAGGCCTTGAACAACGACACATTCCAAGACTCTTGGCTGTGTACATCGTCTTTGTCCTTTTTATGCTGGTCTTTGTCTATCTCCTGTTCGGCCTTCTGCCGCAACTGACCAAGCAAATCGCCTTGTTTGTACAAGACTTGCCGGCCATGAT
>Ga0182239_1000242_pt1 | contig 20707 bp, 13 predicted proteins | sample hydfrate6_PW_210_FD_132456 | JGI IMG/M metagenome (GOLD analysis project Ga0182239, IMG submission 132456) | Subsurface microbial communities from deep shales in Texas, USA - hydraulic fracturing test 6_PW_210 | ecosystem: Environmental > Aquatic > Deep subsurface > Shale gas/oil reservoir >... | reverse complement strand
TTGTAAAAGAGCGTTTTTTACACTTCCTGCAGATTCTGGTCAGGAAATTGATGGAACTTTTATTTTGCAGCCCTGTTCAGCTAACCATCTGAGGCTGAATTCGAGTTTTTGAACTATCGACTAAGTAGATGGCGGAGCCACTGAATAGATGTGGCCTCATCTGAGATCCACATTTCAAGGTTTTTTTCATTTCCTTTACTTGCCATTCTCTTACGGTCGTATTCGGCCACCTGGTCAGGCAGGAAGTACATGCCGTCCCTCTCACTGAATCGTTGCGCTAGACCGATTTGAAATTCCTGGCTGGAGATCGGTACAGGGTAGCCCTTGCGAACGTAGTAGGCCACCATTTGGTCGAACAATATACGCGGGTCCCTTTCGGGTATGCCTTCTGCTTTGAATCGGTTTAGGTACTTCAAGTGCGTACGAACAAAATCCCACACGCCTTCTTCGGTTTGCGCTTCCTTCTTAAAGCGTTCTTCAAAACCACCATTGGGTTTGTAGGCTGAAATGACAAGGTCTTGTTTTACTGAGGTTGGATTTGTAACTGCATTAAAACTGCCTTGTTTTTTATCCAGGGCCGATACGTTAGCGACGATAAATTCTGCTTCAGTAAGGGCTGTTTGGATGCTATTCCAAACTGATGCTTTTGTATTTGAAAACTCAACTGTCATCCAGCGTCCCGGTTTCAATACGCGGTACGCTTCTCTAAAACATGCGGTCATTATTTGGCGGTACTCGATTGCCCCTTTACCTTGGGTTTTATTTTCGATTGCCTCTTGCTCATTGTTTGTTATTACGTTAAGCCACGCTTCCCATAAAAGATTGAGCTCTGAGTAATTCAGGTTTGAGCCAAATGGAGGGTCTATAAAAATGTAATCCAATGAATTATTTTCAATATATGGATAATGACTATTGCTTTGAGCTGAAACAATTGCCGACCCTTCATGGGGATGAATAGAATTCAAACCTCTTGCTACAAAATCAACATTACGCCCAACAGTTAGTACAGGATTGGGCGGTGTAATTAACGAAGCGATATACAGAGTTCCTGCAAGTGGGCCACCACCTTTTTTATCAGCTCTAAATCTCCGAAGCTTTGATGCGTATGGGCTTGCTGCAGTGTGCGATAGAAGGCAAGCCCTCGATATTCTGAATTCTAATTTGTTGAAATGTGCCCAGAGACTTGCCATTTCATGAAGAGCACTTTGCGTATAAAAATGGTGGATATGTGATAGTCCTATTCGCAATGGTTCACCCGTTTTGTCGCCAACAGGTATTTCTGTTATTGGAACCCAATATGGGATGTCGGCTTCGTCGCTTTTTACGAGTGTAGCTAGGTCCAACTTGTCCGGTGTCTTTTCGAATCGCTTTCCATTCACGCTATAGCTAATAGATACTGGAGCTTGCCTTGCTTGCCGAATATTTTGTGAAATTGCTCGATCATATTTACTGATCCACGAACGATCCATATTTCGCTTCGTAAGTAACGCGCCACATGACTGGCATGGAAATTCGTCGTTTATTTTTCCGATATTTTTATCAACAGCAGCCTCCCAGAAGACGACGTCACTAGCACATTCCGGGCACGTGAATACATCTGACCAAAGAATATGATTGATTCTGCCAATTCGGCCATCATTGTGTTTTGTTTCATACATCCAACCGCATTCTTTCTCGACCTCTTTGAGAATGCGCTTTGCCTCTTTTTCAAATGCCGAGACATCGACTGGCGTGTTGTAGTTGTAAGCAATAAATGTTGCCGCCGGTGAAAGGTCGTTTAGTACGGCTTTGCGAACGCCCAGTTTTGAAAACGTCCGCCAAACCTTTTTGCCATCTTCATCCATCTCTTCCTGCAAAATGGTCCCATCCGGCTTCACCTGGTAGCCAAGCGACATGACAACTTCGCGGTCGCCACACATCTGCGCAGCTACGCCCGTCATGCCGGTCCCGCTGAATCCGTCGAACACAATGTCCCCCGGCTGCGTGTAGTGGAGGATGTAACGCATGATAGCTTTGTGCGGTACCTTGGTGTGGTAGGAGTGCGCGTTGTAAATTGGGTCGTTTTTCCCCTCGCTCACATCGGTCGCGAATGGCTCTCTGTGATAATGGCTGCCTTTAGGATGCTCAGGCTTCTGCGCCTCCCACTCGGCGATGAAATCGGCGATCCACGGGTTCGGGCAGGCGGTGTAGTACGGCGGATCGCTCAGCTTGAGGATGTCTTCATCCTCACCGATCGGAAACCCTTCTATCTTGCGAAACTCAGGGTCCAACAGCTTTCTGCGCAGCTCCTCGGTAAAGTGAGCACGGCGAGCCTCATCGTTCTCGAACGTCATACCGAGACAAGTTACTGGACCGGAGTTCTCCTCGATCCTTTCCTCGTATGATTTTTCGAAAAGATCCCCTTGATTATCTGAAAAAAGCTTATCGCTCATATCTATCTAATTACCCCGTGATGTGTTCAGCATGCGCTTTTTGTCGCCTGACCTTTTTGTCCTGCTGACAAATTTATGTGCCAGTTATGAGCCGGCTCATAATTTATGAGCTAGCGTGTAAACTATGCGTTGAAATCGTAATAACTGCCTTTTCTGGTGCCATGCTTGATAATTTTGCCTTCTGCCGTGAGTGATTTTAGCAATTTAGCAGCTTGATCTTTGGTAATACGGCAAAGGTCTATTGCGTCTGCGCGCTTGATGCGTCCGTGCTTCTCAATATATTTGAGTACCATCTGTTCCTGTTGGATTTTGTCAAATCCCGCCTGACGTATATATTCTGACTTCTGACCTGCTGTGCGGTACATAGAGGCACTGAGTGTATAAGTGCGGCCACGCCCGGTTCCGTGCGGTTCAAGAAAGCCGGTCTCGACAAGTTTTTCCAGTGTTGCCCTAACGTTGGTTTCAGATTTTTGCACAGATGGAGCCAGGTCGGCGGTGGTCAAACGGCGCTCTTCGCGCAGGCGAGAAAGGATGATCAGAGAATCGATTGGCATTTCTCCCAGTTTGTCTTCCTGCTCTACCACCATTTTGAGGAAATCAAGGTCGGGAGCAACATTCAACATCTGTACAGAGATGGTAAATTCATTCGACATGGAATAGTCAGGTGCGGGTCGCCCGTAGCGCAGCATTCCTTCGTAGATTCGGTCAATACCGCGACCAGTGCGTTCGGCTAAACCGATACGCTTTATTATATCTGCGAGTAAAGGATTGCGAGATCGGGGATCGGCGACCAGGAGGTTTTCTAGGGTGACCCCTTCGACAAAACCACCAGGATTGCTTATAGAGAGACCATCATCTGATATTTTGACATGTACAGCCCCAAGGCGGCTGAAATCCCGGTGTACCAGGGCGTTAACAAATGCTTCTCTGAAGGCACGCCGGTCATAGTTGGGAACCGGAACCCGAAAAAGCCCGACTTGGATTTCTTCCTCCTCGACCCGGGCTTTGAAGAGAATCTCCACTTCTTCGAATGTTTGCAGTAAAGGCTTGCGAAAGAATTCGTTGACCTTGACATCTGTGCCATGAAGAACCTGAAAGGCAACTTCGTAAGCAGGCAAGTGGGTCCGGAGTAGATCTTCAGTTCCAAGGATCAACAACCCAGCTAGAGTCGGATATTTAACCCCATCTACTTCGCGACAAAGTCCGAGAGCTCCATCCAGTTCTTCATCCTCCAGGGCCAGCAGAGATTGGTCGCCACCGAATTTCTTGATAGCGTTGCGGATGCGCTGTCTCTGCAAGGGATCTAGCTGTTTGATGGATATGTTCTCCAGAGCCATCGCCGATGGATCAGCCTGGCCAAGCGAAGACTGTCTCTGCATAAATTCGTGAGGATAGAAAGGTACTGCTTCCGGGGTTCTGTCGAGCTTAAGCCGCCGGCGCAGCAGCAAGCCGTCAGATGTGGATACCAGCTGCCTGGATTTGGGCACTGAAATCCTGGCAATAGAATTTCCCTGCACTTCGCACCGTTCAGCCTTGACTGTAATAGCCGGATTGGTTTTGTTGGCGATTAGCGGCGGAATGCCTGAAACTGTCATATGATTCGCATGCAGCCCGGTGATGGTTCCGTCGTCTTCAACGCCAAGCAGAAGATCTCCACCATCGGTATTGGCCAGGGAAATTACGGCCGCCAACAATTCACGGTCCGGAAGGCACTTCAGATCGCTCTTGAATTCCAGGGATAGGCTCTCGCCGTGCTGGATCAGTTTCTCTATTTCGTGTTCATTCGTGTCCATTCCTGATTTAGCCTTCTATGACGATCCGTACCTTGGCAGGATCTTTGCCTTTTGTAAGCTGATCGATGTACTCATCAAAGCGATTTTTCATCTCCGCCGGAGTGGCTGAACCTCCGGTAACTTCCAGGGCATGGTGCAGTTCCTGAGCTTTAACGGTTACCTTCACCAGTCCGGAGAGCACTTCTTTTAGGGCATGAACAAAATTACTGTTCAGCGGTACGGGCAAATCTTTGGACTTGATAAACTCTTCCAGAGGCTCACGGTCTTCAGTTTTTAGCAGAGCCATATTGGCCTGGGTGATTGGGTCTTCCAGATTGCTGAGAAGGGTGGAAGTCCATGCTGAGATTATGTCGTCAAGCTTGGAATCCATTTGGTCAATTGTCTGGGAACCAGCCGAAGCAGAGCGTTCTGCTGAAGGGTAAAATTTACAATGGGGACAGATAGGTGAGGCTTCCAGGTCTTGTTCTGTAAGAGAAAAGCAGCTCTTTAGGCCGGCAAGTTGCTCCTGGTAGTCGGTAAGCTGTTGCCGGGGCATCAGATCAATGCCTGCAAGCTTTTGCAGGGTTTGCAGGCGTTGATCATTGAGGAGCCCGGCTTTGCGCTTGTCTTCATTCACTCCCAGTCTGGCTTTAGAGTGTAGAGCGATGTAGGCGGCAATGTAATCTTTTTTCAGGCGCGAGAGTTTAGCCCCAATGGATGCAGAAGTGGTACTCAGGTCGCTAATATCAGCCTGCTTGAGAGAGTCGAGTATATCATGACGAACTGTTTTTATCTGATCTACCCAGTTATGCTGGGCAGGTAGCACGCCCTCAGCAGTGGAGATCCAGGATGCGGTTGGGCCATGGTTATTGATGAATTCGTTCAAGGCCTTCAGCTCGTCAAGGGCATTAACGGCATTTTCTTGGCTCTGGACTTCGGTAGCACTGTAGCGAAAGTTTTTTAGTTTGCCGGGGGTAGAATAAGCCTGGAGCGACTCGAAGAAACCTTTAGATTTGTCCAACTCGCTGGTTTTGTTCTCCAGGTTGGTGCCTGCAAGCATATCCATGCCCCAGAAGGTTAGCCCTTCGCGCAAGGTTTGTTGAGTCATGACGATGCGTTTGACAATTCTGCTTACAGCCTGCTGCAGGTTCTGCACAGGTTCATCCTTGCCCTGGGTAACGAGCTGAGCCATGCCCGGTGTGGTTCCATAAGAGCCGAGGAGTTCGAATAGGGCCTTAAGTGCGGGCAGATTCCACTCCTTAGGCTGTTCGAGATGCTTGAAGTTGACCAGCTCGTCCAGTTTGCACGCGGCAAGTTGCTGCAGCCCGGTTGCGTCGAATTTTTTGCCGGGGAGGGCAAGTACGATGTCACCGGAATATACCAGTGCTGCTATCAGAACGCTGACCCACTCAGGCTCCAGGCGTGAACCGCCAGGATTCATGTACTCAAGGCCGTGGTCGGACTGGATGATTTCACTGCGATTGATTACCTGGCCGTGTCCCTTCTTGTCGACAACATCAAGGATGTACTTGGCATATTGCGATTTGTATGGGTCGATCTTGACACTCTCAGTCGTCGCGTTAAGCAGTTCCAGGGCGTCAAGTACAGCTGTGGCCTGTTTGCTGCGGTTCTGCCCAGCGATGGCACGCAGGGCATCCTGTGCAGCTTGAGCACGGCTATAACCGGTGATCAGTACTGAGAAGGTTGGGTAATTAGGGGCTTTATTTGCAAAGCTAGGTGCCAGACATATCCCGGCTACAGTATTGACCAGGTCACGAAAGTTGATGGTTTCATTGGGCGATATGCCTGATAGGGCTCGGAGGTTGCCACCTTTTTCTTTCGCCCATACATTCATTGACTTGGAACGTCCCTGATATGTGATTTCGAATGCATCAGTCATGTGTTTTTGCAACCACTGCACCATTTTTTTTAGGAAACCATTGGCTTTGGACTCATACGTGGACTTTGCATGTCCTGATGAAGTGCCTGCAAGGTCGATTGCTGCTGCATAGCTTTTCAGCGATGTCTGGAAATCCTCATCAGTTGCTTTGAGGCGGAAAAAGACCTCATCATTTAATTTTTCGTCCCTGAATCGGGGCGGATCATTGGGCTGAATGAAGTAGATGTAGAAGTCCCGCTGCGGTACGGTAGTGGCGCGTTCGTTAGGAGCGCCGAAAAACAGGTAACCGGTTCGTGCTGCTTTGCGTTCTTCCCATACTATTTCGTATTCCCAAATCTGGTAGCCTGTTCTGTGCACATCTTCGTCTTGAATTTCCATAACCCGTTTGAGCGCATCATAGTAGAAGCGGTCGAGTTGTCCTTGTTCTAGGCTTTCGGCGCGTTTTTCGATCAGAGCATCAAAATCATCAGTCTTTTTCAGATCAAGGAAGAACTGGCGGTTATCCTTATTCTCGGAAATAAATTGCCCGCTGACTGTTTTGTGTATCTCGCGCAGAACCGTTTCGACATGGGTTTGTAAGTCCTTATCCGGCTCATCGCTACCCATCTCGGCGATTAACGGATCGAACAGGCAGAGGCGGTCGCGTAGTTCTTCTGCAGTTGCGCCAACGGGAGCATAGATATCCCCGGTGGTAAGGCGGTGAACGGATAATGCGTGGATGAGACGCAGTGCCATTGGTTTGTACTGCTTGCGGGTGATGGCGTTTTCAATGCGGGATTCCAACACCTGACTGCACTCAATCACATCTTTGATTTCAGGAATGGAGCGGAAGGCCGAGTTCTGCGTTAGGGTTTTCCAGTATCTATCGAATGCGATCAGACCGGGTTCTTCTTGCGGGACTTCCTTATCAAGAAGGTTTTTCATGCTCAAGGACAATGTTTTGAGTATTTCGCGTTTTTCAACTACGGTAACCCGTTCGAAAGTGTCTATGTAGTCTGGATGAACTGGGAATAGTCGAACAAATTCGTCGATACGCTCGTTGAGGTCCCCGTAGTATTTAGCAAAAGGCATCAGGTAGTCGCGGATATGCGTCTGTTGCTCTGTAGATTTTTTTAGAAGACGTTCTGCTACAACGAATTTCACATCGTTGCGAACGATAAGGATCTGCTCAAAACGGTCTTTTACGCGTCGAATGCTATCAGACACAAAGGCGAAGCGGGGGCTGTCGAAAATAGCCTCCTGAATACCGGCCATAAATCGAAAACGCAGGTCCTTACAAACCTCACCGATCTCACGCAGGAAGTTGAGGTCAAGGATCAGCGCCTGGTCTTTGCGGGTGCGCAGGAAGTCTAGCAGTTCATCTACTACCAACAGAAGACCTTGGTCTGGAAAGACTTCGCCGAATTTGGCCATCAGATCTTCGAAGGATCCCTTGTTGTTTATGACTTGATCCGCAGGGGGGAACTCATACTCAACGCCAATTTCGCTCAACCTGTCTTCCAGTGTTCGAGTCAAAATTTGACGAAGCGACATTTCTGAAGCGCCGATTTCGGTACGAATGACCTGAAAACGTCCGGCAATTTTAGATGCTGCCTCGCGAACACCGGCGTGGTTTAGTCCTTCCGGTAGGGATGCATCAGCTGCAATACTCGAAACCACTGACATTAAGTGAGATTTACCTGTGCCGTAGTTACCTACTACCAGCAATCCCTTGTTGTCTAAAGGTTCATCGAATTGCAATTGGGGGATGACAAGCTGAGTAAGCCGTTCCGCCATCTCTTCAGAAATAACGTAAGTGTTTACCAGGTTATATGCTGAACTTGATTTATCTGCGTCACGCAACTGAACGACCGACTCAATCGGGTCGAATTGGATAAGGTCACCGTATTTCATGCTATTTGTCTTGCCTCTCTATATCAGATATTTGAATTGCGGGCTGTTTCTGGTCCGCCTTAATCGGGTTTTGTATGCGATTTAATCTGCAGTTCTGAGGAGTTGCGGATCGTCAGTTGTGGCTCTTCCATCCATGGTTACGATCATCGCATCGACCGAGTCATAATTGCGGTACTCGGGGTGACCAATTTCAGCATATAGAAGCTTTCCGGAATTCATGCTTCCATTCCACGAAGCGACCACCGTGTGGTTTCTTGAAATACCCTGCAAAAGGCGCAACGGATCCTGTTCAAGAGTCTTGTCAAAAAGGATCTCCAGATTATCGAGTATCACGGGTGATTGTGCCTGCGCTGTAATAGAATCAAGGATTTCAGGTAACCTGAGAGAACGCCTCTTAGGCGTGAGTTCAAGTAATTCAGCAGAAATGGCCAGATTGATGTTGGTGACCGATGTGCCTAACTCATCGGCAACCTTATTGAGTACGCCGGTTTTGCCAGTACCGGTGTCTCCTACCAATAACACCAGGCGGTGATAGATACCTTCAGCCGCATCTATGGATTGTTTTATTTTCTCGTGTATAGGTTCGCCCATAGTTGCTTCCTACTGCTTGTCATCTGGCTTGTCAGCCGCACCGCCAGAGCGTATCCATGCGTCCACTTCGGATACATCAAATTTCCAGAGTTTGCCTACCTTGTAAGCGGGCATTTTCTTTTCTGCAATCCACTTGTAGATAGAATCGCGTCTGACTCCCAAGTGTTTCTAAATTTCTTCAACAGATAGCCAAGGATTTATCATGGGTAAGCTCTTCTCTATGTGGGTGAGCTGATGGCCCATGATTGGAACACTCTTAAGGCTGGAAATCAAGATATTTGCTCGTTTTTACTTGTTTGAGATGTTTTGTTTATTCTGTTGATGCCAAGGAAGCGATTGACTTTAAGGAAACCGGCCCCTGGGGTATGGATGATGAGCTCAAGGGGGGCACTATCATTGCTCGTCATTTATATTTTGTCATGTACAGAGGAGTGTGGCTTTATGGTTTCTGATGATTAGGTCTGGGAGGGAGCAGTTGAAGATCTCTGGAATAATTACATCTACCGGTATATGGGAAATTTTACATATCAATGGGTAGCAGATGTTATTCGCGACATTTGCAAAAGAAACTTTTTTCCGCCTGCTCATGTTTAGATAAATGGTCAATGGGTTGATCGTCCGGATCATGTTGCTCATAGCCTCTATTGGTAGGTAAAGATCATCAACATCTATTCGGAAGTGTCATATAAATTAGAGGTTATACGAAAGGCTACACGCATTAAAAAAATGGTTACAGCTAAAAGCCGCAAACCCTTGATGATTGACGATCACGAAAATACTGTGAAATTAGCTATGGTTCAACATCTCCAGGTACATAATTAGTGCCAAATTGAAAGCTCCAAGAGGGTACTTAGGTGTTATGCCTAATACCGTAAAATTGCCAAAATCTTAAAATTTAGATGACATGCTTTAGTACTTTTTAGAAGTATCATAATAGATTTATTTCATGTAAGTTAGGTGTCATGTTAATAGCAAGTTTTTGAAATACGCCGAATATTTGTTTTGGTGTAGTTTTCTGAAATTTGAAGATTGAATAGGTTTGATCAAGCGTTAAAGATTATCAGAAATAAGCCAGATGATGCTGCAACATAGAGGTAAGACTCAGGGCAATCTAGAAACACAAAACCATTGGACTTCCTTGATTTAGTACAGTTATAGAAGAAATAAGTTGGGCTAAACCTCATTGTTTAGCCTTGCAGAGTTCTGAATGGCAGATATTGCTATCTTAAATTAACAAATAATATCTTGGAGGTTGGTATGCGTTCTATACTCTTTTGCATTGTCTGCTTTGGGATTTCTGCTCTAAGCGGCTGCTCAACTGTTCATAACATGAACAAAGATACTGGTGGGAGCAGTCTGGATCTTGATAGAAAAGGAATGTTGTTAATGTCTCTTGAGTTTAGCAATGAATTCCGGCCCGAGAAAAAAGCAGGAGTGGATCAGAAAATAGTTTATCTTCTTGTCGATGCTAAAGATGAAGAGACTGGAAAAATTACAAGCCACAATTTCCGACCAGATGAAAGCAGCGTGTTTGCGAAAAATGGTTATGCAAAGTATGCATTTAGAATGTTATTGCCCGAAGGTGATTATAGATTGCGATTAGCCGTTGTGAACGGCGGATATGGCTTTGGATATGGGCTGCTGTTTATGCCTAATCCAGTAAAGGCTTCCGCGGTGTTGCCCTTGATACTGGATACAAATGTGAAAAGTGGGGAAGTATATTACATCGGAAACATATCGGCAATCATCAAAGAGCGGACTAAAGATGATGAATTAAGGGCTACAATAATGCCTTCCCACCTAATTCCTCAGCCAGTGGATTTTGCAGCTGGATTCCAGACGGGAACATTTGATGTTCAAGTTATAGACAAATTCGAAAGTGAGGTTGATTGGTATAAAGAGAAATATCCAGTGTTGCAATCTTATAATATTGGGAAAGAAATTTTGCTCCCTTACAATTATGAAAGTGCAAAAAAGTGGGTGAAAAACGCTGGCGGATTTGTAACACATCCGTCATATGCTAAGCCTGTCTCAGATGGAAATAGTACAAATAGCGTCGATTCATTACAGTAAACATAATTCGTTTCGTATGCATGTTTGGGTATATATGTGAGATCAGTGTTGATCCAGACAATATCTTGATTCAATAGACTAATTATTCTTTGTAATTATCCGTAGAATACAAAACGCTGCTTGGCAATTCAAGTGTGGGTTCTGATAATGCAGGGTCGGTAAAAATTTCCATTTCAGCTAATCTGCCCACTTTAGTCCGAAATCACTGGCCCCGTTTCAGCGGAATATGCAATTTATTGGGGATCTGAAAATGAGAAAATTAATACTAATTTCCTGCTTGTTTAGCTTGGCAGGGTGTACTCCTGCGGGGATGCAAGCATTTAATGAGTTTGCTGAGGGCTTTAGCCAAGCGATGGCAGATAATCCACCCCCATCCTTCTCCGCTCCATCTACATATACCCACAGTAACTACCGAGCTAGCAGCAGTTCAGGAAACTCTTTTTACAATTCAAGTGATTGCATTGGTTCCGTTGTTAATGGTCGGTGCGTTGGCACCATTAGCCCTACCGCAAGGGATGGTAAATGTTATGGAACAATGCTTAACGGTGAATGTATAGGCGCCGCACTAGATTATTAAAAAAACATTTCCAGCAAACATCAACCCCTCCCTGAGTTCCAGGGGAGGGGCTGTTCTCAAAGGATTGCTGCAACTTATTCTCTGACCTTCTAAGTTTTTAAAGATATGATTTAGCAGCCAGAAAGAACAGACGCCGTGACATCTGTCTAGCGGTTACAGAATTCTTGGGTAATACAACCTTGCCGCTGCAACTAAAAGTGCCGCACTGGCGCCCTCACGGCCTCAGGTGGCCATTCAGAGAGCGGTTTTCATGGATATTCTATCCTTTGTACAACATGCTACCGTTTGTAGCTGCTCAGCCAATTCTCTTGCTCTTGTGGGAGTTAGCTCAGCATCCAGCCCTGGCGGATTGATCCAGATAATCAGCGGTTCACCTTTTCTATCTTTACGAATGAGAAACATAGTAATTCCCTGTTGGTAGATCAAGCCCGGTGGGTTCCGGGCCAGATCTCCTGATGGTGGTTTATAAGAATCCTTGGTCAGCCAGAGAGACATACCGGTCATCACCAATGATGATGTGGTCCAGCACCCGAAGGCCCAGCAGTTCCCCGGCTTGCTTTAACCTAGTCGTTATCTCCAAGTCTTCTTTGCTGGGATCAGGGTTCCCACTGGGGTGGTTATGAATGAACAGAATCCCTGCAGCACTGCTGAGAAGAGTTGTCTTGAATACCTCTCGAGGATGGACAATCGATGCATTCAGGGAGCCTGACGACACCCTGTCCAGGCAGAGGATCCGGTTCTTGCTATCCAGGTGCAGCGCGAGAAAATGCTCCTTGGTTTCGTACTTCAGGAAGTTGAAAAGTGCGAAGACATCTTCTGAAGATGAAAAACGAGTACTTCCATCGATGTAGTCTGAAGCAACTTCGTTGATCGTCAGCGTCTCCCAAACTGGCCTGATCACCTTCATTTGGATGCTGCGATTCTGGTTGCCATCGCTCTCACCGAATAATGTTTGTATGGTCATGACAAGTCTCCTTTAAATAGAAAGGGGCTCAGCCTTCTGGCCTGCCCCTTAGTTGTTGTATTAGATATGTAGAAGTATTGGAGTAGTATGGAGAAGTACTATAGTAGTACTGGAGTAGTATGGTAGTAGTCCTGAGAACTACTGTTTCTGCTGGATATTCAGAATGAAATCAGCGGCGTTCTGGGCTTGTCCTGCTGCAACTATGGCTAACTTCTTATCGTTCTTTAGAACTTTTAGCCAATCTTGTACATAAGCAGCACTGTTCTCTATTGTCTGCTGCTCAATGCCGGCAAATCCGCAGAGCATTGATGAACCAAATTCAGCAACAAGTTCCTCCTGGCTGTAGTCGTGACTACCGAAGTAGCTGGGTTCAAGAATTCCTTTACGGCGTAGACGTGATTCATGACCAGAGGAGTGAGCAAGCTCGTGGAAGGCTGTGCTATAGAACTCTTCCGGTGATCTGAATACTTCTTGCTTGGGGAGCTTTATGCAGTCGAGCGTAGGGCTGTAGCAAGCATGATCTCCCCCGTACTGGATGAGGGGTCTATGTGGCATGTTGCTGATAACTTGTTCGGCTTGCTCTATAGGTGAGAAGGGGTAGGTGGGCTGTTCCTTTTCAGGGGCTGTAATGCCGTCAATCTGATCCAGGTTGAATACATTGTAATGTCTCAGCAGCGGTATTTTCCCCGTAGCTTCATTATCGTCTTCGCCTGGGTGCACTTTGCTATCTAGCCATTTCCAGAATACGATGGCTGTAGACTTCTCTCCCTTCCTCACTTGGCCACCTTTTACCGCAGCCTGTCGGTAGGTCATCCAATACTGGCTTGAGTAGGGCGAGCAGTTCAGTAGGAATGAATTGATGCCGCGGTATGGTTTCTTGCTGATGAGGTTCATTGGTCCCTCACTGGATACCCAGGGTTTCTTCCAGGGGATGGTGCCGGTCTCTAAGAGTTCGATGATTCTAGCTGTAACGGTCTCATACACGTTCATGGCTCAACCTCCTTTGTGGTTATTCGGGAAATACTTCCCAACATATAAAGAGGGTTTTGCTCGGCGTGTAAGGATTTGAAGGAAGTCGTGTGCTATTGAGGGTGCAGTGGTGTGTAGAGCCTCAGGGCGATTTTTGATTTATGCCCTGCCCTTACCATTCATATCTAGTGATGATCCCTGTGGCAGCAACATGCGAGCCCTGGAGCTGCTTTAAGTGGTGTGTCTTGGTGCTTAGCTGTGCTTGCTTGCGGGGTGATCTGAGGAAGGGTTGATTGGGCCTCTTGGTAGGTTGAAAACATAAAAGGGCCACCCAAAGGGCCACCCATTGCACCACAAACCAAAAAGGGGTTACAGCGAAAAGCCGTAACCCCTTGATATTTATGGTGCCCAGAGACAGAATCGAACTGCCGACACGAGGATTTTCAGTCCTCTGCTCTACCGACTGAGCTATCTGGGCAATGCGGAGGCAGTTATAGCGTGACGCTTTGTTGGTGTCAAGGTAGAAATCATTTTTTGCATAGAAAAATTTTTCTTGCCATGGGCGCATGTCTGGATTAATCTTCGGGACGTTGATAGGGAATTTACTTCAATACAGCAATACAGGATATTATTTAAGTACATGCGTTTTTTTGCGTTTTTCAGCTTTTTTTGTTTTTCCTTTTGGTGTGGCTTTTTCAGGCCGTCTGCCCGGGGTGACATTTGCTGAAGTAACGCAGCACCAGTACTTTCTACAGCGAATACAACATCAATCGACCACGGGCAGGCAGGGCTTCCCCGTGGTCGATTTGTTTTAGGATAAACAGAACGCCGCGGGATCATGCAGGTGTTGCTGCTGTTCTGGTCTTAATCTCACACAAGGAGTAGGGATCATGATTATTGTAATGAAGCAGAACGCAACGGCGGAACAGGCGGACGCTGCGGTAAAGCGGATTCGAGAACTCGGCTACGAGGCGCATGTGATTCACGGCCAAAGCCGTAAGGTTATTGGCGCGGTGGGGGACGAGCGCGGCAAAATGGTGCTCCAGGGTATCGAACCCATGACTGGAGTGGATAAGGTGGTACCGATTCTGAAGCCGTATAAGCTTGCGAGCCGTGAAGTGAGCCCGCAGCCGAGCCAGGTGGAGATCGCGCCCGGGGTTGTGGTTGGCGGGCCGGAGCTGATTGTGATGGCGGGGCCGTGTTCGGTGGAGAGCGAGGAGCAGATTGTATTCACCGCCAAAGCGGTGAAGCGTGCCGGGGCGCAGGTGTTGCGCGGCGGGGCGTTCAAACCGCGTACCAGCCCCTATTCGTTCCAGGGGATGGAAGAGGACGGGCTGAAGTTGCTCGATATCGCGCGCCAGGAGACCGGCCTTCCCATTGTGACCGAGGTGGTAAATCCGCGCGATGTGGAACTGGTGGCGCGCTATGCGGATGTGATGCAGGTGGGAGCGCGCAATGTGCAGAATTTTGCTCTGCTCAAGATTCTGGGGCAATTGGATAAGCCCATTCTTTTGAAGCGCGGTATGGCCACCACGATTCAGGAATACCTGATGAGTGCGGAGTATATCCTCTCCGAGGGGAATCGGCGTGTGATCCTGTGCGAGCGCGGCATCCGCACCTTTGAAACCGCGACGCGCAATACTCTGGATATCTCGGCGGTACCGGTACTTAAAGAGCAGACCCATCTGCCCGTAATTGTGGATCCATCCCATGCCACGGGGCATGCGAGTCTGGTTCCGTCCATGTGTTATGCCTCTGTCGCAGCCGGATGCGACGGTCTGATCGTAGAGGTTCACCCTACCCCTGAAACAGCCGCAAGTGACGGGCCACAGTCGTTGCGTCCGGCCGAGTTTGCCGATATGATGATGAAACTAAGAGAGTTTGCCCGGGTGTCGGAACGTACCCTGGGCGGAGGTGATGATAAATAAGCGGCCATCCGGAACCGGCTTGGTCTTTGTGCAGGAGAGATGATGTTTTTTATTCCGTTGTCGCAGTTGGAAAGTGTTGGTCTGGTAGTACATGCGTTGCGTGCCGCCGCAGGCGAGGCTGATTGCAGCCAGTGTCCGGTACGCAAGGTGTGTATGCAGCAATGTCTGACCATTGCCGATTCCATCGAGTCTATGATCAAGAGCGGAACCCTCCCCACATTGGGGGAAGATGACGAAGAGTCGGATGCCGAGGAAGAGGTTGCTGCAGCAGAGGAAGAAAAGCAGGAGCAACAATCCAAGGATAAGGGGAAAAAGGGCCACCTGGAGATAATCAAGTAGTCTATTTTACCTTTCCATGGGGATTAACCCTGAGATAATGATGTTGAGCAGGCAGGAATAACCCTGTGCCCTGCGCGCGGATAAATTGACACCTGCGGCAAAGAAAACTAATATAGTGCGCTTTGCGGACACGTGTATCGGTGTCAGAATTGTTTTTTTGTTACCTGTGGAATCAATTGCCGACTCACCGAGCCGGGAAGGAGTGAGCATGAAGGTTATTGTTACTGATGAAGTTTCCGAAGCCGGACTCGATACCCTGCGTGCGGATGCACGTATAGATGTGGATGTGCGTCTGGGATTGAGCGTGGAGGAGTTGCACGCGGCGATTGGAGACTATGATGCAATCATAACCCGCAGCGGTACCACCATGGATGCCGCAGTGCTGGAGCATGCAAAGAACCTCAAGATTGTGGCACGAGCCGGTGTCGGGATCGATAATGTCGACGTGGATGCTGCGAGCACTCGGGGGATTATTGTGGTGAATGCGCCACTCGGGAACACCAACTCGGCTGCGGAGCATACGATGGCACTGCTGTTGTCTCTGTGTCGCAATGTTCCGGTGGCGAATGACAGTCTCAAGAGCGGGGCCTGGAAGCGTGCCCCCTTTACCGGGCATGAGCTCAAGCACCGTACCATGGGGATTATCGGCCTCGGCAAGGTTGGCGGACGTGTTGCTCTGCGTGCGAAGGCGTTTGAGATGGATGTGATCGCATGTGACCCCTATATTTCCGAGAAGAGAGGCAATGATCTGAGGGTAAAGCTGGTCGATCTGGAAGAGATTGTGCGTTATGCCGACGTTATCAGCGTGCATACCCCCCTAAACGATGAAACCCGCGGCATGATAACCGCCAAACACTTCGAAAAGATGAAAGACGGGGTGATTGTAATCAATTGCGCACGCGGGGGGATTATAGAAGAAGAGGCGATGTATGATGCCCTTGAGAGTGGCAGGATAGCCGGGGCCGCTTTTGATGTGTGGAGTTCAGAGCCACCCCGGACCGAGGTGCTGAAAAACCTGATCGGACATCCGAAGATGGTGGTTACCCCGCACCTGGGGGCGAACACCTTTGAGGCGCAGAAGAATGTTGCCATTGATGTGAGTCGTGAGATCATCAACTATCTGGACGGAAAACCGCTCGAGAATGCGGTGAATATCCCGCGCTTTGACCCGGATCTGATGGAGCAGATGAAGCCGTTCATGACCCTGGTAACCACCCTGGGTAATTTTATCTCCCAGCTCGCTCCGGCAAATCCGAACAAAGTCACCTTCAGCTATACCGGGAAGCTTGCGCGTTTTGACTGTGCCCCCCTGACCGTGTGCGGGCTCGCGGCGCTGCTCAACTTCCAGACCGAGCATGATATAAACATGGTCAACGCGCGCATGGCAGCACGTGAGCGCGGTATTGCGGTGGAGGAAACCCGTACCACCGAGACTGATTCGTTCTCCAACCTTGTCACCATTACCCTCGAATCAGCTCAGGGGGTGCGAACCATCGCCGGCACTATGTTTGAAGGACGCCCGAAGATTGTCAAGATGCGCAACTTCTCCACCGACTTCAGTCCCGAGCGCCATATGCTGGTGATGCACTACGAGGATCGCCCCGGACTGATCGGTAAGATGGGCACCATCCTGGGCGAGGCGAATATCAATATCGGCAATATGAACCTGGGACGTCAGGAAAAGGCCGGCGAGGCGATGGTGGTGCTCTCCATCGATACCCCCGCAGATGAAGCCACCCTGGCAAAGCTCAAAGAAGCGATCGGCGCGCGTTATCTGAAAGCGGTTGAACTTCCCCCAGCAGCGTTGCAGATGTAGGTTGTCTGAGGGATGTTATCAGACCTTTCACAAAAACAGCTCGGAATTCGATATAGTTCCAATAATACAGGATGGAACCATGAAGCCATCTCAAGCACTCATAAAGCACAGAAAGGCTATTAGAAAAGCCGCTATTGCTCGAAAAGCTTGCAATGTCCGTGTGTTTGGATCTGCATTGCATGGTAGGGATATGGAAAATAGCGATTTGGATCTCCTTGTCGATACAATGCCTGGCGCGACATTGTTTGACCTTGGCGGACTTCAGGTTGATCTGGAAGAAATTTTGGGAGTGCCTGTTGACCTGTTAACTCCCGGAGATGTCCCAGAGAAATTCAGATACAAGGTTCTTCAAGAGGCGCGAGAGATATGAGTGCCAGAGACAAACATCTGAATGTCGATGATTATCTTGAGCATATCGAGGAAGCAGCAAATCTTGCTACTTCATACGTGAAAGATATGGATAAATCTGAATTTCTCGCGGATAAACGCACCCAGCAGGCAGTGATTTACAACATAATGATTATTGGTGAAGCGGCCGCACAGATAATCAATGGATACCCCGACTTTGTAGAATCGACTCCAGAAATTCCCTGGCGAGAGATGCGTGGGCTCAGGAATCGCATGGCGCACGGCTATTTTGCCCTGAATATGGAAATCATTTGGGATACAGTGTCCGGGAACCTGGAAGATTTAGGACGTATAGTTTCCGAGATAAGAAGTAAAGAAAGAGGTTTGTAAAATTTTACTGAAGCGAGATGTTTCAAGAAATATATGCTCACCCAAAAGGGCGGCCCCGAAGGGCCGCCCTTTTGGGTTGGTGTTTTAGTTGCGCAGCGAATTGGGATGATGTGCCTCAAACTGTTTGGGCACCGTATGGCACACCATGCAGTCGTTGCCGATGGGGCGATTGTTGCCCTGGTACTGCAGCGGCTGGATGCTGTCGCGCTTTTCACCCAGGCGGTTGAATGTTGCCGGGTATACCGCATGCGGGCTGCTGTGGCATGCGGCGCACATAACCGCGCCCATCTGGTCATGGCGGTTGCGATATAGGCCCTCCCTGCTCTCTGTCCAGACGTTAAACGCGTCCATACTCATGCCCATACCGAAATTCTCATGGCAGTTGAGGCAGTCCGGCTGCTGGGTCCACGGAGCACGGGGCTGAATATCTGCAGTGGAGTCAACATTCCTGCTCTGCAGGTGCTCCATGAGGGCCGCGGCGCGCTCCTTGCCCTGTTGCTTCTCATGTTTGAGCAGGGTCAAAGAGTGATCCTCCATGGTGCCGTGGCAATTGCTGCACTCCATGAACTGGCCATGGTGGCTGCGGAAACACTGGGTCGGGCCATCCTCCCGAATGGCGTGGCATGCGGCGCACGCCTCGGCTCCATCGCGCTCGGTAAGGAAGTTGGCATGCCATCCATGGATGGAGGCGGAGAAGTTAAGCACTCCCTCCTTGCCCGGTGCATCCAGGGCCGGATCGGCATGACAGCTCTGGCACAGAACCGGCTTGCCGCTGCGCGCCTGTTGAACCAGCCTGGTGGCGCTGTTCTTGTCATGCATTGCGAGGATATCTTCACCTGTAGCCATGGTGAAGCCGGCCACATTGGCTACGCGCCAGTCGCCGCCGTGGCAGTTTTTGCATCCCATTTCGGTAGTGGTGGGGGCCACCACTTGGGTGCGGGCCAGCTCTTTACCGCTTTGTTTGTCCACGGCGGTTACGCTCATGAGCGGATAGGGGTTGAAATCCCCACTCTCCGGGTATGGCAGAACCGGTACCTTCGCAGCTACAAACGCATTGCGTTCCTGATCGAGGCGCATGGTGCCCGCAAGACCCATCCCTTTGAGTCCGACGCCCGGCTTCAGCTTCTTGCCGAACAGGGCTTCGACATTGTCCCAGAATTCCACTTTGTCCTGCGGCTTAAGGAATTCCTCATTCAGGCTGTAGTGCAGCTCCACCTCCCGGGTGACTATAGAGGGTGAGTTGCCCCGTTTGATGAGCTGGGCATAGATGCTGGTTCCCGGGGGGAGCATCATCCACTGCGCCGAATTATCCGAGATCCCTTTCATCCCCAGGGTGCTCCACGCCAGCAGAACATATTCATCCTTGTCCCTGTCGAAGGGAGGAATCTCCACGGGGAGGTTCTGGTCTGCAACCTCGATATTCCCGCTTGTTTCGGTGCTGTGGTTGAACTCCTTGACAATGTAGCTCGCCAGCGCCCGGCGCTCCTCTCGTGTGCCCATAAAAGGCGGCATGTATGTGTTGAGCTTGCCGAGGCCGTTGAGCTTTGAATCCATGCCGAAGACGTTGGAGTATTTTCCCACCAGGGGTAGAATGTTGTTGAGGGGCCCGCCTATGGAGTGGCACGCACTGCACTGAAACTTGAACAGATCCTTCCCTGCAGCGTAGAGGTTGTCCCGGGTAATCTTATCATGCTCAGTCCATTTGGCCGCCGAGAGAAAGCCCGCCTGCTGAATCTTCGGGAGATCATCGGCGTATACCTGGTTGGAATACATGTATTCATGGATGATATAGGGCCTGCGTCCCCCCTCGCGCACGAATTCAAACGCGCCGAAGTAGATCAGGGCAATCCCCACAACCACAAAACAGAGGATTTTCTGCAGGCTATTGGGCAGCTTCAGGGCCATAAACATGGAGATCGCGAAGAATAGCGGGGTAACCCAAGCCAGGGTATTGAGATAGGAGCTCATTTCGGGAGAATGTTCAAAAATCAGATGACTCACACTGCCCGGCAGAGATTCTATATACCACCATCCACCGGCGAGCATGAGTACGAAAGGTATGGCCACCCATTTGGCACAGGTGCGCATTATGTTTGTGCGTAATGCATCGTCTTTGACAAAAGCGCCGGTAATAAAACCGAATACCCCGCACAGCACCAGGGAGAGCCCGGTGCGGAACACCAGTGCAGGCCAGAAAGTGGGATTGAAAAATCCGGACCAGAAGTTCTGATTTTCCAGCCAGGCCCCCGGGCTGAGCATGAAGTCGATAATCCCGTTTATCAGGAACAGAGACATCCAGGCGCAGAAGAAGTAAATCCAGCCAACGAGAATGTGTTTCTTCCGCTCCATTTTACCAAAGGTGTAAAAATAGATAAACAGGGCGACTATCTCTGCAAAAAAGAAGACCCATTCCGCCGCCCAGCCGAAGACAAAAATATGAATAAGCGCCGAAGTTGCCGCCGGGTTAAGCAGGGAGATGATCCACCAGATTCCCACTCCGGTAAGGCCGCCAAAAACCAGGGTAAGGAGGAGGAAGAATTTACTGTGTTTTTTTACATACTCGAGTAGTGCGGGGTTTTCCTCCCGATAGGCTTTTTTCTCCAGCGAAACCAGAAACAGGCCCCCGCCGACGGCAAAATGCGATACAAGTACGTGCACTACAGCAATCAGGGCGATGAGGAATCCTCCCCCGAAGGTGCTGAGCTCCCAAACCGG
>Ga0182239_1000241_pt1 | contig 20734 bp, 19 predicted proteins | sample hydfrate6_PW_210_FD_132456 | JGI IMG/M metagenome (GOLD analysis project Ga0182239, IMG submission 132456) | Subsurface microbial communities from deep shales in Texas, USA - hydraulic fracturing test 6_PW_210 | ecosystem: Environmental > Aquatic > Deep subsurface > Shale gas/oil reservoir >... | reverse complement strand
GCATATTGCTTGCAGATGCAAATGAAGAAAGTGTTCAGGCAAAACTAGAAGAAGGTGTGTTGACAATTAAGGTACCTAAAAAGGAACAGGTCGACACCTCTAAACGCATCATGATCGAGTAATGAAAGACAGTACATTAGCACACTGGCACAACAACATGCCGGTGTGCTAATGCTTTTTAATTGAGAAACAGTAGCGTAAGTTCATTGGTATAAACATCTGAATTAATATAGAATAAAATATAGGTGGAAATCAATGGTATTAAAGACGTAAGTGGTTACTTGAAGAAAAAGTTTATGAATCAAATCAAAGCATTGCTTGAAGCTGAACGTGATCTTTAACGTAGGCATATAAAGCATGATAACAAAAACAAAGGAAACTAACTCTTTTTTATAAATGAAAAGCTGTTCCTAAAACTATTTTAAGCGATTATAGAGAGTTGGATATCAGGTGTGGGGTAAATTAATATTTTTCCTAGCTAATTGTATTATAACTTGACTTTTCGATATTCCTATCGCATTACTAGATACCAATCAACGGATTGGAGGTAATGCAAATGACTAATGAGCAAAAAGAGAAAATTATTGAATTAAGGAAGTTAGGGATAGGCTATCGCAGCATAGCCACTGCCATGGATCTAAGTAGAGATAGTGTGAGGAATTTTTGTAAGAGTCGAGGGTTGGATGGCTTCGGGCAGGATTATAGCAAACCCAAGCCTGAAAAGGCAATCAGAGAACATTGTAAAAACTGTGGGAAGCGGATTAATCAGAAGAAGCTGAAAGGTCGTCCAAAAACCTACTGCAGGTCAAGGGAATTTTGAAGGATTGTCTGACGTTGACAGGAAGATATACTTCATTTTAAAGGCCAAATGCATGAAAGTAGCTAATATTTTAGGAACGCCTTTAGGTGAGTATGTTTTTATTAATAATAATGAGAAGTAGTTTGAAATATGAAAGATACAAAATCAAATATGATTTTGTATCTTTTTATCTACTTTAGTTTGTCAATATATAGACATAAAGTGCAAGAATATTTTAAATATAAAATATATTATTTACTGAATTTAAATATAAAGACAGGATAAAATAATGGGAAAAATGACATATCCCACATATTAAACTGGATATCCTTTTTTAAAAAAAAGTGTAAACGATTAATATCTGAATCAATGTGGGAAATACCGGATGTTTCACGTTGACGGTGATTGATGAAGGTTGTATCATTAAATAGATAAAAATATAACAAATATATATAGGGGGATTTCTATGAAAATGAAAAGAACTTTGTGTTTGTTTCTTACTGTATTAATGTTAGTCGGCATGACCGGTTGTGGTTCTACTGACGAACTTTCTTTCACTGAAGGAACTTACACAGCAACAGCTGACGGTTTCCACGGACCGTTGACAATTGAAGTGAATGTAAGTGACAGCGAAATAATTTCTATGGAAATGACTGAAAGTGTTGAAAGATCCGGTATCGGCGACGCTGCATTTGACAAGATTTCGGCACAGATATTGGAAGACCAGACTTTAAAAGTTGATATAGCTACTGGTGCAACTGTAAGTTCTGGCGCTATTATGACAGCTGTTAAAGATGCTCTTACCCAAGCAGGTGGAGACATCGAGTACCTGATGTCTAAAGAAGTAGAACATAATTATGAAGAACAGACCATTGATACTGATGTTGTAGTTATAGGATCAGGTGGTGCAGGTATGTCTGCTGCAATCGAAGCTGCAAAAGGCGGGGCTGAAGTAGTAGTATTGGAGAAACTATCCAGAACAGGTGGTTCTACCCGTACTTCAAGTGGAATGATTGTAGTTGGCGGAAGCGAGCTTCAAGAAGAAGCTGGTATCGAAGATTCAGTAGAAGCTCTTAAAGAGTACTGGATTGAAAGAGGAAATGACGATATAGATGAAGACATGGCAGTATTTGCTGCAGAAAAAGCTAATGAAGCTTTGGATTTCTTGATGGATGCAGGTGTTGGATATACTAAAGACTTGATTCTTATTTCGGGAACAACAACTATTCCAAGAGCTCATATACCTCCTGGATATGGCGGAGAATTCATGGACATGTTGGTTGCTCAAGCGGAAGAGCTAGGTGTTGTAATATACACCGATACTCCTGCAGAAAGCTTGATTCAAAATGCAGATGGGAAAATAGTGGGAGTAAATGCAACTCAAAACGGTGCAGATTTTACTGTTAATGCATCAGCTGTAATTGTTGCTACTGGTGGATTTGACCACAGTGAAGAGCTTAAGGCAGAGTACTCTCCTGATGCAGTAGGTGCTTGGGCTGTTTCTGCTCCTGGAAATACTGGAGATGGTATTGTCATGGGTACAGAAGTTGGAGCCGATACTGTATTTAAAGGTGGAGTAATCGGGTGGAAAGTTGTTTCTCCACTATATGGACATACAACAATGATAGGAAGACCTATTTACGGATTGCCTAACTTGATAGTAAATGAAAGCGGAAGCAGATTCGCTGATGAGAGTGAAGATTATCCTTTCCTTTTCAAAAACATGGTTAAAGATGGAGGCGATATGTTCTACTTCATATTTGACTCAGAAGCAAGCGATACTGAAACATTGGAAGCATTGACTGGCACATTGGAGTCACTAGACGCTGCTGTAGAAGCTGGAGTTGCATACAAGGCTGACACTATTGAAGAACTTGCTGAGATGGCAGGTCTTGACAACCTACAAGCATCAGTTGATGGATTCAATGCTGCTGTTGCAGGCGGTGCAGACGAAGAGTTTGGCAGAGACGTTGCAACAATGCAGGAAATCGGAGCTGGACCATTCTATGCGCTTCAATCACAAATTGGTACTCTAGGTACTTTTGGTGGACTTAAGGTTAATATTGATAGTGAAGTCCTCGACACAGCAGGAAATGCTATCCCGGGACTATACGCTGCAGGGGAAGTAGCAAATGGAGACTTCTTCACTGATATTTATCCTGCAAGTGGTTCATCAATCAGCATGTGTGTAATATTCGGTAGAGAAGCCGGTATAAACGCAGCTGCATACGTAAAATAAATAAAGAATTCTTTTTACTTCTGTTATAATATTAATTATCAGATTGTAAAGAGGTTATAAAATGAAGAAACGTGTAACAATCAAGGATATTTCAGATGCAACGGGTGTGTCAAAATCCACCATTTCCAGAGTTATTACGAACAAAGGATATGTGGACGAAAAAACTAAATCAATAGTGCTAAACGAAATAAACAGGATGGGATACAAACCACAGAAGAAGCATAAGAACAAAAGTGTTCAGGATCTTGTATTGATTACTTCTGGATTGCTGATGAGTCCTATTCAGACAACTATCATGGAAAATATTATTGAGCAACTTGACAATCAAGGACTTAAAACTGTGATTTCATATAATAAATTCAATACCTACAAGTTGGAAGAGTATCTGTTGTATGCCAAGGAGAGGGGTTTTGCAGGGGTGATTATGCTTGGAGCCCTTGAAACTCCGGGACTTGCTAAAATCTTGAAAAATATTGATTTTCCAGTGGTTATGCTAAATCAAATCATAAAAGGTTTGGATATCGACGTAGTCAATATGGATGACTTCCAGGGAGGTTATATTGCTGCTAAACACCTTATAGATTATGGTCATAAGAGGATAGGTCTGCTTATGGGATTTCAGGATGCTACGGCTGTAAATAAAAGGGAAATAGGTTTCAGACAGGCTATGGCTGATCATGGTTTGGAGGTAATAGAGTCAGATGTATATTACGGAGACTTTACTGAAAAAAGTGGAGTAGAGTATGCAAAAGATCTGGTCACTAATCAACGAGATATTACAGCTGTAATTTCATGCAATGATTTGATGTCTCTAGGTTTGGTACAGGAGCTTACGAAAATTGGCAAAAGAATACCTAAAGATATAAGCATTGTTGGTTTTGACAGCAGTATTGTTACAGATATCCTAAATGTAAAATTGACAACTGTCAGCTATGACTTTGATAAAATTGGAATTACTGCAGCAAAGATGATGGCTAGAAGCATCGGGGATCCTTTTTATCCTAAAATGCGAATAAGTTTTTTACCTAAATTATCAGAAAAGAATAGCGTATCAAAACCTAAATACTGAAGGTTTGACGATTGATATGATACCTCCAAAGTAAACAGTCTAATTAATTAAATTAGATGATTTCTTTGGAGGTTTTTTTAGACACATAGACACAAGGGGTCAGGCTTGAATTATTTACTTACTAATGATAAGATGATTTTGGTGATGAATATGGCAAGAAAACCACGTGTCCATTATCCGGGAGCGCTATACCATGTAATGGTTAGGGGAAATAATGGAGAAAAGGTATTAAGTGAAGAAATACAAAAAAATAAATATTTAGATATAATCGCTTCCTATAAAGAAAAAATAGGCTTTATGCTATATGCCTATTGCATTATGGATAATCATGCACATCTTTTGATTGAAGTAAGAGATGTGCCACTTTCTCAGATCATGCAACGAATTCAGTAAGTTTATACTCAATGGTTTAATCATAAATATAATAGAGCAGGCCATGTATTTCAGCAAAGGTATAAAGCCCTGCTATGTGACAAAGACAATTATTTACTCCAATTAATACGATATATTCATAATAATCCTGTAAAGGCAAATCTCAAAGATGGAATAAAGTATAAATGGAGCAGTCATTTATACTATGCTGGGAAGAAGAGCAATATAGCAGACACGTCTTACATATTAAAGATATTTTCAGAGGATAAAAATAACGCTATAAAACAGTATCTACAATTTATGAATCAAGAAGATACAGAGATAACATATGTAAATACCGATGAACTTCATTCTTCAAGTGTAGCAGTAAAAAATAAAAAAAATGAACTAAAAAACATAAATATTGATGAGATAATAGAAGCAGTTAGGGCTAATGAAGGTGTTACAATAGAGGACATTATCAAGAAAACAAGAGTACAAAAGATATCAGATATTCGAAAAGCTATTGTTCTTTTAAGTGGGAGCTATTGCAATGTAAGTGATAAGTTGTTATCTGAAAAACTTAATGTATCTCCATCAATGATCTCAAAAATAAAATCGGGCGATAGCAAAGGCACAGCTTATGTTGAAGAAGTTATTAAAAGATGGAAAGAAATAAGTAAATAATTCAAACCTGACCCTATGTGTTGCAATTGAGAACTGTAGCTGATTGTTTTCTGATTACATACGAATTATATGGATAGATCCGTCAGAAAATGAATAGGAGGAAAATAAAAATGGATAAAAAACCAGATGTTCCCCAAAATGTGGATGATTACATCTTCCGGTTTCCATTAGAGATTCAGGAAAAGCTACAAAAAATCAGAAATATTGTGAAGGAAGCAGCTCCGGAAGCTACGGAGAAAATTAGTTATCAGTTGCCTACATTTTATCTGTTCGGGAATCTGGTGCATTTTGGTGCGTTTAAAAAACATATAGGCTTTTACCCTACCCCTAGCGGCATGGATTTATTTGATGAAGAGTTGGCACCATACAAACGAGCAAAAGGTTCTGTTAACTTCCCGTTGGACAAACCCATTCCATATGATCTAATAGAAAAGATCGTCAGGTTTAGAGTAATGGAAAATTTGCAAAAAGCTGAAGAAAAAAATAAAAAAGAAGTAAAAAAACTTGTTAAATAGTTTAGAGCCCAAATTATATAAATATAATTAGACTGCCATAGATATTTGAAGTTGGTAGGGGGTATGATTTTTTATCCGGGTTATAATTAGTTTAGTTAAAATATATAAGTGCCACATGTAAGTAATGTCCAAGAATACGAACGGAACTAAGGGCGAGGAGGCATAACATTGAAATTATTAAAATCCTACGGTTTGACAGACCGTTATATAAATGAATCCAGTATTTATGAAGGTTTGAGGCTGGCTCGCGTGATTGCCCAATATAAGGGATTGTATAAAATAATAACTGATAATGGAGAGCAGAAAGCTCAGATATCCGGAAAGTTAAGACACGAAACCACAGAGCTTTCAAAGTTTCCGGCAGTTGGAGACTTTGTGATGGTATCTTATGAAAAAACAGAAGATACAGCTGTTATCCATCATATATTGACTCGTAAAAGTGTATTTTTGCGCACTGCAGTAGGTATAAAAGATCAGGCCCAGGTAGTAGCATCCAATGTTGACAGTATATTTATTTGTATGTCTCTAAATAGCAATTACAATTTAAATCGTCTGGAGAGATATCTATCAATTGCTTGGGATAGCGGCGCCACGCCTGTAATCGTATTGACAAAGTCTGATTTGTGCGAAAATTTGACACAGGTAATCCAAGAAGTAGAGCAGGTTTCTTTCTATTCCGATATAATTACAACTTCTATGTTTGAGAATAACATCGATAAGTTTAAACCCTATCTTAAAGAAGGAATAACTGCAGCTTTTATTGGTTCTTCTGGCGTAGGGAAATCAACGCTTATTAATCAAATGCTAGAAAAATCAATACTCGAAACAAAAGAAACCGGCAAAGACGATAAAGGAAGGCACACTACCACAGGGAGGGAGATGTTTCCTACCATTCTAGGGGGTGTCGTGATTGATACGCCGGGAATGAGAGAGTTAGGCGTTCAAAGCGCAGATTTATCTAAATCCTTTGCAGACATAGAAAGGCTCGCACAGCATTGCAAGTTCAACGATTGCTCCCATACAAATGAGCCTGGATGTGCTATACAAAATGCACTTTCTGAAGGAAGGATTGATCAAAGGAGGCTCAATAGTTATATCAAGCTAAAGAATGAGGCTTCATATGAGGGCTTAAATAGTAAACAAATTGAAAGCCAAAAGTTAGAGCGCATGTTTAAAGAAGTTGGTGGCATGAAAAATGCACGTAAGTTTGCGAAAAAGCGAAAAGATGGATGAGAGATGGAAAATAAATACAAATACAAAGCTGATATTGAAGCGATAATTGCAAAGAGATATGACAATGGATGGGATTACTGGACTACATCTGACAAAAGGTTAGGAAAAGGTGGAGCATTCTCAACGCTTTCCAGCGTATTTTTGCTTAATGAACTTGGAGTCAAGAAATCAGATGAGCTGCTTCTTCAAACAGTAGAGCTGATTTTTGGATGCCAGCGCCAAGATGGACGATTCAAGCTTTCTCCCCAGGGAGCAATCTATCCATGTCACACCATAAACGCTTTAAATGTTCTGTGCAATATAGGGTATGCTGAAGACGAAAGGCTTAAAAAAACTTTTAAGCATCTATTGGACATTCAACATGATGACGGAGGCTGGAAATGCAATAAATTCAGTTACGGAAGAGGGCCTGAGACAGAATGTTCGAACCCCGGGCCTACGCTTGCTGCTTTGAATGCATTTAGATTTACCGGGTATCTAAACAAAAATCCAAAATTAGATAAAGGGGTTGAATTTCTGCTTGACCATTGGGTAATCCGAAAGCCGATAGGACCTTGCCACTATGGGATAGGCTCGCTATTCATGCAGGTGGAATATCCCTTTGAGACCTACAATTTGTTTTATTATGTATATGTCTTGTCTTTTTATGATAGAGCCAAGGAAGACAAAAGGTTTTTAGAAGCTCTATTTACTTTAGAATCAAAAATGCAAGATGGGAAAATTGTAGTAGAAAGGATAAACAGAAAGCTTAAGGATTTATCATTTTGTAAAAAGGGAGAACCAAGTGCCTTAGGGACACAGCGTTATCATGAGCTTAAAAGCAATTTATAGAAGCACTCGGTAAATATGACAGACCTCCAATTATTAGATTTTAAGGTCTAAATTATTGAGGCTCCATCAATAATAGGGTGTTTTTTTGATAGGATAATGTGATGAATTTCAACAAAACTTATAATAAGGAGTATAATTGTATTAAAGATAATGATTTTGTAAAAGCATCGCAAAAAGGAGGAATTGCCATGATGGAACAAGACCTCATTGCTCCCTGCGGAATGAACTGCAGGCTTTGCATTAGCTATCAAGCGAGTAAAAACAAACTTAAAAACAAAGGATTCAACCGAAAGTACTGTGAAGGATGCATTCCAAGAGGCGAAAACTGCACACATATGGGAGATTCGTGTGAGATATTAAGGACAGGCGCGGTTAGGTTTTGTTTTGAGTGCGGCAAGTTTCCGTGCAAGCGCTTAAAGGCTTTGGACAAAAGATATAGAACTAAATATCATATGAGCATGATAGAAAACCTTGAGTTTATAAGAGACCAAGGGATAGAAGGATTTTTAAAAAAAGAAGATGAAAAATGGAAGTGCAGTACCTGTGAAGACGTGATTTGCTGCCATAACGGCTTGTGCTTGTCATGTGATTTGGAAACGCTCAAAAAAAATAGAAAATACCGCTGGGGCGAATGATGATCAAAAGAAAAGAAATCTGAAATGGAGAAATAAGATGGAAAAGTGGATTCTAACCTCCGGAATCAACAATTGCGGAGGAAGATGCGTTATCAAAGCTTGTGTCAAGGACGGAGATATCGTAAAAATAGCTACCGAAAAATCCATAGCAAAAGAAAATCAAGTGCCCCTTACAGCTTGCCCAAGAGGAATGAATTATACAGAGACATTCTTAAGTGACAAGAGATTAAAATACCCCATGAAGAGAGTTGGGAAAAGAGGAGAAGGGAAATTTAAGAGGATTTCTTGGGATGAGGCAATAAAAACCATCGTTAATGAATGGATCAGGATAAGGGAAAAATATGGCCCAGGATCCAGGTATGTCAACTATGCTACGGGAAATATGGGAATTATGAGAGGCTATGCCATGGCAAAGCATCTGCTTGCTTTAGATGGAGGTTTCTTAGATTATTACAACTCTTATTCTGATGCTTGCACAACTATAGCTACACCTTATACATATGGCACCGAGATTACCGGGAATTCACTCACAGAGCTTAAAGAATCTAGCCTTATAATACTATGCGGACACAATCCGGCTGAGACTAGATTTGGCGATTTTTTATGGCATTTAAAAGAGGCAAAGAAAGCAGGAGTCAAGATAATTGCAATAGATCCCAGGTTTTCGGATACTGCAAAAACGATTGCTGATGAATGGATTGGGATAAGGCCCGGCACTGATAGTGCGTTAATCGATGCCATGGCATATGTGATATATGAAAAAAGTCTTCATGACAAAGAGTTTTTAGATAAATTTTGCATAGGGTTTGACGAAGAGCATATGCCTGAAGGAATTAAAAGCGGCGAGAGCTATGTGTCTTATTTAAAAGGAAAGAATGATGGGATCCTAAAAACTCCAAAATGGGCTGAAGAAATTACAGGAGTCAGCGCCGAAAAAATAGAAAAGCTGGCAAAGGAGTACGCATCCGCTAAGCCGGCAGCGTTCATTCAAGGTTGGGGGTCTCAAAGACATTCAAACGGAGAACAATCTGTAAGGAGCTCCACGCTGATAGCTTGTATGACGGGAAATGTAGGTGTAGCAGGAGGCTGGGCTGGTGGAAAGGGAGAGGTTAAAGGCCATGAAAAGCCTAAATTCCCACAAGCTAAAAACCCATACCAGGGGAAGATACCGGTTTTTTTATGGACAGACGCAATATTTAGAGGAACGGAAATGACATCAGATGAAGACGGCATCATAGGGTCGGCCGGATTGGATTCAAACATCAAGATGATATTGAATCTTGCGGGGAACATGCTTGTGAACCAACACTCGGATGTCAACAGAACAATAAAAATACTTAAAGACGAGTCTCTCTGTGAATTTATAGTATGCTCAGATCTTTTCATGACACCAAGTGCCAAATTTGCGGATATACTTCTTCCGGGGACATCGATGTTTGAAAATGAAAACATAACAAGACCTTGGATGTATGGAGATTTTTTATTGTACAACAACAAAGTCATCGACCCTTTGCATGAATCGAGATTTGAATACGATTGGTTGCGTGATGTAGCAAGAGAGTTAGGGCTTTTCGAAAAATTTTCTATGGGTGGAAAAAGCTTGAGGGGCTATCTTGAATACATTTACGAAGATTTAAGAATCAGAGAGACAGAGCTTCCGTCATTTAGCAGTTTTATGTCAAATGGAGGATACAAATATAAAAACAATAAAACCTACATCGCTTTTTCAAAACAGATAGAAGATCCGATAAACTACCCTTTCCCTACGCCTACAGGGAAAATAGAGATATTTTCCAAGAGGCTGTATGACATGGAAAAGCCTGATGAAATCCCGGCTATACCAAAGTATGTTCCAAGTTTTGAGGGGGTAGGTGACAATAAAAAAGAGAAGTATCCTCTGCAGCTGATAGGTTGGCATACGAAGAGGCGCACTCACTCTACCCATGATAGCAACGAAAAGCTGTCAAGTCTGGAGGCTCAAAAATTGTGGATAAACTCCTTCGATGCAAGACAGAGAGGCATCTTTGATGGTGATGAGGTGGAAGTGTATAATGACAGGGGAAGAATAAAAATAATTGCACATGTGACGCAAAAAATAATAAAAGGAGTAGTGGGTATGCCTCAGGGAGCATGGTATGAAGCAGATGACAAGGGGTGTGACAAGGGAGGATCCATAAATGTTTTGACAACCAGCAAACCGACGCCATTGGCAAAAGGCAATCCGCAACATTCAAATCTTGTAGAGGTACAGCTGCAAAATAAGAAAGGCTGTTGATTTCATCAAAAAAATCCTGTTTAATATTTTGATAGATTATTGACGCATTTAAAAATAAATTATATAATTATGTTTAATATAATTGAGTCAAGAAGACTTAGGAGAATTTTAATAAACGAAAATATCAATAAAAACGATGAACTATGAAGGTTTGCTTTATTAAGTGAACCTTTTTTTGTTTGTCTTAAATAGGGAGGAGCTACATGATACTTAAAATAAGATTAGCGAATAATAAGTGTATTAAGGAGACTGTGGCAATAAAATTCAAGGAGTGTTAAGATGAGCGTGAAAAAGGGTACTGGAATCGGGGTTTTAAAAGACGTAAAAGACTATTGGCACATAAGATCTGAAAGTTATTCAAAGCAAAATATCGCAGAATTACATTCTTACAAGCGAAGAGCATGGAAAGAGATTATTCTCGAAAATGCCCCTAAAAAAGATAGATTGAAGATTCTTGACGTAGGGACAGGGCCGGGTTTCTTTGCTATAAACCTTGCCCTTGAAGGTCACGACGTAACAGCTGTAGATTGTACGGAGCAAATGATTGAAAAAGCTAAATTAAATGCAGCGGCTTACGAGGCGGATGTAGATTTTTTTGTAGCAAATGCCCATGAGCTGCCCTTTGAAAATGGAAAGTTTGATCTTGTAATATCGAGAAATGTAGTTTGGAATTTAGAAAATCCACGGTCTGCTTTTGAAGAATGGGATAGGATACTTTCAGATAAGGGAAGAGTGCTGTATTATGATGCAAATTGGTATCTGCACTTGTTTGACGAAGACCACGCAAAAGAATATACAAAGTGCCAAATGGAAGCGGATAGATTGTATCCCAGCGAGTGTCCTAGCAAAACAATTGGCGTACATATGGAAAAGATAGCTTACAATCTTCCTCTATCAAAAGTACAAAGACCCAGGTGGGATGTAGAAGCTCTTGAAGAATGCGGCATGAACGTGATAAAAGTAGACGAAAATATTGGGGACAAGGTATGGGAGGAAAGTGAAAAGCTTAGGTACAAAGCAACGCCCATGTTCATGGTTTGTGCTGGGAAAGCTTAGAATTTCTATGAGTTTTGAAAGGGGGCGTTTTAAATAGCAAATTATATTATTAGGCGCCTGTTGCACCTTGTGCCCATTTTAATTGGAATAACGGTACTGACTTTTTTGCTGATGCATCTATCCCCGAGCGATCCGGCAGAAAGATTGCTCACTTCTCAAGGTATTCCTGTTTCTTCAGATGTTCTGGAAGAGGTTAGAAAAGAAATGGGTCTTGATAAACCGTTTTTAACTCAATACGGTAATTGGATGATAAAAATCATAAAGGGCGACATGGGTATTTCTTACATGACTGGACGGCCGGTTTATGATGAACTTGCAAGTCATATGCCGTATACGGTTGCACTCGCAGTAATCTCCATGATATTGACTCTTGTGTTGGCAATGCCATTGGGAGTGTTATCTGCGGTAAGAGAAAATAAGCTTACAGACTATTTTATTCGGTTTTTAAGCTTCATAGGGATGTCGATGCCTGGGTTTTTGACAGCGTTGATCCTTATATACTTCGTATCGTTAAAGATGAATCTGCTGCCGGTGTTGTCTCAACCGGGAATCAAAGGGATTTTGCTTCCCAGTATAACTTTGGCGGCGGCTATGACAGGCAAGTATGTAAGGCAGATCAGAGCAGTGGTTTTAGAGGAGATGCAAAAAGAATATGTCAAGGGCGCAAGAGCCAGGGGCATCAAAGAATCAAGGATCCTGTATTTCAACGTGCTTAAAAACTCTATGCTTTCCATAATAACATTGATCGGCCTTTCCCTTGGATCGATGCTTGGTGGTACGGCTATAGTAGAGACTGTTTTTGTTTGGCCGGGCTTGGGCAAGTTAGTCATAGATGCTATAGGCTACAGGGATTACCCTCTCATACAAGGATATGTTATTTGGATGGCGGTATTATTTGTCGTATTGAATCTTTTGACGGATTTGATATATAGGCTTATAGATCCAAGGATCCGACTGAACAAGGAGGTCGCATGAGATGAAGACGTTTTTTGATAATCCGGCAAGAATCAGATTTGTCGTATTTTTTGCGCTGTGCATCATTCTTTGCATTTTTAGCCTCATAGCTCCAATGCTTGTGCCGAATGATCCGGGCAAAGCGGATTTGGCAAATGCGCTTATCCCTCCGTCACAAGACTATCCTTTTGGTACTGACCAGTTGGGAAGATGCCTGTATTCACGAGTTATGACTGGAGCTGCGACGTCGATTTTTAGTGCATTCATACTTGTGGGAGTGATTTTTACGATAGGTACTTTTATAGGAGTGCTAAGCGGTTACTACGGAGGAAAGATAGACACTTTTTTTATGCGCATTGTAGATGTGCTTTTAGCTTTTCCTGGGATGGTGCTGGCAATTGCCGTTGCAGGAATGCTTGGCTCAGGAATCGTAAATGCGGTAATAGCAATAGCTTTGATAAGCTGGACTAAATATGCGAGGTTGTCCAGAAGTTTGGTTTTATCAATCAAGGAAGAAAATTTCATTCACGCTGCAAGGCTGGGTGGAGCAAGCTCTTTAAAAATTGTAGCAAGACATGTTATTCCCAATTCCATAGGGCCTCTGGTAGTCGCTGCTTCTCTTGACATAGGAGCGATGATGATGCAGCTTGCGGGCTTATCGTTTTTAGGACTAGGAGCTGTGCCGCCGGCACCTGAATGGGGACTGATGCTTAATGAAGGAAGAAGCATGTTGCAAAATGCTCCTTGGCTATTGATTTATCCTGGGAGCGCGATGTTCATGACGGTTGCAATCTTTAATCTTTTCGGAGACAGCGTCAGGGATATTTTAGATCCAAAGTTTCAAAAATCAATCATCAAAACAACTGGAGGTATCAAAAATGCATAAAAGATCAATTTCGATTATAATAAGTTTGGTTGCAGCAGTTTTATTTTTTTCCGGATGTGCGGCAAATAGCGGCTCAGGTGAAGATATACCAAAAGACGAGTTTGTGTTCGCCTCGACGATGTCGACATCCAGCATAGATCCGGCAAATGGGTACTCGGGGTGGTTCACCCTTAGATATGGCGTTGGAGAGACCTTGTTTAAATTGGATGAATCAATGACTCCGCAGCCATGGCTTGCTGAAAATTATGAGCTTATCGATGAAACGACATGGAAGATTACATTAAAGGAAGGCATAACCTTTCACAATGGCAAGGATGTTACTGCGGAATCAGTGAAAGCTTCTCTTGAAAGGCTTATACAAGTAAATGACAGAGCACCGTCTACTCTTAGAATCAGCGAGATAGAAGCAGATGGGAATCAAATAATCGTAAAGACTTCTGAAGCCAATCCTACTTTAATAAATGGTCTGTGCGATCCCTTTGCGTCCATAATCGATGTGGATGCCGGTACGGATTTTGATACGAAAGTGATAGGCACCGGACCATATATGGTTGAAAGATTTATGCCCCAGGCAGACAGCACGGTAATTAAATATGAGAATTACTGGAACGGAGAACCCAAGCTTAAAAGGGTAACCATAAAACCTATCTCAGATGGCGATACTATGACCATGGCACTTCAATCTGGGGAGATAGATGCAACTCAGGGCATGCCATACTCCAGTCACAAAATTTTTTCTGAAAACGAAGATTATAAAATATCAAGTGAGAGTACTTCGAGGGTTTTCATGATATATTACAATTACGAAACCCCCATGCTTTCAGATGAAAATGTAAGAAAAGCGATAAGCATGAGCATAGATAAGAAAAATTACGCAGACGTTCTTTTAAGTGGTTCTGCAAAACCTGCAACAGGAGCTTTTCCTCAAAGCTTGCCTTATGGAGGAGACAGGGTGACAGCTGATGGTTATGATATTGAAGGAGCTAGGAAACTACTTGAAAATTCAGGGTATAAAGACGAAAATGGCGATGGAATTCTAGAAAAAGATGGAGAAAAGCTTAGCCTTAAACTGGTTACATACTCTAGTAGGGTGGAACTTCCTGTGCTCGCTCAGGCTATTCAATCCCAGCTTAAAGAACTAGGAATTGAAGTCGATGTAGAGGTTTCAGAAGATGTGAACGACAGGCTAAAGGCAGGGGATTTCGATCTTGCCGCTTATGCATACGTGACTTCACCAACAGGCGACCCGCTTTCATATTTAGATTATGTATTTAAAACAGAAGGTGTGTCTAATTTCGGGAATTTCAGCAATGAAAAGGTGGATTCCATGATTGAAGAACTTAGAGGAGAATTTGACTTTCAGAAGAGATACGAGCTGGCGAAAGAAATCCAACAGGTTGCACTGGATGAAACGGCATTTACGTTTATGGCACATCTAGACATGGCTTTTGTCATGAAAAATAATGTAGAAGGCTTGGAGGTTCATCCTACCGATTACTATCAAATAAATGTAGATACGGATATAAGATGAGATTATGGATACGTTGCTTGAAATTGAAAATCTTCATGTAAAATATAAAGACGTGGAAGTGCTAAAGGGGATAGACTTAAAAATCGAAAGAGGTCAAATCATCGGCCTTGTAGGGGAAAGCGGAAGCGGTAAAAGCACTTTAATTAGATCGATAATCGGATTATTGGATTCTGGAGGACATATAAGCAACGGACAGATATTATTTTGTGGGCAGAATCTTGCAGAAAAAAGCCACGAAGAGTTTAGAAGCCTCAGAGGTGAAAGGATGGGGATGGTCTTTCAAAATCCGGGAGGATCGCTTAATCCTACAAGAAAGATAGGGAAGCAATTTTTCGAGTCTGTTGCCAGTCATAGAAAGACAGGCAGGAAAGAGTCATATAAAAAGGCTCTGAATATGCTTGAAAGCCTAAATTTAAAAGATGGAGAGAGAATACTTGAAAGCTATCCATTTGAAATGAGCGGGGGGATGAATCAAAGGGTAGCCATAGCGCTTGCAATGATAATGGAGCCTGAGATCGTGCTTGCAGATGAACCCACCAGTGCCTTGGATGTAACATCACAGATGCAAGTGATAGAAGAGATGAAGAGGCTGAGGGATAAATATTCTACAGCGATTCTTTTGGCGACTCATAATATGGGCGTAATAGCTAGGATGGCGGATATGGTTGGCGTTATGTATGGAGGCAAGATAGTGGAGTTTGGAACAAATGAGAGCATTTTAAAGAACCCGTATCATCCATACACATTAAAGTTAATAAGCTCGATACCATCGGCAAAAGGCACATCATTTTTAGCAGATGAGCTTCAAGACAAATCAAAGACAGAACTTATAGGTGGAGGATGCGTATACTACAGTGAATGCAGAATTTCGACAGTGGAGTGCGATACAAATGATCCTAATCTTGCCAATGTGGATAAGGACCACTGGTGTCGATGCTTGAATGCTGGAAAGGAAAAAAGTAATGAGAGCGATACTGGAGCTTAAAGGCGTAGAAAAAACATTTGATAATAACCGCAAAGAGAGTTTTCGAATAAAGTCTCTGGATTTACGCATAATGCCTGGAGAAACTTTTGGTTTGGTAGGTGAAAGCGGAAGTGGCAAGAGCACTATCGCCAAGCTTTCAACTAGGCTTGTCAGGCCGGATGAAGGGAAAATATTAATAGATGGGAAAGATATCGCGCCTGCAAGAGGCAAAAAACTTAAAGAGGCTTATGGGAAAGTACAGATGATATTTCAAGATTCATATTCATCTTTTGATGATAGGATGAAAGTAGGAGCGAGTATTTCTGAAACCATCAAGAACTTTCAAGGATATAAAAAATCAGATTGTGCTAAAGAGGTTGATAGGCTACTGGAGCGGGTTGGCTTAAAGAAATCCCATTTGCACAGGTATCCATACGAATTAAGTGGAGGCGAGTGTCAAAGGGCGGCAATAGCCAGGGCTTTAGCTGCTAAACCAAAGCTTCTTATCTGCGATGAAGCTACAAGCGCTCTTGACGTTTCAGTGCAGCACCGTATAATTCGGCTTTTAAAGAAGCTGAGAAAAGAAGTCGGTTTAGGGATTTTTTTCATATCACATGATTTGGCTCTTGTAAGCTCCTTTTGCGATAGATTGGGAGTAATGAAGGACGGCGTCATGGTAGAGACAGGAAGCTGCGATGAGATTATGGCTGACCCTAAACACCCATATACGAAAGAGCTTATGGAGGCATCGTTATTTATAAACGAAATATAAACTTATGACTTAAGACAAAAAAGTTTAAAATTGTATTGAAAACAGCGTACATGTATGCTATAATTTTTGCATATATAGTTCAGTGGGCAATGGAGCCTGTACTTAACAACATAATCTTTTTGAACAACGGCGTTCTCAAAGCAATTTGAGTGCGCTTTTTTTTATTTGAAAATTCAGTAGACCGATTATTGATCCTAATTAAAGGTTCAATAAAATAATATATTACAAGATAAGAGCAACGCTCGCAATAAGTTAAGGAGGAAAAGATAATATGGGAAACACATCACAGATTTTTGGCACAAATGTTTTTAGTGAGGCTGTCATGAAAGAAAGGCTTCCTAAAGATACTTTTAAAAAGCTTAAAAAGACACTTGACTTAGGAGAAGAATTGACACCGGAGGTAGCAGAAGTAGTAGCAAGCGCCATGAAAGACTGGGCGGTTGAGAAGGGAGCTACCCACTATACACATTGGTTCCAGCCGATGACAGGAAGAACGGCTGAAAAACATGATTCATTTATCGAGCCAACAGGAGATGGAAGAGTCATAATGGAGTTTTCTGGCAAGCAACTTATACAAGGCGAGCCGGATGCATCTTCATTTCCAAATGGAGGCTTGAGAGCGACATTTGAAGCAAGAGGATATACGGCATGGGATGCGACTTCTCCTGCATTCGTTAAAGACGGAACACTATATATTCCTACTGCATTTTGTTCCTATTCCGGAGAAGCACTTGACAAAAAGACGCCTCTTCTTAGATCCATGGAAGCCGTATCAGCTCAGGCAGTAAGAGTCCTAAGGCTGTTTGGGGACAATGATACTCAAAAGGTTACTTCAACAGTAGGTCCCGAGCAGGAATATTTCCTTCTTGACAAAAGACTTTATCAAGAAAGAAAAGACCTTATATATTCAGGCAGAACTTTATTTGGAGCACTTCCTCCGAAAGGTCAAGAACTGGATGATCATTACTTTGGCTCAATAAAAGAAAGGATATCTTCTTTCATGAAAGAGCTTGATGAAGAGCTATGGAAGCTTGGGATATCTTCTAAGACAAAGCATAATGAAGTTGCACCTGCTCAACATGAAATGGCACCGATATTTACAACTACGAATATAGCGACAGATCACAACCAGCTTGTTATGGATACATTGGTGAAAGTGGCAAACAGACATGAGCTTGCATGCATACTCCACGAAAAGCCTTTTGCCGGAATCAACGGATCAGGAAAGCACAACAACTGGTCGTTGGGAACCGATAAGATGAATCTATTAGAGCCGGGCGTAACGCCCCATGAAAATGCTCAATTTTTGACATTCCTTGTTGCAACTATAGCAGCAGTAGGAAAGTATGCACCTTTATTGAGGCTTTCTGCTGCATCTCCGGGAAATGATCACAGACTGGGAGCAAACGAAGCTCCGCCTGCAATCATATCAATATTCCTTGGTGAGCAGTTGACAGATATCATCAATCAAATAAAAGAAGGAGCTCTTACATCATGTACCGGGCAAACTAAGATGGATCTTGGAGTCAAGACTCTTCCTAAGTTCCCTAAGGATGTAACAGATCGAAACAGGACATCGCCTTTTGCTTTTACAGGCAACAAGTTTGAATTTAGGATGGTTGGATCTACAATGTCAGTATCCGGACCGAACATAGTCCTTAACACTATTGTTGCAGATGTCTTAAGCAATATTGCAGATGAGCTTGAAAAAGCTGAAGACTTTAAAGCAACTCTAAGTGAAATAATAGAGAGACTTGTAAAGGAAAACTTCAATGTAATATTTGATGGTGATGGATACGATCCAAGCTGGATTGATGAAGCGGAAAAGAGGGGTCTTCCAAATATCAAGACTTCAGTTGAAGCAATAGAGATATTCAGCAAGCCGGAATATGTGAAGCTGTTTGAAAGACACGGCGTATTTACTGAGGGCGAAGTTCTTGCAAGACAAGAAATCATGTTCGAAGAATATGCAAAGACGATAAACATTGAAGCTTTGGCAATGATTCAGATTGCAAAGAGAGAGATTCTTCCCGCGACTTTGGAATACGCATGTAGCGTTGCGGATTCAGTTGCAAGCATTAAATCAGTAGTATCAAATGCTGATATCAGTGCTCAAAGCGCAGTAGTGGAAAAGGTAAATGCTCTTTATGGTAAAGCAAGCAAAGCATTGGCAGATCTTGAGTCGACTTTGACAAAAGTTCAGGGAATCGATGAGATTGGCCAACAAGCTAAAGCATACAAGTTTGAAGTGTTTGAAGCAATGCAGGCATTAAGAGAGCCATGTGACGCTTTAGAAGAGATTGTATCAGAAGACTTCTGGCCATTCCCGACTTATGGAGATTTGTTGTTCAGAGTATAGATTGTTAAATCGCCGGCATCTTAGGATGCCGGTTTTTTTATGTAATTTTATTCAAAGTAATGGTTGTATAATTAATGTTGTGAAGAAAAAAATGTAAATCTAAATAAAAAAGGCATTTGCCTGGCTCCGTTGAATTAATTAGTTACAGACCAAAAATTCAATGAAGGAGTCAAGCAAATGCATAATAAGTTTATCACAAATTTAATGGATTTACCAGACCTGGCTGCAACAGATTTAATTCAAACAGAAGAATATTTATTTTTTGTAGCAATACCTAAAGTTGATCATGTTAAATGTCCTGTATGCGGTAAAAAAGCAGATAAAGTACATGATAGGCGTATTCAGTTCATTCAAGATGTTCCTTACCATAATAGAAAAGTAGCTATTAGACTTGAAAAGAAACGCTATAGCTGCGGTCACTGCGGCAAAAGAGCAATACCGAAAAAGCTTAATAATATTTCAAAGTATTCAAGAAAAACTGAGCGTTTTAAATTCTATCTTTTAAAACAGACTAATAGCCGTGACTATTCAAGAGTAGCAAGAGAAAATGATCTTAGCTATACAAGCATTAAGAACTCAGTTAATACTCAAATAGATACTATGATAGAAAAAGCTCAGATAGAAACTCTAGATAAAGTTGAAGCTATCAGTATTGATGAATTTGCAATTAAGAAAAAACATAAATACGCAGTTGCTCTAACTGATCCAATTAACGGTAAGCCAATTGAAGTCCTATCTTCTCGTAAAAAGAAGGATCTTATCGAGTACTTTAATAGCTGGCCTAAAGAGCTCAGAGAAAAGATCAAATACTTCTCAATGGATATGTGGAGCCCCTATAAAGCTGTAGCAGAAACTGTCTTTCCTAATGCTAAGATAGTAGTTGATAAGTTCCATCTGGTTACAGCTATCAATAAAGCTCTAGATAAGCTCAGAATCAAGGAACAGAACAAACAGACTGCTGCTAATAGAAAGAAGTTCTACAAGTCAAGACTCACTCTTTTAATGGCTGGTGAAAAACTTGATGATGACGGACACCAGCGGCTGATAGAGATCTTCAAACTATCTCCTGCTTTAGAAAAAGCATGGGAGTTGAAAGAAGAATTCCGTGATTTACTACAGATTCCTGATGTTAAAGAATCTATTCAAGCTTTAAATCACTGGTATGATAATGTCAGCCAGTCTAAGTTAAATCTTTTCTACAGAGCTAAAGGAACAGTAAAACGCTGGGAACAGCATATTATTAACTATTTTGAGACTAGAATAACCAATGGATTTGCTGAAGGATTAAACAACAAAATCAAATTAATCAAAAGAATTGGCTACGGTGTTCCCAAGGTTGAAAACCTAAAACGCCGAGTATTTTTATCATTGCTAAGTATTTAAAAGCAAATTAAAAAATTTAAGAGCTAACATGATTCAATAGATGCTATTTAGATTTCACAACATTTGTTAAAGAACCAAAGTAATGATAAAATAATAACTGGTCACAACATAAGTGAGGAGGCAATGTATGAAGATAGGAATAATAATCGAAACAAAAGACTATGAAAAATCATGGAATGGGATGAGGTTTGCATT
>Ga0182239_1000240_pt1 | contig 20743 bp, 19 predicted proteins | sample hydfrate6_PW_210_FD_132456 | JGI IMG/M metagenome (GOLD analysis project Ga0182239, IMG submission 132456) | Subsurface microbial communities from deep shales in Texas, USA - hydraulic fracturing test 6_PW_210 | ecosystem: Environmental > Aquatic > Deep subsurface > Shale gas/oil reservoir >... | reverse complement strand
GTCTTGTCCGAATCCGGCCGATCGCTCGTATCGTAGGTGTGAGAAACGTTTTCGAGGACGATTCTAGCCATATGCCTCATGCCTCCTGGGCCGCTGACGTCGCCGTGGTTTCCTGAAATGTCTTGAGCACCAGTTCGTTTGTATGCGGATGAAAAAGAAAGAGGCGGGTACTGTCCAGGTAGAGCGTCACTTTTTGCCCGATCTCGTGGCGGGCGAATTCCTGAAGCAAGACGACCAGGGTTTGGCCGTTGTGGCGCACGTGGAGTTCTGTATCAGACCCCAACTCCTCCGAAAGCTCCACTTCGGCCTGAAATGGAACCATCTCCGCATGTTCCTTGCTCGTGCTGATATTATAGGCCCGGATACCGACCTGGTAGACCTCCTGGTCCAACTGATCGGCAATGCGGGAGACATCCACCCGCAAATCATCTGAGAGGACAAGTGCCGCCCCCTTGGCGTATTTTTCGACCGTCCCCGGCAAAATATTCATCGTCGGATAACTGAAATACCGCCCGACCTCTTTGAATTGCGGATACCGGTAGACGTGTTTGAGGGCCCCGTACTGCCAGAGCTGCCCATTTTCGATGTATCCCACATGGGAGGCCATGGACAGGGCGTCGACAGCTTCAGGCGTGGCATAAACCACCACGCCCCCTTTGCGCCGCAGGATTTCCTTCAATTCCCCGCGTAGCTCCTCTCTGAGCTTGTAGTCCAGATTGGCCAGCGGTTCGTCCAAAAAAATAAACTTGGCGTCCTTGGTCAGAGCGCGGGCGATGGCGGCGCGTTGTTTCTGACCGCCACTGACTTCTTCAGGATAGTGGCCCAGGATCTGACGGATCCCCAGCAGATCGGCACTTTCATGGACCCGTTTTTCGATCTCCCCTTTCGAGTATTTGCGCCGACTGACACGCAACGGCGAAGCAATATTTTCATACAGGGTCATGGAAGGGTAATTGACAAACTGCTGGTAGACCATGGCTACCGGCCGTTTCTGAACCGCAATATCGGTTACGTCCTGACCGTCATAATAGATCCGTCCTGAATCCGGGCGGTCAATACCACACATAATCCGCAGCAATGTCGTCTTGCCAGCGCCCAGCGGCCCCAGAAAGGTGACGAATTGCCCGTCTTCAATGCTGACACTGACATCCTTCAAGGCGAACGTCCCGCTAAAGGACTTCGATACCGACTCAACCACTATTCCCATGAAGTTCTCCTTCGAACCACCATCGCAAACCGCACGCTTGGCCCCTGTTGCTTGTCAAACTCGAATTCGGAAAAATCTTTGCACCAACCGATTCCGGCATTGGGCGCCGGAATGGAAAACCTCCCAGCGCCGCCCAGACACTTTATACAGGCTGCAACAATTTCGGAAACAGGTCACGGGAACCGGACTGCTTCCTTGAACAGACTGCTGAAAAGCTCCTCATGACAGCAACGCTGAATACATTCAAACTCGGACTACGACCAAATACGAGGCGACCGTAAAATTTTTGGCGCCATCCATTGGAGGCATTGAACGACCTGCGTTATAAGGAATTTTTCATCTGGCAGTTACCCTGTGTGCGCGAAATGTTTGACCGCATGGGCGGCGGTAGTAATAGCAATACCGGCACCGGATTTTGTTCGCATCCAATCCTGATAGGCCAGAAGCGACCCCACTGCGTAGACATGTGCTCCCCAGGGCCGTCCAGCTTCGGACAAGGGGCGACACGCGGCATCGACCGCCACTCCGGAGCGGTTAATGGGGTGCCCTCTGGGATCAAGCATCTCCGAACGGTGCCAGTGGGCGCGAGAAGACGGTGCTATGACTGGCAGATCCAGTAGTGTTTCCCTGATTCGCTTGCGCTCCGCTCGCAACCCGCCGCCGACGAACCGACCGGTGGCCAGGACCACTCCCCGTGCCCGCAATGTTTGCGCTCCCTCCTGCCCTTGCACCACGACTTCATACCCGTCTTCGATGGCGGAAACGTTCTGCGCCCTGTGCTGGGGAATCATCTGCACGCCGCAACTCTCTAGCGCGCTGGAAAACGTCTCTTTGAGCCGCAACCCGGGCACAGAAGGCGGCAGAGTCGGGGTTTCAAACACTGGACGTCCGAGCCGCTCACTGAGATCCCGGCACACCGCTGGACTGTCATGCACGCCCAACACAGCCGGGAAACCAACCGCCTCGACTCCTTCACAAAGGGGCAGCACCGCCGCGGCCAGAGCCTCCCGGACAGCCGGCACCTCTAGAGAATGGGCCAGATGCTGTCCGTACAATTCGCTGCGCTGTGAGGTGCCAGGGAATTCGATCCGCGCCGCTCGCACCGTCGGCCACCTGGAGCAAAGCCGCCCGGCCATGTGATGCGAACTGTATTCCTTGAATCCGCGAAAATCGACCAGAAGGGCCGGTTGCTTGCGCTCCATGGACTGCACACCCGGCCACATGGTCTGTGGGACGCGAAACGTCGTCTTGACTGTCCCCGCCGGAGTCACCACGCGGCAATTACGCCGGGAAAATCCGGCATACGGCAGCCCGGCCTTGCTCAGAAAATCAGTCAGGCTCTCGACAGCTTCCACCGCCTTCTGAAAATCGGATAGGGCATACGGATGGTTGGGGTGGTGTCGCACAAGACGCTGCCACCCTAATTCAGGATTCGGCCACTGCCGGCCTTCCTCCGGAGGAAAAACCCCCAACACGTCCAGCAGACCACTGGCGAAAAGAAGTTCACCATCTGTGGCCCCGACCACTGCCGTGGCCAAGCCCTCACGGGCGGCAAAAACAGCTGCGGCGCAGCCGGCCAGACCGTTGCCGAGAATGAGAAGATCGAAACGGTTGGTACTCATGCCGACTCCCCTTCCAACCCGAGCAACCCGCAATGGATGGCTTCATTGAGTTCGGCCTGCACCTCTTGCGCTCCCCACAATACCGTCTGTTGCCCCTTCCACCGCTCCTGGAGAAAGATGCGCAATTGCCGCAAAACTTCGTCCGCTTCGACACCCTGTTCGTCCGCGAGAAACAGCATGGTCCGGAAACTGCAAAAACCACCCTGGCAGGCCCCCTTGCCCATCCGGCTTCGCAGTCCAATGGATTGAATATCAGGGCGGCGCATGCTCTTGCAGACTTCGCGCACGGCTTCCCGAGGCACCATCTCGCATTCGCACAGGAGGATATCTCCCTCTGTTTTCCGGGCCATCCAGTGTCGCGGGGCTTGGGCCGGCTCCGTCCAGGCCCCGGCCCCGGGTTCGGGATAGGCGACCTCTGCCGTGCGGCACGGCTCCTGGACACCGAGCTTGGCACAAACCAAGTCAGCCGTATGCTCGGCCATGAGACGAAAAGTGGTCAGCTTGCCCCCGGTGATGGTGGTCATGTTGTCCAGGCCGTCCCTCCTGTGGTCGATAAGGGCGAAACCGCGACTGGCCGTCCGGTCCGAGCCGCCTGATCCGGTGTCAAGCAACGGCCGGACGCCGGCATAGGCGCGCATGAAGCGCTCCTGTTCCAAACACGGCACCAGTGCCGCAGCCTCATCCACAACAAGATCGACTTCGGCCACGGTTGGTTCGATCCTCTCCAGGTCCTCAATCCGCACCGAGGTGGTCCCGACGATGGAGACCGTTCCGCCGGGGACAACGATATCCCCGTCACTGGGGGGACGGAGACGGTTCACCACCTCTCTGGTGACACGCCGCTGGGTCACCGCCAGCGTCCCTTTGGAAAAGCGCACGCTGACCCCAAGGCCCGCAAGGGCAGCAACTTTGCCGGACCACGCCCCGGCAGCGTTAACGACCTGTTCGGCCTCTATGAACCAGCTCTGCTTGTCCCGGCGGTCCCAAAGCCGGACTCGCTTGATCGCTTTATCATCGAGGTCGACGCCCACCACCTGTGTCTGGCGAAAAAAAAGCGCACCCAATTGCTTGGCGTGCGCGACATTTTCGAGGCAGAGTTGAAACGGATCGATGGTGGCGTCCGGGACGCTGTAAGCGGCTTGGACATCGGGATGTAAGGCGGGTTCTCGTTCCAGGGCTTCTTTGGGCGTGAGGGAGTGGATTGGGATACCGGCCTGGGCACAGAGATCGGGAAATGTGGCAGCGTATTCCAGTGCATCGCCAGAAACTGCTACAAACAGCCCCCCTGTGTCCTCAATACAATGGGGGGCAAGTTTTTTAAGCAGTCGCCCCTCCTGAAAACATTCCCTGGCGGCCTGCAGATCCGAGCCAACGTAACGCCCCCCACTGTGCAACAATCCGTGATTGCCACCGGAGGCGCCGGCATTCAAGTCGCTTTGTTCGACCAGAACACACGAAACCCCGCGCAGGGCCAAATCCCGAAGGAGACCTGTGCCTGTTGCACCGCCACCAATGATCAGCACCTGGGTCTGCACACGCCTCCCCTTTGCTCAGGACTCGACCGCCACAACGTGCTCCCAGCCAGTATCAGTGTTCAGCCTGTGTCACAAATTCTCAATCTTTGCAACACATACCTCACTTTTCTCCAGACCCGTCTTTCTGGGAGCGGGCATCGACAACCTGACGATAGAGTCCGCGCGCGGCTTCGCGCGGGTCTGCTGCAGCGCACAGGGCCGAAACCACCGCTACACCATCAGCGTTTCCCTGGTGGATAATCGCCGAGGTATTGGCCGCGTTCACGGCTCCGATCGCCACCACCGGCAGGGAGACGAGAGCACGTAGCCGAGCGAATCCAGCAATACCCAATGGGGCACCGGCATCTTCTTTGGTTGGCGTCGAGGCGATCGGCCCCAAACCGATATAGTCCACAGGAAACTGCTTGGCCATGTGCATATGGGCTTCGGTCTGCGCCGAAAGACCGACATACATCCCGGAGCCGACCAGTCGACGCACGTCCCGGGGATCCATGTCCTCCTGACCGACATGAACGCCTTCAGCCCCGACAGCCAGGGCCACATCGACCCGGTCGTTGATGAAAAGCGGCACGCCGCGGTGCTGGAGGCAATCGTGTAGAGCCCGAGCCAGTTCGACAAACTCCCTGGTCTCGGTCTGTTTTTCCCGAAGCTGGACCACACTGACCCCACCGGCCACTGCCTGGAGGACGACCTCGATCAAGTCCCGTCCCTGGCAGCTTCCCCGGTCGGTCACCAAATACAGGCTCAAATCCAGACTCATGCCAATCGCTCCACATCCAGCTGCGCACTGATGTCGATCTCCGAAAGAGAAAACAGGGCATCAAAAAACGAGGCCTGGAACGTGCCCGGTCCGGAAGCCTGACTCCCTGCCATCTCTCCGGCCACGCCCATCAGGCCCATAGCATTCACTGTGGCCGTCAAAGCGCTCGCATTGACCGCACGAAACCCGCCGATCAGCGCTGTGGCGACACACCCGGTTCCAGTGACCTTGCTCATCAACACGTGGCCGTTGCGCACACACCACTGTTCTTTGCCATTGGTGACCACATCCTCTTCACCGGAAACGCAGACAATGCAGGCATGCGCTCTGGCCAGGGTTGCGGCGGCTTCCTTAGCCTCTTCGGGAAGATGGCGGCTGTCGACGCCGCTGCTCTGGATGCTTTCACCGGCCAGGGCCATAATTTCCGAGGCGTTGCCGCGCACGATCTCTGGGCGGGCCTGCTGGATCAGGGCCAATGCCGTGTCTGTCCGCAAACGGGTCGCTCCAGCTCCCACCGGATCCAGCACCACGGGGACCTGACGCTCCATGGCCGAGCGCGCCGCCTCTTGCATCAAGGCAATCTGACGGCTATGCAGGGTACCAATATTCAAGACCAGGGCCTGACTCAGAGCCAACAATTCGTCGATCTCCAGACGGCTTTCGCTCATGATTGGCGATCCCCCCAGGGCTAGCAACGCGTTGGCCGTCGTGTTGGTCACCACGGTATTGGTCAGATTGACGACCAATGGTTGGCGGTCGCGGATTGCACTGACATCCTGCCAGATTCCTTGAGCATATGGCATTTTTCCCCCTTACGGATAGTGATTGCTGAAAGTGATTGGGCCCCATGCCGCCCCCGGGGAGTTCCCCTGCATTGGGCTCCCGGGATTGCGGTCCCGGCCCCTTTGCCAGGGTTGACGCGGCCCGGTCAGGGCCCATAGACACGGAGTCCGGACCACCCATTCCTGGCCGCCTAGAGAAAAAAACGTAGCCAGCAGCCCAAAAGGGTGACAATAAAAAACGCAAGATTGCTGAGTGGTTGAAACGCGCATAGAGCTGCAATTCCTGACGCGTTGCCGCCACCGAGAAATTGTCATCGGGCTGCCGAACAGCACAAAGGACGACTTCGATGCCCCTCAAAAAATACGGCCGCGGCCCATTTCCTTCAGCCACAGAAGACGCCCGGGCCTCCCAATGCCCCCCCGATTCCCCTCAATGCCAATCCCCGTCGTACCGGTTGGCCTTTCAGGACCCCGAATTCATGCTCCGCGGCGAATTACGGCCGGTACGCCTGCAATTGGAACTCCTCAAGCCGGAGTTGATTCTTCAGGAGGAGGGAATCGAATCGACTATCGTCATCTACGGCTCAGCGCGGATCCCTGACCCGGAGACGGCCCGAGCCCATTTGGAGACCATCCAACAAGCCTATGAACACAACCCGGAAGACCGGGAACTGCAGAACCAGTTGGCCATCGCTCACAATGCCGTGGCCACAAGCCGCTATTATGATGAATCCCGCAAACTTGGCCGGCTCATTTCCCAATCGACCCCGGACAACCAGCTCGTTGTCATTACCGGTGGCGGAGCCGGCATCATGGGCGCGGCCAATCACGGCGCGCATGACATTGGAGCCAAAAATATCGGCCTCAATATCGTTTTGCCTCATGAGCAGGCCCCCAATCAATACATCACCCCCAATCTCGCCTTCCAATTCCACTACTTTGCTATTCGCAAAATGCATTTTCTGCTCCGGGCAAAGGGATTGGTGGTGTTCCCGGGGGGCTTTGGCACGTTGGACGAATTGTTCGAAGCCTTGACTCTGCTCCAGACCCGCAAAATCAAACCGATCCCGGTCCTGCTGTTTTGCGAACGGTTCTGGCGTCGGATCATCAATTTCGATGCCCTGGTGGACGAAGGAACGATTTCCCAGGACGATCTCGACTTTTTCCAATTTGTGGAAACCGCTGAAGAGGCCTGGGAGATACTGGCCCAACACAACGGGGTCGCAAACGGCTCCACTCCAGCGAACGACGCTTCGGCTGATTGATGCATCTTGAATCCGCACTCGGAACATGTTCGCCCTGCGTCCCTTTTTGCAACTGGACACCCAGCCGATGCATTGTCCGCAACACACTGATCACCACACCGCATCCCGCAAGCGGTTCACAAGCCTGAGGGGACGAGACGGTGCACGACAGGTTCACAATCGCCGAGCACCTCTCCGTGCTCAGGCGTTTGAACTGCTATTCCGCTACGTTGTCATCGGCCAGCTGGAACGAGTCGACAAAGGCATCGCCATTTCGGCACTGTCAAAACCGTTTAATCAACAAAACACCGACAACGATACAAACGATTCCCACGATACGCCAGACGCTTATTGGCTGGACCGGGTAGCCCACAAGCCCGAAATGGTCCAGAAGCAAAGACGTCCCCATCTGCCCGGCGACAAATACGCCGATCATGGTCGCGGCGCCGAGGACCGGGACAGCCGCCACGGTGGCGGTTACCAGATACGCCCCGCAAAAACCGCCGGTCCAGACCCACCAGGGAGCCGCTTGCAGGGCCTGCCCTCCCGGCCAGGGGATTCTGAGGACCACGGCATATACAAACAAGGCCAGCGAACCGACAAGAAACGACACCAGGGCGGCCAGGACATTGCTGTTCAAATAGCCGCTCAAGCCGGCGTTGATTCCGGCCTGGGTCGGGGCCATAGCCCCGGCGAATAAGACGACAAGAATGAAAACCCATTCCATAAACACAAACTCCACTCAGAAAGGCCCGCGGGCAAAAATCTGGACCTTGGTTTGACCGTCTCCGTGAGGCAAGCTACCAGGGCCTCGTCCTTTTCGGACCATACGACCGCCATGCCCTGCCATAGGGACAATCCAGCGTTCTATAGACCAGTCTCGCTTGGAGAAAATTTCGAACCCGATAGAGTAATGAACGAGGAGCAAATGCGATTTCCTCTCAGCTTTCGTGACCTGACCTATTCCGTCCCCTGGAATCTGTGGCTCTTGACCAGCGGGTCCATTCTCATCGCTTTTGGACTCAAGTCGATAGCTATTCCCCAGGGTTTTGTCTCTGGAGGTGCCGGCGGTGTGGCCATGCTTCTGTACTATATTTTCGGGGGTCTTGAGCCAGGGGCCTGGTATCTGGTCATCAATATCCCCATTTTTATCCTTGGCTGGTTGTGGGTCAGCAAACGGTTTTTCCTCTACACCCTGTACGGCACGATCATTGTCGGTGTGTTTATGGACGTCATCACCTATACTGCGCCCATAAGCGATCCCATCCTGGCCATGCTCGCCAGCGGGGCGGTGATTGGCGCTGGCACCGGCATCACTCTCCGTTCACTGGGTTCCACCGGAGGAACGGACATTATTGCCATTATTCTCAACCAGAAGCTCAATGTCCGTATCGGCAACACCTATTTCACCTTCAACGTCTTTTTGTTCGCCGCATCCCTGGCCTTTTTAAATCTCGACATCGTCCTGTATTCACTGGCCATGGTCTTTATCCTGGGGTTGGTGACCGACCACTTTCTTTCCCTGTTCAACCAGCGAAAACTGGTGCTCATTGTCTCCGACCTCACTGACGCCATCGCCAATGAAATTAGCGAAAAAATCAATAAAGGCAGCACCTTTCTTTACGGCCGCGGTTCATATACCGGACGCCGCAAAAAGGTCCTCCTCACGGTAATCAACAATTACCAGGTCAAACGGCTCGAAGAGATCGTCTACGGCGTGGACCCCTATGCCTTCACGATTGTTGAGAATACGTGGCACGTTCTCGGTTCTGATTTCGCCAAACGCAAGGTCTATTGAGGAAGGGCAATGGGGACCCCAGACGTCCAGATATCGGCAACCATCGCATTATTGACCGATTTCGGCCTTGCCGACCCGTACGTCGGCCAGCTCAAGGGCAGACTCATTCGAGAGGCCCCCCAGAGTGCGTTGTTGGACATCTCCCACGGGGTGGTTCCACACCAGATCGAACAGGGGGCCTTCTTTCTGGATGTCAGCATAGCGCATTTGCCCCAGCCCTGCGTGGTCCTGGCTGTGGTCGATCCCGGTGTGGGCACGCAGCGAGGGGCCCTGATCGCGCGCAGCGAGGACCGCCTGGTGGTTGCCCCGGACAACGGCCTTCTGGCCCTTTTTCTCAAGCACCACCCGCTCCAGGGACTGTGGCGGGCCAGCCCGCCAAAAGAGCTCCAGAGCGCCACCTTCCACGCCCGGGACTGGTTTGGCCCACTTGCCGCCTCCCTGGCCCGAGGCAAATCGGCCGCAGCCTGCGGCGAACCGTGCGCCCCGGAACAGATCCGGCCGCTTCCGCAGAACAGGCCAGAACATGCTCCGCACACGACGGGCGCGTCCTGGCCTGTTCTGCATATAGACCGCTTCGGCAACACGATCCTCGGCCTTCGTCAGGGGTCGTCAGCAGCTGCCGAGCTTACGGCCGCGCCGCAGCTGCGTTGTCCCGCTTGCGGCGACACGCCGGTTATCCCGGCCCAGACTTACGCCGCCATTCCTCCCGGAACCATCGGCCTGGTGCCTGGCAGTCAAGGCTACTATGAACTCGCCCTCAATCAGGACGCTCTCGCTCGGCGCTTCGAGCTCCGTCTCGGCCAGGTTCTGCATTTCGAGCCCCTCTGATTCCAGGGCCCTATTCCCCGATAATCTTGACCAGCACCCGTTTTTTCCGGCGCCCATCGAATTCCCCATAAAAGATCTGCTCCCAAGTCCCGAAATCCAATCGCCCGCCGCTCACGGCCACAACCACTTCTCGGCCCATGATCTGCCGTTTCATATGGGCGTCGGCATTGTCCTCACCGACATTGTGGCGGTATTGGGACACTGGCTCATGGGGAGCGAGGGCTTCCAACCACTGTTCATAATCATGGTGGAGCCCGCTTTCGTCATCATTGATGAAAACCGAGGCGGTGATATGCATGGCGTTGACCAGGCACAGCCCCTCCTCAATTCCGGAATCCCGGAGGCATTGTTCGACCTGGGGTGTGATGTTCACAAAACCCCGCCGGGATGGAACTTCAAACCAGAGTTCTTTGCGATAACTTTGCATAGACCACCTGTTTTTTTGCGCTGTATGGCCGTTAGCCTTCGCCCAGGCCCATGCCGGGCTGCATGACTTGTCCGGTCAGATGGGTATCGTACCCGCCCAGGGATTCGATCTCCTGCTGAAACTCCGGTTTCCCCAACAGGTCCAAGACAGAGCGGATTTTTTCGTCCTCAAGATATGCTGTGGGGATCAACAGGTCGTAGCGCTCCCGGGCCAAAGGAACGAAATCGAGATCCAAGGCCTTGGCCGCCGCATATATCCCCATGCCGCAATCCGCAGCACCACTCAGGACATTCACCGCAACGGCCATATGCGTAAATTCTTCGTGCCCATAGCCGTTGACCTCCCGGGCTGAGAGCCCCGCGCGGTGCAGATGATCATCAAGGAGAATACGGGTGCCGGCCCCGCGTTGCCGGTTGATAAACCGGACATCGTCGCGGGTCAGGTCCTGGATTCCCTGGATCCCTTTGGGATTGCCCCGGGGAACGATCAACCCCTGGTGCCTGATGGCCAGATTCACTGCGGTCACCGGAATATCGGCAAGATAGCGCTGGAGAAACGGGAAGTTGTAATCCCCGCTTTCCGGGTCGTACAAATGGGCTCCGGCGATATGGACCGAACCATTTTGCAGGGCGGTCAATCCCCCCATACTGCCGACATGACTGGAGGCCAGTCCGATGGGGTGCTTGAGCCCCTGCAGGGCATTGGCCAAGAGATCCAGGGTGTTGTCGTGACTGCCCACGGCAACGAGAACCCGCTCGACCTCCTCGGCCGGGACAAACAGTTCGGCTCGAACGGTCTGCCCCGCCTCAACGCCCTCGCTTTCCGTGGGAATCCGGGCCACTCCCTGGGCTCGGGTCAACGTGGTAATCATGCCTGCTCCCCGGGCCAGAGGTGTTCCCACCCATTTATCGCCCACCTTGCCGATGGCCAGCCGGACGAACTCGTCCACGCCGAGTTTGGACGGCAATTTCCGGTTGATTTCCACCTCGATAACCGGTCGCCGGTTCACCGGCTTGTGCTGCATTTGCGCCAAAAGCGGCTGGAGCAATTGCTCGTAACAGACCACGGCACTGACCGGATACCCGGGAGCCCCCACCAGGAGTTTCCCGTTCGCGGCCACACCAAGCAGGGAAGGTTTGCCGGGCATGGCCGTGATGCCATGAACGAGAATCCTGCCGCATTGTTCCATGACCCGGCGGCTGAAATCCTTGCTCCCGGCCGAGGACCCGGCACCGATAACCACCACATGGGCTGGCCCGTCGAGAGCGTCCTGGACAGCCTGCAAAAGGATGCTTTCATCATCAGCCACCGGCGGCTGACACCGGACCTCAGCGCCCCATTGTCGGGCCAGGCCAGCCAGGACCTGGGAATTGCTTTCCACGACCTGACCGGGTCGTGGCTCGGGGCGCTGCCGAAAATCGAGGACCTCGTCCCCGGTGGGGATAACCTCGACAACAGGCTGTTGCCAGACAGCGAGTTCCCAGATACCGGCGCTCAAGAGGGCGCCGGTATCGTAGGGCGTCAAGGTGTGGTTTTGAGGCAGGAGAAGTTCCGTGGCAACAATGTCCTCGCCAATGCGCCGCACATGTTGCCAGGGAAAGGCCGGGGCCTCGATGGCGACGGTGTCAGAATCCACAAAATCGATATGCTCGACCATGATCACCGCGTTCATGCCGTCCGGCAACGGATTGCCGGTGTTGACCTCGACGAAGCCGGTGTTGCGCTCCAAATTGACGGGCGCGCCCTCTCTGGCGGCAAAGGTGTCTGCGGCCCGGACCGCGATACCATCCATTGCAGCGCCATGAAAGGTCGGTGAGGAGTATTGGGCATAGACCGCCTCAGCCGTCACCCGGCCGACTGCTTCTTCGGTGGCCACAAGTTCATGACCAAGGAGTGTTGCCGGGCGCAACTCCTGCTGCACGGTCTCCAGCGCCTGTTCAATCGGTTGCATTTGAAGATAAATAGTGCGTTCTGATCCCATATGCCTCACTTCCTTCCTGCTCGTTGGTGTCAATGCTGAAACCCCAATATTCTGGTGAAAGGAATGGAAGAGCTTGCCGTTTGTGTCAAGCTCGGTTGCCCCCGAAAGAGGGTGGTGTCCCTCGAGGCCCCTGTCCTGCTCGACTTGACCCGCGGTGCGGAAAACACCACTGTACCAGTGACCACCGCAACCCAGCGCCTTTCAGCGCCACCCTTATCAGCCGAAGGACAGCGTATGCCTCGCCTCAAACTCGTCGTTGCCTACACCGGAACCCACTTTGCCGGCTGGCAATTACAGCCCCGGGACCGCACGGTTCAAGGGTGCCTGGAAGACGCTTTCGCCACCCTGTGCCAGCACCCGCTTCGTGTCCACGGGGCGGGCCGAACGGACAGCGGTGTGCACGCCGTCGGCCAGGTCTGCCATTGCGATATCCCTCCGGAAAAAAACCATATCCCGTGGCAAAAAGCGCTCAACGCGATCCTGCCCAAAGATATCGCTGTTTGCGAGGCCGCCTATGTCAGAGACGACTTCCATGCCCGCTTCAGCGCCCAAGCCAAGGAATACGCCTACACCATCTGGACAGAACCGCGGTATGTCCTGCCCCAGCGACGGCCTTTTGTCTGGTCGGTGGGGCGGGTGGACGAGCACAAAATGGCCGTGGCCGCCAGGATGTTGACTGGCACATTCGATTTCGCCGCCTTTCAAAATACCGGGACCCCAGTGAGCCATACCGTGCGCACCGTTTATCACTTGGCGCCGGAACCCGGGGCAGCTGGTAATGAAAGCACCTGGCTCTTCCATGCCGATGGATTTTTGAAACAGATGGTCCGCAATATAATGGGCTGCCTCGTAGCGGTAGGACGGAACAAGATCAGTGTAGACGAGGTCAAAATCTTGCTCGAAGGGCAGAAACGGGAAATGGCCCCCGCGACGGCACCCCCCCAGGGATTGTGCCTGCGGAAGGTCAAATACGGGGAACTTGCTGGGCCAGATCACTGAGCAGGACATTGGCCTCGCTCGCCCGGCGGGCCGCATGGAGCCGCTCCAGCCACGCAACCGCCCATTGCCCGGCATCACTTCCTTCAGCGGGGAGTTCCGGGGAGGCCTCGAAGCGGTCCAGAATCTCAGCGGCACGGACTCGATCCGGGCAGACCAGCAGACTATACGCCAGCCCCTCGTCCTCTGTCACCACCCGGGCCACAATCCCGGAAGGTTCAAGGACTTCAAGGACAGCGCCAACCTGCCGAACCGAGGTATCCGTAGCCTGGCTCAATTGCTCCAATGTCAGTGGCCTGTGCCCCTCGACGACGCTGCGGGCCAACAAAGCCGCGACAGCAAGGGCCAGGGTCTGCTTGCGCCGGAGTTCAAATGCCCCCCACATCTCCTGGCGCAGCACAGTGTTTCTGTTTTGGAGGGCAAAACTGATTTCTGCGCCAAAAAGAACAATGATCCAACTCAGATACATCCAGACCAACAGCAAGGGCACCTGGGCGAAGCTTCCATAAATCGCGTTATATTTGCTGAATCCGATCTGGTAATGGATGAGCAGTTTCTGGGTTGCCTGCCATAAAAAGCCGGCGACCAGCCCGCCGCCCAGCGCCGGGAGGAAACGTACCCTGGTATTGGGCATGACCGTATAGATAAAGATCAGGGCCAGCCAGGCCATGAAGAACGGGGCCAGGCTGAGCAGCCCCCCATAAACCGAATTGAAAAACCCCACCCGCAAAAGCTTTTGGGCCACGGCCGAGCTTTGCAGCGAAGCGGTTATACTGATGGAGGCGATGACCAGGACCGGACAAAGCAGGGTGACACTGAGATAGTCGGTAAATTTGCGACTCAATTGCCGGGGGCGCTGGACACCCCAGATAGTATTGAACGTCTTTTCGACTGTGGCCAGCATGGAAAAGACAGAGACGAACAGGACCCCGACACCGATAGACCCCAAAGTGGCCACGTCGGTATTGTTGATATAGGCCAAAACGTGTTCGATGACCTGCTCTCGTCCGGCGGCGAACCGTTCCAGGAGCGTGCGTATATACAGCGTATTCTGGAACCCGAACCCTTTGGACAATGAAAACGCCACTGCCAGAAACGGGACCAGGGCCAGAGCAGAGACATACGTCAATGCCGAAGCCCGGAGCAGACATTGATCGCGGACAAAAGCCCGCAGGACGAACAGGACCCAGTCCCGAATCATCCTGAACGCGTTGCCGACACGGATATTGGCATATCTTTTCCACATATGAGCCCTGTATGCCCGGCTCCGGGCCCAAGCGCAAGGGCTGGTTGCATTTTGCCCCTAAACTTGCCACCCTTCAGCCACGCTGTAAAAAGAGGAACCCCAGTCCGAGAAAATTTCGGGCCTCTTGTGCGGCATCCGCAACGCCTTTCCTTCCAAGGAGACCGAATATGCATCTTGCGCAGCACAACGCGCTGATCCTCACCGGGGCGTCGCACGGCATCGGCCGCGCCTTGGCCGGGCAACTCGCCGCGGCCCGAATTCCTCTGGTCTTGAATGGACGCGATGCCGATGCGCTGAAGCGTGTGCTCGAAATATGCCGCGACCACTCTTTGCAGGTCGAAGCGGTCCCCGGAGACATCGGCCAACCGGCTACCGCTGAACATCTTGTGCAAACAGCACTGAACCTGGCCCCACAGGTGGGGGGCTTTATCCACGCCGCCGGAGTTCTTGCCCCGGGCCCGGCCGTCTGGGAATTGACCGCAGATCGGGTCGAGCAGGTCCTGGGGGCGAGCCTGGTCGGCAGTTTCCATCTTATCCGGGCCTGCGTCCCGTCCATGCGCACACAGGGCCAAGGTCTCGCGGTCTTTTTTGGCTCCGGAGCGGCGGAAAAGACCCAGCCCGGCATTGCGGCCTATTGCGCCGCCAAATCCGGAGAAGAACACCTGGCCCGCCAATTGGCCACCGAGGCCCCGGAACTCAGTGTCCTGGTCTATCGCCCCGGGATTGTCGACACCCAGATGCAGACCCAGGCCAGGGAATCCCAAGGCCAAAGTGCTGACGACCTGCGTCGGGTCTTCATCCCGTGGAAAGAAAAGGGCCTGCTCATTTCAGCTGAACAATCCGCCCAGGGACTGTTGCGCATCCTGCACAGCGACACGCCCTTGACGGGCCAGACCCTGGATATCCGCTCTCTGTAAAAATCCCCCAGATCAAGGAAAAATCATGCACACATTGCACGAGTTGAATACGGCCATTGAAACCTTGGGACCGGCCAAGATCCCCTCCCCCTTACCGTTCGGGCGTTTTATTCAAGACAGCAAGCAACTGCCGATCCATATCTCTCAGGAGGTTTTGGACGAGGCCCCGGACGAACCGATGTCCTTTGAATTCACCGAGGCTGGCCCACGGGACAAAATCTACTTCGACCCCTCGAAAACGAAATGCGCCATTGTCACCTGCGGCGGACTCTGCCCCGGGATCAACGATGTCATCCGCTCCATCGTCCTGGCCGCCCACCACAACTACGGCCTGGCATCCATCGTCGGCATCCGCTACGGACTCGAGGGCTTTTGTCCCCAATACGGACATGAGACTGTAGAACTCACCCCCCGGGTGGTCTCCGACATCCATGAATTCGGCGGCACCATGCTCGGCTCTTCCCGCGGCCACCAATCCGCCGAAGAAATTGTCGACGCCCTGGAACGGATGAACATCAACATCCTGTTCATGATCGGCGGGGACGGGACCATGAAGGCGGCCTCGAAAATCGTGGAGGAGATCAAAGACAGAGGCCTGAAGATCAGTGTGATCGGCGTCCCGAAAACCATCGACAACGATATCTATTTCGTTACCAACTCTTTTGGGTTCACCACCGCGGTCAGCAAGGCCACCGAGGCCATCCGCTGCGCCCACACCGAGGCCAATGGCGCCCCTAACGGCATCGGCATGGTCAAGCTCATGGGCCGGGAATCCGGGTTTATCGCCGCCGAAGCGACGCTGGCCCTAAAGGAAGTCAATTTCGTGCTTGTCCCCGAAGACGAGTTCGATCTCCATGGTCCCAACGGATTTTTGGCCTCCCTGGAACAGCGGATCAAAGCCAGAGGCCACGCCGTGGTGGTTGTCGCCGAAGGGGCTGGGCAAAATCTGTGCGCAGTGAACGGGAAAAGCGGCGCCACCGATGCCTCGGGCAACCCGGTTCTGTGCGACATCTGCGACCTCTTGCGCCAGGAGATCAAAACCCATTTCGACAACGCCGGCCTGCCGTTCACCCTCAAATTCATTGACCCGAGCTATATCATCCGTTCCGTGCCCGCTGATCCGGGAGACCGGGTCTATTGCGGATTCCTCGGACAGCACGCCGTGCACGCGGCCATGAGTGGCAAAACCAATATGGTCGTCAGCCGGCTGCAGGACAATTTTGTCTACCTGCCGCTCTCGCTGGTGACCCAGAAGCGCCGGAAACTCAACATCAATTCGAACTACTGGCGGGCGGTGCTGGAATCGACGGGACAACCGATCCAAATGCGCAACGCCTGAAGCCCTGTCCCCGACGCCAGGGTTTTGTCCGGCGGAGGAATCGACCCTGGCCCTTCAGGCAGATGCGTGCGCTACGAAGAAAGCCGGCACAGGGTCTCCTATCCCTGCGCCGGCTTTGTATGCCCTCTGAATCCGTAAATATCCCTTGCCCAAATCACTGCCGGCTTTCTCGGGTGCAACAGACTCCCTAGAAAGGGGGGATTGCGTCGCAATCAGACCGGATCGTCTTCCTGCACGGGTTCCGCGTCTTCAAACACCGCCTGTTCCCGTTTGGCTTGTTGCTCATCCGCCATTTTGAGGACCGGCGCATAGCCCTCGCGTAAAAAGAGGGTCGAATAATACTCCCCATACTCGCCCTCGGCATGGAGAACGAAATTAAACGGCGCCAGGATGATTTCAGGGCCGATGCCGTGCGCTTCGCGCAACGGCTCGATCTTGTCCTGCATCTCCAGACTCCAGGCAAAACCGGCGTCGTTGTAAACTTCAATATCGTTGGCGATTTCCGGATCGGTCAACGAACACACCAGATAGATCTCCTCTGCATCAAAGGGATCGCGGGGCGCATCACTATGGATGAACACTTCGACTATCCGCTCATCCAATTCGGCGATATCCTTTGCAAGATCTTGCAATATCTTTAAATGCTTTTGCATGGACCAAAAACTCCTTTACCGTGAAAAAATATCCGTTGCGCTTACAGTAAATACACAGGGAAAGCAATACAAACTGGCAAAAGTGATTCGCAGGTGAGGACAACAGTCCTCTACACCCTAAGTGGCGAGGTGCACCAAGGCCTCAGAACGCCGTGTAATCTTCCTCCACGCCGTAGCACTTTGCCAGTTTTACTGGCCACGATCGCGCCGCCGCTGTTCTTCAATGGCCTCGAAGACGGCCCGGCCAGCTTCCTCAGGGTCCGGGGATTCCCCGGACTCATACAAAGCCAACTGCAGATTGATCGCCCGGAGCACCAGAGGCTGGTCATAATTGGCGTATCTGTCCCATTCCGCAAACGCTGCGGTCAGATCGCCCTCAAAAGCGGCGACAACACCGGAATAGAGATGCACGAAATCATCTTCCTGGTCCTGCCGGAGGCGATCGAGAACCTTGCGTGCCTGGGGATAGCGCTCCAGCCAGAGATAACACACGACCATCTTTTTCTGGGCCTCGCGGTGGCCGGGGTCCTGAGCGACACATTTCCGATAAGCCGCCAGGGCCTGCTGAAAATGGCCTTCGCGCAACAAACCGTCCGCTTCACGTGCAGACGCATCCCAGCCCGTTTTGCTGTCACGGGAATCCTGCCGCCGGAAGCGCTGCCAGGGTGCCATGAGGACATCCCGGCGGGACATGCCGGACTTGTGATATTTATTTTGACTCATAACTGATTCTCACGCTGGTCTTTCAGGCCTGCCTTTTGCTCCGGCCTGGCCGAATCGCCGAGGTCGGCCAGGCCCCATGGCCTTGGTTGCAGAGTTTGCCCAAAGGGCGTATCCGAAAACCCGCTGAAACGCCAGCCCAGAGGATCCATTGTGCACGAATTGCTGAAAAATAGAAATCTCCAAATCCTGTTCGCCGTCACTTTGATGGTTGTCATGGGGGTTTCGAGTATCATCCCCGTTCTGCCCACCCTGATCAAGGTCTTTGACCTCACACCGGAAACCATCGGACTGGTGCTGACCACATTTACCCTGCCCGGAGTCCTGTTTACCCCTGTTTTCGGGGTCTTGGCCGATCGAGTCGGGCGCAAAAAAATCCTCATTCCGGCGCTGTTGGTCTTCGGCATTGCCGGGGCCGCCTGCGCGCTGGTCAGAAACTGGGAACTGCTGCTCCTGTTGCGCTTTGTCCAGGGCACTGGCGCAGCTGCGTTTGGCATGATCAATATCACGATCATCGGCGATCTGTTCAGCGGCACGCGTCGCACTGCCGCGCTTGGCCTCAATGCGAGCATCCTCAGCGTGGGCACGGCAGTCTATCCGGCCGTGGGTGGCGCACTGGCTATTTTGGGCTGGTATTTCCCATTCGCCCTGCCCCTGGCCGCAATTCCCCTGGCCCTCATTGTCCTCTGGCACCTTGACAATCCCGAACCCGACGGCGGGGAATCCCTGGGTGACTATTTCCGCAACGCCGCAGGACAAATGCGCAGCAGACAGGCTCTGGGACTTTTCCTCTGCACCCTGGGGACCTTCATCCTGCTGTACGGGCCGTTTATCACCTTTTTCCCGATCCTGCTGGACACCCAGTTCCAGGCCACCGCCCCGCAAATCGGTCTTCTTATTTCAGCCGCGTCATTTATCACCGCCATCGCCGCCTCCCAGTTGGGGCGATTGGCCGCCCATTTTTCCGAGCTCTGCCTGTTACGCTCGGCCTTCGTCTTCTATGGACTTGCTTTTGCCATCATCCCCTTTTTCACGAGCTTCGCCTGGCTTTTGGTCCCGGCCTTGCTTTTTGGTGCGGCCCAGGCCCTGAGTATCCCCAACGTCATGTCCCTGCTCAATGATATCGCCACACCGCGGACCCGAGCCGCCTTCATGGCCGCCAACGGCACCCTGCTCCGGCTTGGCCAGACCCTGGCCCCGCTGTGCATGGGTGGCATCTTTGCCCTCGGCGGACTTCGAGCTGTGTTCTGGTCCGGGACCCTTCTCGCCGCTTGCTTGTTCCTCTTGACCCATCTCCTTTTACGCCCGCAATGCGGCCCGCAAAGCTGAACCGTGTGCCCTGGCCCCAGCTTGTCCGAAAAATCACAACTTCCACCTTCCTTTACCCCTCTTTCCCTTGCTCCCTCATGCTCTCCGCCGTTGCCCATGAAATTTCCTCTTTCTTTTGAACTACCTAAAGAAAAAAAACACATCCTGGCTCCGCTCAGGGCCCCGCGGCAAGTTCCTTGACATTTTTTTTCACACTCACCTACTTGGCTTTTGGGGTTAGGTTATTTTCACTTTTAACAATGGGGAATGGGTTTTACTATGTTCACCTCGCTGAAAAAACATCTCTGGTGGAGCCTGGCTGGGTTGAGTCTGGTCCTGTGCTCCACTCCCGTGCTGGCTGCGGCTGAATCCGCTGCGACCACAGGGGCGACGCACCCCTGGTGGTTCTGGCCGCTGATCCTCCTGTTTTTCTGTTTTGTACTCGGCGTCGTAGCTGTTCTGGCCGGCGTTGGTGGCGGCGTCCTGTACGTCCCGCTTGTCAGTGGATTCTTTCCCTTCCACATCGACTTTGTCAGGGGTGCAGGACTCATGGTCGCCCTGGCTGGCGCCTTGGCCGCTGGCCCAGGGCTTTTACGGCGCAATCTGGCCGACCTCCGGCTGGCGCTTCCGGTCGCCCTTATCGCTTCGACCTTTGCCATCGCCGGCGCCATGCTCGGGCTGTATCTCTCCCGACTCAACCCGGATTACGTCCAGATCGCCCTCGGCGCGACCATCATTTTCATCGCCATTTTGCTCACGGTCTCCAAAAATTCCGAGCGCCCGGTAGTCACCAAACAGGACGCGCTCGGCCTCGCCCTGGGAATGTCCGGCATGTACCATGACGATTCCAGCGGCGAAGACGTGACCTGGAAGACCCACCGGACCTGGATGGGCTTTGTCATGTTCATGGTCATCGGGATTGTCGCGGGCATGTTCGGTCTCGGAGCCGGCTGGGCCAACGTCCCGGTGCTCAACCTGCTGATGGGCGCTCCGCTGAAGGTTTCGGTGGCCACCAGCAAGTTCCTCTTGTCCATCACCGACACTTCGGCCGCCTGGATCTACCTCAATAAAGGGTGCGTCATCCCGCTGATGGCCATTCCCTCTATCATTGGACTGATGCTGGGCTCGTTTGTCGGGGTGCGCATCCTGGCCGTGGCCAAGCCCAAGTTCATCCGTTACATGGTTATCGGCGTCCTGTTCTTCGCCGGCCTCAAGGCCCTGGACAAAGGATTGAACATCGGACTGCTCGGATAACTAAGGAGAAACGACCATGGCAAAATACGATTCCTACATTGTGCGCCCGGAGCAGATCACCTACGCCAACATCCTGTTCTACGGCGCCTGGCTCGGCATCGCTTTGATGGCCGTGACATACATCAT
>Ga0182239_1000238_pt1 | contig 20884 bp, 34 predicted proteins | sample hydfrate6_PW_210_FD_132456 | JGI IMG/M metagenome (GOLD analysis project Ga0182239, IMG submission 132456) | Subsurface microbial communities from deep shales in Texas, USA - hydraulic fracturing test 6_PW_210 | ecosystem: Environmental > Aquatic > Deep subsurface > Shale gas/oil reservoir >... | reverse complement strand
GTACGTGATCGGCTCGTCCAGCTGGATCACCGCCCCGTCTTCTATATATTTAATCTTGTCGTCCATGTTATATCCTCTCGCATGTCCGGGCGGCCATGCGCAGGCGCACGGTGCCCTCGCCGCTGGACAGCTGCGGGGTTTCGGTTACAAAAGCATGGCCAAGCATGTAGTCCTGGCCGTTGTCGCACTCAAACAAGACCGTGGCGTCCCGGATCTTGCCCAGCTCGATCAGATCTATATCTTCGGTGTGCAGGACGTCTCCCTCGATTTTCGGGGGCACCGGCTCTTCCGTGTAGTACGGCCGCCTCCCGGCCATCTTGGTTTCCCGATTCACCCCGCCGGGGTCCAGTGTCGCCCCGCGCTCGGTGGGGAACTCCTGGCCGTCCACCCTGATTATCGCCACTCCGGTTATTCTCGCGCCCATATCTTACCTCCTTTTATTACCGGCGAAACCGGGTCTGCTGCGCGTGCACGCGGTACTGTCCGATCAGCATCGGCATGTCGATTACGTTCAGCCGACTCGGATCATCCGGATCTATGTTCGCGGCCACGCTCTTGGCGTATCCGTCATAGTCACGCACCCAGCCGCGCTCGCCCATGAACGTGATCCGGTACAAATTGAGCAGTTCGGTCCGGGCCAGCTTCGGGGTCATGATCGGCTGGCTGGGGTCGTAAAACTCCCGGTCCTCGTCCGCCGCCAACTTGTGACGCGGGTATTTCTGGGCGAACAGGCTGACCTGCTCGAAGCGGATGCGCTCCAAAGTTTCCGGAGTATTGATGTCCAGATAACTGTCGTCTGCTATGCCGGACTCGTTCTCCTGATACGTGGTTATCTGCCGCTCGATGCGCACCGTGCCGTCGCTGGCCACGGTGTACGTGGCTATGCCGTCGTACAAAAGCAGGTTGCGCTCCGCGTCGGTCCAGCGCACATCCTCCACCGGGGGCAAAACCCCTTCAAGGGCCAGGCGCTGCAGCGGCCGGGCCGGGTCGTTCGCCAGATTCCTGGCCGCGACTATCGAATCCACCGCGGCCCAGATCCAGGTCGAGGTGGGGGCGATGTTCGTGCCCATGATGGATATGTGCGGGGAGTTGAGCTCGCCGCCCTTGGTCCCGGTCTCGCTGTGCGTGCCGCGAAACGCGGCAAACGCCCGGCCGCCTATCTGGCGCATGGGCCCGTAACGGTCGTCCAGTTCCGAAGCCATCGCGTCCAGACTGGTCTGGTCGGTGTACGGTAGCGTGATCCAGTTCCACCATTCGTCGCCCATCGCGGCTATGGCCGGGTCCAGGGACGGATTTACCGAGCCGCCCGTGGGCTGGGTGTAGGTCACCGCCAGGCCCTTGGGCATGTCCTCCCCCTTGGCGCAGGCCCGCAGGTCGATGTCGTTTCCGGTTTCGCCCGCCCACTTGCAAGTCAGGTTGACCTTGCTGGAGGTGGTGCCGTCGATGGCCGCGGTTACCGGCATGCGGTCGTCCGCGTTCACCGCGTCAACAATGGCCTGGGCCACGTCGTCCGGCACATCCCCGGCGCTCATGCTCACCCACACCCGGCGCCCGGCTATGTACAGGGCCAGGGGCCGGGTCTCGCTCGGACCCGCGGTAATCTCGATGGAGCCTTCCGCCGCCACCCCGGTTTCGTCGTCGTCCAGGGGCACCGCCCAGGTCTCCAGGTACAGATCCACCTCTTTTATGGCCCGCATCATTTCCGCGAGCATGGAGCCCCGGCCGAACAGATCGTCCGCCTGCTCCTTGGATGTGACCCGCACCAGGGACCCGGCGTCCTGCGAGCCCCCGGACAGCTTCTGGCCGATAACCAGCAACTTGCCCATGAACACGGCGTTGCCCGCCAGGCGATTGTCGAACTCAACATACCAGCCGGGTATGCGCAGGCTGGCCGGGATGTCGTTGAAAACTGTCGAACTAATAGCCATTCTCTATTCCTCCTTCGTCTTGGTCTTTTTCGGCTTCGGCGGGTTCGCCGGGATCACCGAGCCCTCGGCCAGCCGCCGCATCCAGTAGCCGGACCACTCGACCCAGGCCCCGTCGGCGGACAGAATCCGCCCGTCCGGCTTGCGGACCCGTAGACCCCCGGCCGGTTTTACAAATCTCTTTTTATTCATGTTTCCTCCGTGGGTATGTCGGCATGGCTCTCCGTGTCCGGGCCGTCGCCGACGTGATGTGTGCCGCTGTAAATAGCGAAGTCGGACAGCGAGGATGCGTCACGCAGGGGAGGCCAGGCCGCGTCCATTGAAAATTCCGCTTCATAAACAGCCAGCCCCTTTTTCTGTGAGCTGACCGGGGCCAGCACGGCCACCCGGGAAAATCCGAGTGTGCCGTACCCCCCGACGGGCCAGCCGTGCAGGGCCGGTATCAACTGCTCCAATATTTCATACGCACCGATCTGATGCGGCGCCCCGCGGCGGCGTTCCCGCTCGCCGCTGGCGTGTCCGGTCACCGCGTAAACCCTATAGACGGCGCTCAAATACGGGCGCCTGCTGTCCCGGGCCGCGCCTCCGCCGTCCCAGTACACATACACCCCCGGGGCCTGCCTCAGGGCCAGGGATAGCGACTGCTCGTCCCACGGCCCCGGCAGTGTTTCCACTTTGCGGACAGTGTCCCCCAAGACGTCGGCGATCCTCCCGACAATCAGATCTTCCGCTTCGGCCAGCATCTAAAAGCCCTCCAGACCGTCGTCGTCGAACAGCCTGCGTCCTGGGCGTACCATCGGCGAGCCGGTAGTGGATGGCGGATCGGCGACTCCCAGGCTGATCTCTCCTTTGCCAACGGATTTGAGGAAGCGCAGGGCGTCGTCGTAGCGCTTGCGCACCTCCTCGGTGGCCAGGTTGTCGTGGAGCCGGTAGCGGGCTATGTCCGCCGCTATCCGGGTCAGCACCGCGGGCGGACTGTCCAGCGGCAGACTGTATTTCGAGCCTATATACCCATCCACTTCGGCCGAGGCGTCCTCGATCGCTCCGTTGGCCGCGACCTCGTCCACGGCCCCGGACTGGTCCCGGTCGGTCAGCTCCAGGATCTCGGTCTCCCCGAAGCGGTCGATCAGGTCTTGGACGGTGCAGTAGGGCATCGTTTAACCCTCCGCATTCGGCGGCTGCTCGTACAGGGCCACCAGATCGTCTCTTCTTGCCCCCTTGGGGATTTCGACGCCCATCTCTTCCAGGGCCTCTTTGAGTTGAGGCACATTCATGGCGTCGGGGCCTTGGGGCTCGACCTCGGCTTTTTCCAGCAGGCCGCGCTCGACCAGCGGCCCGGCCTCTTCTTTCGGCATCTCCACGGTGCCGCCGGGGGCGATAACCTCGCCGTCGCGCCGGATGCGACCGTTCTTGACTGTGTATAGCATTTACGCCTCCTTCACCCGGCGTTTAAACGCCGGTTAAATCATTACGCCAGCAGGTCGGAGACCAAAAACCCGGACTCTATTCCCGACAACACCGGGGCTCTTTCGTAGGTCACCGGGTAGATCCAGCTCTTTTGATTGCGGTCCTGATACGCCTCTTCGGTCAGCGGATGCCCCACCAGGGTATAGGTGTAGCCGAAGCTGGGCTGGCGGCGGGAGGTGATCTGTTCCGGCACGTAGGCCAGGACGGCCACGTCCGGCCAGACATTGTTCATCACGTCCGACCCTTCATCCGCGTACACGGTCTCGAACACCGCGATGCGCCGCAAATTGAAATACTCGGCCAGCATGGCCGCGGTCACCGAGTCCGAACTGGTGTATTTGAACTGCTCGCGGATCTTGGGGTGCCGGGACAGCCGGGTAAAGGCCGCACCGTTGATGGCCAGGGTATTCGGTCGCAGGCCCACCTTTTTGCGCACGGTCTCCTTGTAGTCGTCGATCTGGGCTCCCGGGTCGCTGGCGTCGTCCGACCACTGGTCCGTACTGGTCAGGGTCTCCTTGTGGTTCGCCGGGTAGTTGTCCGCATCCGTGGCCAGCTCCGCCCCCTCGATCTCCAGGGACAGGGTCATGATATTCATAACCTCGTTTACCGCCTCGGTGCCCAGGTCGATGTTTGGCACCTGGTTGGCGTCCTGCATGAATTCCCAGGGCACCTGCCCCTCCAGGGCGTCCTGGACCAGGGCGAACGGCTTGCCTTCGTAGCCGAACTGCAGGCGCTTGGTCGATGCACCCGGCGCCCGCCTGGTTTTCTGCCGCTTGAAACTCTCCCGGCCGAATTCGATAACCTGGCCGCCGCGCTGGCGCACCGGTACCCGGGGAAACAGCTGGTGTATTACCCGCTCCGGGTGTGCATAGCCCTGGGCGATGTTGGTCAAAATCGGGTCGATAACCCGCACTTGCGTTGGATTCATTGTCATGGCTTCCTCCTGTTTGTTAGCCCCTGCGCAGGAGCACTTCTATGTACTCCCCGGCCCCGGACGCCGTGTCCAACGGGTCGGCCAAAACCACCTCCCCGCCAACTCCCGGGTTCGCGATGGCCCGGCCGTCCGCGTCCGCCACCAGTTCGTCGGTCAGGGCCACGGCCCCGCCGGTCTCGACCGGGGTTGTGCCGATGACGTCCACGGCCAGATCCTTGCCGTCGTCCTGCCCGTACTGGGATACGCCCAGGGCTCGCGCCCCGGCGGCCGCGATCTGCGCCCCGTCGAAACCGACGAACCTGCGCTCCGCGACCGCCCCCGAGGCCGTAACCGTCAATGTCAGTAATGTAAGTGACTGTGCCATTATTTACCTCCGTTCTTCTTGGTCACGGCACGCAGGGCCGTGACGTATTCGCAGTCGTGCTCTTCCTGGTAATCCAGGGCCTGCCGGTGCAGGCGGGCCTTTTCCCCGTCCACGGAGTATCCGCTCGGGGTCTCGTACGCCTCCTGGGGGTCGTCCTCCCCGGAGCCGTGCTCCGAATAATCCACCGCCCGGGGCAGATCGGCGAGGAACTTTTGCAGCCAATCCGCGGGAGGCAGCTTTTTCCCGCCTCCGTCCTTGTCCTCGGCGAACTCCACCACCGCCTCGCTGTTTTGCGCGTCCACGGCCTCCATGAAGTCCGCCAAACCGCTTTGATGGCGCGGCAGCACTTTGCCGCTTTCGACCAGCTCCCTGGCCGCGGCCTCGTGCCTGGCACGTTTCTGCTTGCGCTCGGCCCGGGCCAGCTCCTTCTCCCGCTCGGCAAATTCGGCCTCGACTTCCTCGCGCATTCTCCGCCGCTCTTTTTCGGTCATCTCATCATCCTCCGTTTTTTCATTATACTCCGGCTCGTCGCCGTCCCTCTCCAGGTTGCGGATCTCGTAATCGGGTACCACCTGATCGGCCCGCTTGATCCCGGCCATCTCGATCACCCATTCCCGTATACCGCGCAGTACCCGGGACATGGATTTTTCGGTCTCCCCGAACTCCAGTTCCACCACGTCGTCCCCGCCGTCTGAGAACTCCACGGGTTTCAGTCCCTTGACCGAGGGGGGCTGGGCCCCGAGAAACCCGACGTGCCGCAGGTAGTAGACCCCCGGCTTGGGGTTTGCCCGGGACTCCGGCCGGTAAAAGCTGGCCGATATCTTCTTGAAATGCCCGCTTTTGACCATCTCCTCGAAGTCCGGGTTCACCTGATCCGGCTCGGCGATGAGCGTGCCCTCGGCGAATTCCAGCCCGCGCACCCATCCGTAGGCCGGATGGTCCGTCTTCGGGTGCCCGACCACTATCGGGGCCTCGTGCACGGCCGGGTCGTAGGCCTCGGCCGACTCCCGCAGGCGGCTCTCGGTGAAGTCCAGCTCATGGCCGCTCTTGGCCGTATGCCTGCCCGGTTTGAAGATCTCTATTCGTTTCATTGGCACCTCCGCTCGTTTCATATGTGTTTAAAAGGTGTTTAATTTTGCCGAGATTGAACGCTGTGCACATCGCCCGACCCCGAATCCGGAAAACAGCGCCGGGTTTCTCTCAGGGGGGCTCAGCGGCTTTTCCCGAATCGTGTCCCGGACAGCGCGTGCCTGAGAACAATTTCCCGTATCCGCTCCCGGTCCTCGTCCGACACCCCAAGATACGGCCGGGCGGGGATGGTCACCGAACCGACCAGGGCGAACCGCCCCTTGGGGCTGCCGATGGCCAGGCTTTTGCCGCTCTTGGGCTTGATCGTCGCCCCGAACTGGTGCACCGCCCCGTAGATCTTGTTCGTGCCCTGTTCCAGCACCCCTTCACCGGCCCGGTAGTGGATCGACCCGCGCAGCCCCGGCCCGCCGCGTTCCGTCAAAATCTTGTCGTTTCTTTTGTTGGCCAGGGTAAACGGGGAAAGCGGCTCCCAGGGACGCCCCTCCGGATCTTCCTCTTTTCTGAAGCGGTCGGAAACCGAGCGCTGCATGTACTCGCCCGCGTCCTTCATGGCCGGGACGGTGGTGCCCATGTTGCGCATGATGCGCTGCAGATCCCGCTGGACGTCCTCGTCCCGGATCTCCGCTTTGAATGAAGCGCCCGCCATTTATGCGCCTCCGTAAGGGGCCGGGTCTTCCCTCGCGACGTCGCGCAAGTATTTCCCCAAAGCGTCCGCCAAAGCCCGGGGCATCCGGCTTGCCTTTTTCTCGGCAAACTCCCGGGTGCGCTCGGCCACGCTTTTGCCCGGGGCGTAATCCCAGCCCGGGTCCACGCCCTCGGGCACCTCGTGCACCTCTCCGGTCTTGGGGTCGGTCCACTGATAAGTCTCTGTCGCCGGAGCCCGATCCGCGCCGTCCTTGCCCATGCGCTCCAGGTCTTCTTCGGAAAGCGCCACCACGTAACACGAGCACCCCCATCCGTTTGGCGGATAATGGCTGTCCCACCAGGGGTCGTCTGTCGGCAGCACCATGCCGTCCCAGGCCAGATGTTCTTCCCTGGGGTCTGCGCTGCCGCCGTGGCGGTACTCCCAGTACGGCCTGGACTTTTGCAGATCCGGGTCGGTGAGCTGGGCATAGCGTCCAGCCTGGTACGCGGTGCGCAGATTGGTTTCGTATATGATCCGGGAGCGCCAATTGCGCGAACCCTTGTAGCTCCACCCGTGACTTTCAACGGTCTGGTCGAATTTCTTCCGGAACTCGTCTAACGTGGTGCCCTCGGAGATCGCCTGATCCACGGCCCCGCGCAGATCGTTCAACAGATCCGCCTTGGCCGCGCCCGCGCTCATGAACGCCGTATCGTGGGCTTCTTTCCAGATGTCGTTCCAGCGTGACGTGGGCATGTTCAGCTTGCCCCGGAAAAACGCAATCGCCTCCTCGAATCGCAGATTCTTGTATTCGGTCGGCATCAGTCCGCCTCCCCGGCCTCGTCTGCGGCCTCGAACATTCCGGCCAGCATGGACGCGGCAATGGCCTTTTGCATGACTTGGCCGAGCTGGTCGGAGGGGAGGTCCTCGAACATCTTTTCGATATTTTCCCGGGCCTCCTTCAGTGTCGCCGCGTTATCTATGGCCCGGCGCACCGGCTCGATCATGGCGTCCATGCCTTCGGCCGCCTCCTCTTCCAGGCGGTCGGCCATCTGCTCCGGGGCCTCGGCCTCGGCCTCGGAGAATCCAAAGGATTGTGGCCCCCCGGCCCGGGGGTCGGCTTCCCACCCGTCACCGTAGTTGTCCCGGATATATTGGAGCGTGGGCTTGTACCCGAGCTGCTTTATCCTGGTGTCCCGTTCGGCGATTTTGTTTAGATCCTCGGGCTTCTCCAGGCTTCTCCACACTCTCGGAATCGCCGCTCCGGGGTAGTTCCACTCGGTCAGCCACCTGGCAACGCTGGCGTTGAACGAAGCGCAAACCACGTCCGCGTCCGCTTTGACGATATCGTCCCGGACGGCCTCGGCCATATCCTCGCCGCCCAGTTTTCCAGGCGTGGACTCCGAGCTGCCGGTATGGCCCAAAATCACCTTGGCAATCGCCTTGTCCATTTTCTCGTACAGGTCGGCATAGTCGGCTGTCCCCGACCTGGCCGCCTCGATCAACTCCACGTCCATGCCCTCGGGCATAATAATGCCGGATTCGGTATGTATGGACTGCAGCGCGGCCAAGAGATTCTGCTTTTCCTGGGGGGTGGCGCTGGCCGGGTATGTGCCCTTGGCGGTGGGCTGTCCGAATTTGTCCAGGAATATCAGCCACAGGCGCAGACCCGAGCGCTTAAAAAACACCGGCCAGTAAAGGTAATGTCCCAGGCCCAGGCCGTAAGGCGCGTCATCGTGATCCGCCCCGGCCGAATACACCCAAAACTTGCGCTCCGGCAAAAGCTCCCCCGTCGGGTTGGAATGCGTTTTCATCCGCAGCCGCCCCGCGCCGTCGAAGGCGAAGCGCCGTCTGTTGCGCACCTTGACTTCGTCGAGCGCCACGTTCGCACCGTCCGGAGCCCACAGACACTCGGCCACGGCGTATCCGTAAAAAATGCCGTAATGCATCTTCTTGGTCACGTCGTCGAACTGGATGCCCTGGAGCTGTTCGCGCAGAAAGTCCGCCGCTTTTTTGTCCAGGCGCTTTTCCCCGCCGGGCTCCACGTACCAGTCCGCCTGGATGACCGCGTCCTGCCTGCTGCCCCAGGTGGCGGCAACCTGGTCGTCGCGCTTTAACTCTTCGTAAAGCCGCAGATCCCCGCCTCCCCGATGCAACAGCACCTGATCCTCCGGCCGCAGCAGCTCCAACGGTGAAATATATCCCCGGGTGATGTCCCGGCCGTCCTGCGTGGTGGCTACTTCCTGCATTTCCGGTTTGCGTGCCATTTAAAAACCTCCGGTATCGACGGCCCCGGCCACCGCGCCGAAGCCCACATCATGGTATGAGGGCATTGCATCCGCACCGGGCCGCATCCGCCCGGTGGACTGGAATTCGATTACCCCGCCGTATTCGATGTTCCTGGCCGCGTAGTACGCCAGGCATCCCGCGATGGCCGCGTCCCCGTGCCGCTTGGCCTTTTTCCCCGAAAGGGTCGTGGCCGCGGTTCTCTCGTCCCTGGGAACCATGGGCACGCCCCGGATCTTTTTTACCGCCCGGAAGTCGTCCCGGATCTCGGAGTCTTTGGGGATGAGAAAAATCTTGTCCTCGAACGCGGCTTTGAACGGGGGCATGTGTGTTGTGTACCAGGTGCCGCCCAGGCTGATTTCGTGTATAATGTCCGGGCCGCCGAAGCGCTGCCTGGCCCGCTCGGCCAAAAACGCGCCGTTGCCCCCCTTGTCCAGGGCCCCGCCGCCCAGTTTGGGGAACTTGCTTACCGTGTAGAACAGAGCCTGCTCCTGCTGGGCGAACGGGCAGTCCCGCAGCTCCAGCACAAAAGGGGCCGTCCATATCATCCCGGGTGCCTCGAACACCGGCCATATATCCGTAAGGTCCGCCACCCGGCCGAAATCCTCCCCGAACCAGACCGGGTTGTCCCGATCCAGATGCATCAGATGAGGTAAAACATGCTCGTCCAGCCACTCGGCCATTTCCCTGAACCGGGTATCGTCCGGCCAGTCCACGAAATCCCTGGATGGCGGCTCCCAGCGCAGGACCGGTATCTCCTCGGACATGGCCGCCTCGATCATGGTAACGGGCAAATAGGCCCCGCTGCCCCTGGACGGGATGACGTCCAGCTCTTCGGCCGCGTCCTCGCCGTAAAAATCGTAAACCTCCGAGACCCATTCCGCCTCCGAGTCCGGCGTCCACTCCTCGCCCAGGCGCAGGCATACCCGCCTGTACAGGCCCTGGCGTACCGCCTCCTGGAACTCTATGCGCTGCACCGACCCCCGGCGCTTCCCCCCGCGCACCTCGTGGATCAGCTCGTTGAACGGGTTGGAGTCTCCGTTGTGCGTGGAGATGACCCGAACCTTGCCGCCCCAGATCAAAAGCGCCAGGGCGGCTTTCAACAGCTGATCCAGCTTTTCATGGAACGCGGCCTCGTCTATGACCACCACACCCTGCTTGCCGCGCAGGTTGGCCGGGCGGGAGGACAGGGCGACGATGCGGTGGTCCGAGTCCGGGAACTTTATCGTGAACGTCTTGATGTGCTTGTCCTCGGAGTCCTCTTCCCAGATCCCTTCCTCGATTTCGGACGCGGCCCGGGCGAACACTTTCGCCCACATGGCGCAGGCCTCCACATATTCTATGGCCATGTCCTGGTTGTAGCCGATGTAATAGACGTTCTGCCCCCCGGCCTCTTTGGCCGCGGCCGCTATCAGCACGTCGTCGGCCGCCTCCGCCCAGGTCAAGCCCGTCCGCCTGGATTTTTCCGAAATTTTGAGCTTGGCCGAATCGTCGATCCACTCCCTCTGATAGGGCAGCAGGGCCGCCGGGGCGTCCGCTTTCGCGGTATCCGGTACTTTCGGGGAAACGCTCACGAAGCCACTCCCAGTATCTCCCGACGCAATTCCTGCACCGCGTCTTTTGACAGTCCGCCGCGCCTGGCCACTTCCCCGGCCTTTTCCGCGGCCTGCTTGGCCACTTCCTGCCTGAGCCGCAATTCCCGTTCGGCGCTTATTTTGTCCGCGCTGGCCAGGTCTTTTATGGCCTGGGCCAAAAACCTGATGTCCTTGGCCTCGGCCCCGGCGTCTTCTTCGCCGAGCTGGGACAGGGACGAAAACGCCACCGTCCGGAGCATCTCCGAGAGCAGGCGCCCGACATCACCGTCCGGTTCCTCCTCCAGCTTACCCACCCAAACCTTGGCGACTTCCTGGGCCTGGCGGTAACGCTCCATCTGCTGCTTTGCCGATTGCACATAACGGCCGATGGCTGAGCGGGACGGGGCGTCTTCGCCTTCCAGCTCGGCCAGGCGCTGCCGGATCTGGTCGATCGTGGCCCGGCCGTTTCTGACCATGCGGTCCAGTTCCTCCCGGGCCTCGGCGCTGATGGCGTCCACGCTGGACTTTCTGGGCATGGGCTATTGCTCCCCGGGCAGCGGGCGGGCCACGCCGGGAACCCTGCTCATGCCCCGGGCCGCATCCAGCCCCCGCTGTGTAATCCTGGCCAGCTGCACCCCGGATACGTCCGACAGCGAAACCAGGTCCTGTTCGTCCAGCCAGGACAGATCCGCCCCGACCTGGTCGGCCGAGGCGGGAACGGTCAGGGCCCGGACTATCAGCCCGGCTCCCGCCTCGTATCCCGGCGTTTCGGCCAGGAGCCGGAGTATTTCCAGCCGCCTGGCTTCGGTGATTCGCTCTTTATACGTCATCATTTCTCCAATAGATGTTGGTTGATCAGACCCAGTTCCCGGCGCATCGCGCGCAATTCTCCGCTTTGGTCGCTAACTTTTCTGTCCACGCTGTTTATACGCCCGTAAATTTTTTCCAGATCTCCGGTGGTCACCTGGTACGCGGCCGCTGCCTCGTGCGCGGTGTGCCCCCGCTCCAGTTCGCTGATGCGGGTTTCGGCGTTTTTATGGCTTTGCACCAGTTCGCCCCGGCATTGGTTGCAGTCGGCGTGAGACACGTACTTCTGCCGCAGGCTCCAGAGCACCCAGCCCATCAGTAGCTGCAGAATGAACACGAGCATGGGCAGCACAACGGGCGGCCACTTAAGCAGGATTTTCATCTTCAATGTCCTTTTCCCTTTGACAGTCCACGCATAGTGTGCAGCCGGGGATCGCGGATCTCCGGCTTTCCGGGATGGGCTCGCCGCATTCCGCGCATTCGCGAAGTGACTTCCCCCCGCGGGGGGAGGGGCGCCTCAAGGCGGACTGCAGGAAATACTTTTCCGCCGACTGGGAGCGATCAACGATGTCCGCCATCAGCGCCTCTCCAGTCGGTCCAGATAATGCAGCAGCTCCCTGGTGTCCTGTTTGTCGATGCAGATTCCGCCGCGTTCATTTGTCGTCGCGCTCTCCAGGGTCGGCCTGGGCGGAAGCGGATCCGGGCTCGTCTCCATCGTCGCGCACCCGGCCGTTGAAACGGTCAATAAAAGCGCCGGCAGGATCGTCTTCAATGCGGTCATAAGAATCCTGCGCGGCCCGCGTTTTACGGGCCGCCAGGACGCGCCGGACCAGGGATGCGATAAGCCCGAGAAATTTGCCGATGCCACTGAAACCTCCAAACATTTACTTGAGTACCTTTCGCTTGAGACGGCCCAGGGACTTTTTGGCCAGCTCGTCCGGGTCAACGCCCAGGGTGTCGCAAGCGCCCTCGACAACATCTATGATCGAGTCGTCCCACTTGGCTTCGGTTTTGGGGGCCAGCCACTTGAGGCCGAGGAAACCACCGGCCAGTAGGCCGAGGATCAGCGTCAAAATTGAAATTCCGAAAATCTCCATAGTTGCACCTCCATGGTTAGGGGTAGATGAGCTGCAGGCCGCTCTCGTGATTCGCCGTGCGGTTGCCCCGGTCGAAATGCAGCCAGGAGATGTCCATCTCCAGGCCGGTGATCAGCTGCGCGATCTCCGGGGCGTTCCCGGCCAGGATGTCCGCCCGGACTTCCTTCGGGGTCGCCGCCGTCGGGACCGAATCGAGGGCCCGGCCGAATTTGTGCTGGGAGAGCTTGGCGCCCACGGCGCAGTCCCAGGGTCTGAAACCCCGGTATTCGTGTTTGCCGTCCCAGCGCCAGGTATTGACGATCATCTTGCCGTACCGCCTGCGGATCAAATCCGCTGCCCGGAGAATGCCCGGGTCGAACAGCAGCCACAAAATCGGGTCCCCGCCGAACCGTTCATACGTGTTCTGCGGGATCAACTCATACAGTTTGAAATGCTCGGGTATGTACATAATGGGGTCGGTATAACCGGCCCCCGGGGTGGGGAAAAATGAAGGGTTTCAGGAATATTAAAAAGGCCCCGGCGTAGTACCGGGGCCTTGTTTTTTATGCCGCACGACCGAAACCGGTTTGGCTTGGGTCGAATACTTTTAGTCCCTTTTGTCGTGCGCATTTCCCAATGGCAATGTTATTTGCCGCGCCCGGTGGGAGTGCAAAATATCCCTGATCCGGCGCTCGGTCAGCCCGTGTTTGCGGGCCAGATCCGCGTAGCTCATGCCGGATCTGCGGTCGCGCAGAATTCGCTTATCGCGGCGCTTGTGCCCGGAATCCCAGTAAGGGAAGTAGACCTGCTGGCCGCCGAAATGCATGGCCAGCGCCCGGGCCGTATCCCGATCGGTCAACGCCTCGATCTCTTGATAAATCTCGTGCAGATCGTCGGACATTACCCGGCGAACCTCCCGTGCCTCCGCCTGTCGTATTCCAGGGCGGCCACGATTTTGGCCAGATCCTCGGGCTCGCACCAGGCGATTTTTTCCACCTTGCAGATGCGCTTGGCCATCGCGTCCGCGTATGACCACGGCCTCCCGGCTTCGGCCAGATAGGCCTCGACCTTGGAGAGCAGGGCGGACCGCTCGGCGGGCGGGTTTTTGGGTTTGCCCCTGGACGGGGCGGGCTCCCAGCCCAGCGTTTGGAAATGTGCCACCAGCTGGGACAGCTGAGGCATCGTCAATTTTGACGCGGAGCCCTTGCCGAACTTCACGTCCAGCACCGTCCGGTATTCGTCGTCGCTCATGCCCAGGTCCTTTTTCGCGATGTGGATCTTGGCCAAGAGCGTGCGTCGGTTGAACTTGTTTGCCATGGCCTTACCCCAATGGGTTGAAATTCGCGTCGTTGAAATCGCAGCCGTCCGCGAAAGTAAGCTGCTGCCAGGGGTCGTTTGCGGGCTTCCGCCGCTGCGGCTCGCGATCGGGCGACGTGTCCGACTGCTTCTTCGCCCGTTCCGCGCGGGGCGTGGGCTTTGCCCCGGGCTGCCGTTTGGGATTGGGGGCGGGGGAGGACCGCTTCTCCGGCCAAGTCTCCCGCACCCATTTAGCGTCATACCGCCTGCGGAGGTGGTTGGGCCAGACAATCCCCATCAGACGATGCACGCTCTTCCAGCCGACTATCCGGCCCCGGTCGTCTCGGAGCCGGTAATAAGCATAGCCTTTGGCATGCACTCGCGGATGCACGAACTCCTGTTCGCGCAGACTCCACAGGCGCCCCTTGATCGACAGCCAGTAAGCCCTGCGAAACCCCGGTATGGGCCTCCAGTATTCAAATCTCATCACTGCATCCCCATCTTTTTTTTGATCTTCTTGATATTCTCCGCCTGCTTGCGGAAGTCCGGCCGCGTCGGTCCGGGTTGCGGGTTCTCCCGCCCGGGTTCGCTGGCCGCCGGACGGGTAGCGGCCCGGGTTTCCTTTTCCCGGTGCGCGCCCTCGAAATCCTTGTCCGCCAGTTCGTAGGCGATCGCCCGCAAATAGTTGTGACCGTCCAGGGGACGTTCCAGCTTGCCCGCGTCCGCCCGCTCCAGCATGGTGTTTATGGCCTGTTCCCAATACTGCGGCTTGTTCGCATGCACCCGGCCGCTTTTCCACTGGATGTCGTTGCTCACGGCCAGGTCCCGGAGTCCGGAAACGACCCGGAGCACCCGGGGGCCGGTGAGGGCCCGGTCGCTGCCCGGCTTGCGGAAAAGGGCCAGATAGCGCACGACCAAACGCGGCAAACCGCCGGGCAGTTCCGTGATTATGGCCAGGGCTTTTTTGTAGTCTTCCTGGCTCAAAAAATTTTCCAGCGGGCCGTAGTTGCCGCAGACGGGGCATGTCGCTTTCATCAGTATCCCACCCTTACCAATTCGATGTTCGTGCAGTTTTTTTGCAAATGCCGTTTGAGCGGGGCAAATGACAGCCACACGGGAGTATAGCAGACGCTTTGTTTCCAGGGGTCGAGGCCCACCCGCTTTAGATCGGCCAAATCCCGCTTGCTTAGCTTCTTCGCGCGCGACCTGGCCGAACTGGCATGCAGATAAAATTTTTCCGCACGCATGAACTTGCGCCGGATCTCGCAATCCCCGGTTATCCATTCGCCCTTGAAGCGCCCATCGACGTACGTCATTATGCACATCTGCAGCCCCTTATACCGCTGAACGCTCAGGGTTAGTTCGTAGCCGTCGCAGTCCAAGACCACCATGCCGAACGGGGGCACTAGCTGGTTCTGTACCTGTTGCCATTCATCGTTTGTCATCTGGAACCTCAATACTTCCCGGCCAAGAGTTCTTGTTTCCGCGCTTCGGCATGCACGCAATATTCGTGACCGTCGCGGACCAGTAAACAGCATCTGGTCTGCCGGTGCCAAAGGGTGCAAACCCTGGCGCAAATCTTCGGGTCACAATCCTTTATTCTCTTGCATTGCAGCATAATGCCTCCTGTTATTGCCCCGCACCACCATGTCCATGGTGCGGGGCGTGGTAACCGGCCCGATGCTCGCTCTCCCGGCTACGTCTGGCGGTGCCAAGTGCCGCGGACAAGGAGAGATCCACGGAATTTTTCGCCGGGCCTCCTCGGGTCTTGGAGCGGTTCGGCTGCTCATCAGGCCCAGGGCGCCACCCCTGGACGTCAGGCACTCGATTCGGACTCAACGGGCACACACTGTTGCGTTAAGCATGGCTACCGAATTGAGTGCCTGATTCGCTTTACTCCCCCGCGAGATAGATATCGTCGGTGATAGCCGCGGAATTCATACCCATGCACAGATCAATGCGCACCGCCGTCGGATAAACATGTACTCTCACATCATCCCCGCCCCTCAGGTCGGGTTTGAGTGAGGGGAACCCCCGATATATAAGCGAATACAGCTTATACCTGCCCATGCTCCCGCGTCCGCGATCAATCATATCCGCCGCCTCCATCGCTTCCGGTACACGATGGGCCGGGAGCCACTCCGTGCGGATGACGTCGTTCCGGTTCTTTTTCTTGAACAGCCTTCTGCCGATGTCGCCCAGGTATTGATGCATAAGGCTCATACCGCCTCCCGCTCCGTGTCCTGAATCCGCTCCACATCCGGGAGCACGCGGAAGTTGTCCTTGACCGTGCGCTTCAGACCCAGCTTGGCGATGGTCGCGTCGTCCTGCTCCGCGATCTTGTCCCGGTCCGGCTTTTCCTCGACCTTGACGCAGTCGGTCAGGCCGAACGCTTTCAGGGACTTGACCAAAGCGGCGACCTTGTCCTTGTCCCTGGGGACGGGCACGGAACGCACCAAACGATAACCGATGGTCCCGAAGTTGAGCACCTTGGACCGCTTCTTCGCGAATTCGCTTTTGCTGGACTCGCAAAACGCCTGCACCTGCTTTTCCAGATCCTTGCGCTCCTTGGAGAGCGGGGCGCTCTTGCGCTTGGCCTCGTCCTTGATCTCGTTTATCCGGACGGTAGCCTCGCCCTGGATGCGCTCCAGGGCTATGTCCAGCTCGCCCATGCGCCGGACCGCCTCGTCCACGTCGTCCCAGCTCTTCAGATTCTTATCCATGTGAAACCTCCCGGTTGATTTTGTTTAGCGCGGATAGGGCATGCGAGAACCGTTTCAATCCGCTGTCGCACATAAGCATCGGGTTCGCCTCCATCACCTCCGCGTCCTCTGCGGCGGCGCTCAGGTTGTGCCGCACCCGGCGCACCAGCTCCGCCTGCTCGTCCGTGAGTTCGTGCGTCAGCTCGCCCAGAGCCGCGCAGCACGACTTGATTTCCTGACTGATCATTTTAATACCTCCGTATGTCTTTGACTTTATATTTAAGCACTCTGGTCTCGGGACAGTTCAGGGTCCGCACCCGCAGGCGGCGGCCCTTCTCCGGCTCGGACAACACCCGCGTCCCGCACCAGACAAATCCCTGAAAGGGAGGCATCCGACAACTATCCCGTGCCGGTCCACGTCCCATTCCAAAAAATCCTGGCCTTGATCCTCGAAACAAATCGTGCGGTTCATACGCCCTCCCGGTTGTTCTTCAGGTTGTGCGGGCAATTCCGGCAGGCCCTCCATAGCCGGACCCGCATCCCGGACGTGGCCGCCAGGGGGCGCCGCTGCTCCGCGAGGCAGCGCTCCCCGGATATCTCTCCGAGCACCGGGCACTGCACCGCATCATTTATGAGCGCCGCCCGAACCGCCGCGGCCATCTTTTCCATGCTGCCCCGGTACTTGCCGGACATGGCCTGGCTCACCGCCGCCGGGCTGTAGCCTATTGCCTCGGCCAACCTGCGGCGGCTCATTCCGCTGTCCGCCGCCTGGGCCAGAGCCAGTACCCAGTCCGGTGCGTCGCCCCAGGCCCGGGTCACCGTTTCGCTATTCGTCATCTCCGGACCTCCAGACAACCTTGTTTAAATTGGGGTCAAACACCTGTTTAACGCGCTGTATCAACGGGGCTCTCGGGCCGGTGTTCGCACTCGGCAGCATGGCGTATATGGTCGGGTTGTGCCCGACCCTGCGTACGTATCCGGCCCGGGCCAGGCGCGCCAGATAACCCGCCGCGTGCGTGCTCGCCACATGGACCTCGTCGGTGCTCGCTGCCACGGACAGATCGCGCACGCTGAAGCGCCCCAGCATTTTCATGGCCCGCCACATATGATCCTGACGGCTGGCGGTGCCGATTTCGCTGCCGTCGCGCCGGATGCGGGGGGCGAACCGACTGTCCCGGGCTATCCGGTAGCAAACCTCACGCCCGCGCTTCCCGGACCGTTCCAGATATCCGGCCCGCTCCAGGCGCAGCACATATCCGCGCACCGAATCTTTGCTGGCGCTGGTTTTCCGGTGCACGTCATGCAGCGTAAAATCCGCGCCGTCGGCACCCAATTCACGCATTACCCGCCAATAGAACTCCTGGCCGCGCAGGCGGCCCTGTTTGTCGATCGGTTTCCTAGGCATCATTTCCTCCTCGCGGGCGGCTGCCCCCGGAAAAACTGGCGATCACCCCATTCCGAGAGCCCCACGCGCTCGTACCCGGATGTCGCGGCCAGCTCTCTCACCCGGTCCAGGGAGACGCAGATCCGCCGCGCGCGACCCGTCGCGGCTTCGGCGATTTGCTGCAGCAGCTCGTCGTCAACTGCCACTCCCGGACAGTACAGCCGGGCCAGATGTCGGGCGTCGTCCAGCGTGGACGGCTGCGCCGGGACCCAATCCAGCATGCGGTTGTGCACCCGCTCCCACTTGGACAAGGCCGCGGGCAGCCCTTCTTCCCCGATCAACAGAATCGGGGCGCCGCTTTTGTCGTGGATCTCGCGCACCAGATTGATAAGCCCCTTTGTCGCCAGGTAGTCCGCCTCGTCGATAATCAGGGGGACCCCGTCTACAGCCAGGGCTTCGATAATCTGATCCATCTGGTCCGATATGGTCCGGGCCTGGGTCTGCACGCCGAGTTCGGTCAAAACCGACGCGCATAGTTTTTTCTTCGTCCAGGATTCGCCCATTTCGATATACCGGGCCCCGGTCTTGTTCGCCGAATAGGTCGCGGCGAACGTCTTGCCGTAGCCCGAATACCCGTGAAACGTGGCCATGCCCGGCAGGTGCGCGGGGCGTTCGGTGACCCGCCGCACCAGGGACGTGAAAAGCGCCACGTTTTGCAGTGGCGCGATTGTCGAGTTTCCGTTGACTTTTGCCTCTGTTGCTGTCATTTTACCTCCATGCTGTTGTAGTGTTTTTCCACGGGCGGGGCGGTTACCCGAAAACCGCCTCGCCAAAATCCTCATACATGTCCTGATATCCCCGATACTCCGAGGTACGTTGATACCCCCGGAGCCATTTGGCATCCTCTCCCGGCACCGCCTCGCCGGACTCCATCCTCCGCTCCAGCTGCTTGGCCTTCTTGAATCGCTGCAGTTCCGTTTCCGGCTGCTGCGGTCCCGGGGCGGACATAGCCCGTTCCAGCTCACGCTGCGCTTCTCTGGCCGATTCCGGCAGTTCGTCCGGTTCCGGTGCGGGCTCGCCTCCGTTCTCGATTTTCTTCTGGGCCGCCTCCAGCACCCGCGCCCGTTTCTCGTCCAGCCTATCCAGCTGGCCCTGCGCGCGCTTTTCCCTGGCCTGTTCCACCACCGAGGGGTGAAAGTAGGGCCGGGCGTGTGCGTTAAGCTCCGCGGTCGTGATCAGGCGGCCGTTCATATCCCGCACCCACACCCATTCCGGGTTGAAAATATCAATGCCCACCCGCACGTCCTGGCCGTGGTAATCCTGCAGCTCCGGGGCGTAATACTCCCCGTTGTATACCCGGACCAGACAGCGGCGGCACGCGCGCACCACGTAGGGCCGGAACAGGTCGTCCACTTCCAGCTGGGTCGGCTTGATTATCTCCGCCCGGTCCGCCAGGGAATCCCAGCATTCGTTCGGGGACATGTGCCGCTTGGCCCCCGTCCGGGGGTCGCGGATCTTCGGCAGGCTGGTGTGCGGTCTGTCGTTGTAATCCATCACCTGCTCCGTGGCCCAGGCCAGGAATGTCTCCCAGTCCATCAGCCACTTGCTCGTTCCGCACTCGGCCAGATCCTTGCGGGTGGCTTTGAACACCCGGTCCTTGGCGTCCCGGTCCATGTCCCACCCTATATACGTGGGGACGTTGCGGGCCGAGCGCACCCAGCAGGTGTCGTTGAATTTCTCGATTATGCCCCGGGCCTGGGAGTTGTACGGGATGGAGTGTTTGATGGTCACGCCCAGGCGGTGCAGGATGCCCACGCCCGGGCCGGAAAAGAGTTCGTTCTTGAAGCCGCAGCCGTTATCCACATACCAGATCGCCGGGATGCCGTTCCACTGGCAGGCAACGCGCAAAGCATCAGCCACCAACCAGGCCCGCTCGTGCAGCTCTGCGGAAAACCCGACACAACGCCTGGTCTTCACATCCAGCACGGATATGATTTCCGGGCGCACCGCCTGGCCGTGCTCCGGGTGCTGAACCTCAATGTCCGCCTTGTGCCCGTCTGCCGTGTACACATCGCCGGGCAAAAGCTCGTCCGTGGTGCGTTTGACATATGCCTTGATGCACTTGATCTCGCGCGGCCCCATCCGGCCCTTGTTTGCCGCCAGCGGCGGCAGGCTCTTCACCTGCCGTTGAACCGTGCGCAGGGATGGCATGCGCTGCTGTTTTCGCATGTATTCGTATACTTGCGATATGGACGGCTGGGTGGGCCGACAGTAGTATTTGACGAATTCCCGCAGCCAGTCCGGGTGGTCGGGCTCCGTGCGTTCCGCCGCTCGCGGAGCCAGGGCGTCCGGGCCGTGTTTTTCCCGGGTCCGCCGCCACAGCCGCAAAGTGGATGCGCCGACATGGCAGGAGTTTCCGCGCCTGGCGTTTGCCTTGCGAAGTGTCTGGATCAACTGCTCGGATAAACGGTCCTCCGGATGCCTCTCGGCAGACGCCCCGGCAAGCGCGGCCTCTGCCTTTGTAACCCCGCCGTAAGCCTCCGCCATGCTTCGCACCATCTCCAGTACCGCAAGCCGCGCATCCCTGACCTCCCGCTGCCAGTCCTTAAACAGCGCCGGGTTCCTCTCCGGCTCCTCCCGGATCGGGGCCGGGTCCCCGCCCTGGCGCACGGCCGGGACCGACTCCGCCAGTTGATGCTCCGCGATTGCAATCCGCACGTCTTCGGGGAGAGAGGAAGCTAGGAAAGGCCGTTGCCTCCCCCGTTTGGCTTTTTGCCAACCTTCTCGCTTGCTACGATGCACAACTGCCGACCTAGTAACATTTAAGGCGGTTGCTATTTCGTTGGCTATATATGCGTCTTTCATACTTCTTTAATCCTCCAGTTACCCCCGTCTGTCCCCAGGCGGGGGCTCAGCAGGATCACCCGCTTGGTTGCAACCGGCCCTATGCCGCCTCGGTTTGTTGCTCGTCTTTATACTTGCCCCCGAAATAGCTCCGGGGCACGCCCAGCCCCAAAAAATATTCATACAGCCTGCGGCTGGACACCTGGCCGGAGATGAACAGGGACACCATCGCCCGGCTGACCCCGAGCTCCCGCGCTATTTCCGTCTGGGTTATCTCCCTCAAAACCAGCCAGGCACGTATCTTGCTGCTCTTCATATCCCCAACTTCTCCTTTATCGCCCGCTTCTTCTTTTTCCGTTCCTGCTCTTCCGCCAGTAAACGCCCGTACTCGACATACGCGGCCTCCTCCTCGGTCATCACCGACAGCCGCGTTCCCCCTATAACTGCGTCAATTATCCCGAAATCTTTTGTTATGACCATCAGCGCCGAGGCGTATTCCAGGGGGAACCGCCAG
>Ga0182239_1000237_pt1 | contig 20912 bp, 23 predicted proteins | sample hydfrate6_PW_210_FD_132456 | JGI IMG/M metagenome (GOLD analysis project Ga0182239, IMG submission 132456) | Subsurface microbial communities from deep shales in Texas, USA - hydraulic fracturing test 6_PW_210 | ecosystem: Environmental > Aquatic > Deep subsurface > Shale gas/oil reservoir >... | reverse complement strand
ATATTTTTCATATAATAGTTAAGGTCAACAACACTGGAAAAGTCGCGATAACTGGGGTTAACCTGTATCTTAACAACCCGGACTTTAGGGTACTTCAAGCTCCTTCTTTGCAGGCACCTCTCAAAGTAGGTGAGACCACAGAGCTTATATGGATAGTCCAGGCTCCTTCAAATCCCGGTAGATATATGCTCAAAGCATCCGTAGAGATAGTGGATGAACTTCAGAGAACATGGGGTGGATTCTATAAAGAATTGATAATAAACGTCGTGGAAAAAGAAAGCGAGATACCCTTATTTGGAGTATTGAGTGCAAGCGTTGCTTCTCCAGAGAAAGTTGAAGGAGGTAGTGAATTTAGAGTTGAGATAACACTGAAAAATACGGGCAACGCTCCCATAACACTTAAAGTAATCTCACTGAATCTATTAGATGGCATGGAAATTGTCAGAGAGCCAGAGGTTCCAGCAAATATTCTTCCTGGAGAAGAACATGGACTGATTTATGTGATTAAAGCCCCCTACATGCCAGAAGAGGGATATATAACCATCTCCATAATCTACTCTGAAAATGGAGAGGAGAAGAGGGAGCTTAAAAACAGATTCATCAAAACTCTTTGGAGACCGTGGAACTATGATGACAACACTTTAAGACTCGCGTATAGTGAGGAGTACTACTGGATAGAGCTACCTTACCTCGTTGACGGATTTTGGAAAGAAAAATTCAATTCTACATCTAAGATAAACCGAGAACTGTTAAAGAATGAATCGCTTTCACTGGTGAAAAACGCCACCTCAGAGATTGAAGCTGCGAAGGCAGTTTATGATATGATTAAAAGCAGATACACCTTTGGGGACATCACAACGACCACAAACCCCTCTAATATACTTCCCCAGAATAAGATAAGCTACGAAGAGGGCACACTTCTTTTCACAGGGATTTTAAGATCCCTGAATATTCCGGCTAGGGTTGTAACACTCTATAACGGGAAAGACTGCACGGAGAATGTAATTTCCGAGTTTTATTCAGCGGGGAAATGGTATGTTGTAGACTTTAAGAGAGAATTCTTTGGATCGAGAGAAGAATACATGGCAATCCCATATTTCCCCAAAATCTATCAGATGGTAACGGATGGGGTCTACAATCTTGTAGCTCAAGCACCGGAAGAGGAAGAAAAGCACGAGCACGTAGATGTAAGCCCCGAATATCTGGCCAATATAGAAGACTCCCTAAAGAAGGTCGTCTCTGAAAGACTTAACCCTACAGTAAAGCCAAAATTATCAGTGGTGCTGATCAACATGAATCAAAACGAGCGTATATTTACCCTTTTCTTATTTGCTTCTGCTTCTGAAAGAGAACTAAACCTTGTCTTTCAAAAGGCTGATCCGAAGAATCTTGCAAAAAACGTTGATGCACTATACAAATTTTATAAAGACAAGCCATGGCCAGAAAACTTTAGAGAGTACTGGGATATCCTAATGGAGGTGTACAAATGATAGTGGTGCTCAGATTGGGACACAGGCCGGAAAGGGACAAAAGAATAACAACCCATGTAGCCCTAACTGCGAGGGCTTTTGGGGCGGATAAAATCATAATAGCGGCCGAAAAGGATGAGCATGTATACGAGAGCGTTACAGACGTTGTAAAACGTTGGGGAGGGCCGTTTGAGATTGAATTCAACCCACACTGGAGGCAGATTTTGAGAGAGTGGAAAGGAAAGATAGTTCATTTAACTATGTATGGAATACACATTGATGAAGCTATCCCAAAGATAAGGGAAGTGGCAAAGAAGGAGGACATCTTGATTGTTGTTGGTGCTGAGAAAGTTCCGAGGGAAGTCTATGAGATTGCCCACTACAACGTGGCTGTTGGGAATCAGCCCCACAGCGAAGTTGCAGCATTGGCGGTGTTTCTCGATAGACTTCTTGAGGGAAAAGGGCTTAAAAAAGAATTCAAAAATGCAAAGGTTAAGATAATCCCGCAAGAAAAAGGGAAGAGGGTAATATCTCTGGAGGAGTAGGGAGATGTTGAATAGATACCGCTCAAACGTTAAGGGATACTTAGAGGCTATAGTAAAACCTTTAGCTAAGATAGGCATTACTCCAAATCAGCTTACATTTGTTGGACTGTTGATATCTCTTTTGGGGGCGTATTTCTTTGCCCAAGGCTCTCAGAGGATTGCCGCATTAGTACTGCTCTTTGGATCACTTGTAGATGCCCTTGACGGAACTTTGGCGCGACTTACAGAAAAAACTTCACGGTTTGGAGCATTTTTGGACTCAACCTTCGATAGAATAAGCGATGGGGCAGTGCTGTTTGGAATCGCATATGGAGGGTTAGTAAAATGGGAGATTGCAGTTATTGCGCTCATAGGTTCATATTTGGTTAGTTACGAGAGATGCAGGGCAGAACTTGCTGGAAGCGGTACTCTCACGATTGGAATAGCTGAGAGGGCAGAGAGGCTCCTCATAATAATTGTGACGGCCCTTTTCAACAGGGTCGATATTGGTGTTTATGCCGTTGCAGTTTTAGCATGGATAACGGCATTCCAAAGATTGTGGGAAGCAAAGAAAAGATTAGGTTGAGAGGAAAAGCTAAAACGGGATGATGAAAATTTCGCTAGCGGAACTGTGAAGATCCCTGCCGTTACTGACCGTTTAGCTCTTCAATTATTATCACTATCTCTCTAAGGTCGCTTATAACAAATTCACACTCTTTCCACAGCTCTTTTTTGTTTCCATTCTTATCCAGCAGAACACTAACCATGTCAACCTGCCTAGCGCCTACACAGTCTTTGAGAGGATTATCTCCAACGTATATTGCCTCTTCTCCTTTAACATTTGCCTTTTCCAGAGCTAACTCAAATATCCGTGGGTGGGGTTTGTAGAAACCTGCCTCCTCACTTGTTGTTATGCTGTCAAAGAGTTCCAGAATACCCAAGGCTTCTAGCTGGGCTTTGAGATAGTCATTGTCAGAATCCGTGATGAGTCCTACATGATATCCATTGGCTCTTAAGGTTTTTAGAGTTTCGAGGGCTTCATCGTAGAGTTTCCCATACTTTTGATGCATTTTAAGATGAATTTCCCAGAACTTGGGAGAGACCTCAAAATTGTATTTCTTAGCAAGCTCCTGCATAATTTCTTCCTCAAGCAACCTAATTGGTTTGTAGGGCTTCCCTGCAAATTCCTTAAATCTTTCACTTGTAAGGGCCTCGTATTCTTTCCATACCTTCACTGGGTCAACGTTCTCTGCTTTAACCTCTCTCAAAACTTCTTTTATTATGTTCTGGTGGGTAATATCTTCATGTTCCTTGCTGAGCAGCGTACCAACGAAATCAAAAAACACCGCCTTTATCATTACTTATCACCAATATAAAAATGGTCTCTCGTCTTAAAAATCCTTTATTGTGAAAAGATTAAATATCTAACAAGCGTGAAATATAGTTGGAGAAAAGACAACTAAACGAAGATATTTTTGCCTAATTTTGCCATTTAAACGTAAAATCTTGGAAAATGTATTTATAGAGCAAGGAAATATAATCGAAGGGGATGATTGTGCTCGAGGCTGTACTGCTGATATGGGGAGTTAGAGACGAGGTATTGGAAAAACTTCCAATAAAAGGTCACTGGCTGTACGGAGAATACGACTTCATAGCAGTTTTAAGATTTGAAGAGGGCAAAGAGTTGGAGGAGTTCAAGAGAGAGCTGCATCATCTAATTGGAAGTGAGAAGTTTAAAATATATCCAGTAAAATATTCAGCAAGAAACAAACCTTTCCAGCCCTAAAGCCAAATTAATTCATAATTTCGGCTCCATAATGCCCATCTTCTTAAGTTCTTCATAAGCTTTCCTTAGGACTTCTCGGATTTTATACCTCTTGTTGAGTCCTCCAAGCTTGTAAGCTGCTTTTCTAAGGCTACCTGACTGCAAAAAAAGCTTTAAAAGTGCAACCTCTTCAAAACTTAAATCTTTCAAGTGCTTCAATGCGAGCTCTGCTATCTCGATTGGATTGTTGCCCTCATATGGAAAATCTGCCGACAATATGGGCTTATCCAGCAGCTTTGTGAATTCAAATTCAATTATAGTCACCTCCGTGTCAGGTTTTATGTTTTTGTAGTGTTCTTTAAGGGCATCCAAAAGCTCCTCTTTGTTCCTGAACCCGTCCTTAACAGCGTCTTCATCAGTAAGCTCAGAAACTTTCTTCCTCTCAACTCTTTTTATCTTAGCCTTTCCAAGAACATAACCCCCAGAATGTACAAGAACTTCATCTCCTGGTTTTAGGTTAACTTTGCCCATCCTTATAGTGGCATTTTTCTTCCCGCTAAGGAGCAGATCTTTGTATTTTCCATCGAACTTTAGATTCCGCATTTTATTCCCTCCTCGGTTTTAGGAGGCGGAACTTTATGGCGATTACTCCATAGCGATTCTCCTTCCATTTTGGATACATGTTGTGGAATCTTTTCACAGCCTGTTCAAAGCTGGGCTTATCTGGAAAAATCTTTTCTATGGGTTCCTCCCTTAAAACCTGCCTAAAAGTCTCATATTTTTTAACTGAGATAACCTCCGCAGGAACTTCGTTGTTAAATAGTATTTTATCTTTGGGCTTGATCCCTTTCAGCTGTGGATAGGCTACCCTAACCTCGATCCGCTTTTCTCCGCTTTTTATCATCTCGAGATATTCATCCCTAACGTATAGTTTGTGCACTTTCATCGCTCCCTTAGTTAGTGGAGTAGATGCCTTAAAAAGATTGCACAAAAATGAAAAGGTTTAAATCATTTGAGAGCTAAATATATTTGGTGTGATAAAATGCGAAGAGCTCAAAGTGCACTTGAGTACCTGTTCATACTGGCTGCTGTTCTGATACTGGTTATGGTAACCATAAGAGTTGTTTTCACAAGTGTTCAGGCATTAAACTCCTCAGTAACTGAATACATCGATACCGTAAAGGACAAGATTCTTGAGACTCTGTGAGGTGGTTCAATGGAGCTCTTTTTAATAGGTCTCGGGGTTATAATGGGTATTCTAACCTCTTACACTGACATAAAAACTGGATTTATAGACGATAAGCACGTTTTTCCAATTGCCGGGATTGGGATTCTTTATTATCTCTACTATGGGATTGCCATAAAGCATGATGTTTTCTACGCATTCTCCGGATTAATAGGACTCGCCATCGGATTTTTGTTGGGTTATCTGCTCTATCTTATGGGAGGCTGGGCGAGCGGGGATGTTGTTATCTTAATGGGCTACTCAGCTCTCTTTCCGTACGCATCAAGCTATGCAAAGATAGTTCCCCCGTATGCGGTAAGATACCCCCTGCACGGCATAACCCTCTTATTTAACAGCATACTTGCTGTGTTCCCCTTCATTTTCTTTTATTCCCTCGCAGTGTTAGTGATAAGGAGAAAAACTACTCGATTAAAGGAGATTTTCATCGATAAATGGCTCAAGCCCTTTGAGCTTGCCCTCTGGATATCCGCGGCTTTTGTGATTCTCAGAATTGTCGGGAGAGCCATTCCTCCTCAATTTGGGGTTTTAATATGGGCAATAGCGATAGTTATCTTAGCAAAACTGCAAAAGGTTGGGGATGTCGTTGGGTTAATGCTTTTTGCTTATGGTGCATTTAAAACGCCGGAAATCATCTACAGCTATTTGAAACTTGCCGCAACATTTTATACCTTTAAGGTGTTCTTTTCCCTTGTAAAGGTTTTAAGGGAGGAAGTATTGACAAAAAAAGTTTCTGCTAATGAGCTTAAGGAATGGGACATCCTTGGTGAGTGGATATATGAAAAGGATGGCAAAATCTATAGAGACAGGGAAAGTTCTTTTGACAAGGTTATTAGGGCTTTGAAGACTCTTAACCTAAATGCGCTGAGAGTTGAATACGACAAACTAATCGCCTCACCAACGGCTGAAGGGCTCAGAAAAGAGGACATAGAGACCCTCAAAGCTCTTGTGAACGAAGGAAAGTTGGAAGATGAATTTGTTGTAAGGAATGCAATGCCCTTTGCACCGGCTTTATTTTTGGGCTTCTTGATATCAGTGTTTTACGGCGACTTATTCTGGTGGCTCGTGCTAAAAAGCTCAGGGCTTTAAACTTTTAAAAAACCTTGCAGAATTTAATATAGAAAAGGGATGATGAGCTTTTGCTTTGCTGATTGTGATGAACACGCCCTTCTCTGACCTACCCTTTTTCTTTTAGAATTTTCTCAATGATTTCCTTTACTTCATATAGATTTCTCGCAAGATAGTCTCCTTCAACTCCCTCATGGGGGTTAATAGCTATGCTCACATCCGCAACTTTGAACATGGCTATATCGTTGTGCCCATCACCTACGGCTATGGTCAGCTTCGGCTTGAGCTTTTCTTTAAGCTCGAGCAATATATCCCCCTTGTTTCTGAAGTCCACCCATGGAAGAACTTCTCCAGTTATCTTGCCTTTTTCGTCAAAGACAAGCTCGTTTGCATACACAAAATCAGCCTTAAGTTCCCTTCCTACCCTCTCAGCAAGGCATTTAAGGCCACCACTAATTATTGCAATTTTAAAGTTCCTCTCTCTCAAGAATTGAAAAAGCTCTTCCACACCTTCAAAATACTCAACTGAACTTGCCCATTCCATAACCTCATCTTTTGTCCTCCCTTTCCAGAGGGAAGCATCCAACTTTGCCCATGTTGCATAGTCAAACTCTCCAGCAAAGAACCTTTCTGCGTATTCTTTTCCTTTGTCCCACGTACCAAACTTTTTATGAAGCTCAACCCAGCTTGATTTGGATTTTACCAAGGTTCCTTCTAAATCAAACGCTATGAGGTACATCTCATTCCCTCCATCCATATTCCCCGATTAGAGGCACGAATGCCACGCCACCATGGTTTTTTATCTTTACCCTGTTGTCTTCACTTATCTTCATAACCTCAAGGAGCTCTTGCCACAGGTGGTAACTTCCTACAGGAATTAAAATTTTGCCTCCCACTTTGAGCTGTTCTATCAGAGGTTCGGGAACTTTGGGAGCTCCGGCGGTAACGATTATTCTGTCATAGGGTGCTTTTGGTGGAAATCCCTTAGTCCCATCGCCAACGATTACGTGCACTTTATCTTTGTAGCCCGCTCTCTCAAGGTTTCTTCTGGCAAATTCTGCAAGCTCCGGAATTCTCTCTATTGTATAGACATCTCGTTTAACGAGCTCATAGATCAAAGCAGCATTCCATCCACTTCCAGTTCCCACTTCAAGGACGTTCATTCCCTCCTCCAGCTCGGCAAGCTCCAGCATTATAGCAACCATATGGGGAGCACTTATTGTTTGACCTGCGGGAATTGGAAGAGGCTCATCAACGTGAGCATATGTCCTATATCTCTCAGGGACGAATTTATATCTCGGCACTCGAAGAAAAGCCCTCTTTACTTTTTCACTCTTGATTATTCCTTCTCTTTCGAGGTTCTCAACAAGTCTCATCCATTTTCTATACAGCTCATCCTCTTCCATGTCCTTCACATATAAAAAATTGCAAAAGAAGGATTTTAAGTTTGTGGAGATTATTCCCCTTTGTACCCCCTATAAATCTCAAGGCTCCTGCTTGCCCTTGCCCTTATAGGTCTCCCCATAATTCTAACAATTTTGTCCGCTTTAGCTTTTCCATGCCTTAGCATTTTATTTTCCGTTTTTATTTTGTCTATCTTGAAGGTGTAACCTCCGACTTCCAGAACTTCTCCAACTGCAAATTCTTCTTCCCTATCAACTTTGACCTTGAATGACTGCGTAATTCCTTTGGGAAGATATATGGAAACTCCAATTATTTTTGGATAGGTCAGGCTTTCTCCCCAGAGCGTCTTAACATCCTTTATTAGGGCTTTTTCAACCCGTTTGTTCTCTTCCAGTTCGATTCCAGTAATCCTAACTTCATCATCCTCAATCTCAACTATATCCCCTACCTTTATTTCCTCGTCCTCGGGAAGCTCCGCAAATCTCTTGAAGCTTCTTTCATGTTTGCTAACTATTATTGGGATTTTAATGAGCTTGCTTAATGTGATCTGCCATACATGACCGCACTCACTGCATCTTAGCTTTACTTCTCTCCCTCTCTCTGATATAACCTCAACTTCCTCGCTTCCACATTCAGGACATACAAAATACTCTTCCATTTTCCTCACCTTGCAGCTTTGGATGACTTTTCTTTATAAAGATTAGCTCAGCTTTCTTTTAATCTAACTAGATATGTTCTTCCCTCTTTAACCCTTTCTATTAAGCCTTTTTTCTCCATGTCTCTTAACAGCAAGCTGACTTTTGCCTTTGAAAAGCCAAGGCGCTTTACAAGGTCGCTTTGGTAGAGTGGGCCTTCTTTAAGCAGTTCAAGAACCTTCTCTTCATCTGAGCGAAGGTCAATTAGGGTTTTTTCTTTTCTTCTATAGAGGGTCCCAGCAAAAAAGCCACCTAAAAAGGCTATAAAAATTGTTGCCAGAAACATCGCTAACGGGAACTGGTTTGTCACCTCTCCCGAAAATCCCACTATAAAATAGAACTCCTCCTCTGGTCTAACGTCTGTCTTTTTCCATTCCAAAATCAGTGCAGTTCCCGTGCTTTCAACTTTATCCGGGGAGGGAACTATGGGGGATAGAATTGCATAACCCTTGGGAACGTAGAGTCTCGCGTAAAAATATCCAACTGGCTGGTTAAATTTGACGTGGTATGAAAACTGCTTCTTTCCACTAACTTCTTGAAGCATCCCCTCTGAATAGAAGCTTATTCTTATCTTTAACCTGCTTCCCGGCGAGACCTCAGGAAATTCAATATAAACGGCATTTATGTCACCCACAATTTTAGAAACACTTATGTTGGCTATTTGAGTTTTACCGTTGATCTCAATTATTGCCTCTGGGTTTTCGATTGGGTACTCAGAGTAGAAAGTGTAATAGGATATGGGAACGTTCGGAGATAAAACTAGCTCGATGGTTTCTTTGACCTTATAATCCTCCAGAATATCAAAATAAAGGGAGTAGCTGTCCAAGTTGTATTCGTACTCCTGGGAAACTATAAATTTTGAAGGCAAGAGCAGGAAAAATAGCATGGCTATTAAAGCTGACTTCCTTCTTGAGGATTTTTTATTTTTAGCAGTGGGCATACCTCCATACACTCCCCACAATGAATACATCTTGCTGAATCAACCTCTATCTTTTTTGTATGGGGGTTTATTCTTAAAGCATTTTCTGGACACTTTCCGACACAAACCCCACATCCAACACACTCATATGCCCTCTTTATTAGGTAGTATGCCCTTATAGCATCTTCTCTGCTCTTTGCCCTAACCTCTTCCTCTGTAAACACTATAGTCTTTACCCTTATGGAGTTTTTATCTTCGCTTACTTCACCCAATATCGGGGCTACTTCTTTGATTCTTTTCAGGAGTATCTTCGTGTTTATTTTGAGAATAAAGTCCCCATCTCTCTCTTCAAGTGAATATTTTATAGGTTCCCATGTCCGTTTTTCCGGAATCTTTACTCCAAGTTCCTTTGCAATGGCCTTTTGCCCTTTAGTTAACCGCCTCCACCTCCAGAAGCCGTAGGTTATCCACTCTTCTGGCATTCCAAAGCGTTCTTTCCACTTCCTAAGCTCACTCTCCCATTTTTCCCACAGCTGCGGCTTTTCTTCCTTTAGCGTTTGAATTTCGGCTAGGGAAGAGCTTGGACACATAAAGCAGCCAATTCTATCCAAACGATTCTCATAGAGGGGGTTGTATTTCAGCTTACGGGAGAATATGTAGAGCCACACCTCAAGGGCATTCCAATGGAATATTGGAGATGCTCCAATTTCGTTAGGCACCCATGGATTTTTCCACACTCTGGGCTGCTTGTATCTCTGCAGGCTCTCGTACTTTCTCTGGCCCACAAACATTAAGACACCATTTGGGTAGTGTTTCTTTATCGTTAAGGTTATTGGGCCCAGCTTTGTAACTTTGCAGCACCATCTATAGTCTCTTCCCGGAGGTGAAAAAACGCTGAGAGAGCTCCAGAATGCATCGCCAGCATCAGCCACGATAAATTTTATATTTCTTCTCTCAAGCTCCTGCTTAATTTCTCTTACATACTCAAGGGTTTCTGGGAACTCTATTCCAGTGTTGTTGAAAAACACCGTAAAGTTCTCAAATTCCTCAAGGGCTAAACCCAAAACGGCTAAGCTATCTTTTCCACCGCTGAAGGCAACGGCAATTGGCTTATTTGTATTTTGAGCAGTTTTTCTCATAAATGCTCTGGCTTCTTTAACTCTCTCCTCTAGTGCCGATTTGTTGGCTTTTATTACCTCCTTTATAGTTGCTTTCTTCCCTTCCCGGTATTGAACCTTTTTCTGGTGCCTTGTTTTTATCCCGCTGCCGCGTTCTTTTTTATCAATCAGCTGTTCGTAATTCTTCTTAGCTATTCCTGTGGCAATCGCTTCATCCTCACAGACCACTATAACGTCGTCTCCAATTCTAATGCTCTCTTCTGCCTCGATAACTCCCACAGGCAAAACGTTTGCACCGTTTTTTATCGGCTCTTTTGCACCCTTGTCAACTATAACCCACTTCTTCATATTTTTTCCAAAGCGCTTCCATAAGGCTATAGCACCTTCAATCTTCAATCCCGGCTTCCACTTAAGTTCAAGCGGGTCAAAGCGAAGCCACCCAAAAATGTAGCCGTCTACAATTATCTCATATACATCGTCCTCCCCAGGGGTTTTGTTCAAAAGAACTACCTTGCCGTCAAGTATCTCGCCTACATCAACACCGTAATGGGCTTTAAACTCTCTCTTAATAAACTCCAAGTCCTTTTCAAAGGCAAACCTTACATCTGCAGGAGGAGTTAAGTCTACCCTAAAGCCCTTGCCGTGAATGTCGCACTTCTCACTTATCAATGGGACATTACACTCCTCGCACCAGTGAATGTGAGCTTTTCCTAGAAATACCGGCCCCTTTCTCATTATCTCACCTAAGGGAGAAAAACTAGCTGGGTTTATAACTGCTTTGGTTGTTATAGAACTTCAATTGCGAGAACACTTTTTCCAAATTCTTCAACTCTAAAAGTCCGACCGGTAGATTCCAATGAATAGATAATTTCATTTTTGCTTGGAAACTTGATAAATTCTTTAGTTAATTTTTCAAAGAACTCCCAAGCTTCAATTCCAGGATAATTCTCTCTAAAAGGTTCAACTATTATAAGTTTTCCTCCTTCGCCCAAAGCATTAACAGCACTGTTTATGACATGTTGAACATTTGGGATATATTCTAAGAGAAAACTCACTATTACTACATCATACTCTCCTTTCGGCTTAACTTTTTGAACATCAATCTCTTTTAGTGTCACCCAGTCTAACCCATTTCTTTTTACTCGTCTTTTTGCGATATTCAGAAGATTATGGGAAAAATCGACTCCTGTATATACTCCCTCATAACCAACAATTTTTCCAATCTCTTCTGGAGATACAGAGCCACATCCAAGATCTAGAACTTTTTTACCCCTGGTAATCCCACCAATCTCTTTGATAATTGTTCGGTAAATTTTTGTCAATTGACTGTTGAGGCGCATATCCCAAAACTCTGCATTCTCGTCAAAGTCCATAAAACTTATTGGAGATTTGGAATTTAAGGAGACTTCTACAAATTCAAGCATTCTGTCAAATATGGGAATTACATCGAGAGTGAGATATGATATAGATCCTATGTCCAATTCTAGTTTGTAATGTATACTCCTCCCCCAGATTCTATTAAATGCAGTTTCTGCAAACCCAAGTGTTGTGTAAGTCTCTAGCATTGTTTTGAGTAAAACTTTATTTCTAACAGGAATGTCCACCAGGGCATCTGCATAATGCTTTTTCTCATTTATTGCATGAAATACTCCATACTCTAAACCGAGTTTGAGTAAATTAAGCAGTGCCAAGTTCACGGCAAAAGATAGCGTTGTATCAAGGACACGAACTAGGTTCTTTACATCATTTTTTTGAAAAAGAAGTTTCTCCTTCACGTTTTGAGATTTCAAAAAATCCAAAAAATTCTTTCCCTCCTCCGATAAGCGATAATACTTAAATCCTTCTCCCTCAACAATGTCAACTAATCCTAAGTCCACAAGTGATTTATCATCTTGATGTATAGATGCTGTTCCTAAGAGCATGTCTTTGACCTCTTGTATGCTTAAATTTGTAGCTTTGGCTATCTCTGAAAGATAAGCTGGCGAGGGATATATTCGAGCGAGATATCTAAGAAGCCTTAGTTTGTTCTTCCCAATATAACGGAGAGTATTTAGAAAATTCGTATTCATGAAATGACACCCTCCAGTCTCCAACTATAAGATCAACATATTTCTAGCTGGGAGAGTATTAAAATTTTTTGTGTAGGTAGCCCCCTTATCAGGACAACATTCTCTGAACCTATCTGGTAGCATCGCCTTGGATTTATCAAACCAAAAAACTCGCTTTATCTCCTTCTCCACTTTCTTGAATCAAAAAGTCACATACAATAAAATCTAGGACCAAAGAATTAAGAGAGGGCTAGATACTACCTTGTAATCAAAATAAACCCACCTTTCATGCTTCCCTTTTTGTGGAGGTGCTACATATTAAAACGCAACACCCAACGGCTTATCCTGACAGCAGCACGTTAAAAACCAAAAAATTTATAAGAGCATTGTAATCCCTAACTTATCGAGGGCCGGTAGCTCAGCCTGGTTAGAGCACCGGGCTTTTAACCCGGTGGTCGCGGGTTCAAATCCCGTCCGGCCCGCCACTTAACAACTTTTCTAGGAATCGAAAGAGCTTAAAGTTCTGAATACCAATTATCTTACGGGTGATAGCATGGATGTTTTTGAGCTGGCTAAAAAATATCATGTTGAACTGGGCATAAAAGAACCGAGTTTTGCCACGATGGCAGCGGAGCTTTTCGGAGACCTGGGATTGAGCATAATGAACCATCTGAAAGAGGAGGGATACACTTTAAAGGGCACAAGGTTCCTGGACTAGGAGAAGAGCCTTGTGCTGGAAATAGTAAAAGAAAACAAGAGCTACGAAATCCTCTTGAGAAAGCTTTAATAACTCACTTCATAGTCAAAGATTATTTCTTCCTTCTCTCCTGGATTAACCGTTACTTTGAATTCCACGTAGTTGGCCGTCTCTACTATTGGGCTCACTGAGCTTTCCAAGATTTTTCCACGCCATTTGTAATGCCTCACAACTACGTCTTTACTCTCTTCTTCAAAGTTCTCCACCGTAACTCTGATCTTGTAGTACCCATAGCGTTCTCCGTGCCTTTCTTCTAAAACCTCTGTGGTTCCTTTTAAGTCGATGTCTCTACCAAGTTTAAGTCTCAAAATTTCGCCCTTTGGGGTATGATCTATCATCTGCTCTCCAATTAAAACGTTCTTGTCTTCCATTTCTTTGTAGATTTCCACAACACCTCTGGGAAGGGCTTCACCGGTCCTTAGAGAGATTATCTCATAGACATCTTGGCTTCCACCATAGGGATAGCTCTCATAGAGGTACTCTCGTGTAAATTGGGTTTCTTGGTAGATGTATGGAATGAGTTTTTTCTCAAAGGCACCTATGTCAATAGTATCGAGTTTGTAGAGGTAAAAAGCCTCCAATTTTGTCTGTTGGATTGATTGTTGGGGCACCTCCTTGGCAAGTGTCTCTAATACATACCTTTCCATCACAAGCTGGGGAGGTTGATAGAACTGCACATCTCCCGAAACGAGGAGAACGTCAGCGTTTTCAAAGCTCTTGTTAGTGGGGTTATCAATTACAATGTAGCCATAAAATTGTGCTTTGTCACTTAGGTAGAGTTTATATCTTGACCTCCAGCCTATTCCACCCATCCGGTAGATGAGCTTGAAGAAGTACTTTCCATCCTCCTCAGCGTTTACTATGGCATAAACATCCGCGGTACTTTTTTCACCGATTGAGGCTATCTTCATATAGGCTATTTCCTCTGAACTTATCAAATAATAGCCATCTCCTTGGATTGCTATTTTTCCATCTTTATATCCCAGAAATTTTCCACTTAGTGTTTCTCCGCTTTTCAGTTTTATTGTTATCTCTTTTCCAATATTGGCTTCAACCAGATCTTTTCCTTTGAGCTCTTTGCTTATGACTCCAAGCACTTTCACCTTCTCATCAAGAGGCTTCAGCGTAACCTCATAAATTTGAAGTCCTTTAAGCATCTCCAGCGGAACTTCATTTATGCCTTTCTTCAGCTCAACTTGAATGGTCTTTTCCACAACCCCAATCTTGGCTGAATCATAGAGTGCAAGTGCAGTGTGGCTCTCTTCAGCTTTCGTTTGATGGAATACAATCATGGCTAGAAGAACAAAAACCACTAAAACTCCTCCAACAATTTTTCGCTTCATTTCAATCACCCAAGAAGATATCACCCTCATTCTATTTATAGGAATCGACGGCTTCAATCACATTCGAAATGGAAAGACTTTTAACATTGTCAACATAACTGAAACTGTCATCACTATAATCGAGGTGGTAGAGATGGATAGAGTTGCAAAAGCTAGGGAAATAATCGAAAAGGCAAAAGCTGAGAACAGACCACTTGTGGAACCGGAGGCAAAGGAAATTCTTAAGCTTTACGGCATTCCAGTTCCAGATTTTAAGGTTGCAAGAAATGAGGAAGAAGCTGTTCAATTCGCAAGAGAAATAGGCTATCCAGTTGTTATGAAGATAGTTTCCCCACAAATTATCCACAAGAGCGACGCTGGTGGTGTTAAGATCAACATAAAGAACGACGAAGAGGCTAGAGAAGCTTTCAGAACTATTATGGAGAACGCCAAAAACTACAAGCCCGATGCAGATCTTTGGGGAGTTATAGTGTACAAGATGCTCCCCCTTGGCAAGGAAGTTATCGTTGGTATGATAAGAGACCCACAATTCGGGCCCGCAGTAATGTTTGGTCTCGGTGGAATATTTGTCGAGATTCTTAAGGATGTGAGCTTTAGGGTTGCTCCAATAAGCAAAGACGAAGCCCTTGAGATGATCAAAGAAATAAAGGCTTACCCAATCCTTGCTGGAGCAAGAGGAGAAAAGCCTGTGAACATCGATGCTCTTGCCGATATAATCGTCAAAGTTGGAGAATTAGCCTTGGAGCTTCCAGAGATCAAGGAGCTTGACATAAACCCCATCTTTGCTTACGAAGACAGTGCAGTTGCAGTTGATGCTAGAATGCTCCTTTGATTTCTCTTCTTTTTAAAAATCTAAAGAAGTAAGGTCAATACCAGGTTTCAGCTATAACATCATGCTTGTGTATGCTTTCATGACTTACAACTTTTACGTGGATTTTGCCCTTAAATTTCTGCTTTGCCTTGAATATTATCTCTCTCGCAACATCTTCCACGAATTTTGGATTTGAGTACATATTTTGGACAACTTCATTCTCATCAACGGTCTTCAATAAGGTATATGTCGGGGAGCTAAAAGAACTCTCTACCACATCTATCATATCTTCCAGGGCTATCTCCTCATTGTAGTCTGTTTTTATTTCGAGTGTCGCAACCGCTCTCTGGATGTGGGTTTTCCCTCGATTGTTGGCCATCGCGTGTGGACAAGCGGTGTTTCCAATTACCTTAACCCTTAAAACTTTCTCAACTTGCCCGGGCTCTTTTATTACCCCAACCTCAACATCATAAGTCTCAAGGCTGATTTTTTTGCTGGCAGGTGTTTCTCTCTCCATGATAAGCTGTGTTTTAATCCACACTTCAGCCCTCTTATGGGGATGCTTTCCTTCCAACCTCTTTATCACCGCGAGACCAAGTTCTTCAAGAGAAGTGTGTGCTTCTTTCACTTCCTCCTCAACGGCCTCACTCATTGTTTCGGTGATGCTTTCAACAAGTCTGCTCATATGAATGCCTTTCTTTTCCTCAGGAACGTCTATCGTTATCTCAAATGTCGGGATAAAGGTGTAAAGCTTACCTTTCCAGTTTATTCTCGCTATTGTTCTCAAGTTTGTTATGCCAACTCTGTGAAGTCTCTCTTTGATCTCTGGAATCTCTTCTTGAGTCTCGAACATTTTCTCACCTCCATTAGGAGAACCTAATCGGTTCTTTTAAACTTATCTCAAAAATCTCATAAGCTTCTCGTAACTTTCTTTTGCTACAGTAATATCCTCCCTGTTGAGTCGATACCCGTATTTTGCTTTCTCAAACACGCGGGTAAGTTTATCCAAATCCTCCAGATCCTCAAAAATATCCCTTAGCTTGTCCTCATGCTCCCAGTGGGTCCAGCTTTTTTGATAGGGATAACCTTTCCTTATTAACCCCGCAACGACGTTTTTGTACATTTTGATTATTCTTTCCTCGGGATTTCCTTCAATTGAGTCAAAAGTTATCTCAGGATCAAATTTGGCAATCTCAAGTTTTTCTGGTTTCCTTCTTCTAGTTATAAAAAGAAGAACAAGGATAAGGGCAAAAACGAAAATTGGGGCAAGATAAGCATAGCCTGGAAGGGGTTCATAGGTTATTTTGAAAGTATCATTAAAGAAGCTGAACTTCGGGTATTTTATTATAGGCGCTTGAACGCCCCTATAAGGCTCAACCCTCCTGCTGAAAAGAGCCCTCAGAGCTATTACAATCGCCAGAATAATTACAAGCTCTCGGAGATAATCTCCTTTTGTTCGCTTTCTTTTTTTAACTGACTGCAGGGGGATCCCCTTCTCGAAGAGAAACCATACTGAATAGGCAAGAAGTCCAAAAAATAGTGCCGCCCACAGGATGTAAATCACTTCGATGTTGAAGGTGCTTTGTCCATGTTCCACAGTAGCCCTAAAGAGCACGGCAAAGAGCAACAACATAAGCAAAAATGGCAGTATTTGCCTCATATCTACCGCCCGTTTATTATGTAGTAGACGGTCCTCAGAGGGATGTTAAGTTCTTCACTTATCTCCCTAGGCGTTTTTCCGCTTTTAATGAGCTCTTCAATAAGCTTTAATGTAGCCGGATCATACTTTTTAGGTCTTCCTCGGGCGTGGCTCATAGGGACAAGCTTGATTCCCATTTGGTTAAGTGCTTTAATGATTTTTTTGGAAACCTTTGGATACAAACTCGGAGGGCATCCGATGACTTTCACATTTGGAGCCCTCTCAAGTATCTTCACAAGGATTATCTTGGTTGGTCTGAGATTTATGTAAACCTCAGTGACATCCCTATTAAGCTTCTCCTCTATTTTTCTTAAGAGCTCATCATTATTTCTCGCCTTTATCTCAACCCTCATCCTTCTCACCCTTGGAGGAGCTCCAAAAATTGTTTTGCCTTATCACTCTTTGGCATAAACTTCTCAAATTTGCTTGTATCCTCAAATAGCGCCATGTGTAAGCCAGAGAGTACAAACTTCTCTATAGCTTCTTTGAGTTCTTCTTCATCTATCCCAAGTAGCTTGCTCACTTTTTCTTCATCAAAGGGGCTAACTCCATACAGAATAACTCCGCCCAAAAGGTAGTTGGGGATGTTCGAAATCTCGCTCCTCTTCCCGCTTAAGAGAGTCTCAATTTCACATTTCTTAATAATAAGCATACTGCCAAATCCAGTACGGAACTCTGGCTCATCCATAAACGGCAGATCAAAGATTGAGTAATGGCAATCTATACAAGGCCTTATTTGGGGGTATAGGCCAATAGTTTCTCTCTCTTTTTCAGAGGTTAGGTAGTAATATCTGAATAAGTCTAAGGCAAGAATTTTAGCCCCGTCTTCGGGATATAGGGAAGCATAGGCGAGTGATAGGTTATCTATGGTGTAGTGGCTGTTTATTAAAATACCCTTAGTTTTCACATAGGTTAAGAGCCTCCATCTGAATTTTCGACCAAAGCGCTTCTTGAGCTCCCCGTCTATATCGGCATCTACAGGGAGCTCAACTCTTTCTTTCTTTAACCTTCCTCCCTGCCAGTACTCCACCTCTATTCTCATTCCCTTTCTTTGAACCTGACCTTTTTCCTTGAGCTTGGACTTTATCTCCTTAAAAGTATCTCTAGTTTTGTTGCTCTTTTGCCCCAGAATTCTAAGAACATCACCAGAGTAAGCCAAATGAGGCAATATCTCCATTCTTCCAAGCTTAATGGGCTTTTCAGAGATTCTTATTGAGTCGAGTTCTTCCTTGTTAGTGATATCTTTAACTTCAATAATTTTCTTCCCTTTGTAAAAGGTGTAATTGGATTCTATTGTAGCAAGGGCCATTTTATGGGCTGTTATTGCCGTTCTAAGCCGTTCAAGGGTTAGCATGCGGTAGTGATTTCTCAACAGAATTCTTCTGATATGGGGATCTCGTTCCCTTTTACTTGACATTGTATAAGAGAGCGTCTCACCAACTCTACGGGAAAGTTCTTCCTCCAAATCTTTAAGGAAGGCAAGATTGCGGTTTAAATTAAAAGCTAAATAAAGAGGGTCGAAATTCTCAAATAACCTGCCCATGTTTATTTTTATATCATCCAAAACCCTATTTATCTGTGCTATAAGCTCCTCAGTTGTCGTCATGGCAGGAGTTCCTCATTGGCAATTTTTTCGGGGAGATATCTTCTCGCAACGAACTCCAAACTCTTGTTTGCCAGAGCCTGCTGTTCAATCCTAACTCCCCACTTGAGTGCCAATTTAAGCTGTCTCTGCCATTCCTTGTTCTGGAACCATGGGTAGTTCATCTCCTCTATAATACGCTTGTAATCCCCGGTTGGACCACCTTTCTTGTTCGGCGGAATTCCCTTGAGCTTTTCTGTAACGTTTTCAAGACCGTATTTCTTGATGTCGTCCATCGTCATGCCAACGAACTTTGCCTCTGGCGTTGCAAGCTTTTCACTGAGATAAGCGAGGTTTATTGATCCCTGCTTGATTGTAGAGTAGATGTACCATCCATAAGGGTCACCATCAGTAAAGACAATTATCGGCAAACCTTCCTCGTAGTGAAGCCTGTGAATGAGCCTTCTAACACCTCTTGAAGCCTGTCCCTGGGTGGCAACTATGAGGGCTTTCTCTTTCTTTGGATACTTTTCTTCTATAAGCCTGTCCGCCATAGCGGCAGTCTCTACTACAAGGACATAATCTACATTAATTTCTGGGAACTCTATATGCTCCACGGTTCCGGGGACTGCCCATCCACCCATACCGAGCTTTGAAGCGTTGAACTCATCTTCCCCGTCTTTAATAACAATATCACCATAAACGTATCCCCTTCTGTCCGCAGTTATGTGCATTTCCTCTCTCAAAACACCGAACATTCTCTCCAGATCCTCTATTATAGGATCGCTCTCGCTCTGATCTTCGAAGGTGTTTTCCTTCGTACCGGGGATTGTGTGTTTGTTTGCATAATAGGCTTCTCTCAAGCTTGCGTGCTTACCCTCAGCAACCAATCTCTTTATGTATGCCGCTATCAAGAGTGTCTGCATAAATTTCCTAGCATGAGCAACGTGGAAGAGGTACCTCCTTGAGGTCTTGTTGCCCATTTTAATTAAGCGATCTTTTTCATCGAAATAAACGTTGCTGAGGCCTCTTGTAGGAACATCTATAAAGGGATTTCTACCCGCTTTTATTTCTTCGAGAACTTCTTTTCCAAATTCCTCGAGTTTCTGAAGGACCTTTCTTGGGTCGTAGCTGAAGCGTTCCTTGGGCCTCTCACGTTTAAGCATTTCCATCAGCCTCCGCCTTGTTTTCTTCTACTGTTTCAAATTTCTTCTCAATCATCTTTATTAGGAGGTTCTTTATCGTGTCTTCAGGCTCTCCAGTTAGGATGCTTAAGGCCCTACTTACCTCAGGGACATACTTCTCAAATATCTTCCTTCTTTTCACCTGGTAGAGCTTGCGGTGTTTTCCTCCGAGATATTTGGCAAGCCTTCTAGCGACTTCCATTATGGCGAGTCTTATTTCTTCATATATTTCATCTTCACTGGCAATACTCTGCTTTCCTGTAGAAGTGTAGGGGACGTGCACGCTGACCACATTAACCAAAAGCACCAGCGGCGTTCTTTCGAGATCATCCACCCTGTATCTCTTCCAGTCAATATTTCTTGCCGCAGAGGTTATAACCACACGAACCCGCATCAAAGAGCAGAGGAACTCTGTTAGCATATCTAAGAAGGTCAAAACCACTGCTTAGCTCTCCCCCAAAGGCTAGACCCACCTCTACCTGGAAAGGAATCCCCCCGCGGTAGACTTTGGGAGGTCTCGTTACGGCAGTTACGAACTCTGGCTTTAAAATTCCTAAAAGTCCTTTTTCTATGTTCTCCTCTCCAATTGGCCTCAATCCATGGGTGGGTGGGGCCAAGAAAGTCATGTACTTAAACGCCTCTACAATCTCTTCAGCCTCGTGCCAAGTGAGCTTTTCAGGAGGCTTTTCCATAATTTTTCTGACTTCTCTGAGAACTTTTTTACCTCTTCTTCCAAAACTTGCGATTATTCTATCAACCTCTCCCTCAGTGAGCCTTTTTAGGAGTTGCTCTCTAACTCTCTGCTCCTCCTCTTCCTTTATAAGCCTCAATGCGGTTATATATTTTACAAGCTCGTCTATTTTTTTGTCGCTTATTCTCGAAAACTCGCCTATAAGGAACGTTCTCACTGTTGTTCTTGTCGTTCTTCTGGCCATTCTGTAAACGTCATCTGTCATTACTCCCTTTGGGTGGGGTTTCATCTCCTCCGGAGGCTCTGGAACTTCTTCACTGCTTCTCGGAAAGACTATCAACTTTCCATCAGGCTCTATAAGTTCAATATGGGCATGAGGATTGGCTATCGCGGTAAGCTTAAGATACCAGTAAGGGCCCTGCTTGGAGCGGATGTAACGAACTTCCTTAACTTCCATTTCTATCCTTGTTCCTCTCCATCCAGTGGGGTTGGGGTGTTTTATCTTTTTGAAAATTTTTCCTTCGTTCTTTTCCACATCTATGCCGACCCAAGCTTCTATTATCTCATCACCACCTGTGGAAGTGATAATTCT
>Ga0182239_1000236_pt1 | contig 20935 bp, 20 predicted proteins | sample hydfrate6_PW_210_FD_132456 | JGI IMG/M metagenome (GOLD analysis project Ga0182239, IMG submission 132456) | Subsurface microbial communities from deep shales in Texas, USA - hydraulic fracturing test 6_PW_210 | ecosystem: Environmental > Aquatic > Deep subsurface > Shale gas/oil reservoir >... | reverse complement strand
TGATGGCGCCGTAAAAAGTCCAATATCTGCGTTACGCGCAATTTCTCAGAATTTCACGTACGGATAAGTACGCTGCATTCTTCGAAATTGCGCAAGCCTTGATCTTGAACTTTTTACGGCGCCATCTGAAATCAGACTTTTTACGGTGCTATCAAATCTATGGGCGGGGAAAATATGAAAAACAAAAAAGATTTTCAGATTTTGCTGCCTCCGGCGGTTTCAATCATTGTGCCGGTTTTAAATGAGCAGGAAACCATAAACCGCACAATCGCAAATCTGGCCGGCGCGTGCAGGGGATTTAACGTTGAGATCATCATCGTTGACGGAGACCCGGCAGGGTCGACCATCAACCGGGTTGGGCGAAACCAGGTCATCACCCTTGTTGCTCCGGCCGGGCGGGCATCCCAGATGAATGCCGGGGCAAAAGCCGCCAAAGGCGGCATCCTGGTTTTTGTCCACGCAGACACGCACCTGCCGCCGGGTGCCATCGGCGATGTGCTCAGGGCCCGCAAAAGGCCGGAGATTGCCGCAGGCGCGTTTTTCCTTGGTATCGACAGCCCAAAAAGAATCTTTCGCCTGATTGAAATCCTGGCCAATGTCCGCTGCCGCCTGACCCGCATTGCCTACGGCGATCAGGCCGTGTTTGTCAAAAAACGGGTTTTTGAGCAGATCGGCGGATTTGCCCATATCCCGATCATGGAAGACATCGGGATCATGCAGCGCTTAAAGAAAAACCGGCTGGCAATCCGGCTGATCCCAAAGCCCGTGAAAACATCTGCCCGGCGCTGGGAAAAAGAGGGCCTGATTTACGGCATTGTCCGAAACAACCTGCTTTCGTGCCTGTATTATGCAGGTGTAAAACCTTCAGTGCTCAGGAGGTTTTACAAATAAATGGTCTGAAACCGGCATTGATCCGGGGTGCCGGCAGCACCCCGGATCAGAACAGCGCCGGTTTTGTTTGTCAATACATCATTCCGCTGACGTAAACCCCGGCACCCACAAACAGATCCGTATCCGGCACCCGGTAGATGTAGGTGATCTTTTTGTGCGGGGTGGATTGGCCCGGTTTGGGCCACATGTATTCCACCCAGCCTTCACCCCGGCTGCGGGCCAGATTGACGAAATGCACGAAAAGGGCTTTGTCTGTTGGGTCTGTCATCAGCAGCACATGGTCCCTTTTGGTCAGTTCGGGTTTGAAGGGATGGGCCAGCATTTTACCGTCCAGATTCATTAGAAAGACATACGAGTCCTTCCACACAAAGGGGCCCCGCTGGTCGCTGATTTTTTTAATCCCTTCCTCCAGGCCCTGGGAGTTGATAAGGGCTGCGGCTTCCCGGCACATTTCCACGCATTCTTCCTTTGTTGCCGATTCGGCGGCTGTGGCCGGAAAAGCCAGCAGCACGGCAATCAGTATTGCTGCGAGACAATAGGCATGACGGGTCATGGGTCACCTCCTGGTGATAAAAGTTTACCGCGGTTTTATTGGATCCAGGGCTTGCCCACGGGCAGCACGTCGCGGCCAAAGACCTGGGCGTAGATTACATGGGCCATCATGTACAGGGCCGAAGCAGCGCAGGCCATCAACTCGTATCCGGCGATAACCGTGAACTGATCGTAGCCGAAATGGGCAATGTCAAGAAGGATAAAACCGATTAAAAGCAGGGTGAATGTAACAGCCATGGCCGAGTGAATCCGCATGGCCGGAAACCACATGATAAAGGTGTAGATGGTCCAGCAGACCAGAAACCAGCCAACGTCCTCGGTGCTGGCATGGTAGACATTGAAGTGGTTGAGCATGAAAATGATGCCCAGCGAGATCCAGAAAGCCCCGTAGGAGCAAAACGCGCTAAAGCCGAAATTGTTGCCCACATTAAATTCCAGGTATCCGGCAATGAGTTGTGCCAGTCCTCCGAAAATAAAGGCAAGGGCCAGCACAGGGCCGACCCCGCACCAGCCGACATTGTGAAACTGAAGAATCAGGGTGGTAATACCGAATCCGGCGAGACCGACAACCGCCGGGTTCCCTTTGGGCGCATCTGCCTGGGCCATTTGTGTCCTCCTTGCTTTGAAGAGAAGTGGAAAGGAACAGGGTGATAAAAAAATATAGTACAGCCTGATGTTGACAGTTTTTATTGTAGAATCGTTGTCGCGATATTGTAATGAGTTTAATTATGAGAATGCTGTTTACGTGATTAAACGCTTCTATATCAGAGCATGATTTTTCTGTAAAGAAAAGTTGGAAAGAAGCAGGATAAAAATGTCAGGCACAAGCCCGGATGCAATCGGTTCAGGCCGGGCTATGCCAGTGGCGGGGCCGGGGGCGGCAGTTCGCCGCGTTCCAGGGCCTTTCTGGCCGATCTGACCGGAATGCCGGCTTCGCAGGGCACGCCGACCTGGCATAAGCCGCAGCCGTAGCCGTCAAAGCCATAGGTGTCTTTGACATGCTGTCGGGTTTCGGCCAGGTATTTGCGGCATTTTTCCTTGTCGTGACCGGCTTCGGTAATGGCCCGGGCAGGGCAGCGGTCAATGCATTTGCCGCAGGTGTTTTCCGCAAAAAACAGGCAATAGGCCCGGTGATGGCTGTAAAATCTGGAAGAGGGCGCAATCCGGATGCGGGCTACGACAGAGCCGGCCCGTATGGCTTTTCCCGCTGCGGTGATCAGCCCGTCGCAAAGCCCGAAAGTGCCAAGGCCGGCGGCATGGGCCGCATGCCGCTCCGACCAGCAGGAGGCATAGGAAAACTGCCGGGATTGGACAACCGTCCAGTTGGACGCCAGCATGGGGGCGACAGCGGGGTGGTCGTTGTCCCGGAGGCAGTCGGCCACGTGGCGGCGCAAGGCGGTATTAAAGGCCTCTCCGTAAATCCGGGTCCTTGCCCATTGTTCGGCGGGATATTTTCGGGCCCGGCGGTTTGCCTTGCGCACGGCTTTGCGCTGGGGCAGCACCCATGAGATCACGGTGAGCTCATCAGGACGGGCGGGACTTTGCGGGTGCTGCTGGGTGTAGATTTCCCAGGGGGTCCAGTGAAACGGGCCCACATATTCCTTGAATTGCTGCCACATGGGATCATCTCCTGCGGCAAATCCCACAAGCGCCCGGTCCCACGCCGGCTCCCCGCTGTGATCGGCCATTGTGTTTTCCGGAGAACGGGCGATAAATCCGTTGATGGATTGGCGGATCCAATCGCCGCTGTCCGGTTCTTGTTTGTCAAGGTTGCTGCCGTACATGGTGCCCCCTTCAAAGCCGTGTTAAAGGTGTTAACGATGGGAAGGATATGGATTTTGCCTCAGGATATTGCGATAATGGCATTGCGGACAACAGGTGTCAATTTCAATAAAAACCTGTCTATTGATTTTATTTTTGTTTGCGTGTAAACTATGCGGTTGCTTGGATTGATATTATATTTAATAAATACAAATAGTTATGCTTTTTATTGGCATATAAGAGGGTTGCCTGACAAATGCATCGAAGATCCATGAAAACCCGGTTTTATTTTGGCGCGGGCTGTATTCTTTTTGTTTTCTGCGGGGTTTTTTCCCTTGTTCAGTACTTTGCCCTGCGCAATATCGTCATTGACAACGTGTACCAAAACACGGAAATTTTTATCGGCACGGCCAGTGCCACCCGCAATTACGTCAAGGACGTGCTGCGGCCGCACATGGTGGAGCTGCTTTCGCCAGAAGCCTTTGTGCCCGAGGCCATGTCCACATCGTTTGTCAGCCGCGAGGTTTTAAACGGCCTTCGCGACCGGTTCCCGGATTTCTCCTATAAGCGTGCGGCCCATAATCCGAAAAATCCCGTGAACATGGCTGATTCATTTGAGATGGAAAAGCTGCGCTGGTTTCGCAATCATCCGGATACCGAGGAGTGGCGCGGCATCATTGAAAAAGACAGCAGGGCCTATTTCACCCGCATGAAAGCCATTTACGCCGAAGCCCAGTGTCTCAAATGCCACGGCAGCCCCGGCCGGGCCCCGGATGCGCTAAAGCAGATCTACGGATCGGAAAATGGTTATGATTTTGACGTGGGCGACGTGGTGGCTGCAGACACCATTTATATTCCAGTGGACGTTAGTTTTTTCAAAATCAAGGAAACCGCCTGGATGATGTTTATTGTGGCGGCAACCGCGCTTTTTTCTCTTCTCGGGCTTTTTGTGCTTTTGTTTAACCGCACCGTGGTCACCGATCTCAAGGGGGTGCTGACACGGTTTAAAACCATATCCGGTCACGCAGTGGCCGAGCCCCGGCTGGAATACAACGGGCATAACGATGAACTCGAACAGGTGAAATGGGCTTTTGAGGACGTGGCCTCGGATCTGAAGGTCACCCATGATACCCTGCGGGCCTCTGAGTCCAAGTTCCGCCTGTTGTTTGAAAGCTCCCAGGACGCCATCCTGATCCTTGACGGCCACACCCGGATGAAGGACATCAATCCGGCGGGACTTCAGTTTTTCGGGTTTTGCGACAAGGATGAGGCCCTGTCCATTGAGACCTGTTTTCAGCTGTTCTGGGACACGCGGGATGCGGCCGGCTTCTGGGAGGAAATCAACGAAAAGGGGTTTGCCAGGGGCCTTGAGCTGCCGCTTGTGGACCGAAACGGCAAAAAGCTGACCGCCATTGTTTCAGCCTCAAGGCGGGTGGATGAAAACGGCCGGTCGGAGGGCATTTACATGATGCTCACCGATACCACGGAAAAGCGCAGGATGGAAAAATACCTGGCCCAGACTGAAAAACTGGCCTCCATCGGCCAGCTGGCATCCGGCGTAGCCCATGAAATCAACAATCCCCTGGGAGTGATCCGGTGTTATGCCAATCTCATCGCCAGGAGCCGGGCCGAAGATGTGCAGGTGATGCAGGATTTGCAGATTATCCAAAAGCATACGGATCAGTGCAAATCCGTGGTGGAGGCGCTGCTCAATTTTGCCCGGGTCTCAGAGCCCAGAAAGGCGGCCGCGGATGTGCGCGCCTGCCTGGAAGAGGTGCTTTCCGTGCTGGAAGTGCAGTTCCAAAAAAGCAGTATTGAAATCCGCCGCAGCTTTGCCGATGATCTGCCCCATGTGACCCTGGATGCGGCCAAAATGAAACAGGTGTTTATGAATCTGTTGATCAACGCCCGTCAGGCCATGGAAGATAAGGGCACGCTGACGGTTTCCGTGCAGCCGGAGCCGGACAAAAACATGCTCTCCCTTACCATTTCCGATACAGGGGCGGGCATTTCCGATCTTCACATTGACCGGATATTTGACCCGTTTTTTACCACCAAGGGGCCGGGCAAGGGCACGGGCCTGGGCCTTTCGGTGAGCTACGGCATTATCAAGCAGCATGGCGGCGATATTGTTGTTGAAAGCGCGCCGGGCAAGGGCACCGCCTTTACCATTTTTCTGCCCCTGGATGATGACGGCCGCGACTGCCGGTGAATGGATAATCAAAAGGATTGTAAATGTCAGATACCATACTTGTTGTTGATGACCAGACCGATCTGCTCCTGGGTCTGGAGCGCACCCTGGCCATGGAGTTCGGCTGCCGGGTACTGACTGCCGAAGGCGGAGCCCGGGCCCTGGAAGTGCTTGAAAAAGAGCCGGTGGATGTGGTGCTGGCCGATATCTGCATGCCGGGCATGGACGGCATTGAACTGCTAAAGCGCATCAAGGAGGCCGATTCCTCCATTACCGTGATCATCATGACCGCTTACGGCACCATTGAAACCGCGGTACAGGCCATTCGGGAAGGTGCTTTTGATTTCATCCAGAAACCCCTGGATGAAGACCGCCTGATTCACCTGCTGAAAAACGGCCTGGAATACAACCGCCTGGTGCGTGAAAACAACCGGCTAATGGAAAGATTGTGTGAAAAAGCCCTGTTTGAAAACATGATCGGCAACAGCCCGCCCATGCAGAAGGTGTTTCAGACCATCCAAATGCTGGCCCGCACGGATGTCACCGTGCTGGTCCGGGGCGAGACCGGCACCGGCAAGGACATGGCCGCCAGGGCCGTGCACGGATTGAGCGCCCGGAAAAACGCCCGGATGGTAACGGTCAACTGCCCGGCACTGCCGGAAACCATCCTGGAAAGCGAGCTTTTCGGCCATCGCAAAGGCGCCTTTACCAGCGCCAACCAGGACAAAAAGGGCCTGTTTGATCAGGCCCACGGCGGCACAATCTTTCTTGATGAAATCGGGGACTTGTCTTTGCCCGTGCAGACCAAGCTGCTTCGGGTGCTGGAAGACAAACAGGTCATGCCCCTGGGCGACAGCCAGAGCCACGAGGTGGATGTGCGCATTATCACCGCCACCAACCAGAACCTGGAGGAAAAGATCCAAAAGCGCGAATTCCGGGAAGACCTGTATTACCGGTTAAACGTGGCGTCCCTGCACATGCCGCCGTTAGCCGATATCCGTCAGGATATCCCGCTTCTGGCCGATCATTTTGTCAAAAAGATCGCCTGTGAAAACAACGCAGACCCCAAAGTCCTGGCCCCGGAAGTGGTGGATTATCTGCTAAACCGGAACTGGCCCGGAAATATCCGGGAGCTGGAAAACACCATCCGGGGATGGTGCGCCCTGACCGCCGATTCCATCATCACCCTGGCCCATACAGGAAAAACCCCTGAATCCCGGGTTCAGACTCCGGATGTACGCCAGGTGGACGTGACCCGGCCTTACAAGGATCTCAAGGCAGAGATTATTGACAGCTTTACCCTTGATTACCTGTGCCGGCTGCTGGCCCACACCAGCGGCAATATCAGCCTGTCGGCCCAGATCAGCGGAATCAAGCGCCAGTCCCTGCAGAAAATCATCAAGCGCTACAACGTGTCTGTGGATCAATACCGGTCATAGGCCGGCAAAACCCGGCCGCAGCCCCATTTTTATCCGATCCCGGATGACGCAGCAAAGCGGCACTGCCACCTTCAGGCGGCAGTGCCGCTTTTTTGCGGACCCGACTCCTTAACCTTCCCTGATTTTAAAGAAATCCAGTTTGCTGGACAGCTTTTGCTGACATGCCATGGTTTGTGGTTCCATGCCGCCCAAAGGCGGCAGTTTAGGAAAGAACAATGGTGTCCTTTGCTTTAAATTAAATAAAATCAAAATGTTAAAAATAGAGATGCAATTTGGCACCTTTATTGCTCTTAAGAGCGGCGAAAAATTGCAACCCTATAATTCGTGCCTGTTCAGCCATGCCGGGCAGGCACCTCATTTTTTTTATTTGATGGAATCGTAAAAAGGCCCAAATCGGATATAACCGCTAATCAATGAACAAATAACTTATTGATTTTACTTAACACTTAATCACTTAAAACTTAACACTGCCTGTAAAAAAGACTTTTTACAGGCTCATCTTTATTTCAATTTTTAAGGAGGAAAAAGTGGTCGAAAACATTGAACAAAGAAGTCCCGACGATGAAGTGGTAATGGACAAGCCCACCAGCCAGTGGTCTGATTTATGGAAAAAAGAAGATTACATGGCCATATGGCTCGGGTTTTTTATTCTGCTGGTGGGAGTGCTGATTTATTTCAACAATGCGCCTTCCGGAATGGACCAGACCATTTCCAGCGCCAATGCCACACTGGAAGAGCAGGCCGACCGGGCACCGTTTAAAACCATTGAATGGTACCAGGCCATGGACGCCAAATCAAAGCTCAAAGCCACCGGCTCATCCATCGGCAAAACCATCAAGGAGTTTACCAGCAAGCCCCAGGGCTGGAGCGGCAACCCGGTGCATGCCTTCTACATGAGCGAGGAAACCGCCGGTGAAATCCGCAGGAAGGCATCTGTGAAATACGAGGCCGCCAGCCAGAGAGCCGAAGCCGCTCTGGAAGAGGCCAAACAGGCCCAGCAGGCTGCGGCAGCCGCGAATTTTAACAACGAATCGTTAAATGAGCAGGCCACCGATGAGATCATTCAATGGCGCGAGGCCAAAGCAAGTGCATCGTCTGCAAAAAAGAAAGTCGGGGTTTCGGCGTATAACCAGATCCCCCATCTTATTGGCCTGATGATTGTGCTGGCTGTGTTTTTCGGCATCGGCATGAAGTTTATGGGAAAATCCTTTGGCCAGTTTGTAAAGGGTTTTTTGTTTGTGTTTCTGATTGCGATTCTGGCCTATACCGCTGCAAGCAATGCCACCATGAAGCATTACGGCATCGGCTATGCCGCCTGGGCCATTTTGTTCGGCCTGATTATCAGCAACACCGTGGGCACGCCCAAATGGGTCATGCCTTCGGTGCAGACCGAATATTTCATCAAAACCGGCCTTGTGCTGCTGGGTGCTGAAATTCTTTTCGGAAAGATTCTTTCCATTGGCGTTCCCGGAATCTTTGTGGCCTGGGTGGTTACGCCCACTGTGTTGATCACCACCTATATTGTGGGCCAGAAACTCATCCGGATTCCCTCAAAAACCCTGAACATGACCATCTCAGCCGACATGTCCGTGTGCGGTGTGTCTGCTGCCATTGCAACGGCTGCGGCCTGCCGGGCCAAAAAAGAGGAGCTGACCCTGGCAGTAGGGTTGTCTCTTGTGTTTACTTCCATTATGATGATTTTGATGCCGGCTTTTATCAAGGCCGTGGGCATGCCCGAGATCCTGGGCGGCGCCTGGATGGGCGGCACCATTGACGCCACCGGCGCGGTTGCCGCAGCCGGGGCGTTTCTCGGCGAGCGGGCCCTGTATACGGCGGCCACGATCAAGATGATCCAGAACGTGCTTATCGGGGTTATCGCATTCGGGGTTGCTGTTTACTGGTGCGCCAAAGTGGACTGCGCCCCGGGCCAGCGGGTTTCGGCCGTGGAGATCTGGCACCGGTTCCCGAAGTTTGTCATCGGGTTTATCACCGCATCCATCGTGTTTTCTTTCATGTATTCGAGCATGGGCGCAGACGTGTCCTACGCGGTTATTGATCACGGCGCACTGCGGGGCATGTCCAAGATTTTCCGGGGCTGGTTTTTCTGCCTGGCCTTTGTGAGCATCGGGCTGGCCACCAATTTCCGGGAGCTCAAGGAATATTTCAAGGGCGGAAAGCCGCTGATTCTTTATATCTGCGGCCAGACCCTGAACTTGTGCCTCACGCTTTTGATGGCATACATCATGTTCTACAAGGTGTTTCCGGAAATCACCGCAAGAATCTGATCGCTCAATTTAGGTAATCATAAAAAGGATATCAGTTATGGCGATTTGCCGGAACAAATCAAATGACCCGGGCCCGGGCGCAGGCGTTGAAAATGCGCCCGGGGGTCTGCGGGGTGTTGTCAGGCTTCTGGTGAGCATGGGATTGATTTACATGTTTATGTTTCATCTGGGCCCGGCCCTGGAACAAGGCGCGTGGATCAAGCCCATGGCCGATTTCATCGAGGAGCGAAACATTGAATCCAGCATGTATTTCTACACTGAGGTCGAAGAGTTCTCCGATGCCCGGTTAAACTGGCAGCACACCATGACCTATGCGCCCCGGGCGTTGACAGAACCGGCGCTTTGCCCCTAAAATCCTCCCTCAAACGACCGGGCGGCAAATTTGTCGCCCGGTCTTGTCTTTTCTTGAAAAATCCTCCGGGTATCATATACTGATGGCACCGTAAAAAGCTTTTTGCCGCGTCCGCTGTTTTTACAGGAAGGAAGCCTTTCGGCCGGGAGCCGATATCTGCGTGAAACCCTGAGACCATCAGGAAGGTCAAATTGAGACAAAAATCACTTTTTTCCCAACTCGATGAATTGTTTCACCCCGCAAGCGTGGCCATTGTGGGCCTGCCCCAGGGCATGAAGACCGGAAAGCTCTTTTTGCTCGCCTTACAGGACATGGGCTTTGCCGGCCCCATTTATCCGGTCAACCCCAATGCGGAAACCATTGACGGCCTTGCATGCTACCCGGATGTGGCTTCCATTGACGCCCCTGTTGATCTGGCCATCGTGCTGGTGGGCCGGGACGCCGGCCCGGAGGTGGTCCGGCAGTGCGCGGAAAAAGGGGTAAAGGCGGTGGTGTTGTTTACCGCGGGCTACAGGGAGAGCGGTAGTGAAAATGGCCGGCGCATGGAAGCCGAAATGGTGGCCACAGCCCGTGCTGCGGGCATGCGCCTGTTCGGGCCCAACTGCATGGGCCTTTACGTGCCCGCTTCCGGGCTTTCCTTTTTTCCGGGATTGTGCCGAAAGCCCGGGCGTCTGGGACTGATTTCCCATTCCGGATCCCTTGCCAACATCATCGGCCGGGAGGCGGAAAAAAAGGGCCTGGCCTTCAGCAAGGCCGTGAGCCTGGGAAACGAGGCCGATGTCCAGAGCGCGGATCTGCTTTCTTATTTTGCCCGGGACCCGGAAACTGATGTGATCGGCGCCTATCTGGAGGGCATCACCGACGGCCGGTATTTTTTTGACGCCCTGCAAACCGCGGCTGCGGCAAAACCCGTGGTCCTGTGGCGGGTGGGCCTGACAGCCGAAGGCGGCCGGGCGGCATCTTCTCACACCGGTGCCATGGCCGGATCACAGCGGGTCTGGCAGGGCCTGATGCGCCAGTGCAATGCAGTGCCTGTTGAAGGCTGGGACCAATGGGTGGATACCATGATGGCCTTTTATCTGCTGCCGCCGGTATCGGGCCGGCGCATGGCCATTATTTCCGGTCCCGGCGGCCTGGCGGTTTCCGCAGCCGAGGCCGTGGGCCGCCAGGGCCTGGAACTTGCCGGGTTGTCGGAAAACACAAAAACGCGCCTGGCAAAATATGTGCCGCCCACTGGCACCAGTCTGTCCAATCCCGTGGATGTGAGTCTTAACGCGCATATGGACATGAATATTTTTGCCAGGGCCGCGGAAATTACGGCTGCAGATGCCGGCGTGGACGCGGTTTGCGTCATTGGCTCAGGCCTGGATGAAAACACCAACAACGCCTATATCCAGGCCATGATCCGGACACAGCAATCATCGGGCAAGCCGTTTCTCATCGTGGGCATTGCCGGCATGCCCGCAGATACCGGCCCGCGCCTGTGCAGCGCCGGGGTGCCGTTTTTTAAGACCCCGGAAAGGGCCATGGCCGCATATGCCCGGGTGGCCGGCTATTATGGCCGCCGGACATAAACCCGCCTTATTTGTTGAAACTATCTGGCCTTGTGTCTATTGTTTGAAACAGTGCTGAACAATAAACAGGCTGTTTTATCTGCATCCATGCAAGGCAAAGGAGAGGTATGGGCTGGAAAATTAAACCGAAAATCGAAGAGATTCTGAAAAAAGCCATGGATTTCAACGGCATTGACCAGCCGGAAGCCATTGCGCTCATGCATTTGGATCTGGATTCCCGGGAAACCTATGCCCTGATGCACACAGCCAACCAAATGAGCCGGCAGCAGTTTGGATTAAAGGGGGAAAACCATTTTCATATAGGTGTCAACGTGGAGCCCTGCCCCTTGAACTGCCTTTTTTGTTCCCTGACGGAAAAAGCCGGAATCTTTACGGAAAAAATTGAGTTTTCCATTGACGATATTCTGCAGTGGGCCCGGATCGGAGCGGAAAACCAGGCAGATGCCTTAAACATCATGACCACCGGCACCTATTCCTTCAAGCGATTGCTGGAGGTTGGAAAGCTTTTGAAAAAAACAGTGTCCGTACCGCTTGTGGCCAATACCCGGGATATCACCCACAAAGAAGGCGAGCAGCTTTTGGATGCGGGTTTTGTGGGGGCCTATCACGCCGTGCGCCTGGGCGAAGGCAAGGATACCCCCCTTCAGGTGGAAAAGCGGATCCAGACCATCCGGGTGCTAAAGGATGTGGGCCTGCAATGGATGAATTGCGTGGAACCGGTGGGGCCCGAACACCAGATTGAGGAAATTGTGGACCGGATGTTTCTGGCCCGCCAATATGGGGCCACCTACAGCGGGGTCATGCGCCGGATCAATTTTTCCGGATCGCCCATGGAAAAACACGGCATGATCACGGAGCGGGAAATGGCCCGCATGGTGGCTGTCAGCCGTCTGATCATGGGGGATGTGCCCCGGGCCCACTGCACCCACGAACCGCATACCGCCTCTCTGATGGCCGGGGCCAACCTGTTTTTCCCGGAAGTGGGCTCAAACCCCCGGGACGGTGCAGATCAGGTGGGCGGCGGCCGGGGCCGGTCTTTGCAGCTCACCGCACAGATTCAAATGGAAATGGGCCTGGACCCGATGCTGCCGTCCAATTGTTTTGCCCGCTCCGTCCGGGCAGCAGGTGCTCAATTGTAGCCATTTTGACAAGAAAAGGGAAGAGACATGCGACCTGAGCCCCTGATCAAAGCCATCCTCATCATTGCCGTCTGTCTGGGCCTGGCTGCGGCCGGCCCCGATGCTGTTTGTGCCGATGAATTGCGCATCGGGACATGGAAGACCGCCCAGACCATTGCCCCGTTTTACTATGGCGATTTTGTTTCCAAGAAGGATAAGATCAACGTTTATCCATTCACCAATCCGGCGGATCAGAAAAACGCCCTGCTGGCCGGAAGCCTGGATATGTGCGGCACCACCGTGGCCCATGCCATCCACTCGGCATCCATGGGACAGCCGGTGGTGATGGTGGCCGCGCTTTGCAATAAATGTTCGGCCCTTGTGGTCAGAAAAAATGCCGGCATTGAAACGGTTGCGGATTTGAAGGGAAAACGCATCGGCTATGTTCCCGGCACCATGCACGAGATCTTGCTGCGCGAGACCCTGAGCCGCAGCGGGCTTTCCGTGAAAACCGATGCTTCCCTGCTGCGCATTGATTTTTTCGACATGGGGCTGGCCCTTTCCCGGGGCAGCATTGACGCTTTTCTCTCCGGGGAGCCCTTTCCCGCACAGGCTGTGGAAAAGGGCTACGGCAAAATTCTGGCCTATCCCTATTATGATGAGGCCGTGGGCGACATTAACGCCGGCATGCTGGTCACCAGGAATTTTGCGCAAAAACATCCTCAAAAGGTGCAAAAGATGGTCACGGCCCATGCCCGGGCCACCCGGTATCTTGCCCGCCACCCGGACCAGTGGCTGAAGCGGGCATCCAGGTTTGGCACCCAAAAATCCATCCTGGAAAAGGCCGCGGCCAACATGGAACTGGCCTGGGACATGGATGCGGTGTTTGTCAGCCGGGTCAAAGCCCTGGGAGAACGGATGGCGGCTTTGGGCATGATTCGCCGGCAGCCGGATTACAAGGAATTGATCGATTTGTCTTTTGTCCGGCAGGCCCGAAAAGAGATCAGCACTGATGAATGATGCCGGAAAATCGCGGGCCGGTATCAATGGGGTGCTGCCCTGGATACTGCCGGCAAGTCTGATCCTGGCATGGCTGGCAGCCGCTGAACTGCGCCTTGTGCCGCCATACATCCTGCCGCACCCCAAAGAGATTATCGATGCCGGTTATATTTATATTTTCAGCGGTCCGGATACGGGCATGTACGCAGGCCGTTTTTTTGCTGATGCAAAAGCCAGTCTGATCCGGGTATTTGCCGGATTTGCAATTGCCGCGGCAGTGGGCATCCCCCTGGGAGTGATGTCCGGGCGGCTGCCGGTTGTGGATCGGCTGCTGAGCACCTCGGTTAACGGCATACGCGCGGTTCCGGGAATCAGCTGGCTGCCCCTGGCCCTGATCTGGTTTGGCATCGGCATGAAAACCACGGTGTTTCTCGTGTCCCTGGCCGCTTTTTTCCCCATCTACATCAATTGCGCCGGCGGAGTCCGCCAGGTGAGCCCTGTGCTCCTGCGGGCCGGGGCCATGATGGGGGTCCGCCGCCTGCGCGGAACCTTTGCGATCCTTCTGCCCGGGGCCATGCCTTCTCTGGTATCCGGACTGCGTCTGGGGCTGGGCATTTCCTGGGCCTACCTGGTTCTCGGAGAGCTTACGGGCGTGCAGAACGGGCTCGGGGCCGTGATCATGGACGCCCGCATGGTGGGCCGCACGGATGTCATCATCGTCGGTATTGTCATCATTGCCGTGATCGGACGAATATCTGACCAACTGCTTACAGGATGTTTGCGGCTCTGCTTTAAAAGCGCCAGGAGATCGGCATGACAACGCAATTAAAAGTGCTTTCCGCCGGGAAGCCGTCGGATGCCGGAAAAACCCCGATTCTTGAAGTCCGTGACCTGGGGCTGCATTTTACGGTCAACGGCGCTGTGCTGCCGATTCTCGAAAACATCGGGCTTTGTGTGCAGCCCGGGGAAATGATCTGTGTTCTGGGGCCCAGCGGATGCGGAAAAACCACCCTGTTAAATGTGCTGGCCGGGTTTTTAAAGCCGGGCACCGGGCAGGTCCTGACCCACGGCCGGCCCATATCCGGTCCCGGCCCGGACAGGTGCGTGGTTTTCCAGGAGGACGCACTTTTCCCCTGGCTGACAGTGGCGGAAAACATCGGCTTTGGATTAAAAGGCAAAAGCTTTTCCCGCCGGCAGCGACAGGAAATGGTGGAGCGCTATCTCAACCTGGTCGGTCTTTTGCCCTTTGGCGGCTATCTGCCCTCTGAAATTTCCGGCGGGATGCGACAGCGGGTGGCCCTGGCGCGGGTGCTGATCCTGGAGCCCGCAATTCTGCTCATGGACGAGCCTTTTGTGGCCCTGGATTCCCAGACCCGCCAGGAGATGCAACAGCTGCTGTTAAGCCTCTGGAAGCGATTTTCCCACACTGTCGTGTTTGTCACCCATGATGTCCGGGAAGCCGTCACCCTTGCCGACCGGGTGGTCATGATGGACAAAAACCCCGGGCGGGTGAAAAAAGTGGTTGAAATGGATCTGCAAAGACCCCGGGACCCGGCGGGCGATCTTTTCCACAGGCAGTGCGGGCGATTGGATGACCTGCTGCGAAGAAGATAAGCGGTAATTACTCCTGCAAAAGATGGTTTTGTCTTTTTTCCATCAAAAGATAGGCTTCTCTGCGGTGACAGATGCCCAGGACAAAAATCTCATTGTCCTCCACCCTAAACACGATGCGATAATCCCCGACCCTGAGCTTCCGGTAGTTTTTCAGCGTTTTGCGCAGGGGTTCTCCATACTCCTGGGGGGCTGCCAGAAGGCGGGTTTCTATGGCCCGTTTCACCCGTTTCCGGATGTCATTATTGAGTTTCGGAATATCGCGCTTCTTCACATCAGGATGATAGAGAAGGGAAAACGACACGCTATTGCCACACTTCTTCATGTGTCAGTGCCCTGTCGCGGTCAAAATCCTCATCGCGCCGGGCGGCAAAATCGGCCAGAGCCCGGTCTTCGCGCAGCTCCAGGGCTTCCCTGGCCAGATCACGCATCAGCATGGACAAAGACAATCCCTGTTCTTCGGCAAGCTCATGCAGGGCGTTGTATAAGGGCTTTTCCAGTACAACATTGATTCTGGGATTTTTTGAAGGCATGTGAAACCTCTTTTTTCAAATATTTTTCTTGTAGTGTTACACTTATGCCTCACCATGTCAAGCACTGCTTTCAGACAACTTCTAAAATTGCATCCCGGATCTTTGCCGGTTCAAAAACCACATCAAAGCACCCGCCTCCGAATCCGCCGGCTTCATTTACCGACTGGATCCAGTTTTGTATGGCCGTGCGTTTTGCAATAAATATTTGCAATTACGTAATTGTATGGTTAAACTGGAAACATAAAATTGCTCGTAAGTTGTCATGACCTGCGGCTTTCACCTTTTTATCGCTGATCGTCAAAAAATGGAGTGTTTTTTTTGCTCCGCCAAAAAGAAATGGTTGAAGCAGGAAACATCCTGTAAACTCAAGACAAGGAGGTTTAAATGAAAGTTTTGGGCGTATCCGGATCGCCGATTGAAAACAGCAACACGGACCGTGCTGTTAAAACCGTGTTGGGAGCCACGGGCGCGGAAACAGCGTTTTTTAAGCTCAGCGAGCTTGAAATCGAACCCTGCCGCGCCTGCCTGGGATGCGTGGATACAAACGAATGTGTTATCGGCGATGACGGCAATATGCTGGCGGAAAAAGCCAAACAGGCCGATGGCCTCGTAATCGGCGGGTATACCCCTTATTCCAGCATTGACGCCCGGACCAAGGCGTTTCTCGAAAGGCTGTATCCGCTCCGGCACAAGCATGGATTCATGAGCGGAAAATCCGGCGTGGCCGTGGTGACATGCGCGATCCCGCAAGACTGTGAAGGCATGCCCCCGGCCTGCGAAAGCGGTGCCAACAGCATCTTTTATTATATGATGGAAGAGGGTATGAATTTTCTGGGATCCGTGAAAATCCAGGGAAACATTCCCTGCATTAGCTGCGGCTACGGCGATGCATGTGAGATGGCCGGGCTTAAGATGATTTTCGGCCCGGAGGCCTCTGTGGATACAGTGGGCGTAAATACATTTGAAACCCAGGCCGAGGCGGAAAAAGCCGCCAGGAAACTGGGTGCCGGCCTGCGGGATGCCATCATGAAACAAGCCTGACCCATGCAGATAAAATAACAAGCGTTGGTTTTTGTCATTGCCCGGGTTTGGGACTATGGTTTTAAACAGTGGTTTTAAACAGTTGCAGACCATACAGGACTCATGTATCATATAAAGATGGGTCAAAACCAGGGGCAACCGGAGCGCTTATGGGATATGGCATTGAAAAAGACATTACGGTTCTGGCCGGTGATATCGGCGGGACCAAGACGGAGCTGGCCGTATATGCCTCCCAAAACGGCCTTCGCCGGCCCCTGGTAAAGGAAAAATTCCCGAGCCGGGATTATTCGGGCCTTGAAGCCATTATAGAAAAATTTCTGTCAACCCGGAATATCCATATTGATCGGGCCGCCTTTGGCGTGGCCGGCCCGGTTGTGGGCGGGCGGGCAAAAATCACCAATCTGCCCTGGGTTATGGAAGAATCCGCACTTGCACAAACCCTCGGGATTCAATCCGTCTGCCTGCTAAATGACGTAACCGCTTTTGCAAACGCAGTTGCGGTGCTGACTGAAGACGATCTGCACGTGATATACGCGGCAAGCCCGGAGACAGGCGGAACCATGGCTGTTGTGGCCCCGGGCACGGGTCTTGGAGAGGCGTTTCTGACCTGGGACGGAACAGGCTACCGGGCTTTTGCCTCTGAAGGCGGGCACACCGATTTTGCGCCTACAGGCCCGGGGCAAACCGGACTGCTTGCGTTTCTGGCAAACCGTTATGACCATGTCAGCTATGAGCGCGTGTGTTGCGGCATGGGCCTGGCCAATATTTACGCGTATTTGAAACATACCGGGCATACCGGAAATCCGGATTGTCCGGCTGAACAAATTCCCGCAGAACAAGATCCGGTGCCGGAGATTATCCGGGGTGCATTGGACAAAAACCAGCCTTGCAATCTTTGCCAAAAAACCCTTGAAATGTTTGTCTCTGTTCTGGGCGCAGAAGCCGGAAACATGGCGTTAAAGACAATGGCCACAGGCGGCATCTATCTTGGCGGCGGCATACCGCCCCGGATTTTACCGCTTCTGGAAAGCGGGGCTTTTTTGGATGCTTTTGTGCGCAAGGGCCGGATGAGTGAACTCATGAAAAAAATACCGGTTTACGTGATTCTGCATTCCGAGGCGGCCCTGCTGGGTGCGGCGCGCCATGCAATGACGGCCCCGGGATAAAACAAGGAAGACTGCGGGCCAGGCAAGACTTGCCAGGATGTCATGGCATCCATGAGCAGGACGCTGAAGCAAAAAAGCAAAAGGAGCACAAACATGACCACACGCATCCCGTATCTTACGGCACGGCCGGCCTGGAAGGCCCTGGAAAGCCACTTTAATGACATTGGTGACCTGCATCTGCGCACGCTGTTTGCAGACGATCCAGAGCGCGGCCAACGCCTGACAGCCGAAGCGGCAGGGCTGTACCTCGATTACTCGAAAAATCGCGTCACTGATGAAACCATGGGGCTATTGCTGGAGCTGGCAAAACAGTCCGGACTGGAGGACCGGATTGAGGCCATGTTTTCCGGTGAAAAAATCAACATAACGGAAAACCGCGCTGTTCTGCATGTGGCCCTGCGCGCTTCGCGCCAAACCGCCATCATGGTTGACGGCGAAAATGTTGTTGATCATGTACATGCGGTCCTTGACAAGATGGCGGATTTTTCCAGCCGGGTCCGAAGCGGTGAATGGAAAGGGCACACCGGCCGGCGGATTTACAATATCGTCAACATCGGCATCGGCGGATCGGATCTCGGCCCGGTTATGGCCTATGAGGCGCTTAAGCATTACAGCGACCGGTCCATGAATTTCAGGTTCGTGTCCAACATTGACGGCACGGATGTGACAGAGACCCTCCGTGACCTGGACCCGGCCGAAACCTTGTTTATCATTGCTTCCAAGACGTTTACCACCCAGGAAACCATGACCAACGCGCAAACCGCGCGGGAGTGGCTGATCAAGGGCCTTGGCGGCGACAGTGATGCCGTGGCCCGCCATTTTGTGGCAGTATCCACAAATGCAGACAAGGTGGCGGAATTCGGCATTGACACGGCCAATATGTTCGAGTTCTGGGACTGGGTCGGCGGGCGTTATTCCATGGCCTCGGCCATCGGCCTGTCCACAATGGTTGCCATCGGCCCGGATGGCTTTCGCAGCCTGCTCGACGGCATGCGGCAGATGGACGAGCACTTCCGCACCGCTGCTTTTGAGCACAATCTCCCGGTGCTCATGGGGCTGCTGACCGTGTGGTACACGAACTTTTTCGGCGCACAGAGCGTCGCAGTCCTGCCTTACGAGCAGTACCTGAACCGGTTTCCGGCTTACCTGCAGCAGTTGACCATGGAGAGCAACGGCAAGCACGTCACCCTCGACGGTACTGTGGTCGACTACCAGACCTGTCCCGTGTACTGGGGTGAGCCCGGCACCAACGGCCAGCATTCCTTTTATCAACTTATCCACCAGGGAACCCGGCTCATACCCTGTGATTTTATCGCATTCGGCCAATCGCTCAACCCTGTGGGGCAACATCACGACATTCTCATGGCAAATGTTTTTGCCCAGGCCGAGGCCCTGGCCTTTGGCAAGACACCCGCGGAAGTCAGGGCAGAGGGCACGCCGGACTGGCTGGTGCCGCACCGGGTCTTTGACGGCAACCGGCCGTCAACCACGATTCTCGCCGGGCGGCTTACCCCGGAAACGCTCGGAAAACTCGTTGCCCTCTACGAGCACAGCGTGTTTACCCAGGGCGTGATCTGGAACATTGACTCATTTGACCAGTGGGGTGTGGAACTGGGCAAACAACTCGCCACCCGCATCCTGCCTGAACTTGATACAAAAAACGAGTCCGGGGCCGGACACGACAGTTCAACTAATAATCTGATCCGGCGCTACCGGGAGATGAAATAACTGTCCGGGTTATTCCCCGGACAGTGAGTAAAAACAAGAAAAACAGCAATGCATGCGTCCTGCAGATTCCGGGGGCCGGGCAAAGGCGGCCCCATAAAATTCAAGTGATGATCACAGTTGTTCGTCGATTGCTTTCAAAAGTGTCTCTGTCTGGTCTTTTAAAAGAGAAATACCTTTATTTTTCCTGTAGACGATCTTTCGGTCCTTGTTCACAATGATGTATACCCGGCTGGCCGCAGGAAATAGCCAATGATCCGCATTGTAGGTCCTGGTTACTTTTCCGTCCTCGTCTGAGAGGAGCGTGAGATCGTCAAGACCGTGTTTTTTGATAAATTTCCGATGCGATGCCACCGAGTCATAGCTGATTCCCAGAACCTTGATTTGCCGCGATTCAAATTCACTGATGTTTTGTTGAAACTCAACAAATTCAGCAGTTCAGTTTCGGCTGTCGTCTTTTGGGTAAAAAGCGATCACTGCGCCCTGGTAATTTTCCAGTGTATCGCTTAAGCCCACAAGGTTTCCGTCCTGATCCGGCAGGGTGAAATCATGAGCAAGATCATTGATTTCATGGGGTTGTTTGTCCCCGCCCAAAGAAGCACAGGCGGTGAGAAATAAAAAGAAAATGAAAAGCAAAGACAACTTCCTGATCGGCATTCCCCTATCTCCTTTTTTTTGCATTTTTTACCAGTAAATCCATCTATCGGACAGATGCGCCCAAACCGGGCGCAATGCTTTCAAAGATTGAAAATTTCCCGGAACGTCCGGTGCTGCAGGATATCCCGGAGCCATCGGGTTGTATCCGGGGGATCGTAAAACGGCTGCTGCTGGTACAGATCCAAAAATGGTTCATAATAAAGGGCCCTGAATTGCTTGTATTTTTTTGTTACAACGTCTTTGACAGTGGGCCTGGAAGGATGGTGGAATCTTAGCTTTTTCGGATCCGCCATTCCAAGGCTGAGAAATGCGGTTACTTTGTTGGCGCAGCAGCAGGGATTTTTCGAATCGATTTGCCCGCAGAAATCATTCACATGCGGACTGATCTTTTTTCTTGCCCGGGAAAGTATCTTTCTGAAATTGACCTTTGAAATCTCCATGATTTCGCTTCCCTCGGTATCCGGGATACCGAAAATGCCGCCAAGGATGAAAACCATGCGTTCCTTGCGGCTCAGGCACATGATCATCCCAGTCATGCAGCCGATTTTGATCTCCTCTTCAAGCAGATGTTTTTCCGGATGACAACAGGCCCTGTCCTCAGGCAGTTTTTCAATAAGAGAGACATAGGTTTCAATGTCATTGATCCTGTACTCGAATTTCTTCTTCTTCATGGTCAGCACGTGATTTACTGTTATCCGGTAAATCCATGTCCGAAACGCCGCCTTGTCCGGATCATAGGAAGGCAGTGCCTTGATTGCCTTGATCAGGATTTCCTGGGTGATATCGCTGGCATCGTCGTGGTCCATCACCATTTTAAATGCGATATTGTATATCCATGCCTGATGGCGCAAAACCAGTTTTTCGAGCGCAGTTTGAGATCCCTGCATGGAATCTTCTACAAGCTGAAAATCGGTTTCCCCGACGTCGTGTTTTTCTGTAAATAGTGCCTGTCCGAAAACTATTATTTTCTAGATTTGCGCGGCAGCGGGCGGGGCCCCCGAGACAGCTAAACAATGGTTCAGAACAATATAGCTCCAGGC
>Ga0182239_1000235_pt1 | contig 20961 bp, 19 predicted proteins | sample hydfrate6_PW_210_FD_132456 | JGI IMG/M metagenome (GOLD analysis project Ga0182239, IMG submission 132456) | Subsurface microbial communities from deep shales in Texas, USA - hydraulic fracturing test 6_PW_210 | ecosystem: Environmental > Aquatic > Deep subsurface > Shale gas/oil reservoir >... | reverse complement strand
TCGATATTAGGAACATTGCTCTTAAGATACGTTATAATATCATAGTACTCTGACGGAACAGTATAACCCACCGTATCGGGAATATTTACTGTCTTAGCCCCCGCTTCTATTACCGCCTCGATCACACGTGCCAGAAAAGGCAACCGGGTGCGCACCGCATCTTCGGCAGAAAATTCTACATTTTCTGTATAGCCGGCGGCGCGTTTTACCGCCTTTACTGCAGCATCAACAACCTCATCCTCGCTCATTTTAAGCTTGTACTTCATATGAATTTCGCTGGTGGCGATAAAGGTATGAATGCGGCCGCGGTCACCCGCATACTGCAGCGCTTCCCAGGCCCGATCAATGTCGCCATCGCTCGCCCGTGCAAGGCCGGAGATCTGCGGCCCTTTTATGCTCTGGGCAATCCGTTTAACCGCCTCAAAATCTCCTTGAGATGCGATGGGGAACCCTGCCTCCATTACATCGACGTTCATCTTTTCCAGTTGAGCAGCAATGCGCAACTTTTCATCAATGTTCATGCTCGCGCCCGGAGACTGTTCTCCATCGCGCAAAGTAGTATCAAAAATTATGATCTTTTTTCTCTCGCTCATTTTATCTCTCCCGATATATTGCCCTTAGAATGGCAAAGGGCGGTTTATGAAACGCGTATCTAATACTCTAACATACTGACCTTTAAGAACTAGGTCACCCAGGTCTGATTCCATATAACCACCCCCTTTCGCAAAATTGACCGAATACGAATATCTGATATTTGAATCAAATAAAAAAGCTCCCGCCACTGTATATTTTCATACAGGGGCGAGAGCTTTTAAGCTTCGCGGTACCACCCTGATTCCATCCTTCAAGACAGTGTATGTGCCGAAAGATGCTCACTTAGCCGGTTACGTCGGCGCTACGGCAGTGACTAGTAACTATTTCTCCAAAAAGAAGATAGGTTTCATCACCACAGCTCCAAGGCGAGTTCAATGCTGTTCTGACCGGCTCACACCAACCGCCGGCTCTCTCGCCAGAACATAGACACCTACTACTCCTCTTCACAGCATTTGTGGTTTTCTTTGAATCTGCCTGTTTTTCTCATTTCAGTCAATGGTTTAAGTTGCGACAATCAGCTTCAAAGCGATTTTTTAATTACCCACAAACCTAGTTCTGACTGACTAAACTTGATGACGTCGCAAAAACTCACCAACTGCAGCGTTGCTGTAATTGCCTCGCTGCTTCAACGTACGTAAGTACGCCTCATTGCTCGACAATCACGCGCCTTGCATTTGGCGCTTTTTGCTTAGCCATCCAAATCAATACTTTCTGCGAAAGCATCAAACTTGCACTTTGTTTTTTCGGTGTTTACGCAATTGAGCCAGCCCGGCCAGCACCGGGGTAAACATGGTATAGATAAGGCAGAGAATAAAAATCATTACTTCCGGACGGGCGACTATAATAAGGATAATAAATACAGCGAGTACCAGGTTCCAGAACGGACGCCGCTTAAACAGCGCCGGATCTTTAAAGGAATAAAAGGAGATATTACTTACCATCAGGAGTGCTAGAGCGTAGATGAGAATTACCACTGAGACCATACGGATAGTGCCCGAGCCGCCAAGGTAGTAAAAAAGCAATACGCATGATGCCACCGTGCACGCTGCAGCCGGGATCGGAAGGCCGATAAAGTTCTTCGATTCGACCGTATTGGCCTGGACGTTGAAACGCGCCAGGCGCAATGCGCCACACACCACATACAAAAATGCTGCGAGCCAGCCGAGGCGTCCAAACGGTTCCAGCGCCCAAGAATACATGAGAATCCCCGGAGCGACGCCAAAAGCAACCAAGTCGGAAAGGGAATCATACTCAACCCCGAAGCGACTCGTCGTTCCGGTCATGCGTGCAACCTTACCGTCGAGAACATCAAACACTGCAGAGATGAGGATAAACCACGCTGCGATGTGAAATGATTCCTGAATACTCGCAATAATACCATAAAAACCGGCAAACAATCCCCCGGTGGTTATAAGGTTTGGAAGTATATATACCCCTTTGCGCAAGTTGCCCCGTTTTATTTCCTCTACCTCTTCTATCATCCTAACCTGCTGATAATGGTTTCACCACCGATACAGCGATCACCAAGGCTGACCTGGAGTTGCGCTTCAACCGGCATATACACATCCACACGCGACCCGAAACGGATAAGTCCATAGCGCTGGCCCCGTTCGAGCATGTCTCCGATTATGGGATATGTAACAATACGACGCGCCACCAGGCCGGCGATTTGAACTACGAGAAAACGGTTTTTATTTCTGTCCTCGATAACCATTCCTGCCTGTTCGTTTTCAGTGCTCGCTTTATCCAGCGATGCATTCATAAAGCGCCCTTTGGTGTAAAACTGATCCACTACCGTTCCTGAGATGGGAACACGGTTGACATGCACATTAAACACCGACATGAAGATACTGACTTTATATACCTCTCCATGCAGAAATCTGTCTTCACTCACCTTCCCGACATACACCACCTTACCGTCAGCCGGTGCGACTACGATATCATCTTCCTGGGGAATCATTCGATCCGGGTTGCGGAAGAAATACACGGTAAAAAGGGTCAAAAACAAGCAAATGAGCGCCAGAAAACTCCATTCCAACAACGAAAACACCAGGGTGATAAACGCAAACAACGCTATAAAAGGATATCCCTCTACTGCAACGGGCTGGTTATGATTTCGCATATGTTCCATCCTGTAATGTTCAAGTGTAACTATTCACCACTACTACCGGTAGGGGCTTGTGATACCCATGGAAAGGGCGTCTGTCGCCACGGACGGCGACAGTCGAACGGCCATGGACGGCCCCAATCTCAAACAGTCGTGTCCCTTGGAATGGGGGCCTCAAGCCCCTACTGAACAGTTACGTTCAAGTAAGCTAAAAACTTTAAAACATTGTCAATATACACCATTGCAGAGGCTACAGCAAAATATTTAGCATGCCTGAAAACAAGCAACCTCATACACTCCGGGCCTCCCGGGATAGACCTGGAGTCCCGGAGTTGGTTATCACACTTTATACCCCGTTGACCTTTTTCAGTCCTCGTTACGCCACGCTTTCGGGCCACGACCCAACACTACAGGGCCGGAGCGCACAATCTCCTTCAGCCCCAGGGGGCGCAGAAGTTCAATCATGGCATCAATCTTCCCCGGAGCACCGGTAACCTCTATTGAGTAGGATCGAGGGGTCACATCAACTACTTTGGCGCGAAAAATATCCACAATGCGAAGAATTTCGGCACGTGCCTGCATATCTGCAGCAATTTTTATCATCGCCATCTCGCGCTCTACGAAGGGCTGATCGGTAAAGTCGATCACCTTGATTACGTCAACCAGTTTATTCAGCTGCTTGGTGATCTGCTCCAGGATACGGTCGTCACCACTGGTTACAATGGTCATGCGGGAGATGGTTTCATCCAGGGTCGGAGCCACCGAGAGGCTCTCAATATTGAATCCGCGCCCGGAAAAGAGTCCGGAAACCCGCGGGAGTACACCGAATTCATTTTCTACCAGAATGGAAATTGTATGTTTCATGCTAAAGCTCCCAGCTTAATATACCTGTACGTTGGCGTATATGTGTATTCACATTCAAATCAATAAGCGGCTTGTTGCCTCCCCATCAGGATGCAAGCACCATCTCGTTCAACCCGGCTCCTGCAGGCACCATGGGCAAGACATTTTCCTCTCGTGCTACCTTGAATTCCATTATTACCGGCCCGGGAGTTTCCAGCCCCTGGCGCAGCACTTTTTCTACATCTTCCGGCTTGGTTGCTTTGAAACCTTCAGCTCCATACGCCTGCGCAAGTTTGATAAAGTCTATGGGCAGTTCCATACAGGTCTGGCTGTAGCGTTTATCAAAGAAGAGTTGCTGCCACTGGCGCACCATTCCCAAAAAGTTGTTATTGAGAATGACAATTTTAACCGGAAGACGGTATTGTACCAGGGTAGCGAGTTCCTGTGAGTTCATCTGAAATGAACCATCACCTGAGATGTCTATTACCTGACGTTTGGGGAAAGCTGCCTGTGCCCCAAGGGCAGCAGGGAGGCCGAATCCCATGGTTCCAAGCCCGCCTGAGGTTATAAATGTACGCGGCATAATAAAATCATAAAATTGTGCGGTCCACATCTGATGCTGGCCCACCTCGGTAGTGATAATCGCATCATCATCGGTAAGTTCACACAGTTTTTCAATTACGTACTGCGGCTTAATGGTAGTCTTGGTATTCTTGTACGTCATCGGGTGCTGCTCTTTCCACTCATTCACCTGATCTCGCCACAACTGTGTTGCGGCCACAGACTCCTGCAGAACGGAGCTTTTCTTTTTCAACCCCTTTACCAGTGCGGGAAGCACCTTAGGCAGTACCCCTACAACCGGAAGATCAACCCGGACATTCTTTTTAATCGAGGTTGGATCCACATCCACGTGAATAATCTTGGCGTTGGGAGCAAATGTGGCAATCTTCCCGGTAACGCGGTCGTCAAAGCGTGCTCCGAGGGCAATAAGCAGATCGGAGTTCGTCACCGCCATATTGGCGTAGAAGGTACCATGCATCCCCAACATCCCCATGGAGAGCGGATGAGTTTTGGGAAAGCTCGACATTCCCATCAGAGTCGTAGTAACCGGAGCCTGAATAGCCTCCGCCAGTTCCAACAGATCCTTATCCACATCAGACAGGGTCGCGCCGCCACCTACATAAAGTACCGGCTTACGCGCCTCGAGAATCATCTCCACCGCCTTATCCAGCTGACGCGGATTCGGGGTTAAGGTGGGCTTGTAGCCGCGCAACTCAACCTTATCCGGATAACTGAAGGTAGTACTGGCCACCTGAATATCCTTGGGTAGATCTATCAGCACCGGCCCCGGGCGCCCGGTGCTGGCAATGTAAAAGGCCTGCTTGACAATGCGCGCCAGATCCTTGATATCACGCACCAGATAATTGTGTTTGGTTATGGGGCGGGTAATCCCCACCATGTCCGCCTCCTGGAATGCATCGTTGCCAATCAGAGGGGTGGGAACCTGGCCGGTGATTACCACCATGGGGGTTGAATCCATATACGCGGTGGCGATCCCGGTTACGGTGTTGGTCGCGCCGGGGCCGCTGGTTGCAATAGCAATCCCTACATTACCCGTAGAACGTGCATATGCATCAGCAGCATGAACTGCGGCCTGTTCGTGGCGGGTAAGGATGTGGTTGATGGGCGAATCCATCAGGTCATCGTACAGGTTAATAACCGTACCGCCCGGGTAACCAAAAATGGTTTCAACTCCTTCGAGCCGCAAGCATTCGAGCAATATCTGGGACCCTGTCTTCTTCACTGCTTCACCTCCGGTAAAAATTGTTAGATATATAGTTGAATAATTTAGTTAAATTATAGTTGTGCAACAATGCAGATTACCTATTATACAGTTGAGCAACATCACGTACCGCACCCTGCGCCGCACTGGTTGTCGTGGCGGCATAGGCCTGCAACGCCCTGCTGACTTCTCGTTTTCGCTTCAGGGGACGCCATGCATCTACTCCACGTTGTTGCATACGTGTACGTCGCTGTTCCAATTCCTGCGCATCAATACGGATATTGATACTTCTGGCCGGAATGTCAATATCTACCACATCCCCGGCTTCAAGCAGAGCTATGGCACCCTGCTCTGCCGCTTCAGGCGAAACGTGGCCGATAGACAGTCCGGAAGTGCCACCGGAGAAACGCCCGTCTGTAATCAGGGCACATGCCTTGCCCAGACCCTTGGATTTAAGGTAACTGGTAGGATAAAGCATCTCCTGCATTCCCGGGCCTCCCTTCGGGCCTTCGTAGCGGATTATGACGATATCCCCTTCCACTACCCTGCCAGCTAAAATGGCCTCTATCGACTCTTCCTGGCTCTGGTAGATTTTCACCGGCCCTGAAAAGGTAAGGATAGATTCATCCACCCCGGCGGTCTTCACAATACACCCATCGGGAGCGAGGTTCCCGTACAGAATCGCGAGGCCGCCATCTTTACTGTATGCATGTTCAAGTGCGCGAATACAGCCATTTTCACGATCCAGATCCGCGTCCGCCCAACGCTCATCCTGACTGAAGGGAATAAGGTTACGTCTTCGTCCCGGAGCGGCAAGATACATCTGTTTTACTTCAGCGGATTCGGTTCGGCGCAGATCCCAGGCATCAATTGCAACTCCCATGCTTTGGGCGTGAATAACCGGGACATCGCGTTTGATCAGATCTGCGCGATCCAGTTCACCGAGGATGGCAAAAACACCCCCGGCGCGGTGGACATCCTCTATATGGTAGTGCTGTACCGCAGGAGCTACTTTGCACAGATTGGGGGTCTGGCGCGACAGAGTATTGATATTCTCCATGCTGAAATCCACTTCTGCTTCCCGTGCAACCGCAAGTAGATGCAATACTGTATTGGTAGATCCTCCCATAGCTATATCCAGGCGCATAGCGTTCTCAAATGCACCCAAGGTAGCAATAGAGCGCGGAAGCACGGCAGAATCATCCTCTTCGTACCAGCGCCTGGCTAGGTCGACAATATCCCGCCCTGCACGCAAAAACAGCTGTTTGCGTCCGGCGTGGGTAGCAAGGAGGGTGCCATTACCCGGATAACTCATCCCCAGAGCCTCGGTGAGACAATTCATGGAATTAGCGGTAAACATCCCCGAGCAGGAACCGCATGTGGGGCATGAGTGCTCTTCATACTGATCCACCTGTGCATCACTCACGTTGGAATCCGCAGCGGCAACCATGGCATCAACCAGATCCAGGGCAGCATCCTTATCGTCAATGCGACTGTGCCCTGCCTCCATAGGCCCACCGGTGACAAAGATAGTCGGGATATTCAAGCGCATGGATGCCATCAGCATCCCCGGAGTTACCTTGTCGCAGTTGGAAATACACACCATGGCATCGACACAGTGGGCATTGACCATATACTCCACTGTATCCGCAATCAATTCACGCGAGGGGAGACTGTAGAGCATACCGCCATGCCCCATGGCGATACCGTCGCAGATAGCCATGGTATTAAATTCTTTCGCGATACCCCCGTGAGATTCAATCTGCGAGGCCACAATCTGGCCGAGATCTTTCAAGTGGACATGCCCGGGAACAAACTGGGTAAAGGAGTTCACCACTGCCACCACCGGTTTGCCAAAGTCACTTTTTTTCACCCCTGTAGCCTGCCACAGAGCCCTGGCTCCAGCCATGTTCCTTCCTGATACAGATACCTCTGATCGATATTTACCCATGTGCCCTCACCTTGATTTTAACTTTACATACGATTAAACGAATCAACACCCAAAGACTATAAAGCCGCCGATGTTTGACACTGAAACACAAACATTCGATATAACGAAAAAGCCGCCATAGTACAAAAAGGGTTTGGGAACTCCCAAACCCTTTTTGGATAAACTGAGAAAATCAACGTTAAAATTTATTACTGACTTCTGGTCTGCGCAAGAATCTGATTCATCTCATCCTTGCCTGCTAGTTTGAGTTTCTGGATCTTTTTGCGTTCTAATTCATCGTCCGCCGAGAGATAATTGCTGTCATCAAAGTTTTTCAGTTGCTTTTCATATATCCGGTGTTGTTCGTAGAGCATCCGGAAATAAGAATCATCTGCAGCTAATTGAGTTATATCTTCCTGGCTAATATCCATCTAGACACCTCCCGCGTTAGAGTAACCCAAACAAGCATTTTATGCCTTTACAGATTACCCAAGGGGCAGGTGTATTGTCAACTACGTTGATGCTGAGGACTAACATTGTTTTATCTTTCAAACAACTGCTGATTAAGCGGATTGGATCCTGCGCCGCTGCAGTTCCGCGTCCGATGGGCGTACATACAGAGCCTGTATTTCGTGCACCTGTACCGGCGGAAATAGATCCGGGCACCTCAACAGCAGTTGCGCTGCACTTGCTGCCGAAGGTATCCGGGATGCGGCGCCACCAAAATACAGATCTGCGCTACATTCACGCTGGAACAATTCACGATATATTTCTGCACCGTGCCCGATCAGAACCACTGGCGCTGATGCATGATGAATATTGATGTGTTCGCAGATAAGCGCCGGAGGAAGAACGAACATCTGCCCCATCTTCGGACCGTTGATACTCCACTGCAAACGAGCCCCATACAGTTCCTGTTTCCGTGCATCAAGGAGACAGTACTGTACACAATGGGCCCTGCCATACATAAAACCCAGCACAAGAAGAGATGAAACCTGGTAAACCGGCAGACTCAGGCTCTGCGCCAACCCCTGAACCGTGGCGAGCCCGACTCGGAGTCCGGTAAAAGAACCTGGGCCGTTTACCACACAGAGTCCGCTGAGATCCGCCAGGGTGACCCCACTCTCCTGCAACAAAAACTGAGCATGGCGCAGTAGATAGTCAGAGTGGGGGCGATGTCTGACATCCAGACAGATTTCCCCCACGACCCCGGTGTCACCTACTAATGCAACACTGCCTCTCGGGGTGGATGTATCAAAACTTAACAGCATTTGGCTCATCTATTCCTCAACACCGCAGATTGAACGTCTTACTGTAAAAACAGGCGCGCCAGGTCATTATAAAATGCCAGCAACATCAACAGGAGCAATAGCCCCAACCCTATCTGCTGCGCAATCTCACGCGCACGCAGCGACAAAGGGCGCCGAAATATAAGTTCATATAAAAAGAATATCAGGTGTCCGCCATCGAGAACCGGCACCGGAAGTAAATTAAGGATACCCAGTTGAATGCTGATAAATGCAAGCACGGTCAGGATAGTGCTTAAATCCGTTTGCGCCGCCTGACCCGCTATCTGCATTACCATAATGGGTCCGCCAATGTTGTCTGTCGCCACATCGCCGGCTACCATTTTGCGGATGAACGTCACTGTCAGAGAAATAAGCTCTTGGGTGCGTTCATACCCGGCTTTAATCGACCCCACCAAGGTATAGCTCTGCTGTACACTCTGTTGGTGCGGGGTTATCCCCACAAGCCATACATCCCGCTGTGTATCGTGTTTGGGACTGATCTCAAACGCAAGAGATGCATCGTTGCGTTCCACTATAAATGTGGTTTCTGAGCCTTTGAGTTCCTGAATAACGTTGTGCAGATCGTACCAGGAGTCGATCGGTTCATTCCCGATCCTTACAATGGTATCCCCCTGCTTCATACCTGCGTTGGCAGCGGGCATATCTGAGCTGAGGGAGCCGATAGTGGGAGGCTGAGGGGGAAGGATCCCCAGAGATTGCAATCCCTCAAGGCTGCTATTGTCCGCATCGATACGCAGGTGCAGGGTTTCGCTGGCACGTTGAACTTCAAACACCAGTTCATCTCCGGCAGCAGGAATTAGTGCTTTATTGGTTTCGTTCCAGCTGGGCAAATCCCGGCCGTTAAGAGCCTGAATACAATCTCCCGCCTCAAACCCGGCCTTGGCTGCATCGGAATCCTCCACGACATAACCTACACAGGGAGGCTGCTCCAGATATGCCGGTACGTTCACTCCAATAAAGTAAGCCCAGGGGAGAAGAAACAGCGGGAGAAGCAGATTCATCAGCGGGCCCGCTGCTACAATGGCCATACGCTGTCCGACCGGTTTATGCGCGAAGCTGCGCTCGCGCTCGGATGCACTGAGTTCCTGCTCTTCCCCTTCTGCACCGCCACCTTCGCCCAGCATCTGCACATATCCACCCAAAGGGATAAGGCTGATCTGATACTCTGTTTCCCCCCAGGTGCGCCCGACAATTTTACGCCCAAACCCCAGAGAAAAACGCAGCACCTTTACGCCGGTAAATTTGGCAACGGCAAAATGTCCCAGTTCGTGCACAAACACCAGCACGCCAAGCATCAGGATGCCGGCAAATATGGTAGTCATTACATACTCCGTTTAAATTTTAATGTCTGAGTAAAATCAAAAGCCTTGCTTCGCGCCTCAGCATTCAGATAGAGAACATCATCCAGCTCGGTAATGGTTTGAGGCGGTATCAGTTCGAGAACCTCCTGGATCAGGCGGGGAATATCCATAAACCCTATCTGTTTGCGTAAAAAAGCTTCCACAGCTATTTCATTGGCTGCATTCATCACTACAGGAGCCCCTCCCCCGGCCTGCATGGCCTGGTATGCCAGATACAGACACGGGAAGCGCTCATAGTCGGGGGGATAAAAGGTAAGTCCGGACAATTTGCACAAATCCAGTGGTTCCAGTTCGAGGGGGAGGCGTTCGGGCCAGGCCAGAGCATAGGCAATAGGTGTCTTCATATCCGGCACCCCCAACTGTGCAAGCACGGCACCATCGATATACTCAACCATGGAATGGACAATGCTCTGGGGATGGATATGCACGTCAATATGTTCAATCGGCATATCAAACAACCATGCCGCTTCAATAACCTCAAGACCCTTATTCATCATTGTTGATGAGTCAACACTGATTTTGCGCCCCATATCCCAGTTGGGATGCGCAAGGGCCTGCTCTGGAGTAGCGTTACTCAACTCTTGTTTATTCCACTGCCACAGAGATCCCCCGGAAGCGGTAAGAATGATGCGGCGAAGGTCTTCAGTCCGTTGCCCTGCCATGGCCTGGAATATCGCAGAATGTTCACTGTCTACCGGCAGCAGGCGAACACCGTTGTGCCTGACCGCGCGCATCACCAGCTCCCCGGCTGCGACCAGCACCTCTTTGTTGGCCAAAGCAATGTCCTTGCCTGCCTCTATAGCGGCCATGGTAGGTACCAGCCCCGCAGCACCCACGATGGCCGACACCACCATTTGGGTATCAGAGCAGGTGGCACAGGCGCGAGTTCCCTCAACTCCACTTAACACCTCTATACCGAGATCAGAAACCCGATTGCGCAGAACACCGGCAGATTCAGCATTTCCCACTGCTACAATGTGCGGCTTGAATTCGCGCATCTGGAGCTCTAATGCATCAATATTGTTACCGGCAACAAGGGCATCAATGGTGTAACGTTCCGGATAGGCACGCACAATATCAAGGGTACTGACTCCAATGGAACCGGTTGAGCCCAGCACTGCAATGCGTTTCGTTTCCATCAGAGCACCAGCTTAACGTAGAGATACGCGAGAGGGAAAGCAAACAGAAGACTATCGAGGCGATCCAGCATTCCGCCATGACCGGGGAACAGCTGTCCTGAATCCTTGATTTGAGCTGAACGCTTGAGTAATGATTCAAACAAATCACCTATCTGGGCAGATATGCCAATCACAACACCAAAGCCCAGGGCGGCAACAACGCTGAATTCCGGCACATAAATCCATTTTGACGCCAGAGCAGCGAGGATTGCACCGCAAATGCCACCTACCGCCCCTTCAATACTTTTCTTAGGGCTTACAGAGGGATACAGCCGATGTCTGCCCCAGCGGGTGCCGGTAAAATACGCACTCGAATCGCACAACATCGTCATAAGCAGCACCATAAACACCAGCTTATGTCCGTTCGGAACAGCATGTAACAAGACAATATAACTGAACAGAACCGGCACATATGCCCACACGAGCAGCACTACGGCGCAATCATGGATAACCAGAACAATATCCTGGAAGCGAAGCAGATAGAAGACCCCCAAGAGCAAGAACGCGATGCTGAACATATAAACAAATGATGAGGGATACCAGCATATACTCGTGTAAATCCCCAGCCCACCAGCCAGCGCCACCCCCTTAAGAGCCCTATCGGCCCGAGGGCGAACGACATGCAAGGTTTCCAGCACAGCCAGCGCTACAACCACAAAGGTGACGGCAAAGAATATGCCGGTACTGGCAAACAAGGTCAGTACCACTACCAGTGGCAAGGCGATCAGAGCGGTAATAATTCTATCCCTAAGCACAATATCCCTTTAATACGTTTGGTAGATTATTGAGGAAAAATTTCGATACTTACACGACCGAAACGTCGGCAGCGGTTCTGGTACTCTTTCAGGATGGCTTCAAGATGATCAAGACCGAATTCGGGCCAGAAACAGGAGCAGAAAAACAACTCAGTGTAGGCAATCTGCCAGAGTAAAAAATTGCTTATTCGCTGCTCACCGCTGGTACGGATGAGAATATCCGGATCAGGCAGGGTCACAGTATCAAGATAGGTTGAAAACATCTGCTCGTCGAGATCAGCCGGGTCAATTGCGCCTGTCACTGCATCTGCGCATACACGGCGCACGGCACGCAACATTTCATCCCGTGCTCCATATGAAAGAGCCAGAGTAAGGGTCATGGAAGAATTATCCCGGGTCTGGCGCACTTTATCTTCCACCTTATCACGCAAATGTGCAGGCAAACGCGCAAGATCGCCGATGACATTGAGACGGATATCGTTTTGTTGCAACAGGGAAATCTCTCTCGCCAGATATGTATCCAGCAGGCTCATCAGCGCCTGCACCTCCTGTTCCGGGCGATGCCAGTTTTCAGAGCTGAAAGCATACAGGGTTAGATATCTGATCTGCAGACGCGAGCACTCACGGACTATTCGCCGTACGCTGTTGACCCCTTCCTGATGCCCGGCTAAGCGGGGCAACCCGTTCTGGCGTGCCCAGCGTCCGTTACCGTCCATAATAATGGCTAGATGTAGCGGTATCTCCATACTGAATTCCACATGCAATGGGATTGAACGTTCAAGGGGTAAATGCCTCTAAGCTTTTAACATGTTCATACTTAAGTGAGCAAGCTTTCAACCCGGGCATTATATCTAAACTCAGAATTACACCGACGGCACAATTCTCATACCAATACCCAATAAATATTTAGCACGTTGAGCTCTGGTACGAAAAAAGAGGGGCTAAAAGCCCCCCTTCCGGATATACAGCATGCCTCATACATAAAGAACAACCGAAAACTACACTTCCATCAGTTCATCTTCTTTAGCAGTGAATACCTCATCGACCTTTTTGACATAAGCATCGGTGAGATCCTGAATCTTCTTCTCTGCGCGCTTGAGGTCATCTTCGGTTATCTCTTTGTCTTTTTCCAGTTGTTTAAGGGCTGAATTGGCATCATGGCGCGCAGCGCGAATACTGATACGGGCATCTTCAGTCTTCCCTTTAATCTGCTTAACCATCTCCTTACGCCGTTCCTCTGTAAGGGGAGGAATAGGAATGCGTATCATATTACTATCCGACGAGGGGGTCAGCCCCAGATTAGATTTGAAGATCGCTTTTTCAATGTCAGGGATGATATTCTTCTCCCACGGCTGAATAGTGATCAGGCGCGCTTCAGGTACCGAGATAGTTCCAACCTGGCTCAAAGGTACCGGTGAGCCATAATACTCCACACGCACCTCATCCAGGATATCGGCAGAGGCACGCCCGGTACGTACACGGCGAAATTCACGCTGGAGTGCGTCAATCGCCTTTTCCATTGACTTCTTCGCCTGTTTCTCAATGTCCTGGATCATAACCTACTCTCCTTTGACTAAAGTTCCGATATTCTCGCCCATAACCACTCGTTTTATATTGCCCTTATGGGTCAGGTTGAATACCAGAATGGGCAATTTGTTGTCCATACACAGCGATGTTGCGGTAGAGTCCATGACCTGTAGTCCCTGCTTGAGAACATCCAGATATGATAGAGTGGAATACTTAACCGCATCGGCATCCAACGCCGGATCCGCATTGAAAACCCCATCAACCTTGGTGGCTTTGAGGATAATCTCCGCACCGATTTCCATGGCACGCAAACTTGCAGCAGTATCGGTAGTAAAATAGGGATTCCCGGTTCCGGCTGCAAAAATAACCACCCGCCCTTTTTCGAGATGTCGCACTGCGCGTCTGCGGATATAGGGCTCCGCAATCTCACGCATCTCTATGGCGGACTGAACCCGGGTCTTGACCTCCACTTTCTCCAGGGCATCCTGCATAGCAAGACTGTTCATCACGGTTGCCAGCATCCCCATGTAATCTGCACTGGAGCGATCCATACCTGCGGCAGACGCAGCGAGACCCCGAAAGATGTTTCCCCCACCAATTACTAAAGAGACATGTACTCCCAGATCAATAACATCTTTGATTTCGGAGGCAATCCCACCGATGGTCTGCGGATCGATGCCGTACCCATGTTCCCCTGCCAGAGCTTCACCGCTGAGCTTGAGGAGTATTCTTTTATAGCGCGGTTCTGGATGCGTCATGGCGTCCTCAATATGTTTTGATGGCGGCGCAAAAACTCACCAACTGCGGCGTCGCTGTAATTGCCTCGCTGTTTCGACGTACGTAAGTACGCCTCATTGATCGACAATCACGTGCCTTGCATTTGGCGCTTTTTGCTTAGCCATCCAAATCAATACTTTCTGTGAAAGCATCATCTTTTGGATCGTTGAAGGCTTAAACAAAACCGGCACCTGCCAGATCGGCAAAAATCAACTGGTCAGGTGCCTGGTTTAACAAATACTGCAAAATCACATAGATCTGTGTACAGAAAATTATTTAGTCATTGAAGCTACTTCGGCGGCAAAGTCGTCCTGCTTCTTTTCTATTCCTTCGCCAAGCTGATAGCGCACATAATCGACCAGTTTAATCTCAGCGCCAACATCCTTGGCGGTCTTTTCAAGCAATTTATTTACTTTGAGATCCGGATCGACAACAAACGCCTGCTCCAGCAGACAGATCTCGCCAAAGAACTTGTTGATCTGGCCCTCGATAATCTTCTCAACAATATTCTCCGGCTTGCCACTCTCAATCGCCTTGGTGCGCATAATCTCTTTCTCGTTATCCACCACCTCGGCCGGCACATTTTCACGGCACATGTACTGGGGCGCTATGGCAGCGACATGCATAGCCAGTTGCTTGGCCACAGCCTTAACCTCATCGCTGTCTGCCTTATCGGTCTGGAGTTCAATCATAACCCCGATCTTACCCCCGCCATGCACATACGATTCAATAAGACCCTTATTTGTCTCGCGGCGTTCAAAGCGGCGTATATTGATATTTTCGCCGATGGTGGCAATCTGATGTACCTGTTCCTCGCTCACTGTGCGATCAGTCCCCGGGAACGGCAGGGCGAGAAGTGCATCCAAATCGGCTGGAGCCCTGGATGCAATAAGATCCGCGACCTTGGTTGCAAAGTTTACAAAAGCATCATTTTTAGCGACAAAGTCTGTCTCGGCATTAACTTCTACCATAGCTCCGACTTTTTCAGTTCCAGCCACAACTACAAGGCCTTCAGCTGCAGCACGACCGGATTTTTTTGCCGCTGCGGACAACCCTTTTTTACGCAAGAAATCAACCGCCTGATCGAGGTCACCATCGGTTTCTGTCAAAGCCTTTTTACAGTCCATCATACCCGCGCCGGTTTTGCTACGCAGTTGAGCTACCAAAGATGCAGTAATTTTCGCCATAGATCAAATCTCCTGTGTTTCTATATTTATGCAAGGGCCAGCGCCCTTTTCATGCAGACATTCATTGATTAACACACTAAAAGCGACCAGACAGGTGCTCTGGTCGCTTTCAGGTGCGCTTAAGTTTTTATCAGGCCTCCTGAGCGAGTTTCTCCTGCTCTTCAACCGGATCAGCACCCTCATTTTCTGATACGGCAGAAGCCTGTGCAGCCTGCTTGCCGTCGAGACATGCATCGGCCATGGTGGAAACAAAGAGGCGAATGGCGCGGATAGCATCATCGTTTCCAGGGATTATATAGTCGATGTCATCCGGATCGCAGTTGGTGTCCACTACTGCGACTACGGGGATTCCAAGTTTCCTGGCTTCTTTGACTGCAATAGCCTCTTTCTTGGGGTCAATCACAAACATGGCACCGGGAAGTTTGGTCATGCCTTTTATACCACCCAGGCTACGCTCCAGTTTGATGCGTTCACGCTCAAGTTGGAGAACCTCTTTTTTGGTCAACAACTCAAAGGTGCCGTCTCCTGCCATCGCTTCGATCTTCTTCAGGCGGTCAATACTGCCTTTGATAGTAGCGAAATTAGTAAGCATTCCACCGAGCCAGCGGTTATTTACATAGAATTGCCCGGCTCGCACAGCTTCTTCACGCACGGCTTCCTGGGCCTGTTTTTTAGTCCCGACAAAGAGCACATTTTCGCCGCTTTCAACTACATCCTTGATAAAATCGTACGCAGTGCGGAAGTAACGCACGGTACGCTGGAGATCGATAATGTAGATGCCGTTTCTGGCACCGAAAATGTACGGTTTCATCTTCGGGTTCCAGCGCTTGGTCTGGTGACCGAAATGTACACCTGCTTCGAGCAATTGCTTCATTGATACTTTTGCCATTACTTTCCCTTTCCATGTTACATAAAGTGGTTTAGTCCTCCGCCGCTTGTGCTCACAACAGCGCCATTTGCCGCAGCAAAAACCGGGGCGCATGTCCACAAGGGCGTGCGTATTTGCATATCAGGGCTAGATAACACAGCAACCCCGCACAGTGCAAGGAAATTAAACCGGAATCGATTTACAAGCCACCCTGATTGTAATACTATCCGCCCACGATGAGTGCATACAGAATTCAGACATATATAGCGCGCGAGGTAGTGGTCAACTTCCTGTTGAGCCTGACCCTTTTTACCTTTATTGTACTTTTAAGCCGGCTGTTGAAACTCACCGACCTGGTTATCGGCAGTGGAGTCTCTCTGGGCTCGGTGGCGCGCCTCTTTCTTGCCATGATGCCCTCATTTATGCTCATTACCATGCCGCTGTCATTTCTGTTGGCGGTTCTCCTCACCTTTGCACGCATGTCCGCCGATAGTGAAATTGTAGCTATGAAAGCTTGCGGCATCAGCTTGTACAAAATGGCACACCCGGTATTTATCCTGGCCCTGTTTGTGTGCGGCGCTACGGTATATCTTTCCGCCCACGCGGAACCTACCGGGCGCCGTACCATGCGGGATATAGCAATAAATGTAGCCATGGATAAGGCATCTAGCGCTGTCAAAGCGCAGGTTTTCAACGATGAATTTCCCGGCCTCACAATTTTTGCAGACACGGTTTTCAAAGATACCAACCAACTCGAAGGGGTGTTCATCAGCGACACCCGCCTTGACGCCAGACAGACCATTATCACCGCCACAAGCGGGAAACTTGTAACGGATAAGACGAACAACTCCCTGTTACTTCACTTAAAGGATGGAGCTATCCATCGCGATGCAGATAATGCGCAAAATGGTGGCTTGCAGATCATTAATTTTTCCACCTATGATATCAATATAGCCATGGAAAATTCTGCATCACAAGCTTCGGGAGACGCTCAGCGCCCCAAACTACTGACCCTGTTTCAGCTATTTGATTCCCTGCAGGAAAACCCTGGCCCTCAGGAGCAACAGGAGCAGCGTGAACTGCGTGCTGAGATTCACGAGCGCATGATAATGCCCTTTTCTCCGATACTCTTCAGCCTGATTGCCATACCTCTTGGGATCAGTTCACACCGCTCCAACAAGGGGGCCGGGTTCACCCTCTCGCTCACTGTATTTATGATCTACTACATGTTTTTAAGTATTGCGAAAACCCTCGCGATAGAACAGGGATGGCCTGTAAGTGTAACCATGTGGACGCCGAGCATTGGTTTTGCCCTGTGTGGCGCGTTCCTGCTTGTCACCACCGCCAGAGAACGCTCCATCAATCCCATCAGCGGCGGCTTTTCCAACCTTAAAAACAGATTTGGACGAAAAAGATAGAGAGTGGAATGACAATTCTCCAGCGATATCTGTTAGGCACCTTTTCGCGCATTATGTTGCTCTCCCTGAGTTCATTTTGTGGCGTGTATCTACTTATTGATTTTTTTGGCCGTGTAGACAACTTCCTGGAGCACGATGCCGAGCCGTCTCTTTATCTGATCTACTTCGGCGCTAAAATCCCCCTGATCCTTTCTCAAGTGCTTCCACTTGCGGTATTGATGGGAGTTTTTCTTACTCTGGGAGGATTTTCCAAAACCAATGAACTAACCGCCATGCGTGCCGGTGGCATAGGCCTGCCGCGCATTGTAACCCCCATCATCGGGATCGCATGCCTCATTGGTTTTGGGCACTTTATGTTAAACGAATACGTCGTACCGGCGGGAGTAAAAAAATTCAACCATGTTATGCGCGTCGAGGTTAAAGGCAAACCGGCTGCGCTGGGAAAGCGACAGAACCTGTGGTTTCGTGACCGTGACACCATGTATCATGCGGATTTTACCGGCAGTGATACCGAAGTGCTCCACGGTTTAAGCGTGTATGAGCTCAATGATGAATTTAAGCACAAGCGCTCCATCAAGGCCAAAAAGGCGGTTTACGTCGCTGATTCCTGGCAGGCACATGACGCACTGGTACGGGAATTCAACCCTGCGACCGGTCTATTAACCCGAGAATTCCGCGTTGATAAAACAGATATCGATCTCAACAAGACTCCGGACGACTTCAGCTCTACCGAACATGAAGCAGAAGAACTGAGTTATGCGGAACTTCGTGATATTTCGCGTCAACTGGAAAAAGCCGGCCTCAACAACTCCAGGTACGTTGTGGATATGCACTCCAAGCTTGCTCAACCACTCGTATCTCTGATCATGGCACTACTAGGGATTCCATTCGCATTACAAAAGTCGCGCAACATCAACCTGGGATTTGGGATATCCGTATGCATCATGATCGGGATGGCCTTCTTTGTCACTCAATCCACCCTTATCGCCTTCGGATATGCCGAAATCCTTCCACCCCTGTTAGCGGCATGGGCAGCAGATGTTATTTTTCTGCTTCTGAGTGTATTCCTGATCCTCTCCACCCGGGAATAGGATATAAAACATTGGCACTCCCAGCCATCAATCTCTAGTGGGCTGTTTGGTTAATCGCGTCAGTTAATAGCATTCTTTGCTCTATCGACTGCTTCAATGATCGATTTTGCACTTTTGGTCCACTTAAATGGTTTTGCTGATTCAGCATTATGTACCTTTATGAAGCGGTGAATTTCATCACGGAGTTCTTTGACGCTGGTGAAAACTCCGCGGTGAATCGCCCGACGTTCGAGTTGTGAAAACCAGCCCTCTACAGCATTAAGCCATGAGGCGCTGGTTGGTGTGAAATGGAAGATAAACCGTGGGTGTGATTCCATCCATTTCTTAACCTCTGCCGTTTTGTGGGTACTGCTGTTATCCAAGATTATATGTAAATTCAACTCCTTGGGGGTCGACCGGTCAATCTGACGCAAGAAGTCCATAAATTCTTTGGCTCTGTGGCGTTGGGTGACCCTGCCGATGACTCGGCCAGTTAAAATGTCAAATGCAGCATACAGACTCGTCGTTCCATTGCGTTTGTAATCATGCGTACGACGCTCAACTTGCCCCGGCTTCAGAGGAAGCATCGGTTGTGTACGATCCAGTGCCTGAATCTGTGTTTTTTCATCCACAGACAGAACGAGAGCGTTATCAGGAGGATTCATATAGAGGCCTACGACATCGATAACCTTTTCAGCAAATTCAGGATCATTGCTGATTTTGAATGTTTGAAGGCGGTGCGGCTTCAAATCTGCAGCATTCCAAATTTGGCGAACCTGCCAGGTCGTGATGTTGGCAGCTTTAGCCATAAGACGAACACTCCAGTGAGTGGCTTCGTGAGGAATGCACTCAACCGTCATGCGCAGGACCTCTTTAACTTTTTCAGCCGAAATCTTTTTCGGCTGCCCAGATCTCTTTTGATCCTTAAGACCGTCAAGGCCTTGATCTTTAAAACGTTTTCGCCATCGGTAAACGGCCCGCTCACTGGTTCCAAGAAAACGGGCAACCTCGTCTACCTTGTGGCCATCCGCAGTGAGAAGAATAATTTTGGCTCTATGGACAAGGCTATGAGCCGCTTTTGAAGACCGAAGTATAGCCTCAAGCGACTCACGATCCGCGTCCTCCAATTTGTATATTTCGTGTGTTTTTGACATGTGGCGAAGTATAGCACATTTCGCCATAAAAAGACACGACTAACCGCACGGGACACTAGGTCAACTCTACATACGCCATCCGGATTTAATAGCGGTAGTAATCAGGCTTATAGGGTCCATCAACCGGAATGTCGAGATACTCCGCTTGTTTTCGGGTAAGGCGGGTCAGCTTGGCTCCCAGCTTATCCAAATGCAACTTAGCTACTTTTTCATCCAGATATTTGGGCAGAACATATACCTGATTGTCGTACCTGGCGTGGTTAAGCCACAGCTCAACTTGAGCCAGAACCTGATTGGCAAAGCTGTTGCTCATAACAAAACTGGGATGCCCGGTGGCACATCCAAGATTAACCAGGCGCCCCTTCGCAAGGAGGATAATGCTTTTCCCATCCGGCCAGACAATCTGATCTACCTGAGGTTTGATTTCTTTCACCTTTAGACTGGCATCGGAAAAGAGAGAATCAACCTGAATTTCTGAATCAAAGTGCCCGATATTACATACTATAGCCTGATCCTTCATCTTGTCCATATGGGATCTGGTTATGACATCCACATTTCCTGTTGTGGTGACAAAGATATCGCCCCAAGCGCATGCCTCTTCCATATCCACCACATTGAAACCTTCCATGGTAGCCTGAAGGGCACAGATGGGGTCAATCTCGGTGACACTGACCATGGCGCCCATGCCACTGAACGCCTGGGCGCATCCCTTCCCCACATCACCATAGCCGAGCACCACACAGCGCTTACCCGCAATCATCACGTCGGTGGCGCGCTTGATGCCGTCAATCAGAGATTCGCGGCATCCATACAGATTATCGAACTTGCTCTTGGTAACCGAATCATTGACATTAAAAGCCGGAAAGAGCAACTTGCCATCGCGAGCCATCTGATACAACCGATGCACGCCGGTAGTGGTTTCTTCACTCACACCCATCATACCGGCAGTTGTACGCCGCCAGAAATGGGGGTCTTCATCCAGCGTGGAGTTTAGGAGTCGGTCGACCGTCTCAATCTCTTCGTGGTCGGTGCAGATCTCCGGCTTTATCCCGGTGCGCTCAAACTCCTCTTCACGCTCAAGGCCGCGATGCAGCAACAG
>Ga0182239_1000233_pt1 | contig 21197 bp, 16 predicted proteins | sample hydfrate6_PW_210_FD_132456 | JGI IMG/M metagenome (GOLD analysis project Ga0182239, IMG submission 132456) | Subsurface microbial communities from deep shales in Texas, USA - hydraulic fracturing test 6_PW_210 | ecosystem: Environmental > Aquatic > Deep subsurface > Shale gas/oil reservoir >... | reverse complement strand
TTATGCCAGTCTGAATTATCCCCGGTGCAAATAATGTGAAAATTTATCAAACAGTTCAAAATAATCAGATAATAAAAGTCCGTTTAAAAAGAAAACCAACACCCGATCTCGTCCTTTTTCTTGCGGCTTTCGAATCCGGGTACAGGGGGAGTCTTCAATGACGCCTCTTTCAGCAACGAAATTAAACAGCCTGCTCAATGCCGTGTGGACCCGGTTTGCCGTTACAGGTGCCCGGTTGCGGATTTTATCCAGCAGTATGACAATATCGCGGCGTTTTATATCAGCGACTTTCCAGTTGCCCCATGCGGGGATTGCATCATGGGTTAGCAGGCGTTTTGTTTCACGGCCGGCTTTTTTATACTGCAACTCAACGTCCCAAAATTCTTCAAGGATATCTGTAAATGTGGGAGAGGCCTTCCGTTTGGCCTTGGCCTCCATCTGTTTACGCCCCGGATCAACGCCACTTGCCACATCCTGCACGGCTGTGCTATGTTTTTCTCTTGCTTCGGCAAGCGTCATGGCAGGGTAGATGCCCAGGGTCATCCGCCGGGGGATGCCGTCGAAAAGATAGCGATAGACCCAAACCTTTTTGCCTGAAGGATTGATGCGAAGTGACAACCCTTTGCGATCCGTCACTTCAAAACGCTTCTCCCGGGGTGAAATCCGCTTTACCATAATGTCGGTAAGTGCCATAATTTCAATCCCTTCTCCCGTAAAATAGGGTACAAAACGGGGTACAAAAAAAGCGTGAGTTTGGATGAATTTTAATGAAATGCCATGAAGTGAATATGGCATAATTCTGTTTAAGAATTCAAGCAGTTTTTGGATAATTGAAAAGCTTTGAAGAGGGGTGAAAAATTGACTTTTTTGCTTTGGGAGCAGGAAGTCGCAGGTTCAAATCCTGCCGCCCCGACCAACTCCCTCCTGTTATTCCTGCCCTGCCAGTTCGGAGAAGTATTTAATAGTGCGGGAAAGGCCGGTGTCCAGGTCTGTGGCGGCCTGCCAGTTTAAAAGCTGCCGGGCCTTTGTGGTGTCGGGCCGGCGGCGGACGGGATCGTTTTCCGGCAGGGGCGCAAACACAATGCCCGCTTTTGTTTCGGTCATTTCCACGATTTTTTCGGCCAGGGCAAGGATCGGGGTTTCGTGAGGATTGCCCAGGTTCACCGGTCCGGTGGTTCCGGCCGGGGTTTCCATCATGGCCATGAGCCCTTCGACCATGTCATCAACATAGCAGAAAGACCGGGTCTGGCTGCCGTTGCCGTAGATGGTGATGTCTTTTCCAAAAAGGGCCTGGAGCACGAAATTGCTCACCACCCGGCCGTCGTCCGGGTGCATCCGCGGACCATAGGTATTAAAGATCCGCACAACCTTGATATCCACCTGATGCTGGCGGAAATAGTCGAAAAACAGGGTTTCCGCGCATCGTTTGCCTTCATCATAGCAGGATCTCGGGCCGATGGGGTTGGTGTTGCCCCAGTAGTCCTCTGTCTGGGGGTGTACATGGGGATCGCCGTAAACCTCGCTGGTGGATGCCTGCAGGATTCTGGCCTTCAGGCGCTTGGCCAGGCCCAGTACGTTAATGGCGCCGTGCACAATGGTTTTCACCGTCTGCACCGGGTCCAGCTGGTAGTGGATCGGAGAGGCGGGTGCGGCCAGGTTGTAGATTTCATCGACTTCCACGTAAAGCGGGAAGGTGATGTCATGGCGCATCAGTTCAAAATAGGGGTTGTGGACCAGATGGGCGATGTTGGCCTTGCGGCTGGTGTAGAAGTTGTCCGCGCAAATGACCTCGTGGCCCTTTTCCAAAAGGCGTTCGCACAGATGAGAGCCGATAAAACCGGCACCGCCGGTAACCAGGATCCGTTTTTTGCTGAATCGGGTAATGGACATGAAAAAAATTCCGGTGCGGAGTGAATGCCACAAGGCCGGTGTGTACCGGCCGTCCATGCGCTGTTTTCGTGTTGCTAAAACGCCCCGCGGGCATTGTCTTTTCTTTTAACAAATCCCTTATGGAGTTTCAAACAAAATTGCCGCGGTCATCAATGGCTTCGGCCGGCGGATTTTTTTCCGCCCCCCAGGCTCTGCGCCTTGCCGCAGCGCACTTGCTGTGCTATGACGGCAGACAAACAAATTGTCGGAAATCCTGATAAGGCCATCCTTGATTAAAAAAACCGGCTTGAAAGACAAATATAAATCAATGCCAGCCATGAAACTGAGCCCGGAAAAAAGCATTTCTGTGTTTTTCTGCATTGCCGCAGGAGTGGTGCTGGCATGCGCATTTGACAAAATCGGGGCGGGCTTTGCCGCCTGGTTTGCCCCGGGGCTTTTATTGGCCGGAATATGCCGGGTCCGTGGCGGGGGCGCGGCGTTTCTTCTCGGAGTGCTTGCCGGATTTGTGCATTATCTGCTGCTTTTGTACTGGCTGGTGCCCACCATGCACCGCTATGGGCCCATGCCCGTCTGGCTGAGCTTTTTTGCCCTGCTGTTGCTGGCGTTTTACCTGGCCCTGTACACGGGGGTGTTTGCCTGGGCTGTCACGCTTGTGCCTGTGCGGCCGGTGTTTCTGGTGGTCTGGGTCCCGGTCTGCTGGGTGGCCCTGGAATATGCCAAAACTTTTTTGTTTTCCGGTTTTCCATGGGGTCTTGCGGGCTACAGCCAGTACCGGTATCCGGTTTTGATCCAGTCAGCGGATTTGTTCGGTGTCTACGGGGTGTCTTTTTTTGTCTGCGCGGTGAGCGCGTGTTTTTTTCTCATTTTTATGCATTTGTTTCATGGCCGGTGGCAAAACCGCCCGGTGGGCCGGGGTGCGGCTGTTGCCGGTCTGCTGGTTGCGGCCGGGCTTTTTGCCGCAAATGGCGGATACGGGATGTTTCGGCTGGCAGAACAGGATACGGCAGACAGGCCTGCCGGGCAGTTGCGGGTATCCTTGATCCAGGCCAACATCGAGCAGTCCCTGAAATGGGATGATGCCCATGTGGAGGCGACTCTGGACAAATATATCCGGCTTTCGCTCAGTGCTGCCGAAAAACAGCCTGACCTGGTTGTATGGCCTGAAACCGCAGTGCCGTTTTATTTCTTTCATGATTCGCAGCGCACCCGGCGGGTCCTGGACACGGCAGAACGGATGAAAATCCCTTTGCTGGCCGGCGCGCCTGCTTACGAACGTCCGGAGGATGGAAAAAAGCTGCGTTTGTTTAACTCCGCCTATCTCATCGACGCCCGGGGCCGGGTGGCCGGCCGGTATGACAAGGTCCACTTGGTGCCGTTTGGCGAATATGTGCCCCTGAAAAAATGGTTGCCGTTTGTGGGAAAAATCGTGCCAGAAACCGGCGATTTTTCCCCGGGCCGGCCCGGGCGCCTGCTTTCGGCCGGCAATGCGGATATGGGCGTGCAGATTTGCTATGAAATTATCTTTCCCCACCTTTCGGCGGCCATGGTCCGGGCCGGGGCCGATATTTTGGTCAATATCACCAATGACGCCTGGTTTGGTGACACTTCCGCGCCGCTTCAGCATTTTTCCATGGCCGTGTTCCGGGCCGTGGAAAACCGCAGGCCGGTGGTGCGGGCGGCCAACACCGGCATCAGCGGGTTTATTGATCCGGCCGGCCGCATCCGGGAATCTTCTGCGGTTTTTCAAACCACGAGCCTGACCCGGGACGTGGCGACGGCCGGAGACGAGATCGGATTTTACACCCGCTACCCCCATCTGCTGCCGGGCCTTTGTGCGGCCGCAGCCCTGGTTTTCGTCCTGGCCGGCCTGAGAAAAGGCTTGAGAACCCGCAGGGATTCCTGATAAAGAAGGAAAAATAAACCGGATCTTATGGAAAATCGCCCCGGACAGGGGTGTTATATCTTTTGTTATAAAATAAGGAGGACAAGGGCCATGTCTGAGGAACTCAAATCCATGGTAAATGAGTTGTATGAAAAAATCGACCAGCTAAAGGGGTATCTTTGACATCCCGGAAACCCGGCGCCGCCTGGCGGAAATCGAAAGTCTTCTGGCCGCCGAAGATTTCTGGAATGACCCGGACAATGCCAAAAAGATCCTCCAGGAGCGCTCCCGCTTAAGCCAGCGCATGGAAAGGTGGCAGAACCTTTACAAGGAGATCGAAGACTGCGGCGTGCTGCTGGAACTGGCCGAGGAAGAAGACGATCCGTCTTCTTTGACAGAGGTGCGCCGCCATGCAGAAAAACTGGAAAAACAGATCCGCCGGTTTTCCGTGGACATGATGTTAAGCGGCACAGATGACAGCCGCAATGCCATTGTATCGATTAATGCCGGCGCCGGCGGCACCGAGGCCCAGGACTGGGCCGAGATGCTGTTTCGCATGTACCACCGGTGGTGCGAGGAAAAGAAATATACCATTGATATCATGGATCTGCAGCCCGGAGACGAAGCCGGCATCAAGAGCGTGACCTTTACCGCCAAGGGGGAAAACGCCTTTGGCTATCTCAAGGTGGAAACCGGGGTGCACCGGCTGGTGCGGATATCGCCTTTTAACGCCAGCGGCAAGCGGCACACTTCCTTTGCATCGGTGTTTGTCTACCCGGAAATCGATGATGAGATCGTGGTGGATATTGATGAAAACGATCTTCGGGTGGATACGTTCCGCGCCAGCGGCGCAGGCGGCCAGCACGTGAACAAGACCAGCAGCGCCGTGCGCATCACCCATCAGCCAACAGGAATTGTGGTGCAGTGCCAGCAGGAAAAATCCCAGCTTCGAAACAGGGAACTGGCCATGCGGGTGCTGCGGGCAAGACTTTACCAGCTGGAGCAGGAAAAGCAGGAGCGCAAGATGCAGGCCATCCATGAGGGCAAGGGCGAGATCGCCTGGGGCAATCAGATCCGCTCCTATGTGCTCCATCCCTATCAGATGGTTAAGGATCACAGGATCAACATGGATGTGGGCAATGTCAATGCGGTGTTAGACGGCTGGATTGACCCGTTTATCGAGGCGGTGCTTTTGTCCGGCGTGCAGCAAAACGCCTCTGCGGTCAATGAACCCGCTTGATCTGATCCGCAATTATTACCGGCCCGGGACCCTGGCTTACCGGGTGCTGACCGCCCACAGCACGGCTGTGGCCGAAGCCGCCCTGACCGTGGCCCAACGGGTGGCGCACCTGGCACCGGATACAGGGTTTATCCAAGAGGCGGCCATGCTCCACGATATCGGCATCTGCCGGGTCAATGCCCCGGAAATCGGATGTTTCGGCATATATTCCTATGTCTGCCACGGGTGGCTGGGTGCGCAGATACTGGAAAGCCACGGTCTGCCGGCCCATGCCCGGGTATGTGAGCGCCACGTGGGCGTGGGGCTTTGCGCAGAAGATATTGCCCGACAGCAGCTTGCCCTGCCGGTGCGCGACATGCTGCCTGAAACCCTGGAAGAGCAGATTATCTGTTTTGCGGATCTGTTTTTCTCCAAGATGCCCCCGCCTGACGGCACCCGCAAGGACCCGGCTGCAGTGGCCGCCTCCCTGGAGCCCTGGGGGCCTGAGAAAACCGGGCGTTTTAAGCACTGGCAGGAAATTTTCGGCGCCTGCGTGTAGATGCGGTAGCCGTGTTTTGTCAAATTCGTGGGAGTGCTTTGAAAAATACGAGAATCGATCTGCGGTTTTACTTTATCACCGATGACGGCGCCTCCGGAGCCGGGCCCCTGGAGCAGGCGAAAATCGCCGTAGCAGCCGGGGCCACGGTTGTCCAGTACCGCAGCAAGGCTTTTTTGCCCCCGGATTTTAATGAGGCCCGGGCCATTGCCCAAATGTGTGCCATCCACGGGGTGAGGTTTATCGTTAATGACGACATGATCCTGGCCCGGGCCCTGGGTGCTGACGGGGTGCATCTGGGCCAGCAGGACGCCGACCCGGCCCTGGCCCGGCAGATCCTGGGCCCTGCAGCCATTGTGGGAGTTTCTGTGGCTGATTTGGAAGAGCTTTCCCGGACCGATACAGCCCAATGCGATTATTTGGGAACCGGGCCGGTATTTGCCACGGCTACCAAGGCGGATGCCGGAGAGGCCATCGGCTTGGACGGCCTTTCCGAAGTGGTCCGCCGGTCCGGTCTTCCTGTTGTGGCCATTGGCGGCATTTTTCCGGAATCAGTGGGCGCGTGCATGGAAAGCGGTGCAGACGGGGTGGCTGTGATCAGCGCCATAACCCGGGCAGATGATCCCGCTGCCGCAGCAGCCCGCTTTGCCCAAGCTTGCGGCACCCGTTCCCGGGTTGTGCAGACGCCCTGGCAGGACGAGTTTTTATTGATCCGCCGGATTCTCGGACAGCCGGGCGATGGCCGGGACCCGCAAGGACTGCTCCGGGTGGGGGCCGGTGATGACGCGGCCCTGCTTTCCGATATCGCCAGGCCCGTTATCACCACCGATACCCAGCATGAAAACATTCATTTCCGCCGCTTTTGGCAGAGCTTTCCTGAGATCGGATACAAGGCTGCGGAAACCGCCTTCAGCGACCTGGCCGCCTGCTACGCCCGGCCCCTGGCGCTTTTTGTCAACCTGGCCCTGCCGGCCACGGTTTGCCGGGAAAATGTCATGGAAATTTATCAGGGCATCCGCAAATCCCTTGCCGCCCGGGGTGCGGTGCTGGGCGGCGGCAACGTGTCTTCTGCGCAGGATCTGGCCATTGACATGTTTGCTGTGGGATCCGGCCATGCCGGGATTTTCCCTGTGCGCTCGGCTGCCCGGCCCGGCTTCGGCCTGTATGCCACCGGCCCCCTGGGCCGGGCCCGGGCCGGGCTAAAGTGCCTGATGCAAGGCGATTTTTCGTTTCCCGGGCTGGTTGAGGCGTTCAAGCGCCCCATGGCCCGGTTTGACGCAGCCGCGGTGCTGGCAGATCATGCAGTGGCCTGTGTCATGGATATCAGCGACGGGCTGGCCGGAGATGTGGGCCACCTGGCCCGGGCCTCGGGGATCACCGCGGCCCTGGATCTTTGCCGGACACCGGCAGACCCGGAGTTTGCTTCCTTTTGCGAAAAATACCAAATGGTCCCTGCAGATGTCATGGCCGCGGGCGGAGAGGATTACGAGCTGCTTTTTGCCTGCCCGCCGGAGGTGTTTTCCGCAATTTCCCGGCAGCTTCCCGACGCCTTTTGCGTGGGCACCTGCCAAGCCTTTGACGGCCATCCGGTCAGGGGGCTGCCGGCGGCAATTGAGAGCTTCGGCCACACAACTTCAAAAACAGCCATGGAGATCAATCCATGAAATATTCAGAGGCATCACTTGGCCGGGTATTTGTGGTCCGGCTCGAAGACGGCGATATTGTTCATGAGGCCATTGAAAGCTTTTCCGCGGAAAACCGAATCTCAGCCGCGGCCATCATCATCCTGGGCGGGGCGGACAAGGACAGCCGCCTGGTGGTGGGACCTGAAAACGGCCGGACTGCGCAGATCACCCCCATGACCCATCTGCTTGAAGCAGTGCACGAGGCTGCTGGTACGGGTACGATTTTTCCCGATCAAGCGGGCAAACCCGTGCTGCACCTGCACATGGCCTGCGGCCGGGGGCAAAACAGCGTGACCGGATGCGTGCGTACCGGTGTCAAAGTCTGGCAGGTTATGGAAGCTGTGGTCATCGAGATTGCCGGCACAGATGCCCGGCGGATGCCGGATGCTGCAACAGGCTTTGAATTGCTTTGTCCGTGATCAAAATCACCACAGAGCAAAGACATCGACCTTCATTTGCCAAACCATCCTGAAAAAGGAGACCTGATTTTATGATACCCGTGATCCTGGCAGGCGGTTCCGGTACCCGGCTGTGGCCCATGTCCCGGGAGCTTTATCCGAAACAGCTTCTTGCGATGACAGGCGCGCGGACCATGCTTCAGCATACCCTGATGCGCCTTGACGGGATTGCGGGCCCGGAGCCGCCGGTGGTGATTTGCAATGAAACCTACAGATACGGCATTGCCCGCCAGCTTCGGGAAATCGGGGTCCACGGGTTTGAGCTCATTCTGGAACCAGTCGGGAGAAACACGGCACCGGCGATTGCAGTGGCGGCATTAAAAGCCATGTCCCGGTCCTCAGATGAGCAGATCCTGGTGCTGCCCGCAGATCACCTGATCCGCGATGTTGCGGCTTTCCGCGAGGCAGTGGGCACAGCCGCCGCCTTTGCCCGGCAGGGGTATCTGACCACCTTTGGCGTGGTCCCCCAAAGCCCTGAAACCGGCTACGGCTATATCCGCAAAGGGCCGGCCGTGGATGCCGGAGAAGCGAAAGCCTTTGCCATTTCCAGGTTTGTGGAAAAGCCGGATCTGGAAACCGCGCAGCAGTATCTGGATTCGGGGCAGTACTGCTGGAATTCAGGGATGTTTCTGTTTCAGGCCGCAGATATCTGGGAGGAACTCAAACAGTTTGACCCGGACATGGCTGATGCCTGCCGCCTTGCCCTGGAAAACGGGCGTGTTGAACAGGATGCCCTTTTTCTTGACCCGGGCGCCTTTGGCCGGTGCCGGGCGGATTCCATTGATTATTCGGTAATGGAAAAAACCGAAAAAGGCGTGATGGTCCCGATGGATGCCGGGTGGAGCGATCTTGGCTCCTGGGCGGCCATGTGGGAGTGCGGCACCGGGGATGAAAACGGAAACGTCTGCACAGGCGATGTTTTGGTTGAGAAAACAAAAAACAGCCTTGTGTTTGCCCAATCCCGGCTGGTGGCCGCAGCCGGCATCCGGGATTTGGTGATTGTGGAAACCGATGATGCGGTGCTGGTGGCCGACCGCAACCGGAGCCAGGAGGTCAGGTCGGTTGTGTCCGGTCTCAAGGCGCGCAACCGCAGGGAAGCCTTTTTGCATCCCACCCGGTTTCTGCCCTGGGGCGTTGTGATTGAAATCCACACTGACGCGCAATGCGCGATCCGGCGCATTGAAATCGATCCTGAAAAAAGTTTTGAGATAACATCGCCTGCAGATGCCGCGTGTTGCTGGAGCCTGATTTCGGGAAGCGGCTGGATGACCCGGGACCAGGACCGGGAGAAAATGGATCAAGGCTTTTGCAGTCATATCAGCCCGAAACAGCGCCTGGGTGTAAAGGCATGTGGCCAGGCGCCCCTGGTAATCCTGGAAACTTCCGTTCCGGCTACGGGACCGGATCATCTGATGTGATGAGATACGGAAAAATCCTTTGGAGGATATGGATATATGGGCAACAGTGAAATCAAAGACGCACTTTTTGACAAGGCCGACTTTATCGACCGGGTGGAAGGCGACATGGAACTGGCCGCAGAGATCGCAGAGATGTTTCTGGAGGATGCAGCCGAAAACATGGACAGGATCCGGCAGGCTGCCTTGCGAAAGGATTTCGGGGCATTGGGACAGGCTGCGCATTCCCTGAAAGGGGCTTCTGCCAATCTGTCCGGCATGCGCGTGCGGCAGGCGGCCGCAGACCTGGAACAGGCGGCAAAGGAAAACAAAACAGAAAGTGTTGAACACCGTCTGGCTCTGCTTGAAAAGGAAGTGGCGGCTTTCCGGAGCGCATTGCAGGATCAGATTTTGCCTGTCCGGGGGGGATAAAGCGTCATGCAGGGGCCTTTCCGGCCGGAAGGGTCTGCAGACCAGCCGGGCGGATGCATGGTGTAAAACACCCGTTCGAGCATGAAGGACAGGATAAAGCAGGCGTCTGCCGCCGAGGAAATGCGCTGGATGGATTCCTGGAGGTGCGCTATCCGGTATTTGGCATGCGCAATGGCATAAAGGGCCTGCAGAGCGTCTGCGGTTTGCGAATCCGGTCTGCGGCCCTGCAGGATTTTTTCGCGGATGCTTTTCTGCAGGGTACGGGGCGAGGCTTTTAATATTTCGTCCCGCCGCCGGTCCAGAAATGAATGGCGGTTGATCCGGGATCTGATGTCTGCTTCAAGCTGATGCTTTTCCTCGTATGCAGACCCGGCGAGAAAGGTTTTCAGGTGGTGGGGAAATGAGATTTCAACAGATTCGGTTCGGTTTTGGTACCGCTTGATTTTTTCAATGAATTCGGCAATTGCGGTCTTCCAGAATTTGCCGGAAACGTTGGTATACATCCGGAGCAATCGGTCCGGGTCTTTCCCGGCATTTCTCCGGGCTCTTATGATTTCGGGCATCAGCCGGCCGGTTTTGGCAAAAAGCACCCGGCCGTTGATGATATGAAAGATAATGGCCACGGCGGCATACCAGTCCTGGAGATAAAAGATGCGTTCAAGGGTTTCGGGATAAAGCCGCCGGAGAATCGGGTTGGGAAACACGTGCGAGGGGGTGGCAAAAGGCGGCGTGCCCGCCAGCAGGGGCTGAGGCGGTTTTTCCCCCTTGTTGAAACCCACGGCGGTTTCCAGATCAATCAAGCCCAGCCCGTATGTGGTTGGATCTGCCAGGATGTGTTCAGCCGCGTCCAATTGGCGGTCAATATACATGTTGTCCGGCTTGAGATCCCGGATGGCCACCTGTTGCCGATTTAAGCGATAGAGCAGTTCCAGCACACTGACTGTCAGCCCCTTTATGCGAAGCCGGTTGGTTTGAAAATTTTTGTGCTGGATGCGGGCATGCACGGTTTTGTAAAGATTGTCCAGGCTCTGCCGGTTTTCCGCGATGAGTGTATCGGTTAGTTCGTGGAGCTTTTCGGGCAGGCCCTCGGGCAGGTCGTCCGCCTCGATTTCCGGCCGGAATCCGGCGATCCTGGAAAAAAACCACTGCCGGCGCTGGTAAGGAGCCACGCCCGTGTTTCCGTGTTTTCCGCTCAGGCGGTCCACCCGGTCTTCGAAGTCTGCGTAAAGCCGGCAAAGATCCAGGTAAACCGGTGCGCTGTGATTTCCGTATAGGGATTCGAACGTGGGCAGATCCGTAAACGCCTCGGGCATGCTCTGGAGGATATCGCTGCGCATGCGTTCCTTGACCACGTGCATGGATTCGATCACCTGGTTGAAAAATCCGTGCCTGGAAAGCTCCATGAAATAAACAAAGCTGTTGTTGATCTTCAGATACTGCTGCACCCCGGGTTTTGCCCGGAGTTCGGCAATGCAGGCATTTTCGGTTTCTTCCGGGGTAAGTTCCCCGGGCAGCCTGACAAAGGGCAGTTTTTTTAGAATGGTGTGCATACGGGGAAAGATACAGGAAATAGTCGGGGACAAACGCTTTGCAATCCGATGCTCCAGCTTGATGTGAGCCAGATAGGTCGTCAGTTCCGTGATGGGGTGGGGCGGTATTTTGATGACCAGGGGTTCGTCGTAGATCACACTGAAACACATGCTTTTGCTCTCCACCCGCTCACCGATGGGCAGTATGCTCATGCGCCGGTATTTATCGGTTTTCCCGATCCGGAGCTTTAATTCATAGACGGTACTGGCTGTTGAATTGTCGGATATGCGGACGGCTTGTGCGGCATCCGGTTTTTTGGCCGGTCCCAGAACCTGGATTGTAAACAGGTGCAGGAAATAATCGATTATGGACTGGATGTCTGCAGTTGCCTTGCGCATGTAAAAAACCTGGTTTGCCCTTTCAGCAGTCGGGTGGCCGGGCGGATCAATGGATGATGAAATGACTTCAGCCGAAACTGAGCGATTTTCAGGTTAGCTTGTCTTTAAGCCGGCCGTCAATGAGATTTTTTCCGCAGGAGCGGCGGGATTTACGGCAATTTTGCGGTTGACCTTTGTTTTTAAAAAGCCTATATTGGTCGAACCGATGAATTTTAAATAAAATCAATGAGATTTGTTAAAATTGGTCCGTGTTTCCGAAAATCGACATGGAAGGTGTCTATGCCGTATGTGGTGCTGAAGTCCGGTGAACAAAAACTCAAGACCTATCGACTTGATCCGTCCCGTAAAATTCGTATCGGCAGGGCCCAAAACAATGATATCCGTGTGGAGGACTCGGCCGTTTCCAGCACGCACGCGGAACTGGAACCCGAAGGACAGCATTTTTACCTCACGGATTTCAACAGCCGAAACGGCACTTTTGTCAACAAGGAACTAGTGATTTCCCGCCGCCTGTCCCACGGGGATGTGATTTCCCTGGGGAACCACACCATGGTTTTCGCATACGGCAATGACGAGGAAAAACCGCCGGATTTTCAGGAAAATACCCACCAGGCCACTTTGCAGATTGACACTGCCGACCACCGGGCCAGGCTGGCCAGAGGGGTTGCTGAAATGGCCGAACCCGAGGAGAAGGAAACCACTGTACAGCCGGTGATCAGTTTTTTGTCTGAAACCCGCCCTCCCATGCCTGTTGAAAAAAACCGGACAACCCTGGGAAAAGATGCGGGCTGTGATATCCGGGCCCGTGGCTGGCGTGTGCGCAAAACCGAGGCGTTTATTGAAAAGTCCGATGATAGCTATTATCTGGTTCCGGAGCACCCCAAAAGCCGCGTAAAGCTAAATTATCAGCCTGTCAAAACCCGCACTCAGCTTGCGGAATTCGATGTTATTGAACTGGGGGCCACCATGGTGCAGTTTCACTTTTGATGGTGCTGTAAAAAGTTCAATATCTGCGTTACGCGCGATTCCTCAGAATTTCACGTACGGATAAGTACGCTGCATTCTTCGGAATCGCGCAAGCCTTGATCTTAAACTTTTTACGGCACCATCTGAAATCAGACTTTTTACGGTGCCATCACTTTTGACGGAAGAATCCATGACCGGCCAAGGCCATCCGCCCGAGGATCAGCACCATCAGGCTGCCGCGACGGCATCCGGATTTGCCAGGCGCCAGGAACTGGCGTTTTGGGCACAGTTGTTTTTAATTGCAGCGGTCCTGGGGGTACTCACCGCAGCAGCCGCTGGCAATGGTGCCGGAAAATGGGTGTTTGCCCTCTCGGGCGGGGCAATGGCACTGCTGGCCGCATTGGCATGGAGGGTTTATGCCCTCTGGATCCGGCCGTCGAGGCATCTGGTCAGCCACATGATGATCGCAAAACAGGCAAATCCGGATTACGACCCGGATGCCTCGCTGGTCCGTGATGTTCCCCGGGACTGGCGGCCCTGGTTTAATCTGGTTTCCCGCATCGGTCAGCGCCTGGCCGAACTGGAACAAAGGGTTTCTGAGGCCGGTTTGGACCAGAAGCTTGAAAAAAACCTGCTGCGCCGGTTTTCCTGGGTGTTTGAGCGAAATGAAATTCTCACCCAGCAGTTAAAGGGCAAAAACGAGGCCCTGCTCCAGGAGATTGAAAAGCACAAGCAGACCACCCGGGAACTGGAGCGGCACCGGGATCACCTCGACGAAATGGTGCGGGAACGGGCTGCGGATCTGATGCGCACCAATGAACAGCTCCAGGCCACCATTGAAGAGGCCCGGATACTGGCAAAAAATGCCGAGGAAGCCAACCGGGCCAAAAGCCAGTTTCTGGCCAATGTCAGCCACGAGATCCGCACTCCCTTAAATGCGGTCATCGGGTTTTCCGACATGCTCATTGATACGGCCCTTGATGATACCCAGCTTGATTTTGCCCGCACCATCCGAAACAGCAGCGAAGCCCTGCTGGCCCTGATCAATGATATCCTGGATTTTTCCAAGATTGAATCCGGAGAGCTGGAACTGGAGAATATCGATTTTTCTCCCGAACTGCTGGCATATGACGTATGTGAGCTGATCCGGCCCCAACTGGGCGAAAAACCCATAGAGCTGGTCTGCCGCATTGATCCGCGCCTGCCGTCTTATCTAAAGGGCGATCCCATCCGGTTCCAGCAGGTGCTGCTCAACCTCATGGGCAATGCGCCCAAGTTCACCGATTCCGGAGAGATCGTTCTGGGCCTTCACGCGGCCGACCAGACCGAAGACCGGCTCCAGGTGCATGCCACGGTCAGGGATTCGGGTATCGGCATTTCAGAGGAAAAGCAGCAAAGGATTTTTGAACCGTTCCACCAGGCAGATGGTTCCACCACGCGCAAATACGGCGGAACCGGTCTGGGCCTGTCCATTTCCAGGCAGCTGGCCCAGCTAATGGGCGGCGATATTTCTGTGGACAGCGAACCGGATGTGGGCAGCACATTCCATTTCACGGCCTGGCTTGAACTGTCTGAAAAAAAAGTGTCATGGCAGGAATTGACCGCCGGGATTTCCGGCCGGCAGATCCTGATTGTGGATGATAACCAGGCCAACCTGGATATGCTGAAAAATGCCCTGCAAGCTGCCAGGATACGGGTTTCGGACCTGCGCAACGGTATGGAGGTGGTGCCTACTCTGGATCGCGCCATAGTGGCGGGCAACCCCTTTGACGCCTGTATTATTGATATTCATATGCCGGGCATGAGCGGATACGAGGTGGCCCGGCAGATCCGGCTTTCTGAAAAATCCGCCATTTCAGGGCTGCCGCTGATCGCAGCCTCCTACCTGGTGGAGCGGGACCCGGAACTGTTTGCCAAAGCCGGTTTCAGCCAGTCTCTGATCAAGCCCATCCGGCGGGAGAAAATGTTTCAGGTCCTTGATGAACTGTTTAGCGGCAAAACAGGCAGTGCCGGCAAGGCCCGGCGCCTGGAAGACGATGATTCGTCTGAAGCAGCGGAGTTTTTTCAGGGATTTCGGATTCTGGTGGCCGAAGACAATGCGGTGAATCAGAAGCTGATTCAGGTGCTGCTGCGCAAACTCGGCTGCCGGGTGGCCATTGCGGAAAACGGCAGGGAAGCGGTGGATATGTTTACCCGGGAACCCGAAGACTGGGACCTGATCTTCATGGATATCCAGATGCCGGAAATGGACGGGTTTGAGGCATTGAAATCAATCCGGGACCAGGGCTTTTCCCGGGTACCCGTGGTGGCCATGACCGCCCATGCAATGCAGGAACACAAGGAGGAGTGTCTGGCCGCGGGCATGAATGATTATATCTCCAAGCCCATCCGCAGGCCCGAATTGCTCCGGGTGCTGCGGGAGTTTTGCCCGTAAGCCGGTTTTGCCCGATGCCGCAGCCGGGCGCGCTTTATCCCCCGGGTTTATTCCAGCCGTTTTTCAACAGGCAGGACCACGGCTTCCAAATGCCGGTGGGCCTGCTTTTCGTCCTTAAACCCCTTTAAATCCGAAAGCAGATCGCCGAGTTTTTCGTCCGGCACCTGCGCCTGTACCACGGTGGAACTGCCCGGATAGACCTGGGTGCCGTAGTGCTTGCCGTCGCAGTCCTTTCCCTCGCACATGTAATGGCGCACGTAATTTTCGATTTCATGACGATCCAGGATCTGTTCGATGACATCGCCGTATTCAAAATGAAAGGTGATATGCACGAATTTCATAAAGTCCTGCCTTTGTTCGGCCGCCGGGATCAAATTGTCCCGGCGGCCCACGGGTTTGATTTTATTGAAACACCAGGTACATGATCACCAGTGCCGCCGCAATCCCTGCAGCTGCCAGGCTGATGACCCTGTGACGCAGGATCCGGGTCTGCAGGGAGTCAAACAGGGTATAGGCCACCGGGATGACCAGCAGGGTCAGGGCGGTGGCGGCAAACATGCCCATGGAAATGGCCACGCCCATGGGCGCCCGGGCTTCGCCGCCAGCCCCGAATCCCAGGGCAATGGGGGCCATTCCGAGAATCGTTGAAATGGCGGTCATCAAAACCGGCCGGAACCGTACCTGCGCGGCCTGCCGGGTGGCTTCCATGACGGGCTGCCCGCGTGCCACCAGCACATTGGTGTAGTCCACCAGGAGAATGGCGTTTTTGGTCACCAGCCCCAGCAGCATGATAATGCCGATAAAGGAGAAAATGTTGATGGTCATGTTCAGGGCCCATAGTGCTCCAAACGCGCCAACCCCGGCCAGGGGCAGGGCCATCAGGATGGTCAGGGGGTGGAGAAAGGACTCAAACTGCCCGGACATGACCAGAAAGATAAAAACAATGGCAAAGAGCAGGGCCATGGTCAGATAGAAAAACGATTCCCGGAAATCCCGGGACTGACCGGTGATGGTGCTGTCAAACTCAGCCGGCACCTCGGTGGCAATATAGTTTTCCACCTTGGAAAGCGCGCGGCCCAGGGGCACGCCAGGGGGCAGATCCGAGCTGATGGTGGTGGCCCGGGCCCGGTTGAAGTGATGGATTTCGCTGGGGCCGGAGCCTTCTTCCAGTTCCACCAGGTGGGCCATGTTGACCATCTGTCCGTCCTGGTTACGCAGATAAATGCGATTAATTGCATCCGGACTGTTTTCCCTTTCGGCGATTTCCGTGATCACGTCATAGCGTTCGCCCTGTCGTTCGATTTCCGTGATATCGGGCTCGCCAAAAACAAATCGCAGGGCGTTGGCAATCTCTGCCACAGTAATTCCCATTTCCCCGGCCTGCTGCCGGTTTACCCAGGCCTGCACTTCGGGCTTGTTGAGTTTCATGTCCGCGCGAACGCCTGCAAAATCGGGCTGGGAGCGCATCCAGTGCATGACCTGTTCCTGGGCCCCGGCCAGTTTTTCAATGTCCTGATGGGTGAGTACCACCTGCAGGGGGGCTTCGGCGCCCACCGGGCCGCCGCCTTCAATGGCATAGCCGCGAACGCCGGTGAGGCGGCCCATTTTTTCCCGCACTTCGGCCATGATGGCCTGCTGATTGCGGTCTCTTTCGGAATAGTGGGTCAGGCGCACAAACACCATGCCTTCGTTGACTTTGCCCGGCCCGGTCCTGGCCATGCCGATGGCCATGAAAAAGGAGCGGATTTCGTCAATGCCGGAGAGTATCTCCTCGACCTGTTTTCCGTAGCGGTCCGTGCTGGTCAGGGTGGCGCCTTCCACGGTTTCATACGAAATCATGAACTGACCTTCGTCTGAGCTGGGTACGAATTCGGATTCCAGCCGGGTGAGAAAGAAAAAACCCAACCCCAGGGCCAGTATCGCAATGCCCACGGTCACTGCCCGCTGTCTGAGTGCGGCATTGAGAAGCGGGTTGTATAGCTTTTCCAGGCTTTTGAAAAAAAATTCAGTAAAGCGAAACACCACCGGCCGCCTGGCGTAGGCGGCCGGGGCCCTGAGATACCGGGAGCAGAGCATGGGTGTTAATGTCAGGGCCGTAAACGTGGAGGCCAGCACAGTGGCGGCAACCGTGAGACCAAATTCGAAAAAGAACCGGCCGATCATCCCCGGCATAAAGGCCACCGGAATAAAGACCGACAGCAGGGCCAGGGTATTGGCGATTGCGGCAAAGGCGATTTCCGTTGTTCCGGTGCGTGCCGCAGGTTTGGCATCCGCCCCCTGCTCCATGTGCCGGTAGCAGCTTTCCAGCACAACAATGGCATCATCGACCACCAGACCCACCACCAGGATCAGGCCCAGAAGTGAGAGCACGTTTAATGAAAATCCCAGGTAGAAAATCACTGCCATGCCCGCCAGAAGGGAGGTGGGGATGGTGATGGCGGCGATCACGGTCCCGCGGATGGTTCCGAGAAAAAACAGGATCACCACGGCCACCAGGGCTGTGGCAATAAAAATGGTGGTGATCAGGTCGTTGATGTTTTCACTGACAAACTCAGAGTCATCCGATGCCACCTGATACCGCAGCCCCGGCAGAAAGTCTTTTTCAACAGATTTCATTTCCTGTCTTACCCGCTCAACCACCTCCACCAGGTTGGCATCGGACTGCTTGACCACGCCCAGGCCCACGGAGGGTTCGGTATTGTAGCGGGCCACGTTGCGGTCGTTTTCCACCCCGTCCACTGCTTCGCCCACATCGGCCAGGCGCACGGGAGAGCCGTTTCGATGGGTGATGATAATGTCGTTGAAAGGCTCGGCGTCGGCAAACCGGCCTTCGGTTTTGATCAGAAATTCGCGTTCCCGGCTTTCAATCCGGCCCGACGGGATATCCACATTCTGGGCCTGGATTTTTTCCACCACTTCCCGGGGGGTGAGGTTGTGGCCGGCAAGTTTGTCCGGATCAAGGCGGATGCGCACGGCGTACTTGCGTTCACCGCCGATAAAGATCTGACCCACCCCGGGAAGCCGTTCCAGGCGGTTTTTGATCACCGTGTCAGCATACTCGGTCATGCTCACAGGATCCCAACGCTTATCTCCCCGCAGGGAAATCCACATTACCGCCTGGGCATCCGGGTCAACCTTGCGGATTACCGGTTCCTCGATGTCATCGGCCATCTCCGGCCGGGCACGGGTGACCCGGTCCCGTACATCCTGGGCAGCCAGATCAATGTCGCGGTAGAGTTCAAACTCCACTGTCACCACACCCACCTGCTCTCTGCTGGTGGACTTGATCTCCTTGACACCCTCAATGGTGTTTAGCTGTTCTTCCAGGGGTTCGATCACCTCGGTTTCAATGACTTCGGGGTCGGCTCCCGGCAGTACTGCACTGACGTTGACAATGGGAAACTCCACGTCCGGATATTCCCGCACCGGCATCTGGTTGTAGCCAAACAACCCGAAAATGAAAATCACCAAAAACAGGACTGTGGTCAATACGGGTCTGCGGATGCATAGATTCCAGATCATAATCGATCAAACACCTTATATTTCTGTCCGGTCAAACACGGACAAAATTAAATCAAAACATTTCGGTTTTATTCGGGGCAGACTTGAGCACCTTCATACAAGGAGATATGGCCGGCCCGGACAATGGTTTCGCCTTCTTCCAGTCCGCTTGTGATCTCAACAATGCCGGGCCTGCGAAGGCCGATTTTCACTTCCCGGCCCCTGGCGCGGCCGTTTTCGATGATAAAGACCATATAGCCCGACCGCGTGGGGATCAGCGCTTCTTCCGGGATGGCAAGCACGCCTTCCCGGGTCCCGGCGACGAGTTCCACGGACGCAAATCCGCCCGGCCGCAGCAGGTCTTCAGGGTTGTCGGCTTGCGCCTGGATTCTTAAGCTCCGGGTGCCGGGGTCGATTTGCGGGTCGATGAAGTAAATGGTGCCGGGAAATTTTTCCTCCGGATAAGCCGGTACGCTGATGCGGATTTGCTGACCAACGCGAACCCTTCCCATGTGGCGCTCCGGCACGGTGAATCGGATTTTTAAACGGTCGGCCCGGACAACCGAGGTCAGTTGGGTCTCGGTGTCGACAAGCTGTCCGGCATCCACGTGATGGGCGCCGGCAAACCCGTCAAACGGCGCACGGATTCTGGTGTCTTTCAGTGTTTCCCGGATGTTTTCGATTTCCGCCTGAATGCGTTTGACCTGGGCGCTCAGGGCCTGATACCGGGTGCGCGCCTCATCGCGGGCTTCCTCGGTGCCCAGCTTCTGTTTATAGAGGCGCTGGCGGCGCTGGAACACCAAGCGGGCGTTTTCCAGGTTGGCCCGGGTCTCTTCCAGGGCGGCCTGCCGGGCATTGAGTTCGGCGCGGATCTTGGCGTCATCAATGGTAAAAAGCAGTTGTCCCTTTTCCACCCGCGCGCCTTCTTCAAACTCCACGGTTTCGATGATACCGCTGACTTCCGGGTATACCTGCACGCTCTGAAAGGCCTCGATGCTGCCGATGCCGCCGATGATTTCTTCAAGATCGGCTGTTTTGACCCTGGCCCGGTCCACTTTCACGCATGACCCGGAGTCCGGGCCCTGCTGCCCGTCCTTTTCGCTGTCATCGGCGCCGCAGCCCCAGACCAGCAGCAGTGCCAGGATCAGGGCCGCAAGTCCCGAAGCCGTGCCACGGGCCCGACTCCTGTCTGCTCTATCCGTTTTCATTGAGAATCTCCTTTTCCAGCAGATCGCTTTGAAATGTTCCGGTTGCCAGATCCAGCCGGATCAGATCCAGCTGATATGTGTAATAGGCCTGGGCCAGACGGTTTTCCGCTTCATTTAACGCGGTAAACGCATCCACCTGGTCCACAGCTGTCACCAGCCCTTCTTCGAACTGGGCAGAGACCTGCTGATAATTGCGCGTTGCAGAGCGCACCTGCTGTTCGAGCTGATCAATAACTTTCTGCTGGGTTCTAATGTCGAGATAAACGCTGCGCACCTGGTTTCGGATCTCTTTGCGCAGTCTGCTGAGACTGTATTGTGCCTGGCTTTTCTCCGAGCGGGCGCGGTCGACCTCGGCGGTGGTCTGCCAGCCTGTAAACAAGGGGTAGGAAAGCACCAGGCTGGCGTTCCAGTCATCATGTTCTCCGTAAAACAGGGACTCTTCATCTGTGCGGATATACTGGGCATTCAGGCTAAGGTTCGGGAAATAGTCGGCCTTTTCATAATCCACCCGTTGATCCGCAGCCTCAAGTTCCCTGGCGGCCTGATCAAAATCCGGGCGGTTGGCCAAGGCCCTGGAAAACAATTCTGAAATCGGCGCCGACCCAAATGATCGTTCAGAAGGCTCCCGGATCGGTCCGGCAATGGAGTCGGTCCCCATTTCCAGGGCCAGGCGTTCCAGGGCAATGTCATACTGATTTTTGGCACGCTCCAGCTGCTCGCGGCTTTGGGCCACCTGGACTTCGGCGCGCAGCACATCGGTTTGGGTCAATATGCCTACCCGGAACTGGGCTTCGGCCCGGTCCAGCTGCTGAACAGCCCTTTTTAATGCATTTTCGGCGATTTCAACGGCCCTTCGCCCCAGCAGCGCTTCGTAATACTGGACGCTGACCTGGTATAAAATTTCCTGCACCCGCCTTAAATGGCGGTACCTGGAGCTCTCATAATAATGTTGTGCAATTTTCCTGGCGGACCAGACTTTGCCCCACTGGTAGATGTGCTGATCGAGCTGCAGGGTCAGGGTGTTATAGTTGTCCGGAGATGACAGCGAGGAAAAACCGCCACCCGCCGATGAACCGCCCAGATCCGAATCTTTTTGCCGGTTGTGGGCCCCGCGCAGGCTGAGCTGAGGATAGAGATTGGAAGTGGCCGAGGTGATATCGGTTTTGGCGTTGACCAGGTCCTGGCGGGAAATGCCCACCTGTTCATTTTCCTTTAATGCGGTTTGAAAAGCCTGCTCAAGGGTTAAGCCCTGGGTCTGTCCGGGGGCAGCCGAAACGGTCTGCCTGGCTTTTGCCATGCCGCAAGTCAGCATGAGCATCACAGCTGCCACCGTGAAAATAAGGCCGGTTTTTTTCATGGATTGCCCCTGCATGTCGTTGTCCTTGTTCTATTTGTTACCTGTTTTAAAGTGATTTTAAATCGTTTGGCAGTCTTGTCCGCCGGGCGCAAGCGCCCGGCGGCAAAAAGCAATGGCCCCTTCGGTCAGCTGCGGGGTATTGATGGCTTTTGTCAGATTCATATCACTACAGCGACATTTCAATGCCTAAATTTATCGCCTCCTGGACGCGTTTTTTTCTATGCGAAAGATAGGCGGTATAATTGCGGCTGATACAATACTTGAGCATTTCCAATGCGCCTTCAGGT
>Ga0182239_1000232_pt1 | contig 21307 bp, 16 predicted proteins | sample hydfrate6_PW_210_FD_132456 | JGI IMG/M metagenome (GOLD analysis project Ga0182239, IMG submission 132456) | Subsurface microbial communities from deep shales in Texas, USA - hydraulic fracturing test 6_PW_210 | ecosystem: Environmental > Aquatic > Deep subsurface > Shale gas/oil reservoir >... | reverse complement strand
GTGCTGAAGACGGGCTTTGTGCCATCTCGCAGCTTGTGGCCGAAGCACCGGGTTATATGTCGGCGGGCGGATTTTTGCTCATGGAAATCGGCTGGGACCAGAAAGCAGCGGTTGAAAAACTTTGCCTGGAGGCAGGGGATTATACCCCGGCCGAATTTGTGCGGGATTACGGCGGTCATGACCGGGTGGCGATCCTGCAGAAAAAACCGATCCCGGCCCCGGACGCCCTGGAATGCCCATAAAAAACATTGCGATCCCGGACGGGTTTTGCTATAGATACTCATTTTATGAATTAACGACGCACGCCCTTTGACCGGCGGCCTCGGTGCTTTGGCATAAAGTCGGCAGCCGGGAGGATAAGGGCGGAGGAATCCAAAACCGAAGCAAAAGGAGTGTTGTCAATGGCCTATGTAACAATGAAGGAACTGCTTGAATCCGGTGTCCATTTCGGCCACCAGACCCGCCGCTGGAATCCCAAGATGAAAAAATACATTTTCGGGGCCAGAAACGGCATCTACATCGTTGATCTGCAGCAGACGGTCCGGATGTTTAAGACCGCCTATGATTTCGTGGCCAACACGGTGGCAAACGGCAAAAGCGTTCTGTTTGTGGGCACCAAGAAGCAGGCCCGGGAATCGATCTACGAAGAAGCCAACCGGTGTGAAATGTATTATGTGCACAACCGCTGGATCGGCGGCATGCTCACCAACTTTCCCACGGTCAAAAAGAGCATCGAGCGGCTCAATTATCTCAATACCATCGAAAATGACGGATCCATTAACCTGTATCCCAAAAAGGAACGGGTGAAAATGCTAAAGGAGCGGGCCAAGCTGGACAGCAACCTCGGCGGTATCCGCACCATGAAATCGCTTCCCGGCGCCATGTTTGTGGTGGATCCCAAAAAGGAGGGCATTGCCGTGCGTGAAGGACTCCGTCTGGGCATCCCCGTGGTGTCCGTGGTGGACACCAATTGTGATCCGGATCTTATTGATTATGTGATCCCCGGCAATGATGACGCGATCCGCTCCATCCGGCTGATCACCTCCAAGATTGCTGATGCCGCCATTGAAGGCGCCCAGCGCAGGGAAGAGAAAATGCAGGCCGAAAAAGACAAGCAGACCGAGGAATCCCGGACCCAGGCGGGTGGAAAAGCCGAACGCCGCGTGGAGACCCAGGATGAAGAAGGGCCGGTGGTGGAAGTGATTCGCAAGGCATCCGCGGCCAAGCCCCAGGCACCGGCTCAGGAATCGGAACAATCTGAAGAAGCTGTGAATACAGGAGAGTAATGATGGCAACAATTAGTGCTGATATGGTAAAGCAACTCCGCGACCGTTCGGGCGCGGGGATTATGGACTGCAAGGAGGCCCTGAGCGAGTGTGACGGGGATATGGAAAAAGCCGCTGACTACCTTCGCAAAAAAGGCCTGGCCACCGCTAAAAAACGGTCAGGGAAAGTGGCCGGCGACGGTGTGATTCAGTCCTATATACACATGGGCGGCAAGATCGGGGTGCTCGTGGAAGTCAACTGTGAAACCGATTTTGTGGCCAAGACCGATGAATTCAAGGAATTTGCCAAAAACATCGCCATGCACATTGCCGCCTCAAGTCCGCTCGGCGTTGTTCCCGAAGACATCCCCGAAGACCTGGCCGAGCGGGAAAGGGAAATTTACCGTCAGCAGGTACTGGAGATGGGCAAGCCGGAAAACGTGGCCGAAAAGATCGTTGAAGGCAAGATGAACAAGTTTTACAAGGAATCCTGCCTGATGAACCAGCTCTACATCCGGGATACCAATTTGACCATCTCAGATGTGCTAAACGAGATGATTGCCAAGACCGGGGAAAAAATTACCATTAACCGGTTTGCCCGTTTTCAGATCGGAGAAAGCTGAAAATCTTGAACCAGGCCAAATACCAGCGCGTATTACTGAAGCTTAGCGGCGAAGCCCTGATGGGCGACGGCCACTACGGCATCCACCCCGAAACCCTGGGGTATGTGGCCCAAGAGGTCAAATCCGCGGTGGATCTCGGGGTGGAAATGGCCGTGGTGGTCGGCGGGGGCAACATTTTCCGGGGCATGGCCGGCAGTTCTCAGGGCATGGATCGGGCGTCGGCCGACTATCTGGGCATGCTGGCAACTGTCATGAACAGCCTGGCCCTGCAGGAGGCCCTGGAAAAACTCGATATTCCCACCCGGGTGCTTTCAGCCATATCCATGCACCAGGTGGCCGAGCCCTATATCCGCAGAAGGGCGGTCCGGCACCTGGAAAAAAAGCGCGTGGTCATATTTGCCGCAGGCACCGGCAATCCTTATTTTACCACGGATACGGCAGCTGTGCTCCGGGCTGCAGAGATTCATGCTGAAGTTTTGCTCAAGGCCACTAAGGTGGACGGCGTCTATGACATGGATCCCGTGGGCAATACCGCTGCAACGTTTATCCGGGATATTGATTACATGACGGTCCTGGAAAAAAGGCTGCATGTCATGGATTCCACCGCCATTTCCCTGGCCATGGACAATCATCTGCTGCTGATTGTTTTTAATCTCAGACAAAGCGGCAATATCCGCAATGCCATCTGCGGGCAGGCCATCGGAACACAGATTTGCGAGCCCCGGAAGTAAGGATTGCCAGCCGGTTGGTTTCGGTTGAAATCAGAGACATCTGTCAACCACAATTTTGAGGGCAAAAAACCATGATCGATTTGATTATCAGTGAAGCCAGTGAAAAAATGGACAAGTCGGTGGACGCCCTGAAAAAGGATTTGAAAAAAATCCGCACGGGGCGGGCATCGCTGAGTCTGCTCGACGATGTTCGCGTCAATTACTACAACACGCCCACTCCGCTAAACCAGCTTGCATCCCTGTCCGTACCGGAAAGCCGCCTGATTACCATTCAGCCCTGGGATCCCTCGGCGATCAAGGAGATTGAAAAGGCGATCATGAAGTCCAATCTCGGCCTGACGCCCTCCAGTGATGGAAAGATCATCCGCATTACCATGCCGCCGCTGACCGAAGACCGGCGCAAGGATATTGTCAAGCAGGTCAACAAGGTCTGCGAGGAATACCGGATTGCCGTGCGAAACATCCGCAGGGAGGCCAATGATTCCTTAAAAACCCTGAAAAAAGACGGCGATGCCTCAGAAGATGACGTGGCCAAGGCCTTTGACCAAATCCAGAAACTTACAGACGAGCATGTCAAGCAGATAGACGATCTGTACAAGGACAAGGAAAAGGAGATCCTTGAAGTCTGATTCTGCCGAAGATACAGGGCTGGATCCGTCGAGACTGCCCGTTCATGCGGCAGTGATCATGGACGGAAACGGCCGGTGGGCCCAGAAACGGATGTTAAACCGGGTCAAGGGTCATGAGCGGGGGGCGGATACGGTACGGGCGGTGGTACGCGCAAGCCGGGAAATCGGTATCCAGTATCTGACCCTGTACGCTTTTTCCACGGAAAACTGGCAGCGGCCCAAATCCGAAGTAAAAGCCCTGATGACCCTGCTTAAACGGTTTCTGGCATCCGAGCGCAAGGAGATGGTTGAAAACAATATTCAACTTCGCGTGCTGGGCCAGATCCACCACCTTCCGGAAGATGTCCGGGAAGGCCTGATGGATGTCATGGCGGAAACCAGCAAAAATGACGGCATGTGCTTGTGTCTGGCGCTTTCCTATGGGGCGCGCTCGGAAATTGTTGAGGCCGCCCGAAATCTTGCCCGGCAGGTCAAAGACGGGCGCATGAATCCCGAAGATATCACTGAAGAGCTGTTATCGCAAAATCTCTACACCCATGGTATTCCGGATCCGGAACTGCTGATCCGCACCAGCGGCGAATACCGGATCAGCAATTTTTTGTTGTGGCAGATCGCCTATTCGGAGATCTTTGTGACCCCCACCCTGTGGCCGGACTTTACCCGCGAGGAATTCATCGGCATTCTCAAGGACTTTCAAAGACGCGAGCGCCGTTTCGGCAAGGTTTCGGAGAAATGATGCCCCTGGCATTGGTTGCGCCGATTTCCCCTGACCCCAACTTATCCGGGATCGTGTTATGCATTTAAAGCGTTGGATTACCAGCATTATTGCCGTTCCCCTGCTGATTGCCCTGATTTTTTGGGCATCGCTGCCGGTGTTTGCCGCATTTATTTCCATAGTGGCGGCAGTGGCGCTTTATGAATATTTCTTCATTGTTTTCAGGGGGGACCGCGGGCGAATATTTTCGCCTGTTGCCTTGTCGGGAATCGCAGCCGGGATTGCCATGATCATGGCCGTTGCCTGGCTGCCGGCAAAGAGTCTGCCGTTTTTCCTGTTTCTGGGCCTGGCGGCCGCCGCACTGCTTTCCATGCAGGCCTACAAAAAAAACCCGCAGATCATGGACACGGTCGCCCTTCAGCTCCAGGGCCTGGTTTACGTTCCTCTCTGCCTGTCCATGCTGGTGATGCTGCGCGCACAACCTCAGGGACTGGCATGGCTTTTTTTCGTGCTCTTTGTTGTTTTTCTCGGAGATGTGGGGGCTTTTTATGTGGGCACGTACAAAGGACGGCACAAGCTCAATGCCGCCATCAGCCCGGGCAAAACCATAGAAGGGGCTCTGGGGGGCCTTGGGGCAAACCTGGTTGTGGGCCTGATATTTAAGCTTCTTTTTATTCCCGAACTCCCGGTGCTGCATACTGTGGTGCTGGTGGTGCTCATGGGCCTTGCCGGCCAGGCAGGCGATTTGTTTGAGTCCGAACTCAAGCGTACCGCCCGGATCAAGGACTCGGGTTCGATTCTGCCGGGCCACGGCGGGATTCTGGACCGCATTGACGCTTTGTTATTTGCCGTGCCCGTGGCTTATGCATGGAAAATACTGGTGCTTTAACCGGAAACACGTATATGAATTCCCGCAAACTGGCCATTCTCGGCTCCACCGGTTCCATCGGCAGAAATACCCTGGCTGTGGCAAAGCGTTTTCCCGAACGGTTTTCGATCCGGGCCCTGACTGCCAAAAACAACATTGATTTGCTGGCGGCGCAGGTTCAGCATTTTTGCCCTGAGATTGCGGTTGTCTATGATCCCGCTGATGCCGCTGAGCTCAAAAAGAAGCTGGGCCGGAAAGTGTCCACGAAAATTTTGCACGGGGCGCAGGGCTATCTGGATGCCGCCACCCACGAGGGAGTGGACATGGTGGTGTCTGCCATGGTGGGCGCTGCCGGCCTGCTGCCGACGCTTGCGGCCATAGAGGCAAAAAAGGACATTGCCCTTGCCAACAAGGAAACCCTTGTCATGGCAGGGGACCTGGTCATGGATAAGGCCCGGACCTGCGGGGTGCGGGTGCTGCCGGTAGACAGCGAGCACAGCGCCATTTTTCAATGCATTTGCGGCAACCGGCGAAAAGATGTGGAAAAAATCCTGTTGACAGCCTCAGGCGGTCCGTTTTGCAACAGTCCGGCTTCTGAATTCGCCCGGGTGAAACCCGATGATGCCCTGGCGCATCCCACCTGGCAGATGGGCAGCAAGATCACCATTGATTCGGCAACGTTGATGAACAAGGGCCTGGAGGTGATCGAGGCCATGCACCTGTTTTCATTGCGCGTGGATCAGGTGGAGGTGGTAATCCATCCTCAGAGCATTATCCATTCCATGGTGGCTTATTGCGACGGCACGGTCATGGCCCAGATGGGACTGCCGGATATGCAGGGCGCCATTGCTTATGCCCTGTCATATCCGCAGCGGTTGCCCCTGGGTTTATCCAGTCCTGATTTTCCGGGCATTGGAAAGCTCACCTTCCAGGCCCCGGATTTGGAAAAATTTGCCTGCCTGGCCCTGGCCCTGGAGGCCGGAAAAACCGGGGGCACCATGCCAGCAGTTCTCAATGCCGCAAATGAGGTGACTGTGGCTGCATTTCTTGAAGACCGCATCGGATTTGACCGGATTTCCGGGTTGATCGGAGCGGTTATGCAGCAATATGAGCCGTTGATGAATCCCGACCTGGACACCATACTGGCCGCGGATGCCTGGGCCCGCAGGGCAGCCCGGGCGCAGCTGCCTGAATAAGACTTACAATAGGAACATGCTATATGAGTACGGTTATCGGATTGGCCATTGTCCTGGGGGTATTGATTTTTTTCCACGAGCTGGGACATTTTCTCGTGGCCAAGGCTTTCGGAGTGGGGGTGGAGCGCTTTTCCCTGGGATTCGGCCCCAAGATTCTAAAAAAAACCATCGGTGAAACCGAATACTGTTTATCCGCGCTTCCTCTGGGCGGATACGTGAAAATGGTGGGCGAACAGCCCGACGAGGAACTCGCCGAAGAAGATATCCCCCGGTCATTTACCCACAAGCCGGTTTCCCGGCGTATGCTGATCGTGGCCGCAGGGCCGTTTTTCAACTTCATCCTGTGCATATTGATTTTTTTCGGCATCTTCAGTATCTCCGGGGAAAGGATCCTGGAGCCGGTCATCGGCAAAATCAAGGACGGGTCCCCGGCCCAGTCCGCGGGCCTGGAAAGCGGGGACCGGGTTGTGGCCGTACAGGACAAGGCCATTGACGCCTGGCCTGAGATGGCCGAAGCCATCGGCCAGAGCGGGGGCCGGCCCATTGATTTTACCATAGAGCGCGACGGCCAAAGGCACCAGGTAACCCTTTCCCCTGTAAAGGAGAATGTGGAAGACGTTTTCGGCCAGACCCATGAGCGTTTTCTTGTGGGTATTACCGCGGCCGGCGAGGTCCGGTCAGAGCGGCTTAACCCGGTGGCGGCAATGGGCGAAAGCCTGCGCCGGACCTACATGATCGTGGAACTGACCATCGTGTCCGTGGTCAAGCTCATCCAGGGGGCCATTTCAGCCGATACCCTGGGCGGGCCCATCATGATCGCCCAACTGGCCGGCGAACAGGTGGAGCACGGCATGGTCAGCCTGCTTGCGTTTATCGCCCTTGTGAGCGTGAACCTGGGAATCTTAAACCTGCTGCCGGTGCCGGTGTTAGACGGCGGGCATATTCTGTTTTTCGGCATTGAGGCCATCATCGGCCGCCCGGTATCGCTTCGGGTTCGGGAAGTGGCCCAGCAGGTCGGGATCTTTCTGCTCATGCTGCTGATGGTTTTTGTTTTTTATAATGATATCATGAGATTGTTGACGGGATAAGTGTCATGCCCCATCGCCTGGAAATCGCTTTAAAAAATGAGTTGTTTGACGCAGAAGGTGCGGCCGTGGCCGGCAAGGCGGCTGCCTATTTCGGCATCCGGGTGCAGGACGTCCGGGTTGTGCATATTATCACCCTTGATGCGGATCTGTCCCCGGAGCAGCTCGAAACCGTCCGCACGGAGATCTTTACCAACCCTGTGACTCAGGTATCGGCTTTTGTGCCCCTGGATCTGGCCTTTGACTGGTGCATCTGGGTGGGATACCGGCCAGGTGTCAAGGACAATCCCGGACACACGGCCATAGAAGCCATGGAAGACGTGCTCGGCATGCGCCTGGGCGAAGACGAGGGTGTTTTTACCTCAAAGCGCTTTTGCATCAAGGGCCCGGAAATCAGTCAGGACGATGCCCAATGCATCGCAGAGCAGCTGCTGGCAAACGAGATTATCCAGCAGGTTAAGATTTTTTCCAAACATGACTGGGACCCTGAAAACGGGGTGGGCATCATCATCCCAAAAGTCCGTCTGGACCACAAGCCCACGGTGACCCCGGTGAGTGTGGATTCGGATACGGTTTTGCAGCAGATCAGCGATGAGCGAAACCTTGCCCTCAATGTCAATGACATCCCGGTGATCCGGCAGTATTTTCTGGATCCGGAGGTGAGGCGGCAGCGGCAGGCCATGGGCCTGGATGATCCCACGGATGTGGAACTCGAATACATTTCCCAGGGCAGAAGCGATCACTGCAACCACAACACCTTCCAGGGCCGGTTTTACTACCGGGATCTTTCCACGGGTGAGACCGAAACCATTGACAATTTGTTTAAGACCTGCATTCAGGAGCCCACCCGGCAGCTTCAGGCGCAAAAGGACTGGGTGATCTCGGTGCTGTGGGACAACGCCGGGGTTGGACGCTTTGACCGGGACCACTATTATGTGATCACCGGCGAGACCCACAATTCCCCATCCAATATGGAGGCCTACGGCGGTGCCATTACCGGAATTGTGGGCGTGTACCGCGATCCGCTGGGAACAGGCAAGGGCGCGCGCCTGATCATGGGCAGCTATGGTTTTTGTACAGGCGACCGGGATTATGACGGGGAACTCAAACCCAGGCTGCACCCCAGACGGCTGCTTGACGGCATCATCGAAGGGGTGCGCGACGGGGGCAACAAAAGCGGCATTCCCACTTCTTTCGGCCAGGTGAGCTTTCACCACGGCTACATGGGAAAATGCCTGGTTTTTGTCACTGCTTTGGGAATGATGCCGGAAACGGTTGCCGGCACCCCCTCTGAGAAAAAAACCACCACCGCCGGCGAGTTAATCGTCATGTGCGGGGGCAGGGTTGGAAAAGACGGCATCCACGGGGTGACGGCCTCATCCGAGATTTTTACGGAAAACACCCCGGCCGGCCACGTCCAGATCGGCGATCCCTATACCCAGAAAAAAATGCATGATTTTCTGCTCCAGGCCAGGGACGAGGGGCTGATCCGGTTTGTCACGGACAACGGCGGCGGCGGGCTGTCATCGTCGGTGGGGGAGACCGCCCGGTTTTCCGGGGGCTGTGAGGTGTGGCTCGACCGGGTGCCCCTGAAGTATGAAGGGCTTGATCAATGGGAAATCTGGGTTTCCGAATCCCAGGAGCGCATGACCGTTTCCGTGCGCCCGGAGGACGAGCAACGGTTCATGGCGCTTTCGGAAAAGCACGCGGTGGAAAGCACCGTGATTGGCAAATACACTGACTCGGGAAAGCTTCATATCACCTATGAAGGGGCCACTTGCGCATATGTGGACATGGATTTCCTCACCCGGGGCTTTCCCCAGTGGGAGTTTGATGCCGAGTGGCGGTCACCTGAAATGCGCGGCCTTTATGAACCGGTGATGGGCGAGCCCCGGGATTACAACCGGCTTTTGACCGATCTTTTGGCCCGGCCCAATATCTGCTCCAGGGAATGGATCATCCGGCAGTATGACCACGAGGTTCAGGGCACCAGCGTGATCAAGCCCCTGGTGGGAGCGGAGCGGGATGTCAACAGTGATGCATCGGTTATACGGCCGGTGCTGACCTCCGGGCAGGGACTGGCGTTTTCCCAGGCCCTGCTGCCGTTTTATTCCGCCATTGACGCCTTTCACATGACCGCCTGCACCATTGACGAGGCCGTACGCCGGCTGGTGGCCGTGGGTGGCGATCCCGAGCATATCGGCGGGGTGGACAATTTCTGCTGGCCCAATATCCAGTATGATCCGGTGCGGAACCCGGACGGTCGGTTTAAGGCCGCGCAACTGGTGCGCTCCTGCAGGGCCCTGGCCGATACCTGCCATGCCTACGGAATTCCGCTGCTTTCCGGAAAAGACAGCATGTATGTGGACGGCCATCTGGCCGGGGCCTACGGCGAGACCCACAAGCTTTCGGCTCCGGAGACCATGCAATTTTCCGCGGTCAGCGTTGTCAAAGACATTGCCTCCTGCGTAACCCTGGATATCAAGTGTTCCGGGGATCTTGTATATGTTCTGGGCGTGACAAAAGACGAACTCGGGGCTTCGGAATACTATGACCGGTTCGGCTATACCGGCTGCAATGTGCCGGTGGTTGAGGCGTCGCGCTTTTGGCCCTTATACAAAGATCTTCATGCGGCAATGGAAAAAGGCCTTGCCGCATCGGTCCACGGGATCTACCGCGGCGGACTGGGGGTTCATATGGCCATGTGCGCCATGGCCGGAAACCTTGGCATCCGTGCAGATATTGGCAAGGCGCCCGGCGCACAGGGCCTGCGGGCCGATCATCTGCTTTTCTCCGAGAGCCCGGGCCGGTTTGTGGTGAGTGTGGCACCGGAAAAGGTCGAAGATTTTGAGTCCATGATGAAAAATCACGATCTGGCCTGCATCGGCGAGGTGACAGAAGCGCCCCGGCTGGATCTGTCCTATGGTGCAGAATCTCTGGTGTCTCTGCCGGTGGTCGATCTCAAGGGCGCATGGAAAGCCCCTTTTGGACAATTGGTATAGATTTCCGGATTGGTTTGCGCTACATATTTGTGAAATGATCATCCAAGAAGAAATATATGAGAAACAATTCTGAAATAAACGCCCTTGTGCTGACCGGTTACGGACTTAACTGCGACGTGGAAACCGCCCATGCATGTGAGCTGGCCGGGGCCCGGGCCGTGTGCGTGCACATCAACGACGTGATATCCGGGTCCGTGTCCCTGGCGGATTTCCAGATCATGGTCTTTATCGGTGGATTTTCCTGGGGCGATGATCACGGGGCAGGGGTGATCCAGGCCGTGCGCATGAAAAAAAACGCCGGTGACCGGATCATCGGATTTATCAACCAGGGCGGCCTGGTGCTGGGCATCTGCAACGGGTTTCAGACCCTGGTCAATTTCGGGCTCCTGCCGGGGATGGACAATGATTACACCGCCCGCACCGTGGCCCTGACCTACAATGACTGCGGCAATTTCCGCGACGACTGGGTGCATTTGGCCATCAACACCCAATCGCCCTGCGTGTTTACCCGCGGCATGGAAGACCTGGAACTGCCGGTGCGCCACGGGGAGGGCAAGTTTATTGCCGATCAAAAGGTGATTGACCGGCTTATTGACCAAAACCAGGTGGTGTGCAGATACGCACGGGCAGACGGTGGCTTGGCCGCAGGTGCGTTTCCGGACAATCCAAACGGGTCCATGGCCGATATCGCGGGCATCTGCGATCCCACCGGACGGGTTTTCGGCCTGATGCCGCACCCGGAGGCTTACAATCATCCGGCCAATCATCCGGACTGGAGCCGGGACAAACAGGTGCACCGTTGCACCGGTGCAGATGAAAAATCGCCTTTGTCCGCTGCCGGAGTCCGTATTTTTGAAAATGCGGTTGCATATTTCCGGGCCTGAGTTTGATTTTTGACTGATAACCAGCAATGCCGGACGATCATGAAACCACACCTGATTATCGTCAAATTTGTTGCAGCAGACCGGCTCGAAGCCTTCCATGATCAGCTTCAAACCGGTCCCCGGGACCTTGCCCTGAAACGACCCCTGCCTGAAGACTCGAAAATCGTTTTATTTCTGACCGCACCGGACATGGAAGCCCCTGTGGTGGAAAACGCCGTTGTAACGCAACATACAGAAGACAACACCCGGATTGCCCTGGTCAATGGTTCCGGAAAACAGATCATATCCGCTCTGCCTGAACAATCTGCCGGGTCCCGAAGTACAAAGGCCCCGGGTCCGGCATCCTTTGAATGGATCCAGGATGTGGTTTCCGAGCAGGAACGGGAAGTCGAATCCGAGCCGGCAGCCGGATTTGCGGATAAGTTTGTTGAGGAAAACAAAATCCTTGACCCGGATGAGCGCGAGCGGATCCGGCCAGTGGGCAAATGGCTCATGAAGCTGGCCAGGGCCATCCAGCACACCGGCTATCATGATACCCAACATTCGGGTGCTGCAGATGCCGGGCCCAAGCTGCATCAGGAGTTCCAGCAGGTTCTGGGCGACTGTCCGGAACTGGTTTTCAGCCTGGAAGAAAACCGGCAGCAAACCGATATTGTCATCTCCGGGATCCTGGATGCGCCGGTATCCGTGCAAACCGCAGCGGGCAAGGGATCGGCTTCCCAGTATGTCTCCAGGCTGTTTGAGTATTTCGAGCAAAAAAAACTGCTCAGCATTGCCATTAAAAAAGATATTTCCGCTGAACACTTCCGGGCCTTTGTCCGGATCATGAGCGATCCAAAGGCGGATCAAAGCGGGGCCCGGGAGGCCGGGCGTGTTTTGACCGCAGCTTTGGTGGAACATAACATAACCGAAGTCTCAGCGGTATTTGACAACGATCAGCTCGATTTTGAAAAAAATCTGCCCTGGCGGGTGGCAATCGCCATGCAGCGGCTGGCAAAGGATCTGATGCTGCTGCCCATGTTCAGCGGCATCTCAGAGGAAAAGGCGCAAAAGCTCAAACAGCAGTCTGTCGGAGACATTATAGGGCCCCTGCACCATCCGAAGCGGTTTAATGATTTTCTGGTCAACTGCTACATCATTGCCGACCATGTCACCCACATGGAGCCTTCAGAAATCGAGAATATTCTCGTGGACGCCCTTCCCGGGGACCTGCTGCCGGCCACGGGCGACTATACCTTTGAGGAACTGGACTGGCTGAATGAAAAAATTGCTGCAGATCCCGGAAATCAGCGGATTCTGGAACGCCTCGAGGCTATCCGCAGGATTTTAAAACGCATGGCCGGGCGCGTGGTCACGGAAAACATTTCCGGGGCAGAGGCTTTTCTGGCTTACCTTTACGAAAATGAGATTGTCTCCTTTGAACACCTGTCCGAAGACACCAGATACATTATTAAATCCCGCACCATGGCAGAAGATGTTCGGGCCCACGCGGATGCATACATAGAGGGCTTTGTATCTGCCGCAGATGATGACACGGCCATGGTTTATATTCGGTGTTTCCGCCGGGTGGTTCCGGTTTTTATTGAAAACCGGCAATGGGAGGCGTTGGAGAGACTTTCCCGGGGGCTTATGGAAAGCCGTGAAGGCAATACAGCCCGGGATCTGGAAATATTTGACCAGGTTTTTTCCCCGCATCTGGACCGCCTGTGCAGGGCCTATGAAAACGCCGATGATCCGGAGCGCGACCGGCTCGATGACGTGCTTGCCCGCCTGGGATATCCGGGTATCCGGGTGCTGGGCAAAATTCTGTCCGAGACCTCGGACCGAAAACTGCGGGCAAGGGTGGTCGACCGTCTGGCCGCCCTGGCCGAAGATGCCAGGAAATGGGTGATCGACGTGCTCAGTGATTTGGACCGTCCCTGGTATATTCACAGGAATGCATTAATGATACTGCGGCAGGTAAGCACTGATGCCAAAGATGCCCGGCTGGCGGAGGCTTTTCTCAATCATGATCATCCTCGCCTGCGTCTGGAGGCACTGGGCGCCATTGTGGCCTTAAAGCCGCCCAATGCAGAACGCCATGTGACTGAGTTGTTATCAGATCCGGATTCTCATGTGAACTGGCGGGCCATGAAGGCGATCACAGAGCTGCCGGTAAAAAATCCGGACACGGTGGATCAGATTTTGGACATGATTACTGATGTTCCCCTTGACCATTTAAAAGAAACTTCTCCCCGGTTGAAACAGGCTGCGGCTTTGATGACCGCCCTTTCGGCCTTGTCTGATATTTCCGCAAGCACCCGGCTGGAGTCGCAGATCCTTGAGTGGATTCAGCCAATGGGCACTGGCGGGAAAAAGCGGTTGTCCCTGCTCAAACGAAACAGCCAGGCCGAGGCGGAAATTCACGTGTTAAAGGCTGCAATCGGCCTGCTGGGAAAGGTGGGCGGGGATTTTTCCGTAAGCTTTTTAAAAGATCTGGCCCGGGCGAATCCGGACCTGGCCGGGCAGGTTGATCAGGCCATTGATTCCATTGAAAAGGCAAAAAAGGATACTTCATCATAGAACGCAAACCCGATCCACGATTGCGAAGTCTGGTTTCCGTGTTCAAGGCCCAGGACCTGGTCTTGAAGGGCATTGCCACGGGTGTGCGCGTCAAGCTGGAACCGGATGTGAAAATCGACATACACAACCCCGCGGCCGGCTCCATGCGTGCCATTGCCCAAATCCGCATCTACCATCCGGATCCGGATAAAAAACAGGAGGAATCCGGCCGCATCTGTGATCAGCTCAGAAAAAAAACAACCGGCGTGGCCAGTATTTATCCCTTTAAGGCGGTAAAAGACACGCCGCAGGTTTTTGTTTATGAAGCCATCGTGGATCTTTCCCAATCCCCGGTATACCATGAAACCATAGTTTTCGGGGATTCCGGGGAAGAGCAAGCCCCGGAGGAAGCGGCTGCCGCAGAAACCGCATCCGAGGTCCCGGAAGAATTTCAAAATCCCGCCGAAAGGGCCGTGGAATTGCTGGAAACCGTGGACGCCCGAACTTTCCGCAAGGCCCTGGACGCACTTGACCTGCCCCGCACCAGCAACCTGCGCCTTGCCCTGTCCCGTCTCCAGCGCAGCGCCATAGACGCAGAAGAACTAAACGATACCGCCAAAACCGAGGCTGCCAGGCTCACCGCGGCGGCTGATATTGATGATCTCGGGCGCATCCAGAGCCTCAAATTGCCTGATTATCTTGATTGTTTGATTGCACTGCTGTCAAAAAGCCTGAACTGAAAACAGATGATTGCAAAAGCGCACTTCTGCTATGCTGGATTTTTCTGCCTTTTTTAAAATAGATCCTTACAAGAATTTTATGCTTGCCGACAATCTGCTATTAAGCCCGGTTTTCAGGGCTTTGGCGATTTTGCTGCTGCTTGCGGCAGGACTTGTGTCCGGCTGTTTCCGGCAGACAGTAGAGTCCGGCCCGGACCTGGTTCACGCCCCGGACGCTTTTTCAGCATCCGGGGGACAGGCGTTTGCCGACCGCTGGTGGACCGAATTTAAAGATCCGGATTTGAATGCTGTGGTGCAACTGGCCCTGGAGCAAAACTTTGATTTAAAGACCGCATGGCAGCGGCTTCAGGAGGCAAGAGCCCTGGCTGAAAGCCAATCTGCATCCCTTTTTCCTCAGGTTGACGCTTTTTCCGAGGCAGCGGCCAGCCGGGTTGCTGCCGGCACCAGCGATGAGGTGCTGCGCCTGGGGCTGTCTGCCGAATACGAAGTGGATCTGTGGGGTCGTATCCGTTCGGAAGCCGATGCCGCGCGGTTGCGGGCTGAGGCGGGCCGTGAAGCTTATCGCACGGCTGCAGTTTCTTTGTCTGCCGAAGTGGTGCGCACCTGGTACCAGCTTGCCGAGGCCTGTGCCCGGCTTCGGCTCCTGCGGGACCAGATCAATGCCAATGAAAAAATTCTTTCCCTGATCCAGAGCCGGTTTGACAACGGCCAGGCCGACCGGGCCGATGTGATCCGCCAGGATCAGCTCCTGGAATCCACACGGGAGCAGGCCCATATTGCAAAATCTGCTATCGGTGTTTTCAATCACCAGCTGGCGGTACTGCTTGGCCGGTCTTTTGACAAAAACGCCGGATGCCTGTCTTCCAGGCTTCCCGGTCTTCCCTCCTTGCCTGAAACCGGTGTTCCCTCGCAATTGCTGAGCCGGCGGCCAGATGTCCGGGAGGCCCGCAGGCGGCTTCAGGCCGCTGACAAGGACCTGGCAGCGGCGCAAATCAGCCGGTATCCGAGGCTCAGTATTACAGCCACTGCATCCACCACCAACCAGGACCCGTCCGAGCTTTTTTCCGACTGGCTGCGGTCTGTGGCTGCAAACCTCGTGGTTCCCATTGTTGACGGGGGGCGGCTCAGGGCCGAGGCCGATGCCGCTGAAGCCGTCAAGTACCAGCGGCTTTATGAATACGGACAGATTGTTGTGGAGGCCTTTCAGGAGGTCGAAGACGCCCTTGTGCAGGAGAAAAAGCAAAAGGACCGGGTGCGCAGTCTTCGGCGGCAGCTGGATTTGGCCCAACAGGCCCGCCGGCAGTTGACAGACCGGTATTTCAATGGTGCGGGAAATTATATTGACGTTTTATCCGCCCTTACAGACGAGCAGCAGCTCAGGCGCGACCTGCTTGGCGCCAGGCAGCAGTTGCTGGAATACAGAGTTGCTTTGTACAGGGCGCTGGCCGGCGGGTTTGAAACCCGGCAGGAGGAAAACTGATCGTGTCATCAACCGATAAACCTTCAATTACTCAACGCGGACGCTTTGGATGGAAAGCCACATTGCTGGTTTGCGTCCTGATTTTTTTGACCGGCGCAGGCGCTCTGGTTCTCGTTTTTCGCACTGAACCGGAAGTCGGCCGGATGGAAGCTTCCAGGCAAACCGCCATGCTGGTGGATGTAACCGAGGTGCAAAAAGGAGACTACAGGCCCGTGATCCGGGCCATGGGGACAGTTGTGGCCGAACACGACGTGTCGCTGCAGCCCCGGGTGGCCGGCCGGATTCTTTCAAGGTCCGATGATTTCACCCCTGGCGGGTTTGTAAAAAAAGGACAGGTGATTGTGGAGATTGATCCCGCGGATTACAGAAACAGTCTGGCGCAGCGAAAAAGTGACCTGGAAAGGGCTGTGTCGGATTTGCAGCTGGAAATGGGCCGGCAGAATGTGGCCGAGCAGGACTACCGGGCCATGGGCCGTGAGCTTTCCGGCCAGCACCGGGACCTGGTGCTGCGCCGGCCCCAGCTCATGGCTGCAAAGGCCGATGTAGACGATGCAAAAGCCGCAGTTGCCCAGGCAGAGCTGGAACTTGAGCGCACGCGGGTCAAAGTCCCTTTTGACGCCAGGGTCCTGAGCCGGCAGGCCGATGTGGGTTCGCAGGTTTCGGCCGGAGATGTGCTGGGCCGTCTGGTGGGCACGAAAACGTTCTGGGTGGAGACAACGGTTTCCCAGTCAGCGCTTCCATGGATTTCATTTCCTGAAAATAAAAGTGAAAAAGGCGCCATGGTGCGCATCCGGAACCGGTCGGCCTGGCCCGAAGGCATGAGCCGGACCGGCCGGCTTTACCGGCTCGTGGGCGCTCTGGCCGAGGATACGCGCTTTGCCCGGGTGCTTGTGGCTGTTGATGACCCCCTGGCCCGCAAGGCAGATGATCCAAAAACGCCCCCGCTTCTGCTCCAAAGCTATGTGGCGGCCGAAATCCAGGGCCGGCCAATATCCGGGGTGATCCGGGTGAAGCGGGATCATGTACGGAAAAATAACACCGTCTGGGTGATGAAGGACGGAAAGCTGGAGATCCGGGATGTGGATATCGTGTTTTCCGACGCCGGGTATGCTTATGTCCGCACGGGCCTAAATGATGGTGAAAAAGTGGTCACCTCCAGCCTGGCCACCGTGGCCGGGGGGGCTTCCCTGCGTTTGAAAGACGCCGATGATAGCGGCAACCCGGCAGACGGCGGCTAAATGAATACTGACACCAGCAGCCCCGAATCCGCCAAAATCCGCCCGGGACCCATTGCATGGATGGTCCGCAACCCCATTGCCGCCAATCTGCTGATGGTCATTTTGATTGCCGGCGGCATCTGGACGGCCTTTGCCATCCAGAAGGAAGTTTTTCCGGAATTTGAGCTCGACATGGTCGAGGTCTATGTGAGCTATCCCGGCGCCGACCCGGCGGAAGTGGAACAAGGCATACTGCTGCCGGTGGAAGAAGCCATCCGGAGTGTTGAAGGCATCGAGGAGATTTCTTCCACAGCCCGGGAGGAGTCGGGAAGGGTCCAAATCGAGCTTGTTTCCGGGGCCAACCGGATGAAGGTCTTCCAGGATATCGATCAGGCGGTCAACCGGATCCGGACGTTTCCCGACAATATCGAGGAGCCGGAGGTCCGGCTGCTGGACCCCCGGCGTGATGTCATGGAAATCGGCCTTTACGGGGATGTGGATATCTGGACCCTGCGCGTCCTGGCCGAACGGTTAAGGGATTTGCTGCTCTCCCACCAGGCCGTCACCCAGGTTGAGCTTGGCAATGTGCCCGATTATGTCACCCATGTGGAAATCCCCAGGGATACATTGCGGGAATACGGCCTGACCCTGGGACGGGTGGCCGGGATCATAGAGGCCTCAAGCCGGGACATTCCGGCCGGAGCCCTGGAAACCGCCGGCGGCGAGATCCTTTTGCGTATGAAGGAGCGCAGGCAGTGGGCCCGGGAGTTCGGGCAGATCGAGATTGTCACCTCGCAATCGGGGTCCGGGCTCAAGCTGGCTGAAATGGCCCAAATCACCGACGGGTTTGAAGAAGCGGGTTTCCATTCCCGCTTCAACCGGCAGCCTTCAGTGGAAATCGAGGTCTTCCGGGTGGGAAGCCAGGATCCCCTGGAAGTGGCCGGCGCGGTGGGCAGTGTTCTTGAAACGTTTGAAACAACTCTTCCCCCGGGGGTCAAGACCCGCATTGACAGCAACCGGGCTGATGACTACGGGCAGCGTCTTTCCCTTCTTTTGAAAAACGGGGTGATCGGGCTGTTTATTGTGCTGGGCATTCTGGCGGTGTTTCTGGAATACCGGCTGGCCTTCTGGGTGATGATGGGAATGGCCATCTCCTTTGTGGGCGGCATGGTGTTTTTGCCTCTTGCCGGGGTGAGCATCAACATGATCTCCATGTTCGCCTTTCTCGTGGCCCTGGGCATTGTGGTCGATGATGCCATTGTGGTGGGGGAAAATATCTATGAGCATCGGCAGCAGGGAACCGGGTTTCTGCCCGCAGCCATCAACGGCGCCCGGGAAATGGCCGGGCCGGTAACCTTTAGTATCCTGACAAACATCGTGGCGTTTGTGCCCCTGATGTTTGTGCCCGGAATAATGGGCAAATTCTGGTGGTCGCTTCCGGCGGTGGTCATTATCGTGCTGGCTGTGTCTTTGTTTGAGGCCATGTTCATCCTTCCGGCCCATCTGGCCCACAGCGGCGCAGGGGGGCAGACCGGTCCCGGTGCGCGGCTGCATGGTTTGCAGCAGCGTTTTGCGGCTGGATTCAACCGGTTTGTGGACCGCTGGTACAGGGGGTTTCTGGATTTCTGCCTGCGCTTTCGCTACATCACCCTTTCCGCGGCCCTGACCCTGCTGCTGGTGGTGGGCGGTTATGCCTACAGCGGGCACATGGGCATGATCATGATGCCCGAGGTGTCAGCAGATGAAATCGAGGCCGGCGTGCGCCTGCCGGTGGACACCACACCGGAGCAGGCCGCACAAGTGGCTGATCAAATCACCGAATCCACCCTGAGCATGTTTGAAAGATATGATCTGCACCGGGCGGCCGAAGGGGTGAAGACAAACGTGCGCGGTCAGAATTTTATTGATGTGGAAATTGTGATGAAGCCGCCCGGCGAGCGTAAGATGACCGCAGCCGAAGTCATAGAACTGTGGCGAAAAGAAATCGGCGACATCAAGGGCGTGGACCAGATCACCTTTGAGGCCGAGCGCGGCCCCGGGGGGCACCGTCCTGATGTAAGCGTTGATCTGAGCCACAGCGATATCGATGTGCTCGAAGAAGCAAGCCTTGCATTTTCAAAACGCATCGGGGTTTTCCAGGCATCCCGGGATGTGCGCGACAACTACGAAAAAGGCAAAACCCAGTTTGACTTCACCCTCATGCCCGAAGGCCGCAGCCTGGGCCTGACCCCGTCGGAGGTGGGCCGTCAGCTGCGCCACGCGTTTTACGGGGCAGAGGCCATACGCCAGCTCCGGGGGGCAAACGAGGTGGAAGTGCGGGTGAAACTGCCCGAATCCGAGCGCAAAGCGCTTTATCATCTCCAGGATCTGGTCATCCGCACGGATGAGGGCATCGAGGTGCCGTTTACAGATATCGCGAAACTCAATGCCGGGACAGCTTATACCTCCATCAACCGGCGCGACGGCAGAAGGGTGGTCACCGTGAGCATGACCGTTGAGCCCAAAAGCGCCATCACAAGGGTCATGAATGAGATCCGGGGTGATGTGCTGCCCGGTCTGAGGGCGGATTATCCCGGTGTTACCTGGACGTTTGAAGGCGGAGAGGCCGAGATGAGAGAGTCCACCGCCGCGCTGCAGGGCGGTTTCATGATGGCCATGGCCGTGATTTACGGGCTTCTGGCGGTGATATTTGCAAGCTATATCCAGCCGCTGATCGTGATGACCGCCATTCCCTTCGGGATCGTGGGCGCGATTGCCGGCCACATTCTGCCGGGTTTTGATTTGTCCCTGATCAGCCTCATGGGCATTATCGCCCTTTCCGGCGTGGTGGTCAACGATTCATTGATCATGATCCATTACGCAAATAAAAAAAGAGCCATGCATTCGGCTTTTGACGCCATTCACCAGGCCGGACTGCGGCGGTTCCGGCCCATTGTGCTCACCACCCTGACCACATTCGGGGGGCTGACCCCCATCATCCTGGAAACCTCCCGGCAGGCCGCCTATCTCATCCCCATGGCCATTTCCCTGGGCTTTGGCATCGTGTTTGCCACTTCCATCATTCTGGTCATCGTGCCCTGCCTGTATCTGGTTGTGGAAGATATCGCAGGACCCGGCGGATAAATGCCTGACAAACAGTGCTGCCTTCAGGCCTCCATGCTTTTGATGATGCTGTCGACCATGTCCTCCATGTCAAAGGTCATCTGGTCCAGGTCATCGGTGGGCATGCCGATGGCGTCCAGAGCGCTGTCGTCCATGATAAAATTGCTCTCCAGATTGTTGGTATTGGCCATGGCATCGGAGATGTGCAGGATGCAGGCAAGCGGGTCATGGCCGCATTCAGCCGGGCTGTGGTGATACCGGATGGCATGGGTCAGGTTTTCCGGGAGCTTCCACTTTTTCAGATACCTGGCGGCCAGGGCCGCATGGTCGAATTCAAACATTTCCATTTCCGCGTCCTGCAGGGTCTTTCCCCGGGCCAGAAGCTCATTGAATTGTCGCTGATGTTCATGGATACGGGAGTCGAGCAAAACCATGCCGGAGTCATGGATGAGCCCGGACATAAAAGCATCATTGACCAGCTCCGGATGATATTTCTCAGCAATGGCTTTGGCGCCCACAGCCACTGAAAGGGAATGCTTCCATACGAATTTTGCCTCAATGTTGTATCCTTGCAGGTGTTTTCCCATCATTTTGGAACTGCTGACCACGGTAATGAGTTCAAACAGGGTTTGAAATCCAAGAAGGGCAGAGGCCTGCTGTACGGATGTCACAGGCACGCTAACACCGTAGTAGGCGGAATTGGCGATGCGCAGCACCCGGGTGGCCATGGCCTGGTCGGTTTCCAGGACCTGGCTGATTTCTCTGAACCCGGAGTTGTCGCTGGAAAGCACCTCGTTTGCCCGGGCGATGATTTGCGGCATTGGCGGCAGTGCCTTTGAGGTCTGCACAATCTTTTCCATCAACTCCGGGCCGGACAGGGTCGGGGTCTTTGTTTCCGCCCGGGTTTGCTGTTGATCTTTTTGTACTCTCAGCACGGTGCTGCATTCCGGGCAAAGCAGATCAACAGGTTTGTTTTCTGGCAGTTCGCTGTCAGGTATCTGGTAGGTTTTGTTGCAACCCGTGCAGGTGATGGAAACCAATTGAACGCTCCTCTGAATGAATTCCTTCTACAGTATATACCGCGGTACGATGGCCGGGCCAGGTCTTGATGGCACCGTAAAAAGTCCAATATCTGCGTTACGCGCGATTTCTCAGAATTTCACGTACGGATAAGTACGCTGCATTCTTCGAAATCGCGCAAGCCTTGATCTTGAACTTTTTACGGCGCC